>OGCL01000107.1_pt1 | contig 92714 bp, 89 predicted proteins | sample 1570041 | NCBI WGS metagenome assembly OGCL01 (sample SAMN06266162, study PRJEB24511) | hot springs metagenome | isolation source: Hot spring water | place: South Africa: Limpopo | collected 2015-06-22
CGAGTCCAAGTACCGGGCCTTGTGGATGCGGCAGACTCTGGCCATCGAGCTCACCTTGCCCGCACCACCCCGTACTTTTCCGCGAACCGCACCAGGGCCTTGCGGAAGCAGTCCATGGGGGCACGGAGAAGGCCAGCCCCGATCTTGGGGTGGCCCGGGTCCTTGTGGGCAATGGCCGTGTCGATGATGGGCAAGATTCCAGTCTGGGCAACTTTTCGCACGTCGATTCCTACAGCGATGGGTTTGAAGTCGAGGGCCGGCAAGCGGTAGTCAGGGTTTTGCCCCACCGTGATTTCTTCCATTTCTTTGGTGTAGGCCTGAGCTTGGGCCACCGTGCCCCCCACCAGGGTGAGGATGCCCGGTGCGCCGGCCAGGACGAATGCCCCCCAGCCCACGGTTTCGGTGATGGCGGAGTCGCCCATGTCCAAACCGGCGTCCTCGGGCTTGTAACCGGGGAACAAGATGCCCTCCACTTTGGGTGCGGGGGCGGTGAACCACTCGCCGGGAAGGCCACTCACTTGGATTCCAAACTCCACGCCGTTGCGGGCCATGGCGACCACCACGGTGGAGTAGGGGATGTCGCGGGCCGCGTCGGCGAGGGCCTTGGCCGCGGCCATGGCCGGCCCAAGGAAAAACACCGGGTGGTTCACCAAAAGCCCCAGCGTGGCCTTGACGTGCTCTTTGGGCAGGCCAGCCTCAAGGAGGGGGAGGCTCAGAGCATTGGCCAACGCGCTTGAGGCCGCCACCTGGCGATTGTGCAGTTCATCTCCCATTTCTAGGGCCTTGGCGATGATGGGCTTGAGGGGCAGTCCCCCGCGGGCCCGCAGGGCTGCCTGCAGGCTGGGCCCCCACACGTCCCGCCACCGCTGGAGGTTGGCCAGCGCTTCAGGGCTGAAGTCCCCAAACTGCTGGCGGTCCTCCACCGGCCGGCAGTGGGCCCGGTTCCCTAAGGCCCGGTTCTCCACTACAAACACCGGAAGCGACGGGGAAATCGTTCCCGCCATGGGCCCCACCGCCCCATGGTGATGATTGGGCTCAAGCATCACTTCACCCGCATTGAGGAGCTCCCAAGCCTCGGCCGGCGTGTTGGCCCAGCCCTCAAACAGGACAGCCCCCGCAACGGAACCCTTTTGGGCTCCGCACATTTGGGGCCAAGGGATGGGCGGGCCGGAGTGGAGGATGCGCTTGCCGTTCTTGAGCGCCGGGATGGCTTCCCGAGCAGGGACCATGTCCACCAGCACCGGGTCACCGCCGGCAAGGCGCCGGAGGGCCTCTTGGTTGGCTTGTTCAATTCTCTCTTTGAGTTCGGGCAAGTTTACCTTCGCTTTCTTGGGGTGACGGCTGAGACCAGACCGCGCAAAAACCTCCTAGACAGGCTAACCCCGACGAATGCCCCACCTGAACCAGCTCATGGGCTGCGTGCCACAGGGCCGGGGGCGAGCCACCCCTGAGCAACACGCGGGCCAGGTGGTGCAAGGGAGCTGGGCCTTCCCCGTGGGCCAAGTCCGCCAGCAACGTCGCGCTCAGCCTGGACGTACGTTCTCGGCTCCAGATGAGGAACTCCTCGAGCTTCGTTTCTGCCCAGCGCCAACCGGGGACCAAGCGGGAAGCCAACCACGCTGCGAAAAGGGCCCCCCCTAAGAAGTCGTCGCCGAGCGGGGTTAGTCCTGGTCCCAGACCCACCAGTTTCTGCCCCCAGCGCAGCAGCTCCTCCAGATCCCCCGAACGGGCAGCCTCGCGGGCTTCCCCGACCCATCGCGGAGGTGAGAACGAAAAGGAATCGGCCAGCCTTTGAGTCCGCGCCAACACCGTGCCCCAGGACACGGTTCGGGTGGGGGCTGGTGGCGTCCAGACGGGCGCATGGAGGGTAATCCCGGGCCGTCCGCGGGCGGTGAGGGAGTGGCCTGTGGAGCCACAGGAGGTTCCTGGGAGCCAGAGTGGAAGGTCACCGCCCAGGAGGACGGCCCGGGCATGAGGGGGCGTCACGGCATCAGCCAACCAGAACACTTCCCCACTTTCGTGGAGGAAATACATGGCGTGGCTGCCCCAGCCCGTGACCACCGCGTCACTGGGCTGCGCCAGCAGTTCCCGTGCCTTCCGCCCCAACAGTGTGGTCTGCATAGGCAAAGGGGGCCCACCCCGGTGGGCCCCCTCCCCGCTTGTCTACTTCGGGGACCCCGTGATGCCTTGGACCAGCCAGTCGAACTTGCCCATGTCCAAGGCACCCCAAGCCTCCCCGGCCGCGATCTTGAGGTTTCCGGCCTGGTCGTAGATGGGTCCGGCAAAAGGCTTGATCTTGCCAGCCTTGAGGAGTTCAGCGTACTCGAGGACCTTGGCCTTGACCCCTTCGGGCACCCGTGGACCGAACTCACCCAGGGTGATGAACCCGGCCTCCAGGCCCTTACGGATGTGGGCGGACTTCCAGGTCTTGTTCAGCACCTGCTGGGCGATGTCCACAAAGAAGTCCCCCCAGGTGAGGCCCAAACCGCTCACCCAAGCGTTGGGGGCGAACTTTTGCACGGCCAGAGACGGGTACCCCACGAAGAACGCCCCTGCTGCTTCCACGGTCTGAGCTACGGCAATGGGGGAGTCCAGGTGGGATCCGATCACGTCGCACCCCTGCTGAAGGAGGGCCTGCGTGGCCGCCACTTCCTTTGCGCGGTCAAGCCAAGTCCCCGTCACCACGAACACCGTTTCCACGTTGGGGTTGACCGCCCGGGCGCCCAGGTGGAAGGCGTTGCAGTTGCCCAGCACGAAGGCCACGGGCAAGCCCCCGATGAACCCGATCTTGTTGGTCTTGGTCATCAGCCCGGCGGCCACGCCCAGGACGTAGTAGGCGAACTGCACGTTGCTGAAGTACGTTCCGAAGTTGGGGGCCAACATGTACCCCCCCGGGTGCATGAAGACGACATCCGAATAGCGCTTGGCGAGGTTGAGGGCCGGGAACATGTAGCCGAAGCCCGCTGGGAACAGGAGCTTGGCGCCTTGAGCGATCATGTTCTCCAACACAGCCTCAGCGTCACCCTCAGGGACGTTCTCCGCGAACAGGACCTTGACACAGGGCATTTTGTTCTTGAGGGCCATCAGGGCTTCGTACTGGGACTGGTTGTACCCTGCATCGTCCTTGGTGCCTCCAATGATCATGCCGACCACAAGGCACGGCTGTTGAGCCACGGCAGCCACGCTGCCCACCACCAGAGTTGCCAACAGCACCGCAACCACACGCTTCATGCGCGACCTCCTATTCTGTTCTGGTTCGTTTCCAACCTACCCCCGCGTTCCACTCAACGCCCCTAGACGACCGGGAGTTCTCTGCCGGCTCTCACCCCCCGCGCTCTTCGGTGCCAAAGTACACCCGCCCCAAGCTCGCCGGGGCGGTATACCGCACCCCCCGTCCCCACAACAGGAGGACGAAGAGCGTCAACACGTAAGGAAACATGTCCAGGAAAAACGGAGAGATTCCTATGCCTCGGGCCTGGAGCTGCAATTGAAGGACGACAGCGCCCCCGAATAGGATGGCGCCCACAATGGCCCGCAGCGGGTTCCAGCGAGCGAAGATCACCAACGCAATGGCGATGAACCCCCGCCCGGCGGTCATCCCCTCGCTCCACGTCTGGGTCACTCCCAACGCCAATTGGGCTCCCCCCAACCCGGCGAGGAACCCCACCACGCAGGCAGCGGCGAGGCGAACCCGGGCCGGAGAAATCCCCGCGGCGTAGGCGTGGGCAGGGTTCTCTCCCACAGCGCGCAACTGCAGCCCCCAGCGAGTTCGGAAAAGGAACACCCAGGCCAGCGCTGCCAACAGGAACGCCACGTAGACCAAAAGGTCGTAGCGGAAAAGCAGCGATCTTGGCCCCAACAGGGGGTACTTGGGGAGGGCCGCCGCCATCTGCCCCACGTAGGGCTTGCCGAGAAGGGCGCTCACCCCAAGACCGAAGAACATGAGGGCCAAGCCGGTAGCCAGCTGGGAAGCGTTGCGCTTTACCACCAAAAAAGCGTAGATCAGGTTGGCCAAAAGGCCCACGCCGGCCCCGAGAAAGACCGCCACCCAGGGGTTCCCCAGACGCACCGAGAGGGCAAAGCTGGTGGAGGCCCCGAGGAGCATGAGCCCTTCCAAGCCCAAATTGACCATCCCCGTCCGCTGCCCCAGCACCTCGCCCACGGTGGGATAAAGCAGGGGGGCGGCGTAGAGGATCGCTCCAGACATCCAGGAGAGGAACCAGTCCCCGTTCATGCCTTCCACCTCCGGGCCAGGGATTTGGCCAAAATACCGCTGGCCGGCTTGGCTAAGACCACGAACAAAATGAGGGCGAGAAGGACGTTGACCGCGGCGTAAGGTATGCGCTGGGTGATTTGCAGGGTAAAGCCCCCCGAGGCGATCAGGGCGACCACGAAGGACATGAGCACGATACCCACGGGGTTCGAGCCGGCCAGCCAGTTCACCAAGAATCCCATGAACCCGTAACCGGGGGAGATGGCCAGCTTGAGGCGGTAGTGCACGGCGGCCACCTCGGCAATCCCAGCCAGCCCGGCCATAGCCCCGCCCAGAACCATGGCCAGCACGACCCATCGACTCACGGGAACGCCCAACCGGCGGCTGGCTTCAGGATTACCCCCTACGCTGCGCATCTCCAACCCCCACCGCGTCTTGTGGATGAAGAACCAGTAGGCGAACAGGAAAAGAAGCCCAATGAAGAAGCCGACGTGGAGGCGGGTGGTCCCCAAGGCCGGGAGCCGGGCCACATCCGGGAACTCAGGAGTTTGGGGATAGATGGCCAGTTCGGGGGCCCGCCACGGCCCAAAGACAAAGTAGCCCACGATGAGCGGGGCCAGGTAGTTGAGGAGCAAGGTGCTGATCGTTTCGTTGACCCAGCCGCGGGCCCGTAACAGGCCGGGGATCCAGCCCCACAGCCCGCCCCCCACCGCCCCAGCCAAAAGCACGATGGGTACAGTAATCCACTGCGGAAGCCCTGGGAGGTTCAGGGCAGCCCAGGTGCCCAACAGGGCCCCCAAGAAGAACTGGCCCTCTCCCCCCACGTTGATGAGACCTGCCCGGAACGGAAAAGCCGCGGCCAAGGCCGTGAGGAGAAGCGGAGCCATCCGCACCATCACCCCCCACAGGCCTCGCCACTGCAGGAGGTTGATGCGTACAGTGTCCCGCACCGCTTGAATGGGGTCCTTGCCGTTGGCCCAGAGAAACAGGGCGAACACCCCAACAATCAACACAACGTTGAGGAGGAGGCGAAGGCTCCCGGCCGCGAGGCGGTTCTTATCCATGGCCTACTCCCACCATCATGCGCCCCACCTCGGTCAGGGAGGTCTGGTCCGGCCGGACCTCACCGACGATTTGTCCGCGGAGCATGACCACGATGCGGTCGCTGAGGGCGAAGAGCTCGGAGAGGTCTTCGGAGATCAACAACACCCCTTTGCCTGCGGCCCTCGCCTGAAGGAAAGCTTGGCGGACGGCGTTGGCGCTGCGCACGTCCAAACCCCGCGTAGGGTAAAGCCCCACCACCAGCTTGTAGCCCCGGCTGAGCTCCCGGACGAGCACCAACCTCTGAACGTTCCCTCCCGAGAGGGAGGCCGCGCGAGCTCGCTCGGGCAAGGGGTTCAACCCCAGGCGCTCGAAGCCGGCGCGGGCCACGGCCCGTGCCTTGTCCCAGGCCATCCCCAGGCCCCCATACAGGCTGAACCCCTTGGGGCTGAGGAGGGCCACGTTTTCCAGGACCGAAAACCAGGGGACCACAGCCATGGCCAATGGATCCTCGGGGACGAAGGCCACGCCCTGGCCGATCATCCTGGCCGGCGGCCAAGCTGTGGCCTCTTGGCTCAGGAAAACCTTCTTTCCCGTAATGGGCTTGATAAGGCCCAGGATCACGTCGCCCAGCTCCCGCTGCCCATTGCCGGAAACTCCGGCCACCCCCACAATCTCGCCCCCGTGCACGGTGAGGCTCACCTGTCGCAGAGCTGGCGTGGTTCCTACCGCTCGCGTGCAGATGTCCACGAGTTCCAAGATGGGTTTGCCGAACTTGCTGCCCCGTTCTCGGCCGGCCACCTCCTTGAGGGGCTCGCCAAACATCAGCTCCACAAGCTTCTCCTCGCTGGCGTCTTGGGCGTTCAGGGATCCGGCCACCTGTCCCTGGCGCAGTACGGTGATGCGGTCCGCGCAGCTTAGGGCCTCGCGGAGCTTGTGGGTGATGAACACCAGGGAGTAACCGTCGTTGCGGAGGTCCCGGAAGATTCCAAACAGCGTGTCCACCTCGTGGGGGGCCAGGACTTTGCTGGGCTCGTCGAAGATGAGGACCCGGGCCCGGGTGAGGAGGAGCTTGAGCAATTCCACCCGCTGCTGCTGGCCAACCGAGAGCTGCCAGACTGGGGTCTTGGGCTCCAACTCCAGCCCGTACCGCCGGGAAGCCTCTTGGATTTGGGCCGCGAGCTTCTTTGGGCTGATGTACCAGTCGAGCTTGGAGAGGAACAGGGCCACGTTTTCGGCCACGGTGAGGGCCGGGATGAGGGTAAAGCCCTGGAAGACCAGACCGATGCCGTGGCCACGGGCTTCCCGAGGGGAACGGATAGGGGTCGGGCGGCCATCCAAGGAGATGGTTCCCGAGTCCGGTTGATAGAAACCGTACAGGATTTTGACCAACGTGCTTTTACCTGCCCCGTTTTCACCCAGGAGGGCGTGAATCTCCCCGGCTTGAACGTCGAAGTTCACCCGGTTGTTGGCCACAACTCCGGGGAAGCGTTTAGTGATCCCCTCCGCGCGCAAAACTGGCGATTTGTCCATGTGCGCCTATGTGGTAGGGCCGGAGGAACGCAACTCCGCCTCCGGGCTACGCTCAACCATACCCATCCCCAGAGGTAAGCAACATGAGAAAGGGTGCACAAAGTGCGGGGGGGATTATTGGCAACTTATGCTAAGGTCCCTGCCCCCCGCACAAGCGGCCACAGCTGGAGGGCCACCTCCAAGTTCAACCGGCCTCGGGGATCGCGGAGCACAGGGCCCAACAGCTTGTGCAGCCGCTGGACGCGGTACCGAACGGTGTTGTAATGGACCCCAAGGGCGGCGGCCGTCTGGCGCAAGTTGCCCCCCGATTCCAAATAGGCCTGCAGGGTGGGGAGCAACGCCCCGCGCTTGTCCCTCCGCACCACCGCCCCCAGCGTCTCCTCGCAAAACTTCTCCAGCTCCTCGCGGGAGTCCCCAGGGGAAAGGAGGCGGAGGAGCCCCAGGTCCGCCAACGCCGTGACTGTGCTCGCCGAACCCTTGTGGAGAACGCGCCCGAGCTCCAGGCTTTGCATGGCGCCGCGGTACGCCCGGCGGAACTCCTCCAGGGTGGGGGCGAGGTTGCTCAACCCCATGGAAACCGTGTAGGGGGCGTTCTCCTGGGCGACGCGCCGGGCAATGTCCTGAAGGGCTTGAACCAGGTCGGGGGTGCTGGCGCTGCGGCCCCGGGAGGGGAACAGGGTCACCAATCGGGTGCCCTGGCGCCAAGACACCGCCCGGGGGCTGAGGATCCGGATGTACCGCCGGGCCAGATGCAAGCTGGTTTCCATGTGGGTTTGGCTGGCCCCTTCCGTGGGAATAGAGCTTTCTCGGCCCCAAGCGTCGGGGGAAGCGACGATGACCCAAAACGGGGTTTCCAGGGACATGCCCAGTTGGGAAGCGAGCTTCTGGGCCCGGTCCAAAGCTCCGGGCTGGTCGGAAAGAAGGTTTTCCAAAACCTCATTCTGAAAGTGCTGGGCCACTTGGCTGAGGGCCCGCCCCTCCATCCACTTGAGGGCCGCTACCGTGGCCCCATGCTCCAGGGCCACCATCTGGGCCGAGGGCAGCGGTGCCGGCAGCGTTCCCCAAACCAGGATCTTCCCCAGCTCCATGGAGCTGGCCTGGATGGGATGGGCGACGAACGTGATCCCCTTTTTCCCCGAACCCACGCGGAGGACCTGGGCTTGCCCCCAGGGGAGGTGCTCCACCACCTGGGGCTGGAACGCCGCGCCCAAGAAGGCGTCCCCGCTGGGATCCCGTTCCAGGAGAAACCGGGGCGTGGCCTGGGCCGGGCTCTCTCCGAGGATGCGGCGAAACCGGTCCACCAAAGCGACCGGGTGCCCGAGGGTTTGGGCGATGAGCCTGGCGATGTCAGAGAAGCCGCCGCCCCGGAGGACCAGGGCCAAGAATTCGCGCAGAAGCGCTTCGGACTGGCGCAGCTCGTTGGCTTGGATGTTGAGGATCCGGCTGGTGAGGGGCTGGATGATGTCGATGAACGAGACCTTGGGGGGCAGTTCAATGAGGGGGAAATCCAAGGCATCGGCGGCTTGGATCATCTCCTCGGGGATCTTGTCGATGTAGCTTTCCGGGGTGATGGCGATGCCGACCAGGCCCTTTTGGGCCAGGCTGGGGATGAGGTTTCTCTGGGCCTGGGGGTTGTCCCGGAGGGGGTAGAGGGTGGTCACCAACAGCTCGCCGGGGCGGACCCATTCCAGGATGTCGGGGACTTCCATGACGTTGACAGCCTGGACCACGCGGTCCAAGCCCTTGTGGCCCGCCACTACTTTGCCCTTGCGGAGGGGTTCTGCCAGCTGCAGCGCTTCGCGGAGAGTGAGCACGGTACCCCCAATTCTAGGGGCGGACCGGACGAGGTTCTTCTCCGGAAGTCAGGCCACCCTTGAGTTGAACTGGATTCCCCACCAGTGGTACGCCCGGCAGGATTTGAACCTGCGTCCTCTGGATCCGCAGTCCAGCGCTCTATCCACTGAGCTACGGGCGCGGGCGGAGGGACGGGGATTCGAACCCCGAAGGCCTTTCGGGCCGTACCGGTTTTCGAGACCGGCTCCTTGCCGTTCGGACATCCCTCCCGACCGAATTATCCCCACCCACGGGGTCCTCCGCCAAACCCAGCCGCCCCCTCAAACGCCTTGTGCGCTCCAAGACCCGGACTTCCGCCCCTTCCTCCGGGTCCCGGTCCCCTGGAACCAGTAGCGGGCCACGCTCCCCGCCACAAGCCAAGGGGTCCAGAACGGGCGGCGACGCCGCACTTGGAACCCTCCCCAAAGCCTCTCGTACGCTGCGGTGTGCTTCTCCACCACAGCCGACCAATCCAGATCTCGCACACGATCGCGGGCAGCCCGGGCGAGGGCCGAATACTGGGTGGGATTCATCCTGCAAATCTCCGCCACCGCTTGGGCGAACTCGGCTGGAGGTGCGTTGCTCGGGAGCTTTCGTCCCACCGCATCGTCCACCAGCTCGGTCACAGTCGCATTTTCCAGCGCCACAACCGGCGTGCCGGAGGCCAGGGCCTCGAGCACCGCCAAACTCTGCAGCTCCAAGGTGGATGCCGAGAGGAAAAGGTGAGCTCTCCTGAGGAACTGGGGGATCGTTTCGTAGGGAACAGGCCCCACAAAGTCGACGTTGTCGATCCCCTGTGCCAGGGCGTAGCGGCGGAGTTCCCTGCTGTAGCCCTCTTCCAAGATCTCCCCGACGAGGACCAGCCGAGCTGGCATATCGAGATGAGAGATGGCCTCCACCAAATAACGCTGGTTCTTGCTCTGGCAGATGGAACCCACGAACAAGAGCTGCTTACATGGCTCGGTGATGTCGGCAAGATCCAGACGCAGCAAAGGCGACAGGTTTCGACCGTTGGGAATCCGGAACACCAGCCCTCGATAGCCAAAGCGACGAACGTCATCTTCCACCGCTTGGTTCAGGGCTACCACGCCGTCGCAGCGACTTAGGACCAGGCGAACGAAGGCCTGGGGAACCCTCATCTTGAACAAGAAGCGAAGGTGGCGGTACTCCTCGGCGTTCGTGAACTCCCGAGCTCGGGAGGGCAGAGCGTGGAACGTGAGGGCGAAGGGACATCCCACGTGGCTAGCCCAGTCCTGGAGCCAGAGGGAGAGGGGGCCCACGTCGTGGGCGTGCACCACCTGGGGCGAGAACCTGGACACGAGGGAACGCACCCGCCGGCGGGTTGGGTCCCGCAGGTCCGGCCAGAGCAGCTGGCCCCGGCCGCGGGAAGGCACCCTCACCACGGTCAGACGCTTGCCAACCGTCTCGACCTTCAGCTTGTCACCCGGACAGATAAGAAGGACCTGGTGGAGGCGGGCTGTGGCCGCAGCGAGTTCGTGGGCCACCCGGCCCATGCCCCCACTGTGGTCGGCACTCGGGCAGATGGTGACGAAGGCCACTTTCATGGGTTTGCTCACTTCGGGATGGGGAGAATCATAGCCCGGCCCGCGGGCTTCGCCGCGAGTCAAGCTTGTCCACCGTTCTTTGGGCCACTGGCCAACAGTCCGGCCAGCACCAGAGCCGCTCCCACGATCTGGGCTCCGGTCAGCGTTTCTCCAAGCAATGCCCAGCCGAACAGGCCGGCAAACACCGGCTCCAAGGCCAGGACAAGAGCGGCTCGCGTGGCGGAGATCCGTTTCTCCGCCCAGGACAGCACCCAGAAGGCCCCGGTGGTGGCCAACACAGCCGTGACGGTGAGCGCCGTCCACACTGCACTCGAAAGTCGCAGGGTGAGGCTCTCGAAGGCCGTAGCACCCACGAGGGCGAGGGCCGCTACCGTCCAGAGCTGAGGAGCCAGGAGGCTCAGGTGGTCGCCGGCCCGCACCTTCCGCTCGAGGAGCACCAGGTACAGGGCAAACCCCACGGCGCAAAGCACCGTCAGGAAATCCCCGAAGGCCGAGCCCCCGGCCAGGCCCTCCCCGCCCAAGGCCAACAGGCCCACGCCAATTCCTGCCAGCACCACGCCCAACCACGTCCTCCACGAGGGCCGAGTTCCCCAGGTCCAGGCAAACACAGGGACCAAGACCACGGAGAGCCCGGTGATGAGCCCGGACTTCTGGGCCGTGGTGTACACCAGGCCCCAGGTCTGGAAGAAGTAGCCGGCGAACAGCACAACCCCAAGAACAGCTCCTCCCTGCCAATTGCGGCGGGTCCAGGCGTGGGGACGGCCGCGCAGAAGGGGCAGAGCCAACAGGGCAGCCAGGACGAACCGCACGGCCAAGAACCAGAACGGCCCCACCTCGGTCAAGGCGTCCTTCACCAGAACGAACGTCCAACCCCAAACGGCGGTGGCCAGAATGAGCCCGAAGGTGGCCATCAGGCGCAGATGAAGTGGATGACGTCGCCGTCGTGGACGGCGTAGTCCCGCCCGGCGCGGTGAATCTTGCCTGTCTCCCGTAAAGCCTTCTCCGAACCGGCGGCCACAAGGTCGGGGATGGTCATGACCTCGGCCAAGACGAACCGCTCGCGGAAGTCGGTGTGGATGGCAGCGCCGGCGTCGGGGGCCTTGGCCCCGGCGTGCACGGTCCAGGCCCGCACCTCCGGCCCCTCCACCGTGTAGAAGGTGATGACGCCGAGCAGGCGGTAGGCCTCACGAACGAGCCGCACCAGGGCCGATTCCCTGAGCCCGTATTGGGCCAAGGCTTCCCCCCGCTCGGCTTCGTTGGGGAAGGCCTCGCCCAGTTCGGCCTCCAGCCGGCCATGGACCGCCACCCACCCCGCCCCCTGCTCCCGGGCCACCTGGGCCACGGCTTCGGCCCGACCGTCTTCCTCCTCGTCTCCAACGTTGGCCACGTACAGCACGGGCTTGGCTGTCAACGGGGCCAGGTCTTTGAGGAGGGCCAGCTCTTGGGGGGACAGTCCCAGCTTGCGGATCGGCGTTCCTCCGGCCACCGCCCCCATCAGCCGTTCTACCAAGGCCAGCTCGACCTTGGCTTCCTTGTCCCCGGCTCGGGCCACCTTGGCCAAGCGCTCCTTGCGCCGCTCCAGGGTCTCCAGGTCTTTGAGGAGAAGTTCGGTTTCCACCACGGCGATGTCCCGTCGCACGTCCACTTCGCCCATGGGGTGGGCCACATCGGGACTGGAGAAGCACCGCACCACGTGGAGGATGGCCTCCACACTGCGAATCTCTGCGAGAAACTGGTTGCCCAATCCTTCCCCTTGGGAGGCCCCTTTCACCAGTCCCGCGATGTCCACCACTTCGATCGTGGTGGGCACCTTCTTCTTGTGGGGAAAGAGGGTGTGGAGCTTGTCCAACCTTTCGTCGGGCACGGCGGCCATTCCGTGATGGGGTTCGATGGTGCAGAACGGGTAGGCCTCCACGCGGGCCCCGGCCAAGGTGAGGGCATTGAAAATCGTGGACTTCCCGGCGTTGGGGAGCCCCACCAGGCCAAAGCTTCGGCTCACTTGAGCTTCTCCTTCACGATCTTGCTCACTTCGGCCGGGGTGCGGGCCACGGGGATCCCCAGTTTCTCCAGGCGCTCGGCCTTGGTCTGGGCCGTGCCCTCGCTCCCGGTGATGATGGCCCCCGCGTGGCCCATTCTCTTCCCCGGCGGGGCCGAGAAGCCGGCAATGTAGGCGACCAGGGGTTTGGTCATGTGGGTGGCGGCAAACTCGCCTGCCTCTTCCTCGGCGTTGCCCCCGATCTCCCCCACCATGATCACCACCTCGGTTTCCCGGTCCTTTTCGAACAGGTTCAGGACGTCCACGAAGTTCGTACCGATGATGGGGTCCCCGCCAATTCCCACCACGGTGGACTGCCCAATTCCTGCGGCCGAAAGGTGATGGGCAATTTCGTAGGTGAGCGTTCCCGAACGGGAGACGATGCCCACGGGACCAGGGGTGAACGCCAGGGCGGGGATGACCCCCACCTTGGCCTTGCCCGGGGAGATCACGCCCGGGCAGTTGGGGCCAATCAGGCGGGTCTTGTAGCCCTTGAGGAGGTGGTAGGTGCGGAGCATGGCGTGGAGGGCAATGCCCTCGGTGATGCACACCACCAGGGGAATTCCGGCGTCGGCGGCCTCGAGGATGGCGTCGGGGGCAAAAGCTGCCGGCACAAAGATCACCGAGGCCTGGAGTTCGTGGTGCGCCCGGGCCTCGGCCACCGTGTCGTAAACTGGGATTCCATCAAGCTTTTCTCCACCTTTGCCCGGGGTGACCCCCGCCACCACCTTCGTGCCGTAGGCCACCATTTGCCGGGTGTGGAACGAACCCTCGCTCCCGGTAATTCCCTGGACAACGATCTTGGTCTTTTCGTCGATCAGAATGGCCAAGTTCTCACCTCGGCTGGCAAGGATAGAAGGGCGCTGGCAACCCGGCAACTGGGGTTCCGGGCCCTGGCAGGGCGAACAAGGCCGTTGGATCATACGGCCCATGAAAGCGGTGGCGTTCATCGGCAGATCGGGATCGGGGAAGACCCGGTTCCTACGCCAGCTGATCCCTGTCCTTGTGGCCCGGGGCTACCGGGTGGGCACGGCCAAGCACGTCCACCCCGACGTCGAGCCCGATACCCCGGGGAAGGACACCCACGTGCACCGGGAGGCCGGGGCCCACAGGGTTCTCCTCTACTCCACAGCCCACGGAGCCCTGTTTTGGGACCACAAGGCAGAACCCATGGAAGAGGTCTTGCCCAAGTACTTGGGGGACATGGACCTTGTGCTCCTGGAGGGGTTCAAGGAGTCGCAGTTCCCCAAGGTGGAGGTGTACCGCAGCGGGGAGCCCTTGGCCGGGCGGATCCCGGTCCTGGCGGTGATCTCCGATCGAGGGGTGCGTGTGCCGGATGGGGTGCCGGTGCTTCCCTTGGACCCCGAGGTGGTGGCCGACTTCTTGGAGGCCGAGATCGTTGAGCCAGGAGCTTAGGGTTTACCTTCGACGGGTCCGAGGTTTCCCGCCCGATGCGCGGCTGTACCTGGCCACCACGGTGCTGGGTGGGTTCTCGGGGAGCATCTCCGGGTTGTACTTCAACCTGTACCTGAGGGCCCTAGGGTACGGACAGGACTTCATCGGGGTCATGGCGGCGGTTCCTGCGTTTGTGACCCTGGCGTTGGCCTTGCCCTTGGGCCTTGTGGCCGGGCGAATGGGGTACAAGCGGGCCTTCCTTGTGGGGATGGGGTTGCAGGGGGTAAGCGCGCTGATCGTCTGCCTGGTGCCGGAGCGGCCCCTTCTCCTTGGGGCGGCGCTGGTGGGCGGGCTGGGCGGTACCTTGGGGGGCGTCGTCGGGGCACCGTTTCTGGCGGAGTCAGCCCGGGATGAAGAGCGGGGCTTTCTGTTCGGATTCCAGGCGGGCTTGGGTGTGTTGGCGGGCACAGTGGGGTCAGCCCTGGCGGGGTTCCTCCCTCAGCTTCTGGGTCGAGCCCTCGGCCTATCTGCCAACGGCGTGCCCACCTACCGGGCAGTGTTGCTGGTGGCCTTCGGGTTGTTCTGCCTTTCCGCCCTGCCGATGTTTTTCTTGCGGGGGGGAGCGGGGCGGCAGCTCCCCCGGCTCCAGGAGGTTGTGCGCCACAAGGACTTCGTGTTGCGCCTTTCGGCCATTCAACTGGGGATCGGCCTGGGGGCAGGTTTGGTGATCCCCTTCGTCAACCTCTTCTTCAAAGTCAAGTTCAACGCTTCGGACCCCATGTTGGGGATGGTGTTCGCGGTGAACTCCCTGCTCATCGGGGCGGGGAACTTTGCCTCCCCGCTTCTGGCCCGGAGGATCGGGCGGGGCCCGGCGGTCCTCTGGCCTCAGGTCCTGTCGCTGCCGTTCATCTTCCTGTGGGGGTACGGTCCCACCTTGGCCCTGTCCGGGCTGGGGTACTTGGTGCGCACCCCCCTCATGAACTTGGCCGGGCCGGTGTTCTCCGCCATGGTGATGGAGCTCGTGCCGCCGGCGTTGCGGAGCACCCTCAATGGGATCCTCATGCTCACCTGGAACGGAGGCTGGGCTGTGGGGGCCCTCGCCTCGGGCTACGTGCAGACCCACTGGGGGTTCAACCCCCTGTTCGTGGGGACGGTGGTGCTTTACAGCGTGGCCATCTACCTGAACTTCCGGCTGTTCGCCCGGATCCGCTGAACTCCGAGGGCGTTGGGGTATCCTACCCCTGGCGATGAAGGACACCAGTTCGGATCTGGCCCTGTACCGGAAGTGGCGGCCCCGGAAGTTTGCTGAGGTGGCCGGCCAAGGGGCGGTGGTGGCTACCCTGCGGCGGGCGGTGGAGCTGGGCAAACTTCACCACGCTTACCTCTTGGCTGGGCAACGGGGCGTGGGGAAAACGACCTTGGCCCGGATCCTGGCCCGAGCGGCCAACTGCCAGTCCCCGGAGAAGGGGGAGCCCTGCGACCGTTGTCCCTCCTGCGAGCGGATCCTCAAGGGCTTGGCCCTCGACGTCATCGAAATCGACGGGGCGTCCAACCGGGGCATCGACCAGATCCGCGAGCTGCGGGAACAAGTGGCGTTTCTCCCCGCCGGTTCCAAGTACAGGGTATACATCATCGACGAGGTGCACATGTTGACCGGCGAGGCCTTCAACGCCCTGCTCAAGACCCTCGAGGAGCCCCCGCCCCACGTCCTGTTCATCTTCGCTACCACCGAGCCCCACAAGGTCCCAGCCACGGTGATGTCGCGTGTGCAGGCCTTTGAGCTTCACCCCATTCCCGAGGAGCTCATCGTCCAGAAGCTTCGGGAAGTAGCTCAGGCCGAGGGGATCCCCGTGGAACCTGGGGCGGCCGAGCTCATCGCCCGCCGGGCCCAGGGCGCCCTGCGGGACGCCTTGGTCCTCCTCGAGCAGCTGGGCCAGGAAGCCCCGGTGACCGAGGAGGCCGTGGTCAACCTGTTGGGGTTGTTCCCCTTGGCCCAGGTGGATCGGTTCATCGCTGCCCTGCGCGATAAGGATGCCGATGCGGCCCTGGCCGTGATCGGCGAGGTTGTGGCCTGGGGCCGGGACTTGGCCTTGTTTCTCGAGGAAGCAGCGGCGCGGGCCCGCGATCGCATCATCGTCGGGGAACCCTTGGTGCCCATCGCCCGCAAGCTCCTGGAGATGAGAAGCGAGATCGGACGAGCGTTCTCGCGTCGGCTGCACGTGGAACTTGCGGTGATGGAGCTGTGCGGCCAACCCAAGTCCCTCGCTCTCTCCAGGCCTGGAGCGCAGCCCACGGAGGTTCGCCCTCCTGCGAAGGACGACAAGCCGCCCGAACCTTCGGCCCCCCGAGTGGAGCCCCGGAGCGAACCTGGCGGGGACGGGCCGTGGTGGGCCCTTCTCCAGGCCCTGGTTGAGGACCGGCCCGATGTGGCGGCGTTCCTGTGGCCTGGGCAGGCCACGTGGAGAGACGGGCAGCTCACCGTTCGTTTTCCAAAAGGGTGCGGCTTCCACTACGAATCCCTTGCCGAACCGGAAGTGCGGTCCTACGTTGAGGACCAGGCGCGGCGGTTCTACGATCCCCTCCTCTCTTTGGAGTTCGTGGACGAAGGGGGCAACGGTCCGAAGATGACGCTGGAAGAGGGGGCCAGGCTTGTGGCCCAAGCCTTGGAGGGCACGGTGGTGGAGGAGCGGAGGGCAAAGTGAAGAACTTCATCAGGGAAGCCCAGCGGTTGCAGGCGGAGCTGGCTGAGCGGCAAAAGAAGATCGCGGAGGCCCGGGTGGAGGCCAGCTCCGGTGGAGGCGTGGTGCGGGCTGTGGTCAGCGGCACGGGGGATTTGGTGGAGCTGGTGATTTCCCCCGAGGTTCTGGGGTCCGGGGAGGCGGAGATGGTGGCCGACTTGGTGGTGGCAGCGGTCCAGGAAGCGCAAAGAAAGGCCCGGGAACTGGCCCAGGCAGCCATGGCCGAGTTCACCCGCTTGCTTCCCCCGGGGATGGGTTCGTGATTCCCCCCATCGAGAACCTGCTTTCGGCCCTGGTCAAGCTTCCGGGGATTGGGCGCCGCTCGGCGGAACGCGTGGTTTTTTATCTTTTGGCCAAGCCCGCAGCTGCTGCGGCCCTTCAGCAGGCGTTGGCCGAGCTCAGCCGCGTCAAGCGCTGCCAGCGCTGCGGGAATTTTGCCGTGGAGACGCTGTGCTCCATATGCGAGGACGCGGGACGGGACCAAACCGCGATTTGTGTGGTGGCCCATCCCTGGGAGATTCCCTTGCTGGAGAAGACCGGGGCTTACCAGGGCCTGTACCACGTGCTGGGGGGGCTCATCTCCCCGGCCCGCAAGGTGGGCCCGGAGGACCTGGGCCTGGAGCGGCTGGTGGAGCGGGTTCGGACCGAGGGCACCGAGGAGGTCATCCTCGCCTTGGAATCCAAGGCCGAAGGAGACCTCACCGCCATGTACATCCTCCGCCAACTGAAGCCCTTGGGGGTGCGGGTATCCCAGATCGCCCAGGGTGTTCCGGTGGGACGGGATTTGGAAAGCGCTGACGAGCTGACTCTGGGACGGGCCCTCAAGGGGCGCACGACCCTGTAGAATGCCCCTTTTCAAGGAGGAGACGTGACCTGGCTTTTCTTTTTGCTGGCTGCCGCCGCGGTGATCTTGGCCGGGCGCAAACTGGCTCTGTACGGGGACATCTTGGCGGAGAAAACCGGGCTGGGCAGAAGCTGGATTGGCCTTGTGCTCGTGGCCGCTACCACATCCTTGCCCGAGCTGTTCACGGGGATCAGCGCCTCGGCCATCTTCGTGGTGCCCGACATCATCGTGGGCAACGTCCTGGGCGCGTGCCTTCTCAACCTAGCCCTGATTGGGGTCCTTGACCTGGTGGGGGGAAAGCGCTCCTGGTCTTGTCAGGCCAGTGCAGGGCATGCCCTCTCGGCTGGGTTTGGCTTGGTGCTCACGGGCGTGGTGGGCCTGAGCCTCTTTTTCGGTGACGCCATCCCCTCGTTTGCGGGCATCGGGCTCACCACCCCTGTGCTTGTGTTGATTTACCTCCTCGCCCTCCGCCTTTCCTTTGTGTACGAAAAGAACGCCATGAAAGAGGCCGAGGCCCTGGAAAAGGTGTACGGTCGGGTTTCCTTGGGCCAGGCAGCGGTGGGGTACACCTTGGCTGCGGCGGTGGTGGTCACGGCAGCGATCTTCCTGCCTTACTTGGGGGAGAAGATCGCTGAGGAGACCGGAATCGCCCAGGCCTTCGTGGGGACCTTGTTTGTGTCCCTTGTGACTACGCTGCCGGAGGGCACGGTGACGGTGGCTGCGGCCCGCATGGGGGCCGTGGACCTGGGGATCGGAAACCTCCTGGGGAGTTGGATGTTCAACCTGGTGATTCTGGCTGTGGGGGACATCCTGTACCGGGAAGGGCCGATCCTGGGGGCGGCCCGAGGCAACCACCTCATCACCGCCATGGGCATTGGCCTTCTGTGCGGGATCTTCCTGGTGGGGCTCACCTACCGCCAGGAGAAAAAGGGCCTCAAGGTGGCCGGTTGGGACACCGCGGCCCTATTCTTGGCCTACGCTGTCACCCTGGCCTTGGTCTGGACGAAAGGCTAACCGATCAGGGGCGGGGATCCCCGCTTCCACTTCTTCCCGGAACGCGATGGGAGGAGCAAGGACCACCGAGCCCGGTGGGACATCGCTCCGGACCACGGCCCCGGCGCCGATCTTGGCCCCCTTGCCCACCCGGATCGGGCCAAGGAGCACCGCATTCGCCCCGATCACCACCCCGGCTTCAATCGTGGGGTGGCGCTTCACCCGCTGCCGGGACACGCCCCCGATCACCACCCCAGAGTAGAGGTGCACGTCATCCCCAAGCTCGGCGGTCTCTCCGATCACGATGCCCATCCCGTGGTCGATCGTGACCAGGCGGCCCAGCTTGGCCCCGGGGTGAATCTCCACCCCGGTGAGGAACCGGCTTAAGTGGGACAGAAACCGGGCGGCCAGGCGCAGGCGGTGCTTCCACAGCCAGTGGCTCGCCCGGTGGATCCAAATCGCATGCAAGCCCGGGTAGCACAGGAGAACCTCCAGGGTCGTGCGGGCCGCGGGGTCCCGCTCTTTCATCGCCGCGATGTCCTCACGCATGCCCTTGAACATTCGTTTCCTCCGCGTCGAACAGGTCCGTGGACAGGTAGCGCTCCCCTGTGTCGGGGAGGACCACGACAAGGGTCTTGCCCGCGTTTTGGGGGCGCGCGGCCACACGCAGGGCCGCGGCCAAAGCCGCTCCCGAAGAGATCCCCGCGAGGATCCCTTCCTCCCCAGCCAGGCGGCGGGCCGCCTCCTTGGCCTCCTTCTCGGAAACCGTGAGGACTTCATCGATCACGGTGCGATCGAGGACGGGCGGGACAAAGCCTGCTCCGATGCCCTGGATGCGGTGTCGGCCAGGCTTTCCTCCCGAGAGCACCGGAGACTCCGCGGGTTCCACCGCGATCACCTGGACTTGGGGTTTGCGGCGTTTGAGAAGCCGGCCCACCCCGGTGACCGTGCCTCCCGTGCCCACACCGGCCACAAAAATGTCCACCTGGCCTTCGGTGTCCCGCCAGATTTCCTCTCCGGTGGTAAGCTCGTGGACCCTGGGGTTGGCCGGGTTTTCGAACTGCATGGGCATGAAGCCCCCCAAGCGGCGGACCAGATCTTGGGCCTTGGCCACGGCCCCAGGCATCCCTTCTTGGCCAGGGGTGAGCACAATCTCGGCCCCCAACGCCTGCAGGAGCTTGCGGCGCTCCACGGACATCGTCTCCGGCATGGTGAGGACGAGCTTGTAGCCGCGGATGGCGCACACGAAGGCCAGGCCGATGCCCGTGTTGCCGGAGGTGGGCTCCACCACGATCCCGCCTGGTTGGAGCAGGCCGCGTTCTTCCGCATCGCGGATCATGGCCCACCCAATGCGGTCCTTGACGCTCCCCAAGGGGTTTTTCATTTCCAGCTTGGCAAGGACTTGGGCCCGCACGCCCCGGGTCACCTTGCTCAGCCGCACCAGGGGCGTGTTCCCGATGAGCTCAAGAACGGAGTCATACACGGGCACAAAAACACCTCCACGGATGGGATAGGAGCGGGTCTAGCGCTGGAAGTGGACTACTCGGCGAGCCCAGGGCGACAAAGGCCACCACCGGCCGAGGCCGTGGCGGTCCTACCGAGTTCCGTGCCCTGGTGGAAGAACATCGACCGCACCATAGCACGAACTGCGCTCCCGGTCAAGGGGCATCTGGAAAGTCCAGTTCAGTTGCTAATCCCACATCGAGCGGATGCGCTGGCGGGCGTCGCTTGTCCGGCCCGGTTCCTCGGGCAGGGGCCCTGAGGTCGTCCTCTCCATCGTGGCCTGGACCTGTTCGGTGAAGAACCGGCACAAGGGAGCGAACCCGTGGCCGTCGGAGAGCTCCCGCCGGCGGTAGTGGTACCGGAGGGGCCAGGTGACGAACAGGTGGTTGCGGGCTCGGGTCAGGGCCACGTAGGTGAGGCGGAGCTCCTCTTCGATCTCCTCGGCGGAGCCGGTGGCAAGATCGGAAGGGAGGAACCCGTCGGCGGCGTGGATGAGGAACACCACATCCCATTCGCAGCCCTTGGCGGAGTGAATGGTGGAAAGCACAAGCCAATCGTCGTCCTTGTGGGGAGGGCCGGCGAGGTCGCTCGTGGAGTTGGGCGGATCGAGCTGGAGGTCGGTGAGCAGGCTCCGGCGGGACCGGTAGGAAGATGCGATCTGCTCCAGGCTCTCCAGGTCGCGGAGTCGGGCCGTGGGGTAGTCGTAGTTCTGGTGAAGGAGCGGCTCATAGAACTTGCGGACAAGCTCGAGCTGGGATGGGAGCGGGGGATCGCCCAGAAGCTGGCCGAACAGCTCACCGAGCTTGCCCAAGGTTTCCTTGATCGCCGCTGGGCCGGGGAAGTCGCCGATCCGGCGGGGATCACCCCCGTGGCGGGCGATGTGCTCCAGGGCCCGGTTGATCGTGGCCGGGCCCACCCCCTCCACAAGCCGGAGCACCCGGAACCAGGCCAGTTCGTCCCGGGGGTTCTCCACGATGCGCAAGAAGGCGAGGGCGTCCTTGATGTGGGCTGTCTCCACGAACCGCAGGCCCCCGAACTTGTGGAAAGGGATCCCCCGGCGGGCAAGTTCCACCTCCAACGAGGCGGAGTGGTGAGCTGCCCGGAACAGGACAGCCTGCTGGCGCAAGGGAACCCCCTGTTCGTACAAGGCCAGGACTTGGCTCGCCACGAAGTTGTCTTGGTCTGTTTCGTCCTGGCACAACACGAGCTTGGGGAGCGTTCCGCCCTTGCGCAGGGTCCACAGGTTCTTGGTGTACCGCTCCCGAGCTGCGGCGATGAGGGCGTTGGCCGTGCGCAGGATGGGCATGGTGGACCGGTAGTTTTGTTCGAGGGTGACAATCTTGGTGCCCGGGAACTCCCCCGGGAAGTCCAAGATGTTGCGGACCGTGGCGGCTCGGAAAGCGTAGATGCTCTGGGCATCGTCGCCCACGACGGTCACGTTGTCGTTTCCGGTGCGCATTCCTCGCAGGATGAGGGCTTGGAGGCGGTTGGTGTCCTGGTACTCATCGACGAGGATGTGGTCGAACAGGGAGGAGAGTTCGCGGGCTCCCGAGGGGTCGGCGACGAGCTCCCGCCAGTACAGCAAGAGGTCGTCGAAGTCCATCACGTTGAGTTTCTGCTTCTGCTGGACGTACTTACGGAACAGTGCTTTCAGTTCCTCCTCCCAGCCCACGGTCCAGGGGAAGTACCGGGTAAGGACCTCGGGGAGGCTTTCCGTTCCGTTGACGGTGCGGGAGTAGATGGCGAGGCAGGTGCCTTTGAGGGGGAAGCGTTTGTCGCGGGTGGCGAGCCCGAGGTCGTGGCGGAGGATGCCCATGAGCTCTTCAGCGTCAGCTTGGTCGAGCACGGTGAAGTCGGGGCTCATACCCAGGCGGGCGGCGTGCTTGCGGAGGAGGCGGTTGGCGATGGCGTGGAAGGTTCCTCCCCACACTTGTTCCTGGAACGAGCCGGCGCGGCGCAGGGCCCCTTCGGCCCGGCGGAGCATTTCCTGGGCGGCCCGGCGGGTGAAGGTGAGGAGGAGGATGCGGGAGGGGGGTACGCCTTGGGCGATGAGGTAGGCCACGCGGTAAGCGAGGGTGCGGGTTTTGCCGGTGCCGGCGCCAGCGATGATGAGGAGGGGCCCCTGCCCATGGGAGACGGCTTCCCACTGGGCGGGATTCAGGTCCTCGCGGGGGGCAAAGTCGGGGTTCACGGGGTCGAGTGTAAGGCCAAACACACTCCTTGCTAGCGGCGCTCGGTTCCGATCGGCGGGCCGAGCGGATGGACTGGATTGGAGCACTCTTGCTCGATCCGCACGCGGAGCTGTGCAGGGGGACATCCCTGATGGCAAGGTTCGTCCAGTAGCTCCTAGCACCGCCACACCTTGCGCGGTGGTCACGCAGATGCGCTCGAGGCGCCCAGACAAAGCGAGGTTTGTCACGGCTTGCGTTGTCGGCATCAACTCGGTATTCAGAATTTGGAGCCGACCCGAGGTGGACATGAAGCAAAGTGGCCGCTGATTGTGGTTGAGGGGCCCAGACCTTGGCGGATCCCCCACTTTGAGTAGAAGCGGTTGCATTGTAGAATTTGGCGGGCCTCTGCCAGGGGCGGGCGCAGGTTGGCAAACTCAGGTCGGAGTTTCAACGACGCCTCAAGACGAGCCAGTGGTACGCCCGGCAGGATTTGAACCTGCGACCTTTGGCTCCGGAGGCCAACGCTCTGTCCCCTGAGCTACGGGCGCGGGCGGAGGGAGTGGGGTTCGAACCCACGGCTGGAGTTTCCCCCAGCAACGGCTTAGCAAGCCGTCCTCTTCGACCGCTCGAGCATCCCTCCAACGGCCATTCTAAGCCCCGTCTCCTCTCCATGTCAACCGTTGAATGGAAGTAACATTGGCCCCATGCCCAAACTTCCCTTGGGGCTCTCCCGGTACAAGGGCTTCCTCCTGGACATCGACGGGGTGCTGGTGCGGGGAAAGGCAGTGCTCGCCGGCGCTCCCGGGGCCTTGGCTGAGCTCAAAACCCGGGGCCACGTCCTCTTCCTCACCAACAACTCCACCAAGTCCCGTCAGGGCGTGGCCCACCACCTGCGGTCCTTGGGCTTTGACGTTCGCGCCGAGGAAGCCGTGCCCAGCTGCTACGTCGCCGCCCAGTACCTGCGCCACCGCTACGGTCTGGTGCGGTTCTGGACCCTGGGCGAGGCCGGGATCCTGGAGGAAATGACCTTGGCCGGGCACATCCCTGTCGGCCCCGAAGAAGCCCAGTGGATCGTGGTGGGCATGGACCGAGAGCTCACTTACGCCAAACTCGCCCAGGCCCTGCGGGCGTTGCTCCGGGGAGCTCGGTTTTTGGCCACCAACCGCGACGCCACCTTCCCTACCCCCGACGGCCTCGTGCCCGGGGCCGGGGCCATCGTGGGGGCCCTTGTGGGCATGGGCTTTGAGCCCGAGGAGGTGGTGGGCAAACCTTCCCTGCGCTCGTTCGAGGTGGCCCTGAGCACCCTGGGCCTGCCGCCCCACGAAGTGCTCATGATCGGCGACCGCCTGGAAACCGACGTCCTCGGGGCCCAAAAGGCTGGGTTGGATACCGCCCTCGTCCTCACTGGCATCTCCCGCGAACAGGACATCGCCCAAGAGGGCATTGTGCCCACGTGGGTTGCGGACTCGTTGGCAGACTTGGTCCGGGGCAAGGTCCGCCCGGGGAAGGCCGCGCTGTGAAAAAAGTCCTGCTTGATTGCGACCCTGGCCACGACGACGCCCTGGCCATCTGCCTGGCCTGTGCGTCCGAACAAGTCGAACTTCTGGGGATCACCACCGTGGCCGGCAACCAAACCGGGGACAAAACCCTCCTCAACGCCCTGAAGGTCCTGTCCCTCCTTGGTTGGAAGGTCCCTGTGGCCCGGGGGTTTGACAAACCGCTCCTGCGGGAGCTCGTTACGGCGCCGGAAATCCACGGGGTCTCCGGGCTGGACGGAGCGGACCTACCACCCCCATGGTTTGACCCCCTCCCTGTGCACGCCGTGGAGTTCCTCATTCACACCCTGCGAAGCTCCCCGGACAAGATCTACCTTGTGCCTACCGGTCCCCTCACCAACGTGGCTGTGGCCCTGGTTTTGGCCCCGGAGGTGAAGGACAAAATCGAGCGCATCGTGCTCATGGGTGGAGGAATTCGGGACGTCAACGTCACCCCTGCCGCGGAGTTCAACATCTACGTGGACCCCGAGGCGGCCCGGATCGTGTTCCGCTCCGGTGTGCCCCTCACCATGGTTGGCCTGGACGCCACCCACAAGGCCCTGTGGACCTGCGAGGACGTGGCCGCCCTGGAAAAGCTGGGAGGGCAGGTGTCCCGCACGTTCGCCCAGCTTCTGAGGTTTTTCGTGCGCGCCAACGAAGAGGCGTTTGGGTTCCCCGGCGCCCCCCTCCACGACCCCCTCGCCGTGGCCGCGGTGGTCGACCCCACCCTCATCCGCACAAAACCCGTCTACGTGGACGTCGAGACCCAGGGGGATCTCACCCGGGGCGCGACGCTGGCCGATGTGTACAGGGTCACAGGAAAGCCCCCCAACGCCGAGGTGGCCCTAGACCTGGACCTGCCCCGGTTCAAGGAGCTTGTGATTGCAAGCTTTCGGGCGTTGGACCGGGCTGTATAGGCCAAGCTGCAGTTAGGCCCTGCGTCGCTTCTCCGGGTAAGATCGGGCACTCCCAATCCGGCGAGGAGGCCGTATGGACCAAGCGAAAGTGGCAGCGCTGATGGAGAAGTACGGGGTGCCCGGCCGCGATGCCTACAACCTCCCTGCAAGTCCCCACAGGTTTCCCGACGGGGCTCAGTACAGGATGGAGATTTCGGGGATCGAGCGGCCGGAGGTGCTGGAAGCGGTCGTGGACGAGGCCCGCAAACGCAAGGTGCCCATCCACCGGATGATCTCGGCGGTGATGGGGGCCACCCTGCTGACCCGCAGCGAGCTCAAAGAATTCGCCAAGATCGCCGCTGAGGCCAAAGTGGAAGTGATCCTCACCCCTGGGCCCCGGTCGGGCTGGGACACGGGCCGGCAGTTGGTGACCCCGGAAGGGGGGCTGTCGGGCCTGCGCTTCCGGGGGGCGGATCAGCTCCGCTACGTCATCGCCGACATCTTGCGCGCCGTGGAGATCGGGTTCCGGGGCTTTTTGGTCCTGGACGAGGGGCTGTTGTGGCTTTTGTCCCAGATGCGGGCCAAGGGGGATCTCCCCCGCGACGTGGTGTTCAAGGTGTCCATTTTCGCCGGGCACGGCAACCCCGCCGGGGGCAAGGTCCTGGAGAGCCTGGGTGCCAACACCTTCAACCCCGTGGCCGACCTAGACCTTCCCGAGCTTGCCGCCATCCGCCAGGCCGTCAAGATCCCCATGGACCTCCACATCTTCCTCACCGACTCCTTTGGTGGGTTTAACCGGTTCTACGACGGCCCGGAGATGGTGCGGGTGTGCTCCCCGTGCTACTTCAAGCACGAGCCGGGTCCGGCCTGCGTGGTGGGGCCCGGGGCCCTGTACAAGCCCTGGGTCTCGGGCAAAACCCTGGCCGATTGGGGTCGGGAAAAAGTGAAGCACGCGGAGATCCTCCATGAGCTGATTCAGGAGAGCTATCCCGGCGCTGTGGTGTCCGGATGGGGTCCGTCCGACCTGGCGATTCCCCAGCCGTAGGAGGGGCGATGACGTTCGAGGAGATCCGGGCTTTGCTTCAGGCAGAGGACGTCCCGTGGGTGGACCTGCGGGCCGTGGACATCCTCGGGCACCTCCGCTGCCTGACCTTGCCGGCCGAGGAGTTCTCCCCGGACGTGGTGGAGCGGGGGGTGGGGGCGGCGGGGTCCCACTACGGGCTGGCCATGACCCAGGAGGGGGACATGGTGCTGCTTGCGGACTTGAGCACGGCGCGGTTGGACCCTACCCGGGCGCCCCCTGCGCTCACCCTCCTGTGCGATCTGGCCCGGCCGAACGAGGGACCCTGTGCCTTGGCCCCGCGCACAGTGGCCAAGGCGGCCGCCGCCCTGCTCCGAGATTCCGGCCTTGCCGACCAGGCCATCTTCGGGGTGGAACTGGAGTTCTACCTGTTTGAGGACGTCTGGTTCGATGAAAGCCCCCTTTCCCCCGGGGTGGAGGTTGTGCCGCTGGGGGAAGGTGTTGAAGTGCTTCCCGGCCCGCGGAGCGCCTACCATGCCGGTGGACCAGCGGACCGGGGCCGCCACGTGCGGGAGCGGGTGGTGGAAGTTCTCCGGGGGTGGGGAATCCCCGTGCGGTACCACCACCATGAGGGCGGGGCCTTGGGCCAGATGGAGATTGAGTTGGGCCTGGGGCCCCTGGTGGAGGCAGCCGACTGGGTGGCCCTGGCCACCGACCTCATCACCCGCGTCAGCGCGGAAGAGGGCCTGGTAGCGTGCTTCCTCCCTAAGCCGGTCTGGGGGCAGCCGGGCAGCGGCCTGCACTTCCACCAGTATCTGGCGACTCAGGGCCGGAACTTGTTCGGGGGCGAGGAGGGACTGTCGCAGACGGCCCTGAACTACGTGGGGGGCATCCTGGCCCATGGCCAAGCGCTCTCCGCCCTCGTTTCGCCCTCCACCAACTCCTACCGGAGGCTGCGGCCCGGGTTCGAGGCTCCAGTGCACCTGGCGTTCGGCCGAGCCAACCGTACGGCCGCCATCCGCATCCCCGGGTATCTCGAGCCGTCCCAGGCCCGCATCGAGTACCGGCCCCCCGACCCCAGCTGCAACCCCTACCTTGCCTTGGCCGCCTGCCTCATGGCCGGAATCGACGGAATCCGCCAGGGGATTGATCCCCAGGCCAAGGGTTGGGGCCCGGTGGAGGAGAACTTGTACGACCATCCCCGCCGGGGACGGCGCATCGCCAGCTTGCCCCGGTCGCTTGATGACGCCCTGGATGCGTTGGAGGAAGACCACGAGTTCCTCACCCTGGGTGGAGTCTTCCCCCCTGAGCTTTTGGAGACCTGGACCCGACTCAAGCGCCAGGAGGCCCAGGAAGTGGCGGCGCGGCCGCACCCCTACGAGTTTCGCCTCTATCGGTGAACGCCTTTCGCGCTGCAGGTCTGACCTTGGGGCAACTGCCCCCGGGGCCCAGGACCACGTTGGCGGACGTGCCTGGAATTCACGTGGGTCACGTGACGCTCACATCGGGACAGGGAGAAGAGGCGGTCCGCACCGGGGTTACGGCCATCGTCCCTCCAGGCGACCCTTATGCGGAGCCCTTGGCTGCAGGTTTGTTTGTGCTCCACGGTCACGGCAAAGCGGTGGGCCTGTCCCAAGTTCGGGACCTCGGTGAGCTGGAGACGCCGGTGCTGATCACCAACACCCTGGCCGTGTTTCGCTGCGCCGAGGCTTTGCTAAGCTGGACGCTGCGCAGGCATCCACAGGCCCGCTCGGTCAACCCCGTGGTGTTGGAGTGCAACGACGGCCGCATTTCCGCCATTGAACGGCGACCGGTGACCGAGGACCACGCCCTGGCGGCGTTGGAGGCGGCCGGGGAGGGGGTGGAGGAGGGATGCGTGGGTGCGGGAACCGGCATGGTGGCCTTCGGGTTCAAGTCCGGGGTGGGGACGGCCTCGCGTCGGGTGGGGGATTTCACGGTGGGGGTCTTAGCTGTGCCCAACATGGGCCGGGCCGAGGACTTCCGCGCCCCATTTTCGTTTGAGAAGGCGCCCGAACGGGAGGCGGGGGCCGAGGCGGGTTCACTTGTGGTGGTGCTGGCCACAACTGCTCCCCTGCTCCCGGAACAGCTGAGCCGACTAGCTCGTCGGGCCGCGCTCGGGGCCGCCCGCACCGGGGCTCCCGTAGACACGGGAAGCGGCGACTTCTTCCTTGCATTCTCCACGGGCCTGCGGTTTCCCCGGATGGAGGAGCGGCGGAGCGTGACCTACGTACCAGACCGTGCGAAGGTCATGGGGCTGTTGTATCGGGCCGCGGCCGAGGCCACCGAGGAAGCGATTTTCTCTGGGCTTCTCGCCGCTAAGCCCACGCGGGGACGAACCGGGCAGGTCTTTCCCGCGCTCCGCACCTACCCGAAGTGATCAAGCCGTCGCTCGGCGAATAGGACCTGGCCGTGGGCGTCCTTGTGCAGCCCGAATCCCCGCGACTGGAGAAGGGCGATCATGCGGGCATTTTCGGGGAGAACCTCGGCCACCAGCCGTCGGACCCTGAGGGCAGTCGCCAGCTCCAAACAGCAGTCCGTGAGGAACCTCCCCAGGCCGTGCCTCTGCCAGGGATCGGCCACCATCACACAGAACTCCCCGCACTCCCCGTGAGGCTCCAGGCACAGCCGACCTTCCCCGATGATCTTGGGCGGGGCCAGGAGTTCGCCCACGAGCACCCACTGGGTGCCGAGCTTGGGCAAGCACCACTGGGGCGCATCGGCCAAAAGCCGCGGCAACGAGTGGCACTCAAACCGGAGCCAAAGCGTCTGCGGCGAGCAGGCCTCGAGCATCGCCCGCCACGCCGGGAGGTCCTCGGGCTGCATCGGGCGCACCACGGCCTGCGTTCCGTCCCGCAGGGTGAACACCCGCACGAAGGGATGAGCTTCGCCCGACGGCTCGGGGTCCGTCAGCTGGCGGATGTCCTGGACCTCCATGAAAACAGTTTAGGGGGAACGTCCCCCGGTGGGAAGTCCCACCCCGGGGGAGGCGAACAACACCAGGGGCCCCCCGGTCACGGGGTTTCGCTCCACCACTGCTTCCACCCCAAACGCCCGGCAGAGGTTTTCGGCCACGATCACCTCGTGCGGAGTTCCTTGGGCCAGGATCTTTCCCCGGCTCAACAAGGCCACTTTGTGGGCAAACGAGCAAGCCAGGTTGAGGTCGTGCATGGCACAGACCACGGCTCGACCCTCCTCGGCCAAGTTCCGCAACAGGGCCATGATCTCCAGCTGATAGGCCACGTCCAAGTGGGCCGTGGGTTCATCCAGAAGCATCACCGCTGTCTCCTGGGCCAACACCATGGCCAGGAGCACCTTGCGCCGCTCACCCCCGGAGAGCTCGGAGAAACGCCTTTGGGCTAAGCGTTGCAGTCCCAACCGAGCCAAAGCGTGGTCCACCCGTTCGCGATCCCGGCCTGGGAGGCCCCCCCACCGGGGGAGGTGGGGGTGCCGGCCCAAGGCCACCACCTCCACCACCCGAAAACTCAGGTCCCTGGGCTGTTCCTGTTCGAGCATGGTGAGCCGGCGGGCGAGCTCTTCCCCGGGCCAACTTTCCAGCTTCTTCCCGTCAAGGAGGATCTGCCCCGGTCCCCGAAGTTCGCTGGACAACCGACGGAGGAGCGTGGACTTCCCTGCCCCGTTGGGCCCCACAAGCGCCCAGAGCTCTCCCCCCCGAATCTCCCAATCCACCCCTTGCAGGGCAGCAACGTCGCGGAAAGCGTGGCGTAGGCCGTGTACGATGATCCTTACAGTCCCCATCGCCGGCGAAGGAGAAAGAGAAAGAACGGAACGCCCAAGAAAGCCGTGATCAGCCCCACGGGCAGCTCCACCGGCCGGAGAAGGGTTCGTGCACCAAGGTCGGCCCACACCAGGAGCACGGCTCCGCCCAGAAACGAGGCAATCAGGAGGGTCCTGTGCCTCGGCCCCAGCACGAGCCGCAGGGCGTGGGGAACGATCAGGCCCACGAATCCAATCGGCCCGGCGAAGGCCACAGCCGTGGCCGTCATCACCGTGGCCCAGAACAGGAGAACGGCTCGCACCCGCCCAGGGCGGGTCCCCAGGTGGTGAGCTTGCGCGTCCCCCAGGGCCAGGACATCGAGGTCCCGAGCGAACACAAGGGAACCGGCCATTCCCACCAGGGCCACTGGGGCCAGGATCTGCACTGCGGTGGGGGTGGCTCGGCTCAGCCCGCCCATGGTCCAGATCAAGATGGCCGCCATCTGCTCAGGGCTCGCGAAGTACACCAGGGTAGCTGTCACCGCAGAGAACAGCGTGGCGAGGGCCACCCCGGCCAGCACCAACGACAAGGGATGCATCCCCGAGCGAGGTCGCCCCAGAAGGGCCACGGCTCCGGTCACCAAGCTTCCCCCTAGGAACGCGCCCAGGGGCAAGATCCAGGGGCGGCCCGTGCCCCAGCCGAGTTTGATCACCGCCGCGGCTCCGGCCGAGGCTCCACTGGCCAACCCCAACACGTAGGGGCAAGCCAGCGGGTTGCGGAATACCCCTTGCATCACCGTTCCCACACAGGCCAGGCTCCCCCCCACGAGAAGGCCAAGGAGAACGCGGGGCAGCCTCAGCCCTTGAAGGATCAGGAGCTCCCTGCGGGAAAGGGTTTCTGTGTTCCCAAGAAGAAATCTCACCAACCCCGGGAAGGAAATGGAGGCCGGCCCCAACGCCAGGCCAGCCAACACACCCCCCGTGAGCAGAACAAAAAGAATCGCTAAAGTCCGGGCTCCCCTCACCGCTCCCCCGCAAACACCTGGGGATGGAGGGCGCGGGCCACCAACGCCAGTACCTGCACGACCCGCGTGGAAACGATGTCCGCGGCGCGGACCTCCCAAACCTGGCCCGTGCCCACGGCCCTGAGGCTCTTGAGGACATGGTGCCCGGTCACGTTCTCCTTTTGGCCTGTACCCACGAAGACGACTTGCGGGTCGCGGAGAAGGATTTCCTCCAGGTTCACCTGAGGGTAGCCCACAAGGTCACCGAACGCGTTGAGGCCCCCGGCCCGGCGGATAACCTCGTCCTCCGGGGTCCCTCCGCAGGCCACGTAGGGAATGCCTGTGGGGTCGTAGATGTAGAAGAAGGCAGCCGTGGGACGCTCGCGCCCCAAAACCTTGGCTTCCAAGGCCAGAATCTCCAAGGCCAGCGTTCCGGCCACAACCCGGGCTTCTTCCTCCAACCCTACCACCCGGCCCACCTCCACGATCCCCTCCAGCACCTCGGAGACCGAGGTGATCCACATGTCTTCCCCGCCCAGGGAAAACGCAGGGACTCCCAGGGCAAGGAGACGGTCGCGGAGCTCGGGGGGTGCACCCAGAACCAGATCGGGATCGAGGCCCACGATGGCCTCTAGGCTCGGGGCCCACACCGGACCCACCTTTGGCAGGTTCTGGACAATTTCCGGGTTTTCTGGGGTATCGGCGACCCCCACAATGGATTCCCTTAAGCCCAAGGCCAACAGGACCTCGGTGTACAAGGGAATGCCGGCCACCACGATCCGCCGGGGGCTTGTAGCCCAACCTGTCAGGCCCCAAGCCAAGAGAACCGTCAGGGCAAGCAATCTCTTCATCGGCACTCCTTTACGCGCGAATCCCTGTTTGCGTCTCGCAGGCCTTGACCGTGTTCCAAAGGAGCATGGCCACGGTCATGGGCCCTACCCCCCCGGGCACGGGGGTGATCGCTTCCACCTTGTCCTTCAGGGCCTCGAAGTCCGTGTCCCCCACAAGCCGAAACCCCGACTTGGTCGCGGGGTCGTCGATCCTGTTCACACCCACGTCGATGACCACAGTTCCTTCCCGCACCATGTCCGCGGTGATGGTCCGGGGAGCCCCCATGGCCGCCACGAGGATGTCCGCTTGTTGGGTGAACTTGGCCAAGTTGGGCGTTGCCGTGTGGCACACGGTCACGGTGGCGTTGGCCCCCGCGGCCTTCTGAATGAGAATGGCGAACAGGGGTTTGCCGTTGAGGTTGCTCCGTCCGCAGATGACGACGTGCTTGCCGGTGGGGTTGTACCCCGTCCGGATGAGGAGCTGCTGGACGCCGTGGGGGGTGCAGGGCATGAGGTAGGGGTCCCCCAGGAGGAGCTTCCCCACGTTGACGGGGTGGAAGCAGTCGGCGTCCTTGAGGGGGTGGACGGCCTCCACCACGGCCTGAGGGGGGATGTGGCGCGGCAAGGGAAGCTGCACGAGGATCCCGTGCACCTTTGGATCGGCGTTGAGCTTGGCGATCTCCCGCAGAAGCTCTTCTTCGGTGGTCGACTCAGGAAGCACTCGGGTCTCTGAGCACACGCCCACCTCGGAGCAGGACTTCTCCTTCTGCTTCATGTACGAGACGGAAGCGGGGTCGTTGCCCACGCGGACCATGATCAGCGTGGGGGTCACGCCTCGGGCGGTGAGGCGAGCCACCCGTTCCTTCAGTTCCTCCTGAACCTGCGCGGCCACCGCGCGGCCATCGATGATTTTGCCCATCGCTCCCCCTCCTTCACCGAGCGGAGTTGGGCGCATTATAGCCAGCGGGATGGCTGTGCGGTTTCTTTGGGGAGCGACAACTAGCCCCACCCGGTTCGGGCCCGACGAACGACCTGGATGGCTTTGTGGGGGAGGAAGGCGGGCCGCAGGCCCGCACCTCCCCGCTATACTGCGCGCGTGGCAAGCTGGGTTCGGGGTGCGATGGTGGGTGCCGTTCTTGGGGGGCTGTGGGTGCTGTTGTGGCGGGAAGCCCCTTGGCCCACAAAGCTGGCCGGCGCTGTTTGGCCCGTGATCTTGGGGCTCGCGGCCCGGCGGGGGTTCCTCACCTTCCGTGGCCCGTGGACCCCATGGGTCCGCTGGGATCTGTGGGTCCTGCTTTTCCTCGCGGTGGGGTGGATGATCACCCGGGCGGTTGTCGCCACGGCGTGGGCTGTGCTGCGGGGGCGGGCCTCCCCCGGGATCGTGGGCGTGCCGGTGCGCCTCACCCCCGGGGTACCCCAGCTTCTGTTCCTGTGGGCCATCACGGTGACCCCGGGGACGATCGCCATCCTTGTGGAGGAACACTGGGCCTACGTGCACTGCCTCCACCGCCCTTCCGGGCCCGAGGTGCCTGGGCTGGCGCTCCTGGAACGAATCCTGGGGAGGCTGTGGCCATGAGAGAGGCCCTGGTGGTGGCCGTGTTGGCCAGCGGGGTCTTGCCCCTTGTGCGTCTCTGGCGGGGACCCACCCTGTGGGATCGCCTCGTGGGAGCCAGCTCCCTCCACGTTCGGGTGGTGCTAGCCCTGGCGCTGTGGGCCGCTTTGTGGGAGCGCCCGGTTCTGTTGGACGTGGCCCTGGCGTACGCCGTGCTTGGTTTCCTGGGAACGGTGCTGGTGGCCCGCTTTGGGGAGCGGGGGGAGCATTGATCGGCCTGGTGATCCTTGCTGTGGGTTTGTTCCTCCTGTTCGTTGGGGCGGTGGGCCACGTCCGTTTTCCCGATGCCTATTCCCGGTTGCAGGCGGCCGGGGTGGGCGATGTGGGCGGGGCGGCCCTTGTTCTCCTCGGGCTCATTGCCGAAGAGGGGTGGACCAACACCGGGGGGCTGATGGTGGTCCTCCTCCTCTTCCTGGTGTTCACCGTGCCCCTGTCCACCCATGCGGTGGCCAAGGGGGCGTTTGTGCGCCGCCAGCGGCCCTGGGAGGGTTAGGTTGGGGACCCTCGTTCTGTGCGGCCTGGCAGGGGCTTTGGCCGTTTTCGCCCTCACCCGCCGGCGACTTCTCCTGGGTGTCATCGGGGTGGGAGCCCACTCCCTGGCCCTGGCCGGGGTGTACCTGTTCCTATCCGCCCCGGACGTGGCCCTGGCCGAAGCCTCCATCGGGTTTGGCCTGGTGACCTTCATCTTTCTCCTTGCCCTGCGCGGGTCCGGACGGCTGGTGGTGGCGGCCGTGGAGTGCTTTCCCCTTCTGTACCAAGAGGGGGACCGCCTGGCCGGGTTGGAGTGGGAGATCCTGGCCCGGCTGGGCGACCGGCTCCACCGGGAAGTCCACGTCCTCTGGGTCTGCCGGGGCGACGTGTCCCGCGCCCTGGCCAGTGGGGAAGCCGAGCTTGCTGCCGGAGGGTTCCTCGTTCGCTCCGACCCGGGGCTGCGCCTGTCCCGTCCGGTGGTGCCCACCCGACTGGTGGAGGTCGCTGTGGGCCCGGGGCCGCGGGTTGTGTTGGCCCATCCTTGCTGTGAGGCCCTGGCCCAATCGGGCGACCTGCGCTGCGAGGAACCGGAGGAGCTGGCCCAGGCCTTGTGCAGTGGGGAAGCGTGTAGGGCTGTGCTCGATCTATTGACCTTCCGGGAGCTTGGCCTGAAAGGGGCTTGGCCCGAGGAGAACTGCGCGATCCGGGTCCTGGAAGACCCCTTGGCCTACCGGTTTGCCGTGGCCCCCGACGAGGCCGAGGTGCACCAGGCCCTGGAGGAGCTGTTGGCGGAGCTGGAAGACCGAGGGGTGCTCGCCGACCTCGTCCGGAGGTACCTGGGATGAAGGTCTTGGGTGGGTTGGGGATCGTGGGCCTTGTGGTCCTGTTGGTTTGGCTTACCTGGTCCTGTTTCCCCCTGGGGGAGCTGCCGCCCTGGGAGGAAGCCACAGCCGCCTGGGGGTCGAAGAACGCTGTGGCGGCCATTGTGCTGGGGGCCCGTCTCTGGGACACCTTGTTTGAAGTGTTGGTGTACGCCCTGGCCATTGCCGGCGTGGCGCTGGCGGCAGGTTCCTTGGGCACCAAGGCCGTGCTGCCACCTCTGCCGGAAACACCCCTTCTCCACCTGGCGGTGGCCCTCCTGTTGGGCCCGATTGGCGTTTTCGGCCTGTACGTGGCGGTGAGCGGGCATCTCGGGCCGGGTGGGGGGTTCCCCGCGGGCGCTCTGGTGGGGTCAGGGCTTCTTCTCTTGGCCTTGGCTCGGGGAACTGGGGGACTCACGCCGGGGTGGGCTGGTGGGGCCTGGGAAGCAGGGAAATTCGCGGTGACAGGGGCCATCCTCCTCCTGGGCTTGGGGGTCCTCGTCCTCGGTGCCCGCGGGGAGGTGGTACTCGTGGGGCTCAACGTCCTCATCGCCCTCGAGGTGGCCCTGGGGGCGTGGGTGGTGCTGCGGGAGTTTGCCCACGTGCGGGGGGAGATGTAATGGAGGGTCAAGGGGCGCTGGCCCTGGCCATTGGGCTGGTGGGCCTGGGCCTGTGGACGGTGTTGGTGCGCCGCAACCTCGTGTGGAAGCTCTTGGGCCTCAACGTGGCCGGAGGCGGGGCGATCCTGTTCCTGGTGGCCCTCGCCCATCGGGAGAAGGCCGGCCCAGCGTTGGAAGGGCTACCCGGCCCCCACGTGGACCCCCTGCCCCAGGCGTTGGTTCTCACCGCCATCGTGATCCACTTTGCAGTTCTGGCCTTGGCGTTGGTGTACGTGATTTTCCTTTCCGAGCGCCGGCACACCCAGGACGTCCGCAAGCTGGAGGAGACATGCCCTACGCGGTCGCCGGAATCCTGACGTACCTCGTGCTTGGCGTGGTGGGGTTTGTGGTGCGCCCTGGCTGGCTGCTGGGTCTTCTCGCCGTGGCCGCCGGGGCTGCGACGTTGGCCCTTTGGGCGCCGGGGTTTCCCCCAGGCTTGCTCCTGGGGGAGACGTGGGGCGTGGCTGTAGCAGGGGACCGAGTGGCCCTGGTGTTCTGGGCCCTGGCCCTGGTCCTCCACCTCGCCGTTGTCCTTCACGAGCGCCACAGAACCGGACCGTTTCACCCTCTCCTCACCCTGCTTGTGGGTACCTCCCTGGCCTGCGCCGTGTCCCAGGACATCTTCAACTTCTACGTGGTGCTGGAGCTGGTGTCGTTGATCTCCTTCATCCTGGTGAGCTACGAGTCGGAGCCCAAAGCGGTGTGGGCCAGCCTGAAGTACCTGGTTTTGGCCACCGCAGGGATGACCTTCTACCTCTTGGGCTTGGGGATCGTGTACGTCCGCACGGGCACACTGGGCCTCCCCCTGATGGCCGAACGGGTTACGCAGGGTGATCCGGTCCTCGTGGCGGGGGTGGGGCTTTTGGTGGCGGGTCTCGCCGCCAAGAGCGGCCTGTTTGTCCTCGGTCTCTGGCTTCCTTCGGCCCACGGGTACGCCCCCACGGGGGTCTCGGCCATCCTTTCGGGGCTGGTGGTCAAGCTGGGGGTGTTGGGTCTGGCACGCCTGGCCGAGGTCTTCCCTGTCGAGGGGCTTGTCTTGGCCCTCGGGGTGGTCACTGGGTTGGGCGGGTTGGTGTACGCCCTGTGGGAGTGGGACATCAAGCTTTTTCTGGCGCATCACACGGTGTCTCAGCTGGGGTACGTGTTGGTAGGCCTGGGGCTCGGGGGAGAGGCGGCCTGGGGCGCGGTTCTCTACGCCGCGGCGCACGGACTGTTCAAGGGGTTGCTGTTTCTCTCAGCCGGCCAGGCGATCTATGAAGTCGGGGAGCGGGATCTGGATCGCCTGCGGGGGAAGCTTTCGCCGCCTTGTGCCTTGGCCTTGGCGGTGGGGACTTGGGCCATCGTGGGCTTGCCTCCCCTGGGCGGCTTTGTGGCCAAGGCCGTGCTGGCCGACCACTCCACGGCCGGGTGGCTCGCCGTGTTGGTGGTCCTCAGCTTGGGAACCGCGGCCTCGTTTGCCCGGCTCCTGCCCCACTTTCGTTCGGCTGGCCGGGGTACGCGAAGTCTGGGGTTCCTTCTCCTGGAGCTGGCCTTGTTGACCATGGGCGTTTGGGGCCTGGTGACATTCCCCGGAGCTCGTGATGCTGGGGAGTGGCTAAAGAGCCTGATCGTGGTGGCAGCCGGGTACGGGGTGCACCGTCTGGTGCACCGCCAGCGGGTCCAGTTGCCGGCCCTGACCTTGGATCGTTCGCTTGTGCTCCTCCTTTTGGGGACGCTCGCCTTGGTGGCCGTCGGCCTGGCCTCCTGGGTCCTCCTATAATGGTGGTCCACTATGGTCAATGAGGTGTGGCGCGAGTCGCTCCACCCCAAGATCGCCCTGGCCCGTGCGGCCCTGGCGGCTGTCGCTCCGCAGGAGCTAGCCCTGCGGGCGGGCCTGCAGTTGAATCCCGAAGGCCTGCGGTTCGTTCTGGCTGGGCGGGGACACCTCCTCACCTGGCCGGACTGCGTTGTGCGCGAGGAGAACGGCAACGAGTGCCCCGAAGAGGTCCAGGCATTGGTCCTGGACTACCTGGTGCGCAGCGACGGTTCCCCTCCCACCCAGGACTGGAAGTCCTTTGATGAGCTTCCCCACGGAAGCTTCTACAACCACGCCTTCCAGGGGTACACGGGGGACGAGTTGGTCCGGCTGCTGGGAGGCAACCGGGTTTTGTTTGAGCGGGGCTCGCAGCGGCTCGGTGGAATCCAGGTGTCCATGGGCGATGCGGGGTACGTCTTCTGGGGGTTACCTCGCATTCCTGTGGCCCTGGTGTGGTGGGAGGGGGAAGAGGGCATTCCCCCGGCGGCCAAGGTGCTGTTCGATGCCGTGGCCTCCCGGTACCTGCCCACAGACGGGTTGGCCATCCTAGGCCGCATGTTGTGTCGGCGAATTGTGAAAGAGGCTGGGGCACCGTGAAGGTGGCCGTGGCAGGGAAGGGGGGCGTGGGCAAGACGACCCTTGTGGCCCTCCTCGCCCTGGAGGCCGTGCGCCAGGGGTACAAGGTGTTCGCTGTGGATGCCGACCCCGCGGCAACTTTGGGCTTGACGGTTGGTTTCCCTGAGGCTCCGGCGCCGCTGGCGGAGTACGCCGAACTCATCGCCGGCCGGGCTGGGCAGGGGGGGTTCGTCAAGCTCAACCCCCGGGTGGACGACATCCCGGATCAGTACAGCGTGGAAAAGGCTGGGGTGCGTCTCCTGGTCCTGGGGGGCGTGCGCAAAGGGGGCGGGGGGTGCGCCTGCCCCGAGAACACGTTCCTGCGAGCTTTGCTCCGCCACCTGTTCCTCCACCGGGACGAGGTGGTTCTGGTGGACATGGAGGCGGGGATCGAGCACCTCGGGCGGGGGACGGCCGAGGCGGTGGACGCCCTCCTGGTGGTCGTGGAGCCGGACGTCCGCAGCACAAGCGTGGCCGAGAGGATCTTCCTGTTGGGCCAGGAGGTGGGGGTGCGGCGATGGGGCGCCGTGGCCAACAAGGTGCGCTCGGCCGAGGAGCTCGCCCTTGTGCGGGGCTGGCTTCCCGAAGGGCTTCCCTTGGTGGGGGAGCTCCCGTTTCTCCAGGAGCTGGCCCAGCCGGCCAAGGGCCACAGCCTTCCCCCTGGCCCTGTGCCGGCCATCGTACGGATTTTGGGTTGGCTGAGAGGGCCTGAGGCCTAGAGCGTTTGTCGGTCCACGAGGCCCTCGCTATATTCTGTTGACCACGGGCCCGGGGACGGGCACGGGGAGATGGAGGTGGCGATGTCTCGGATCATCGCGACGGCGGCCATACGGGGGGCGCACAGCTACGTGGCCCAGGCGGAGGCGGACCTGGGTCAGGCGCTCGCGGAGTTCGGTCCCACAAAGAAAATCGCTTTTCCCAACACGGCGTACTTTCTGCCCTTGGCCCTGGCCCTCACGGGGTTGGAGGTCCGGACCCTTGCCGATGCCCAACGGGTGGGGGGCTACGCTCGATCGCTTCTGCCTCCTCCCCCGGACAGCCGCCGGTGGCTGCCCTACCTTGGTCCTGCCCTGGACGCCGGTGTGGCCACCTTGCTGGCCCAGGAAGTGTCCGAGGCCCTCAAGTACCTGCGGGGTTGGGAACCTCAAGCCCCGTGGGTGGGGTTCACCGATGACGCCATCCTCCGCACCCAGGGCATCAAGCTCGTGGACGGGCGGATGCCCGGCTTCGCTGCCTGCGTGGGGGCCCTCCCCACGGTGGAGGAGGCCGTGGAGCTGGCGCGTTCGCTTCAGGAGCGCAGCATCCTCGTGTTCATGGCCTCCCACACCCGGGGAAGGAGCATGGCCGAGCAGCTGGCCGAAGGCGGGGTGGAGATGGGCTGGGACGTCTTCCTCGTCCCCTACGGGAAGGAGACGTCGGCTGCGGTGTACGCCCTCAACTTCGCGGCCCGGGCGGCCATGACCTTCGGCGGCATCAAGCCGGGAACGCCGGACGCCGCGCGCAAGATCCTTCTGTACAACAAGGAGCGGGTGTTCGCGTTCGTGCTGGCCCTGGGCGCCGACTTCGACCCCGGCCAGAATGGCCAACAGCTCCTCACCAACGAGAAGTACGCCACCGCCGCGGGGGCGATCAACTTCGGGTTCCCCGTGGTGGCCGACGTGCCCATCCCCCAGATCCTCCCTCGGGGGATCTGCACCTACGAGCATGTGGTCTCGGGAGTCCCCCGGGACAAGATCGTGCAGAAGGCTGTGGAGGTGCGCGGCCTCAAGGTCAAGGTGGCCAAGATTCCCATCCCTGTCCCCTACGGGGCGGGGTTTGAAGGCGAACGGGTGCGCAAGGAGAACCTCCACGTGGAGTTCGGGGGCAAGTACTCCACCTCGTTTGAGCTCCTGCGGGCCCGGCCGATGGACGCGGTGGAGGACGGAAAAATCGAGGTCATTGGCCCGGACATCGATCAGGTCCAGGAGGGTGGGGCCATGCCCCTGGGGGTGGTCGTGGAAGTGGCTGGGCGCAACCTCAAGGAGGACTTTGAACCCGTCCTGGAGCGTCGAATCCACCACTTCATCAGCTGCATCAGTGGGGCCATGCACATGGGCCAGCGCGACATCCCCTGGATCCGCATCAGCAAGGACACGTTCCGCAAGGGGTTCCGCCTCAAGCACTACGGCGAGGTCCTCGTGGCCAAGTTCCACGACGAGTTCTCCGCCATCGTGGATAAGGTCCAGGTCAAGATCTTCACCGACCAAGCCCAGGTGAACGACCTCCTCCGCGAGGCCAAGGAGGTGTACCGCAAGAGGGACGAGCGGATCATGGGCCTTCGCGACGAGGATGTGGACCGCTTCTACTCCTGTGTGCTGTGCCAGTCCTATGCTCCCAACCACGTGTGCATCGTCACCCCTCAGCGGTTGGGCTTGTGCGGGGCCTACACCTGGCTGGACTGCGCGGCGAGTTTCGAGATGGACGCCCACGGCCCCAACCAACCGGTGACCAAGGGGGAGAATCTTGATGAAGTGAAAGGCATTTTCGGAGGGGTCAACGAGTACGTGGCCCGGGCGTCCCGGGGCAACCTCAGCCAGGTCAGCATGTACTCCATCATGAGCGATCCCCAAACGTCCTGCGGTTGCTTCGAGGTGATCGTGGCCGTGGTGCCGGAAGCCAACGGAGTGATTCTGGTGAACCGGGAGTACCTCGGTCCCACGCCGTTGGGTTTGACGTTCTCCAACCTGGCCGGGGAGATCGGGGGCGGAAACCAAATGCCCGGGTTCCTGGGGATCGGGAAGCTGTACATCACAAGCGAGAAGTTCGTTTCCGCGGAGGGCGGGATCCGCCGGGTCGTGTGGATGCCCAAGATGCTCCTCGAGGAGGTCCGGGAGCGGTTGACTGCACGGCTGCGTCAGATCGGCGAGGAAGATCTCATCGACAAGATCGCCACAGAGGAGAACGCCACAACCTCGGAGCAGCTGGTGGAGTTCTTGGCTCGGGTAGGGCATCCGGCCTTGGCCATGGAAGCCCTTGTGTAGGGGGTGGGGATGACGAAGAAACTCACAGGGATTGACGTGTACAAGTTGCTTCCCCGCACGAACTGCGGGGACTGCAAATTCCCCACCTGTATGGCGTTTGCGATGCAAGTGGCGGCCAAGAAGGTGGCTCTGGAACAGTGCCCCCACGTTTCGGATGAGGCCAAGGCCGCGTTGGGCGAGGCGCAGGCTCCCCCCATGCGCACCGTGCGCATTGGAACTGGCAAGAAGGAAGTGGTGCTGGGTGGAGAGACCGTGCTGTTCCGTCATGAAGACAAGTTTCACCATCCTCCAGGCCTGGCCATCAAGGTCTCCGCGGGTTCTCTGCCCCAGCGCCTGGCCCAGATCCCCAGGCTCCGGTTCGTGCGGGTGGGCCAGGAGATTGCGGTGGACCTGGTGACGGTGGAAGCCGACGGCCTGGACGCCCCAGGGTTCAAGGCCCTGGTGGAGGAGGTGCGCAAACACACGGATCTTCCTCTGGTCCTGCGCTGCCTGCGGGCGGAGGTCTTGGCCGGGGTGGTGGCGCAGGTGGCCCCGGCCCGACCCTTGCTGTGGGCCGCTACGGATGAGAACTGGAGCGCCGTGGCCGAGCTGGCCGCCCGCCACCAACTGCCCTTGGTCGTGCGGGCCCCGGGCCCGGAGGCCCTGGCCGACCTCGTGGAAAAGGTCAAGTCCAAGGGCGTGGAGGACCTCGTGCTGGATCCAGCCGGGGCCAGCCCCCAGCAGAACCTAACCCGGCTGATTCAAATCCGCCGCCTGGCCCTGGAAAAAGCGTTCCGTCCGTTGGGACATCCCACCCTCGCCGAGGTGGGGAGTTCCGATCCTCTGCTGGAGGCGGCCGGGGCCACGGCCTACATCTGCAAGTACGCCAGCCTCGTGGTGCTCGGTTCAGCTGAGCCCCACGTGCTTCTTCCCATCCTCACCGTGCGCCAGAATATCTTCACCGACCCCCAGAAGCCCAACGCCATCGAGGCCAAGCTCTACGAAGTCGGGCAACCGGGGCCGGAGTCGCCGGTGCTCGTCACCACCAACTTTGCCCTCACCTTCTACACCGTGGCCGGCGAGGTGGAAAACAGCAAGGTGTCGGCGTACATCGCGGTCGTGGACACCGGGGGATTGGGCGTGCTCAACGCCTACGCCGACGACAAGTTCACCGCCCAAACGATCATCAAGGCCGTCAAGGAGCAGGGGCCGATGGACAAGGTGCGGCACAAGAAGCTGGTGATCCCTGGACTGGTGGCCATGCTGAGGGCCGAGGTCGAGGATGAAGCAGGCTGGGAAGTCATTGTTGGTCCAGAGGACGCCGCAGGCATCCCCCACTTCCTGCGCAACGAGTGGCGCCCCTAGCCCATGCCCCGGGTCCGGTTCTATCCCACTGGTGAGGAAGTGGAAGCCCCCCTGGGAAGAACCCTTCTCCAGCTGGCCAAGGAGGCTGGCCTTGTCCTCCCCTCCACCTGCGGGGGGGATGGCATCTGCGGACGGTGTCGGGTAGTTGTTCGTAAAGGGCGGGTCTTGGCCCCTCCCACCACCCTCCTCAGCCGCGATGAAGTCCAAGCCGGCTATGTGCTGGCTTGCCAAACACAGCCCTTGGACGACCTGGAGGTGTGGGTCCCTGAGGCTCAAGAAGCCCTGGCCCAATTCGATCTGGACGCCCAGAGGTTCCGGGCCTTGGCCCAGGCTGTGGACACTTGGGCGCGCTTTCCCCTCCAGCCCTTGGTCACCAAGGTGTTCCTGGAAATCCCGCCGCCCACCTTGGGGGACAACTTGGCGGACCAGGAACGGGTGTACCGCGAGCTGGGCAAGGCCCTCGCCGCGGTGGACCTCCAAATGGGGCTCAAGGTCCTCACCGGCCTTCCCCAACTTTTGAGGGAAAGTGGGTGGAAGGCCACGTTCACCGTGGGCCACCGGGCGGCCACCACCGAGGTCATTCAGGTGGAGCCGGGAGACTGCACCCGCCACAACCTCGGGGTAGCGGTGGACGTCGGCACTTCCACGGTGGTGGTGCACCTGGTGGATTTGGTTTCCGGGCGGACCCTGGACGCTGAAGCCTGCTACAACGCTCAAGCCACCTACGGGGCCGAGGTCACCCGGCGCATGATCTACGCCCAGAAGGAGGGGGTACGGCCCCTCCAGGAAGCCGTGGTTGGAGACATCAACCGCATGATCGGGAACGTCGTGGCCCGCAACGGTCTCCACTTGCGGGACGTCACGGCGGTGATGGCCGCGGGAAATACCGCCATGCTCCACTTCCTGTTGGGGTTGGATCCCGGCTCGATTCGGAAAACCCCCTACGTTCCTGTAGCCACCCAACCCCCGGCCGTGCGGGCGGTGGAAGTGGGGATCCACGTGAACCCCCGGGCTTTGCTGTACTGCATGCCGGCGATCGGGGGCTGGGTGGGGGGGGACATCACCGCCGGGATCCTGGCCACCGGTCTTCACCGCAGTCGAGAGCTCAGCTTGCTCATGGACATCGGCACGAACGGGGAGATTGTTCTGGGGAACAAGGATTGGATGGTGACGTGCTCCACTTCGGCCGGCCCGGCCTTCGAGGGAAGCGGGGTTCGCTGCGGGATGCGGGCCGCCCAAGGGGCGGTGGAACGGGTGCACATCACCCCCTCCGGGCACCTCCTGCTGGAGATCATCGGGGGCGGTCTGCCCCGGGGGTTGTGCGGGTCGGGCCTGGTGGATGCCGTGGCGGAGCTCTACCGCATGGGCTACGTGGACCGCACAGGGCGGCTGCGACCGGAGGCCTCCCCCCGCATCCGCGGCACCAACGGGTTGGAGGAGTTCCTCCTGGTGCCCAAGGACCGAGCGGCCCATGGCCAGGACATCGTGGTGACCCAGGCCGACATCGAGAACCTCCTTCGGGCCAAGGCGGCGATCTATGCGGGGGCCAAGATCCTCCTGGGCTCGTTCGCCTTGCGCTGGGAGGACTTGGACCGGGTGTGGATCGCCGGGGGATTTGGGAACTACCTGGACCCGGACAAGGCGATCACCTTGGGGCTTCTTCCCGACATTCCCCGGGAGAAGGTTCAATTCGTGGGGAACACCGCGATCTTGGGGGCCAAAATGGGACTTTTGTCCAAGCCCGCTTTCGAGGAGGCCTCGGCCATCGCCCGAAAGGCCACCTACTTCGACCTCATCACCGAGTCCCGCTACTACGAGGAGTTCATGGCCGCCAAGTTCATCCCCCACACGGATGTGCGAGCGTTTTCGCAGCAAGGAACACGGAAATGAACCCATGGGCGGTGGCGGTGGCCGGCAAAGGGGGCACGGGCAAGACCACGATCAGCGCCCTCCTCATCGACGAGCTGGTCCGGCGTGGCCAGGGGGGCGTGTTGGCCGTGGATGCTGATCCCAACGCCAACTTGGGCGAGCTGCTGGGCCTGGAGGTCCGCCAGACGATCGGAAGCCTCCGTGAAGAGGTCCTCCGACACATCTCCGAGCTTCCCCCTGGTGTCTCCAAGGACCGCTACCTCGAGCAGGGGCTCCACGAGTGCTTGGTGGAAGGACCTGGGGTGGACCTTCTGGTGATGGGCCGTGGCGAAGGTCCCCGCTGCTACTGCATGGTCAACCACATCCTCCGCCGGTACATCGACGTCCTGCGCTCCAGTTACAGGTACATTGTGATCGACAACGAGGCGGGGATGGAGCACTTGTCCCGCCGCACCACCCAGCACGTGGACGCCTTGGTGATCGTGGCCCGGGAGGACCCTGTATCCATTCGCTCAGCGGCTCGGATTGCTGCCTTGGCCCGGGAGTTGGAGCTCCACGTGGGCTGGGAGGTGCTGGTGCTCAACGACCTCCGGGGCGAGCTCTCTTCGCAAGCGCACCAGGAGTTGGAAAAGACAAGGATTGGGGTGGCCGGGGTTGTCCCTCACGACCCGGCCGTGGTGGAGCTGGCTTTGGCCGGTCAGCCCGTGGGCCGTTTGGCCATGGACGCCCCGGCCCGAAAGGCCGTGGCCCAGGTCATGGCAGCATTGCAGTCCCTCAAGGAGGGAGGCCGTGGAGATCCCCGACATCCGCAAGAAGTGGCCCGCTAGGATCTACACCGTCACCATTGGGGCGGGGAAGGAGAGCGGCGGCACACGCACCTCCACCGTGACCATCGGAGGCGAAACCACCCTGCCGTTCTACCTGTTCGAGGGAGAGATGCCCCATCCCCCCGTGGTGGCCATGGAAGTGTGGGATATCCCCCCCGAGGACTGGCCCGACACGGTCAGGAAGCCCTTTGAGGACGTGATGAGCGATCCCGGCGCGTGGGCCAAGAAGTGCGTGGAAACCTATCGAGCCCAGGTCATCTGCTTGCGCCTCAAGGGCCTTGACCCCCTGTTGGGGGACCGACCTCCGGACCATGCGGCCCGTGCAGTGCGGCGGGTCCTGGAGTCGGTGGGTGTTCCCCTCATCATCTGGGGCAGCGGGAAAGAAGACAAGGACAACGAAGCGTTCCCGGCGGTGGCGGAGGCGGCCAAGGGTGAAAACTGCCTCCTGGGGACGTGCACACAGACGAACTACAAGACCATGACGGCCTTGGCCACGGCCTACGGCCACAAGCTGATCGCTGAGTCCCCTGTGGACATCAACATCGCCAAGCAGGTGAATATCCTGGCCCACGACAGCGGCTTCCCCCTGGAGAACCTGGTGATCTTCCCCTCCACCGGGGCCTTGGGGTACGGGATCGAGTACGTGTATTCCATCATGGAGAGGACGCGGTTGGCTGGGCTGGGAGGGGACCGGGCGATGGCCATGGCCATGGTCTGTGACGTGGGGGCCCAATCCTGGGGGGTCAAGGAGGCCAAGGCCCCTAGCGCGGAGTGGGGGGACCCCCAGCTGCGGGGCCCTCTGTGGGAAGCCACCGCCGCTTATACCTACCTCATGGCCGGGGCGGACCTCCTCATCCTCCGTCATCCCCACGCCGTTCGGGCTGTGGAGGCCTTCGTTTCCCACCTGTGGAGGAAGGAGGGAGCGTGATCCTCATTGGAGAGCGGATCAACGCCGGTTTCAAGGACATTGGAAGGGCCATCAAGGAGAAGGACCCTCGCCCCGTGATCAAGTGGGCCAAAGTCCAGACCCAGGCCGGAGCCAATTACTTGGACGTCAACATTGGGGCCGTGTCCAAGGACCCCCAGGACCTCGTGTGGCTGATTCGGGTAGTCCAGGAAGCTGTTCCCACAGCCATTTCCATCGACAGCACCCAGCCCGAGCTCCTTGAGGCCGGTGTGGAAGCCCTCGATGGGCGGCCCGCCTTGCTCAACTCCACCACCGCCGAGGACAGGAAGCTAGCCCAGGTCGTGGGCTTGGCTGCCCGGTGCGGTGGGGCCCTCCTGGGGGTGGCCATGGACGAGCGGGGAAGCCCTCAGGATGTGGTGCGCAGGGTGGAGAACGCAGCGAAGATCTTCGCCGCGGCCATCGAGGCCGGCCTCACTCCCGACCGGGTTTTCCTGGACCCCATTCTCATGCCCATCCGATTCATGCAGGACCAGGCCCCCAAGGTGCTGGAGGCGATTCACGAGTTCACCATGCTCTCCGATCCTCCCCCCCACATCTCGGTGGGGCTTTCTAACCTTGTATCCAAAGCCAAGGAGCGAGGTTTGCTTGCCCGCACATTCCTGGTGGTGGCGATGTCCACGGGCTTGGATGCCGCCATCTGCGACATCACGGATCCGGAACTGCGCATGGCCGTGGCCACTGCCGAACTCATCCTTAACCGAGAAATCTACACCGACGATTACGGACGCGCGTTTCACCTCAAGCGGGGGGCAGTGTGGAACCCTCCGGACAAGGAGACGGACCGATAGGAGGAACAATGGAACAGGCGGTTAACCGGGAAGGCGGCGTTTCGATGAAGACGGGTACGCTTGTCACGGAGCGGGCCAAGAGCCAACCTCCGTGTCCGATCGGCCTGGGGGGCACGTGCTGTCGGGCCTGTTTCATGGGCCCCTGCCGGGTGGTGCAGGGGCGGGAGGAGCGGGCGGTAGGGGTTTGTGGCGCCTCCGGGGCGTCCATTGCCGCCAAGAACTTCGCTCGCATGGTGGCCGCTGGCACCGCGGCCCACTCCGACCACGGCCGGGAGGTGGTCCTGCTGTTCCTGGCCACGGCCCGGGGCGAGGCGCCCGGCTACGAGATCAAGGACGAACGCAAGCTGCGGTGGCTCGCCCAGATGCTGGGGGTGGCCGTGGATGGCCGGGACACGAACGACATTGCGATCGAGGTAGGGGAGCGGCTCCTCGCCGACTTCGGCCGCCAGGAAGGGGAGATCTCCTTCATCCGGCGGGCCCCCGCGCGGCGGCAGGAGCTGTGGAGAAGATTGGGTATAGTCCCGCGCGGCATCGATCGGGAGGTCGTGGAGATGCTCCACCGCACTTCCGTGGGGGTCGACCAGGATCCGGAGAGCGTCTTGCTCCAGGCAGCCCGGACAGCCCTGGCTGACGGCTGGGGCGGATCCATGATCGCCACGGAGCTCCAGGACATCCTGTTCGGAACGCCAGAGCCCCTGCGAGCAAAAGTGGACCTGGGAGTCCTCCGCGAGGACCAGGTGAACATCATCGTCCACGGGCACGAGCCCGTCCTGCCCGAGCTCTTGGTCAGGGTGGCCGAGGAGCGGGAAATGCTGGCCCTGGCTCGGGCGAAGGGGGCTACCGGCATCAACCTCGCCGGGATCTGCTGCACAGCGAACGAGGTCCTCATGCGGCACGGCATCCCCATCGCCGGAACCTTCCTCCAGCAGGAACTGGCCCTCATGACCGGCGCGGTGGAGGCCATGGTGGTGGACGTGCAGTGCGTGATGCCCTCCTTGCCCACCGTGGCCCGCTGCTTCCACACCCACATCTTCACCACCTCCGACAAGGCCAAGATTCCTGGAGCTGAGCACCTTCCCTACGACCACCACACCGCCTTGGAGATTGCTCGAGACATCGTGCGTCGGGCCATCGAAAACTTCCCCCGTCGGGGGGCGGTGAACATCCCCCAGGGCTCGGTGGATCTGGTTGCCGGGTTCAGCCACGAGACGGTGAACTACATGCTGGGTGGGCGGTATCGCTTTGGTTACCGGCCCCTCAACGATGCCATCATCGACGGCCGCATACGGGGCGTGGTGGGCGTGGTGGGCTGCAACAACCCCCGGGTGGATGCGGGACAGGTGCACACCGCCCTGGTTCGCGAGCTAATCCTGCGAAACGTCCTTGTCCTCAGCACGGGGTGTGGTGCGATCACGGCGGCCAAGGCGGAGTTGCTCGTACCCGAAGCGGCCGAACAGGCAGGCTCGGGCCTGCGGGAGGTGTGCGAGGCGGTGGGCATTCCCCCGGTTCTGCACATGGGATCGTGCGTGGACAATTCCCGGCTCCTCATCGCCGCGACCGCCATCGTTCACGAGGGAGGCTTGGGCGAGGACATCTCCCAAGTGCCCGCGGCCGGCTGTGCCCCGGAATGGATGAGCGAGAAGGCCGTGGCCATCGGACACTACTTCGTGGCCAGTGGGGTACCGGTGGTGTTTGGGGTGAACTTCCCCACCGCCGGAAGTCCGGAGACGACCAAGTTCCTGTTCGACGACATCGAGCGATTGACCGGGGGGAGATGGTTGTTCGAGCGGGAACCCCAGGCCATGGCCGAGGTTCTCATCCGCTCGTTGGACCAGAAGCGCAAAGCCCTCGGGCTGGCCCCGGCGTACAAGTGAGGACAGACCATGTGCGCCATTACGGTTCGTCGCGGTGAGACCAAGATCGCCGAGGGCGTGGTGGAGTTCCGTTACGAAAAAGGCGTTCTCGTCCTGCGCAGGCTGTTTGAGGAGGAAATCCGGTTGGAAGGGGTCAAAGCCCTGGAGTGGCGGGAACGCGATGATACCATGATCGTGCGGGATTAAGTCCACGTTGGAGGCCATCGCCCGGTTTGGAGACAAGGAAATCCGGCGTCGTGCCCAGGCTGATCCCGCGCTGACCGACGTCCTGGAGAGGACCCTTTCCGCGCTCGAGGTCCTGTTGGCTGCCTCCCAGCGGGCCTACCGCCTCCGGGCGGTTCTCACCCAGGAGGGGGAGTAGCCGATCCGCATGGAGGTGGCTTACTCCAGCCGCCAAGAGCGAGACGCCCTTTGGGACCAAGCTGCAGCGGCCTTGGAGCAGGTCCGTGCCGGAAGAAACGTGGATATCCTCTGCGGCATCTACCGGCTACGACTCGAAGGCTGAGGCAGCCTGGTGCAACAAGGTCAACACCCCGGGCAGATCTTGGGACCGATAGCGGTGTGGGGAGAGACCACAGGGCGGCGTAATCAGATCCCCGGTTTGGAAATCTTTGATCTGGCCCTGGTCGTTGATCCCCCAGGCGATGCGCTTCCCCTTGCGGGGGTAGTACAGGGTGATGTCGTACGTGGACGCGTCGAAGCTCACGATGTCAATCTCCGAGGCGAAGAGGATGTCCCACTGCATGTTCCCGCACACGTGAACCCCGCGGATGGCAGGGAATCCCTCAAAGATGGCGTCCCATAGGGGCCGAAATCCAAACCCGGCTTGGCCCAAGGCCGGCTCGTCCAAGAAGAGGATCACCTCCTGAGCGGAGAGGCCGTGGAAGATGACCTCGAGGTGCCGGTAGATACGAAGGAGGGCCTCGTCTCTTTCGTAGCCGGAGAGAATCAACGTGGCGGGGCCCACCACCTGGACCTTGACCGTCTCAAACCGGTGCTTCTTGAATTCCCTGAGGCAGCTCAGCTCTCCTGGCTTGTGGATGTAGGAGAGCATCGCATCGCCCCGCAAGGGCAGTTCGGGGAGAAAAGGGATGTCGTGTTGGAGGCTGTATTCCACGGCCTGAGCCGGGTCGGTTAGGGGAAGAGAGCCGATCTGGGTGACCCGCTTCTTCCTCTGCTCGTAAAGCGGCACGCTCCAAGTCTAGCTCTCTTTGCGGCTTTTGGGCTATAAACGGGGCTGTGCTGAAAAGACCTGTTTCCTTGATCATCCTTGCCGGTGGGGAAGGGAGCCGGCTGGGGATGGACAAACTTTGGCTTGCCCATCAAGGAAAGCTCGTCGTGGCTGACCTCATCGAGCGGTTTCAGGGCAGGGGCACCGAGGCTGTGGTAGCTATGGGCCATTCCAAGCCTATTCCAAAGGAATTGAAGGCCAAGTTCGTGGAGGACCTGATCCCTGGTGGGGGTCCCGTTGCTGGACTTCACGCCGGCTTGGTGCACATCCCTTCGCCGTGGGCCCTCGTATTGGCCTGCGACATGCCCTTTGTCTCCCGGAAACTTGTGGACCTTCTCCTGGCACAGGCGCAAAAAACAGGTCTTACGACGGTTTGCGAAATCGGGGGCTTCTTGGAGCCCTTTCCTGGAGTGTATTCGCGGGCGCTTCTTTCGGTTTTGGAACAGGCGGTGCGGGAAAAGCTGGGAGTCCAGCGCTTCTTGCGCAGCGTTCCTCACGCGGTGATTCCCGAGGTGGAGGTGCGCCAGGCCGATCCCCAGCTACGATCGTTTGTGAACATCAACGCCCGCGAAGACCATCTGCGGTGGCTGAAGGAGGCGGGCTAGGGCGATGGCGGTGCAGGTTCTACGCGCACCGCGGAGCACTTCAGGCTCGCCATTTTGGAGAGGGGGTCGAGGTTCTGGGCCGACGTAAGGCGGTTGGCCTCGGGAAAGTGGAAGGACATAAACGCTGTCCCCGGGGGCACGCGCTCGGTCACCCACGCGCGCACCTTCACCGAGGCCCGCCGTGACGTGACCTGGACAAGATCCCTGTCGGAGATTCCCAGCTTCTTGGCGTCGTGGGGATTGATCTCCACGTAGGCCTCGGGCACCAGGGCCTGCAGGCCCTCCACCCGCCCGGTCATGGACCGGGTGTGGTAGTGGTACAGCATCCGGCCTGTGGTGAGGATGAAGGGGTACTCGCGATCGGGGACCTCGGCCGGCTCGTAGTAGTGCACCCCGTGGAACTTGCCCTTGCCCCGGGTGAACCGCTCGGCATGGAGGATTGGCGTGCCGGGATGGTCTGGGTGGGGACAGGGCCAGTGGAGCTTGTCTTTCTCCAGACGCGCATGGGAGATGCCCCCGTAGATCGAGGCCACCGTGGCGATCTCCCTCATGATTTCCTCAGGGTGGGTGTAGGGCATGGGATAGCCCATGCGGGTGGAAAGCTCGGAAATGATCTCCCAGTCGGCCTTGGCCTCGCCCGGGGGTTCCAGCGCCTTGCGCACCCGCTGGACCCTTCGCTCGGTGTTCGTGAACGTTCCATCCTTTTCGGCAAAGCTCGCGGCAGGAAGCACCACGTGGGCAACCTCGGTGGTCTCGGTGGGGAAGATGTCCATCACCACGAGGAGCTCGAGGTGCTCAAGGCCTTCTTTGACGCGGCAGAGCTCAGGGCTAGAGACCATGGGGTTTTCCCCCATGATGAGGAGGGCCTTGATCTTTCGTTGGCGGGCAGCCTCCATCATCTCCACCACGGTGAGCCCGACTTTGTCCGGGAGTTGCACGCCCCAGGCCCGCTCGAACTTCCCCCGTGCTGCGGAGTCGGTCACGGGCTGGTACCCAGGGAGGACGTTGGGCAAGCACCCCATGTCGCAGGAGCCCTGGACGTTGTTCTGTCCCCGCAGGGGGTTGACGCCGGTCCCGGGCCTTCCTATGTGGCCGGTGAGCAACGCCAGGTTGGCCAAAGCCAGGACGTTGTTCGTGCCGAAGGCGTGCTGGGTGATGCCCATGGAGTAGACGATGGCCCCGCGCTCGGCCTGAGCGTAAGCGCGGGCCGCGCGGCGAAGCTCCTCAGCCGGGATCCCTGCAATCTCCTCCACCCGCTCGGGGGGGTACTCCAGAATCGCCTCGCGGAACTCCTCGAAGTTCTCGCAGCGCTCCTCCACGAACTTCTTGTTCCAGAGGCCCTCGGTGTAGATGACGTGGGCCAGGCCGTTGAGCCAAGCCACATCGGTGCCTGTGCGGGGCTGAAGGTAGATGTCGGCCACGTCGGCGAGCTCGATCCGACGGGGGTCGACTACGACTAGCTTGGCCCCTTTCCTTACTGCGCCTAGGATCGCTTGAGCCACGATGGGATGGGCTTCGCTGGTGTTGGAGCCCGTGACGAGGATGCACGTGGCCTTCTCCAGGTCGTCGATGGTGTTGGTCATCGCGCCCGATCCCAAGGCCATGCCCAGACCCGCCACCGAAGGAGCATGGCAGAGGCGGGCGCAGTGGTCGATGTGGGGCGTTCCCATCGCCGCCCGCATGAACTTCTGGAACAAGTAGTTTTCCTCGTTTGTGCACTTGGCGGAGGCGAGGCCGGCAATGGCCTCAGGCCCGCAGCTCTCCCGAATCTCCACGAGCCTTTTGGCCACAAAGTCTAGGGCCTCGTCCCAGGAGACGCGCACGAGCTCGCCGTTTTTGCGGAGGAGGGGGTACTTGAGTCTGTCCCGGTGATGCACGAACGTCCAGCCAAACCGGCCTTTGACGCAGAGGCGGAATCCCTTCCAGCCGCCGCTTGCACGCACGATGCCGCCGTTCTTGAGGTGGAGGACGAGCGGACAACCGCAGCCGCAGAACGGGCAGACGGTCTCGACTTTCTTGAGCTCCCACTCTTGACCTTTGAACCGGCGCTCCTTTTCCGTAAGGGCCCCAGTGGGGCAGACGGCCACGCACTGGCCACACAGCTCGCAGTTCGTCTCGTCCAAGGGAAGATCAAGGGCCGTGCCCACGGTGGTGGAGAAGCCGCGGCCGTAGAAGTTGAGGACGTGCCTCCCTTGAGATTCGGCACAAGCCCGGATGCACCGGCCGCAGAGGATGCACTTTTCGGGCTCGTAGCGGATGAAGGGATTGTCCTCGCGAACGGCGAGGCCCCGGCGTTCGTGGTCGGGCCCGACGAATCGATTCCTCTCCAACTTGTACTCGTAGGCGTACCGCTGGAGGGGGCAGCCCCCGGCCTTGTCGCAGGTGAGACAGTCCTGAGGATGATCGGAGAGAATGAGCTCCAAGACCAGACGGCGCAGACGATATAGGCTGTCGCTGTTCGTCCGCACCTGCAGACCCTCTTGGACCACGGTGGTGCAAGAGGGAACGAGTCTTCCGTCCACCTCCACCAAACAAAGCCGGCAGATCCCCGCAGGGGTGAGCTCGGGATAGTTACAGAGGTGGGGAATCTCGATCCCTATTGCCTTTGCGGCCTCAAGGAGACGTGTCCCTTCAGGGACCTGGACCACTTGGCCGTCGACAGTGAAGGAAACCGTGGGTTTCATGTGCGTTGGATCGCCCCCTTGGGGCAGACCGTGAGGCAAGCTCCACAGCGGCTGCACAGCCGCGATTCGATCCGATAGGGTTTCTTGGGAACCCCAAAGATCGCGCCCTGGGCACAATTCTTGGCGCAAAGGCCGCACCCGATGCATAGGGTCTCATCGATGACGTAGGTGACCAGGGCCCGACAGGCCCCGGCCGGGCAGCGGCCATGGAGATGTTCTTCGTATTCCGAGCGGAAATAGCGGAGGGTGGTGAGCAGGGGGTTGGGGGCGCTTTGGCCCAGGCCGCAGAGAGACGTGGCCTTGATCCCCAAGCCCAGTTCCTCCAGGAGTCCAACGTCCTCGGGCTCGCCCCGGCCATCGGTGATCCGATTCAAAATTTCCAGCATCCTCTTCGTTCCGATCCGGCAGGGCGGGCATTGGCCACAGGCCTCGGCCTGGGTGAACTCCAAGAAAAACTTGGCCACGTTGACCATGCAGGAGTCCTCGTACAGGACTACAAGCCCGCCCGAGCCCATCATGGCCCCAATGCCCTGGAGCGAATCGAAGTCCACCGGGGTATCGAAGAGTTCTTCAGGAATGCATCCCCCCGAAGGTCCGCCGATCTGCACGGCCTTGCACCGCGTCCCGTCCCGCGGCCCCCCGCCGATCCCGTACACGAGCTCCCGCAGGGTCATGCCCATGGGAATCTCCACAAGGCCGGTGTTGCGCACGTTGCCGGTTAAAGAGAAAATCTTTGTTCCCGGGCTCCTTTCCGTGCCGAACGAGCGGAACCAGGCTGGACCGTTTTTGATGATTAAGGGCACATTGGCCCAGGTCTCCACGTTGTTGAGGACCGTGGGTTTCCCCCAGAGGCCGTGTTGGGCGGAGAAAGGCGGTCGGGGCCGAGGCTGGCCCCGCCTGCCCATGATGCTCGCCAAAAGCGCGGTTCCCTCTCCGCACACGAACGCGCCCGCGGCGTGAAACACCCGCATCCGGAAGGAAAAGCCGCTCCCCAAAATGCTTTCGCCCAAAAGCCCCAAGGATTCGGCGTCGCGGATGGCTTTGTCCAGGTGCTTGACCGCGAGGGGGTATTCGGCCCGCACGTAGAGGATTCCTTCCTGGGCGCCTACGGCGTAGCCGCCGATGATCATCCCCTCCAAGACGGAGTGGGGGTTGCCCTCCATGAGGCTGCGGTCCATGTAGGCGCCGGGATCGCCCTCGTCGCCGTTTCCGATCACGTACTTGGGGCTTCCCGGGGCCTCGCGGGAGGTTCGCCATTTGCGCGCCGTGGGGAATCCCGCTCCGCCGCGGCCCCGCAGGCCGGCCTGCTCCACCTGCTCGATGATCTCCTCGGGCTCCATCGTGAGGGCCTTGGCCAGGGCTTGGTAGCCGCCCAGGGCGATGTAGTCCCCAATCGAGCACGGATCAACCTTGCCGTTTCCGGCGAGTACGAGCCGGACCTGCTTACGATAGAAAGGAATGTCTTCTTCGTGGACGACGTCTTGCCCGGAGACAGGATCGCGGTACAAGAAGGGCTCGGCAATCTGGCCCCGCGCTAGGGCATCGACCAGTGCCGGGGTGTCCGAGGGCTTGAGCCCGCAGTAGAACGTGCCTTGGGGTTTGACCACGGCCAAGGGGCCGCGCTCGCACAGGCCGTGGCACCCCGTGAGTTTGACCTCGAAGTCCTCCTCTAGCCCGCGCTTCCTGAGCTCGGCCTCAACGGCAAGGGCCAGTTCCTCGGCGCCGAAGGCCCGGCAACCGGTCCCTCCGCAGATGGCCAGAGTTACCGGGGCGCGGGCAGCCTCCTTCCCGGCCAACTCCTGAAATGCCAACAGCTCCTCAGGGTGAGCCAGGCGGGACACTTTCCCCCCTTAGAACGTGTTGGACAAGGTCGCGGGCCTTTGCGGGGGTCATGCCCCCGTAGTACTTCCCATCGATGGAGACCACCACCGGGGCCAAGGCGCACGCTCCCAGGCACCGCACGGGCTCCACCGCCACCTCCTGATTGGGGCTCGTCCCCTCGGGCCCCACACTCAGGAAACGCAACAGCTCTTCAAACACCTTGTCTCCTCCCCGCACGTGGCACGCTGTCCCCAAACAGACCCGAACAATGTGCTGCCCCTTGGGTTTGAGGCTGAACTGGGCGTAGAACGTGGCCACACCCACGACCTGGCTCAAGGGGATGCCCAAGGCCCGAGCGACCTGGTGCAAGGCCTGGGGCGGGAGAAAACCTCGCTCGCTCTGAATGCGCTGAAGGGCAGGGATGAGCTCTGCCGGGTGCATGCGTGAAGCCTGGACGAACAACCCGTGCCCTGGTACCCGCATCGCTCTTGGGAAAGTACAGCGCCGGGGGGGCCCCTGTCAACTGGGACTTGTCAGCCACCCCTCGATCGTGCTATGTTCCCAAGGTCCATGCCCCAGGGTGGCAGGCTTCCGGTGGTGTGGTTTCAAGCGGCCGGGTGCACTGGCTGCTCCATGTCCCTCATGAACGCGCAGTACCCCCACCTTACCCATCTCCTGTTGGACGAGGTCGTCCCTGGCAAGCCTATTGTCCTAGCGTTTCACGCTACCCTGATGGGCCCAAGCGGGGAACCGGCCCTTCGCGTGGTGAATCGGCTTGGGCAAGCGAACCAGCCGTACGTGCTCGTGGTGGAGGGGGCGATTCCCACGGCGTCGGGCGGATCGTTCGGCGTCATGGCCGACCACACGCTCGCTGAGCGGACAAAAGCGTTGGCAGGCAGTGCGTTCGCCGTGGTGGCCATGGGAACCTGCGCGGCCTACGGGGGAGTCCCCAGCGGATCTCCCAACCCCACGGGCGCCAGGGGCGTGGGAAGCGTCCTCCGCGAAGTTGGCGTCTCCGTCCCTGTGGTCAACGTGCCGGGCTGCCCTCCCCATCCGCGCTGGTTCGTGGAAACCCTGGCCTTTGTCCTCACTCGAGGCCTACCCACAGCGGAGGATTTGGACTCCGCAGGAAGGCTCAAGGGCGTCTTTCGCGGGCTCATCCACGAGAACTGCCCCCGCCGGGCCGATTTCGAGGCGGGCCGATTCGCCAGGAATTTCGGGGAGGAAGGGTGCCTTTACGAGCTGGGGTGCAAGGGCCCGTATGCCGAGGCACCGTGCCCTTGGCACCGCTGGAACGGGGGGGTCAACTGGTGCATCCAAGCCAACCACCCCTGTTTGGCTTGCTGTGAACCGGACTTCCCCGACCGCGTCTCCCCCATTTTTCAGAAGATCGAGGCCGAGCGAGCCAAAGACACCTTGAGGAGGGAATTGTGCGCACGATCCTCGTAGACCCCGTCACCCGCATCGAGGGGCACCTCAAAATCGAGCTGCGGGTGGAAGATGGAAAGGTGCGCGAGGCTTACTCTTCCGGCGGGCTTTACCGGGGAATCGAGGAGGTCCTTTCGGGCCGGCATCCTCTTGATGCCCAGCGGATTACCACCCGGGTGTGCGGGGTCTGCCCCCTTGCCCACTCGCTGGCTTCGGCCTACTGCCTTGAGAACGCCTTTGGAATAGGCGGGGAAATCCCCGAGGCCGGGCAGCTTCTCCGCAACCTTATCCACGGGGCCAACTTCCTCCACAATCACCTCCTCCATTTCTATCATCTGTCCTTGCTCGACTACCTTGACCTGTCTCGTCTTTCCGGACCCCTGGCGGACTTGGCGGGCCTTCTCTCTTCGGATGGGGGTGAGGACACTCGGTTCTCCCAGGAGGAGACCGAGCGGCTTCTGGACCACTACATCCAGGCCCTGGAGATGCGGAGGAAGGCCCACGAGCTGGAAGCGCTGTTCGCGGGGAAGATGCCCCACGACATGGCCATCGTGCCCGGCGGGGTCACCTACAAGCCCGGACTGGCCGAGGTCGCCGCTTACCGGTTCCGCCTGCGGGAGCTGCGTGACTTCCTCAAGGGCGTGTACTGGCCGGATGTACTCCTTTTCCTTGAGCGGTACCGCGACCACTTCCAGCTGGGCCGGACGAGGAACCTCCTCTCCTATGGCGGTTTCCCCTTGGGTTCAAGCTCTGCGGCGCTGGAGAACCGGCTCTTTCCAGCTGGGGTGGTCGAGGACGGAGAGTACAGGCCCCTTGTGCTTGAGGAGATCACGGAGTCCGTGGCCGGCTCGTGGTACTCGGGGACCGGGGGGAGGCCGTTGGCAAGTACCCTGCGGCCGTGGCCCCACGCCCAGGGCGGCTACACCTGGCTCAAAGCCCCCCGCTACCAGGGGAAGGCGTACGAGGTGGGGCCAGCCGCCCGGGTGAGGATGGCCCTGGCCAAGGGTGAGCAGCGTCTGCAGACGTGGATCCGCGGGTTGTTGCCCGACCTCAGTATCTTTGAAGAGGAGTTGAGTTCGGTGGCCGGGCGGCACCTGGCTCGGGGAATCGAGACTCTGTACCTGGCCCAGAAGCTCGAGGAGTGGCTGGACGCTTTGGATCTTTCCGGCCCTGTGGCCAAGCCCTTTGTTGTTCCCGAGCGAGGCGAAGGCGTGGGGGTGACTGAAGCCGCCCGCGGTGCCGTAGGCCATTGGATCCGCCTCGAGGGGAAGAAGACCGCCCACTACCAGATCATCTCGCCCACCACCTGGAACGCCAGCCCCCGCGATGAAAAAGGGGTTCCTGGCCCGATCGAGCAGGCCTTGGTGGGAACCCCTGTTCCCGGTGAAGGAAGGCTGTTTGCGGGAAGGGTCGTGCGCTCCTTCGACCCGTGTTTGGCCTGCGCCGTGCACTAGGGAGGAAGGATGCTCGTCGCTGAACTGAAGCCAACTGAGGAGATCCTGGGCTACCTTCGGCCCGGCGAGCGGGTGTTTATCCTTTCCTGCCAGGGTTGCGTGGCCTCGGTGGGCGCGGGCGGGGAGAAGGCAATTGCCGACCTTCGGGCAGTCTTTTCCCATAGCGGCCATGCGGTCACGGGATCTTTGCTTGCGCCCTTTGCCTGCAACAAGGCCCTGGTGGGGTTGAGGCTTCTCCGGGAGGAGCCCGGTCTTTCCCAGGCCCATGTCCTTTTTGTGGTGGCCTGCGGTGTGGGCGTGCAGGCCGTGGCTCAGGTGGTGGACAAGGCTGTTTATCCTGCGACGAACACCGTCACCTATGGCGCTTTCCAAGGTCTTTGGCCGGGGGAGGAGCGGTGCCAGCGGTGCGGCCAGTGCCTGCTTGGTTACACGGGGGGGATCTGCCCCTTGACCACCTGCGCCAAAGGCCTGCTTCACGGCCCCTGCGGGGGGTCCCACGAGGGGGAGTGCGAGGTGGAGGAGGGGCGGCCCTGCGGCTGGGAGAAGATTTACGACCGGCTGAGCAAAATTGGCCGCCTGGACCTCCTCCAACAGTGGCGCACACCCCACGACCGCAAGGCCCAGCTTGAGGTCCCGGGGACGCGCCGGCGCTCGACCCTCTGGGACTTGGAGCGCCTGGAGGATTAGATGAACCTGCGCGAGCGACTCTCCCGGGGGGAGTTCGTAATCACCTGCGAGGCTGGCCCGCCCAAGGGCACGGACGTGGGCCCGGCGTTGGAAGAGGCCGATCGCCTGGGCCGCTACGTCCACGCGTTCAACGTCACCGACCTGCAGTCCTCGGTGCTGCGCATGAGCTCGTGGGCCCTGTGCACGCTGCTCAAGGCGCGTGGTCACGAGCCCATCCTGCAGGTGACCTGCCGGGACCGGAACCGCCTGGCGCTCCAAGCGGACCTCCTCGGCGCCTGGGCCTTGGGTATTGAGAACGTCCTGGCCCTCACCGGTGACCACCCTGTTCTGGGGGACCATCCTGGGGCTTGGCCCGTGTTCGACCTCGATTCTGTGCAGCTTGTGGCGGCGATCAGGGAGCTCAACCAGGGGCGGGACCTCGCGGGAAACGAACTCCAAGGGCATCCGGACTTCTTGGTGGGGGCGGTGGTGAACGCCACAGCGAAACCTTTGGAGCCCCACCTCGCCAAGATGAGGCTCAAGGCCCAGCTCGGGGTGGGCTTCTTCCAAACTCAGACTGTGTATGACCCCCAAGCCTACTTGGAGTTTGTGCGCAAGGTGGAGGGGTTGGGGGTACCCATCCTTGTGGGGGTCATTCCCCTCAAGTCCGCCAAGATGGCGCGGTTTATGAACGAGAACATTGCAGGAGTTCACGTCCCTGAGCCGATCATCCAAGAGCTGGAGGCGGCAAAAACCAAGGAGGACAGGGAGAAGCGAAGCGTGGATATCTGTGCGCGGATCGTGCGGGCGGTGAAACCCTACGCGCACGGGATCCACCTGATGCCCATGGGCTGGGACTTCCTGGTTCCCCAGATCCTTGACCAGGCCGGAATCTGAAAGGAGGAGAAGTGCCGTTCGACCCTACAAAACTGGCCGATTGGCAGATCGCCGCGGAGGCGGAACAGAGGATGCCGAGCCCCGAGGATTGGCGGGGGAGGCTAGGCCTGACCAAGGAGGAGCTCTTACCTTACGGCCGCATCGCCAAGCTTGATTACCGCAAGATCTACGAGAGGCTGAAGGGCCGCCCGGACGGCAAGTACATTGAGATCACGGCCATCAACCCCACCCCCCTGGGGGAGGGGAAGACCACGACCACGTTGGGCCTGATCGAGGGGCTGGCCAAGCGGGGGAAAAACGTGGGGGGCGCCATCCGTCAGCCTTCGGGAGGGCCGTCGATGAACATCAAGGGCACGGCCGCCGGGGGAGGGAACGCCCTGCTGATCCCCATGACGGAGTTCACGATGGGCCTCACGGGGGACATCGATGCCATCACCAACGCCCACAACCTGGGGATGGTCGCCCTCACCGCCCGCATGCAGCACGAGGCCAACTACACCGATGAACAGCTGGCCAAGCGGGGCCTGACACGGTTGGACATCGACCCCCGCCGAGTGGAATTCCGATGGGTCATGGACTTCTGTGCTCAGGCGTTGCGCCGGATTGTGACTGGCCTGGGGGGCAAGAACGATGGGTTCCTGATGGAGTCAGGGTTCCAGATCACGGTGTCCTCCGAGCTGATGGCCATCCTGTCCATCGCCCGCGACCTCAAAGACATGCGGGAGCGGATCGGCAAAATCACCGTGGCGTACAGCCGCCAAGGGAACCCCGTGACCTGCGAGGACTTGGGTGTGGCTGGGGCCATGACAGCCTGGATGCGGTCCACCATCAACCCCACGTTGGCCTGCACCATTGAGTTCCAGCCCGTGCTTGTCCACGCGGGGCCATTTGCCAACATCGCCATTGGCCAGTCTTCGGTCATTGCCGACCTTCTGGGTCTCAAGCTGTGGGACTACCACGTGACGGAAAGCGGTTTCGGAGCGGACATTGGCTTTGAGAAGTTCTGGAACGTGAAGTGCCGGTTGAGTGGGCTCACCCCCCACGTGTCGGTCATCACCGCCACGATTCGGGCCCTGAAGATGCATGGGGGAGGCCCGCGGGTGGTGCCGGGTCGGCCGCTCCCCCCGGAATACCAGAAGGAGAACCTCCCCTTGGTAGAAAAGGGCGTGAGCAACCTTCTTCACCACATCGAGGTGGTCAAGAAGTCGGGGATCAAGCCGGTGGTGTGCCTGAACCGCTTCCACACCGACAGCGATGGGGAGATCGCCTTGGTCCGCAAGTACGTGGAGAAGGCCGGGGCGCGGTTTGCCGTGGGCGAGCATTGGCGCTACGGCGGGGATGGGGCGCTGGAGCTTGCCGACGCCGTGATCGAGGCAGCCCAGGAAAAGAACCGCTTCCAGTTCCTCTACCCCATGGACATGCCCCTGCGCAAGCGGGTGGAAGTCGTGGCCCGGGAGGTCTACGGGGCGGACGGCGTCAGTTGGTTGGCCGAGGCCCTGGAGAAGGCCAAGGAGTTCGAGTCCGACCCCAAGTACCTCGAGTACGCCACGATGATGGTCAAGACCCAGTACAGCTTGTCCCACAACCCGGACTGGAAAGGTGTGCCCAAGGGGTGGACCCTCCCCATCCGCGACATCCTCCTGTTCTCGGGGGCCAAGTTCCTCTGCCCGGTGGCCGGGGATATCACCCTCATGCCCGGGACGAGTTCGGACCCGGCCTTCCGCCGGGTGGACGTAGACGTGGAAACCGGCGAAGTGCGCGGGTTATTCTAGGAGCGTGACCGAAGAGGAGCGGAAGCGGGCCGCGGCCGAGGCCGCCGTGGAGCTCGTGTCCCCGAGGATGGTCGTGGGCCTGGGCCACGGGTCCACGGCCCGCTATGCCCTTGTCAAACTCGCCGAGCTCCTCCACGCAGGAAAGCTCAAGGACATCGTGGGCATCCCTTGCTCGGCTCAGGTGGCCAGGGAAGCAGGGGAGCTGGGGATTCCCTTGGGAGATTTGAACGACTTTCCCCAGGTGGACCTCACCATCGATGGCGCCGACGAAGTGGATCCCGAGCTGAACGTGATCAAGGGCGGGGGAGGGGCGTTCCTCCGGGAGAAGATCGTGGCCCAAGCTAGCCGCCGCGAGATCATTGTTGTGGACGAGAGGAAGCTCTCCAGGGTCCTGGGGACCCACGCCCCCGTGCCCGTGGAAATCGTGCCGTTTGCCTGGAAGGCCCAAGTGAGGTTCTTGGGGGGGCTCGGGGCTCGGGCGGAACTCCGGCGGGACCGGTCCGGTTCCCCTTGGGTTACCGACCAAGGCAACTGGATTGTGGACTGCTGGTTCGGTCCCATAAACGACCCGCGGGGGTTGGCCCGGGCGCTCGAGGGCCGGGCGGGCGTGGTGGAACACGGACTTTTCTTGGGTTTGGCTACAGAAGTGTTCGTGGGGACGGCTCAAGGGGTTCGCCTGATCGAGGGTCCCGCCAAGTGAGGGCGGACGTTTAAGGTTAACCTTGGAGCGATGGAGCGGATTCTCGCCCGGGTACGGGATGCGCAGCGGGAGCTGGAACAGCTAGAGCAGAGGCTCAGCGATCCGAGATCTCCTTCCCAACCGGACTTCCCCGAGCTTTCACGGCGGTACCGCCGGGTGGGGGAGATCGTGGGCAAAGGGGAGGAGCTCCGTCGTCTTCAGCACCAGATTCTCGAGGAAGAAGAGCTGTTGCGGGGCGAGACAGACGAGGCCTTGCGCGCGGAGCTCCGGGTGGAGTTGGAGCGCGACCGGGCCCGGGCCGAGGCCATCCTCAAGGAACTCCAGCGCATGTTCCTTCCCGAGAACCCCCACGATCGCAAGAACGCCATCGTGGAGATCCGGGCGGGAACTGGTGGTGAAGAGGCCGCTTTGTTTGCCGCTGACCTGTTCCGCATGTACAGCCGATACAGCGAACGCAAGGGGTTCACCGCAAAGGTCATGGACTCTCACCCCACCCCCCTGGGCGGCTACAAGCAGATTGTGTTTGTGGTGGAGGGGGAAGGGGCTTACGGCCTTCTCCGCTACGAGTCCGGTGTGCACCGGGTGCAGCGGGTTCCGGAGACCGAGGCCAGCGGCCGCATCCATACCTCCACGGCCACTGTTGCCGTCCTGCCCGAGGCCGAGGAAATCGACATCGCGGTGCGTCCGGAGGACATCAAGGTGGACACGTTCCGGGCCAGCGGTCCGGGGGGCCAGCACATGCAGAAAAACGAAACGGCGGTGCGCATCACCCACGTCCCCACGGGGATCGTGGTGGCCTGCCAGGACGAACGTTCCCAGCATCGCAACCGGGAGCTGGCCATGCGCATCTTGCGGGCCAAGCTCTGGGACATCGAGCAGGCCAAAAGGGAAAGGGAGCTCCGCGAGGCCCGGCGGCGGCAGATTGGCACCGGAGACCGCTCAGAGAAGATCCGGACGTACAATTTCCCCCAGAGCCGGGTCACGGACCATCGGATTGAGCTCACGGTGCACCGGCTGGCCGACGTGTTGGACGGGGACCTGGACCTTTTGATTGAGCCCATTCTGGCCGAGGAGGCCTCCCGGGCCCTCGAAGAAGTGTCCAGGTAGGGTCAGCTCAAGTTCTTGCGGGCCAGGACCACGCCCTCCTCGGGCCGGTGCTCAATGGCGAAGCCGCGGTTGGCAAATATCGCGATCATCCGCACGTTGTCGGGTGTGGTCTCCGCCACCACCCGCTTGATGCCCCAGCTCTGGGCAATCTCCAGGCAGTAGTCGGTGAGCAGGCCTCCCAGCCCGCGGTTCTGCCAAGGGTCAGCCACAAACACCGCGTACTCGGCGTTCACCACGTCAGGGTCCGCCACGAGCCTCCCCACGCCGGCGACCTTTTTCCGACCCTCTTGCTCCACCTCGGCCACAATGGCCATCTCCCGGTCGTAGTCGATGAAACAGAAGGGAATGGCCATCTGGTGGGTGGTCTCCTTGAACACGTACCGGAACCGGGCCCGAATGGACTCTCGGGAGGAGACGGCCAGCATCTCGTGCCAGAGGGGCTCGTCCTCGGGGCGGATCGGGCGAAGGAGGGCCTTGGTCCCGTCTTTGAGCGTGGCTGGACGGCGGTAGCCCTCGGGGTAAGGGCGGATGGCAAGGTGGGCATAAGGGCGCGTGTGTTTGGCCGCAAGCTCCAGATCCACAGCCACCCGGGCATCCACGGCCACGATCTCCTGAGGTGAGGCGAGCAAGGGGTTGATGTCGATCTCCCGAATCTCCGGGAAGTCCGCCACCAAGTAGGAGAAGCGCATGGTCAGTTCAATGAGCTTGTCGAGGTTGACGCCCGGCCGGCCGCGGTAGCCCCGCAACAGGGGCCAACTGCGTAGCGACTGCAGCATCCGCAGGGCCAGCTTCTCGTTGAGGGGAGGAAGGCCGAGCACGGTGTCCCGGTACACCTCGGTGGCAATTCCCCCCATCCCCAGCAGGATCACAGCTCCAAATGTCGGGTCCTGCTTGGCCCCCAGCAAAAGCTCAAACCGCGGCTCGAGCTGCACCATGCGCTGCACCGTAGCACCCTCAACCCGGGCATTGGGGCGGCGCGTCCGCACGGTCTCCATCATCCGGGCATAGGCTTCTTGGAGCTCCCGTTCGTTGTGGATGCCCACGCTGACGCCCCCGACGTCGGTCTTGTGCGTGATGTCGGGAGAGTGGATTTTGAGCACCACAGGGTAGCCCAGCTCCGCTGCAATCCCCAGGGCTTGGTTCACATCCCGGGCCAGGCGAGGTTTGGTCACGGCAATCCCGTAGGCTTCCAGCAGCTCCTTGGAGTCAATTTCCGACAGGACTCCACCTTGGGCAAGGACAGGGGCCAGACGGTCCCGCATCTTGGCCCGGTCCAAGGGGAACTCCACCGGGATTTCCCGAGGGGTCTCGTAGAGGAGTTCCAGGTTGCGGGCGTAGTCCACCAAGTGCATGAACGCCAACACGGCCTGATCGGGGTTGTCGTAGGTGGGGATCCCCGCGGCGTTGAGGATGTTCACCCCTTCGCGCATGAGGGGGCCACCCATCCACGCCGCCAGAATCGGTTTCTGTGTTTCCTGGGCCACCTCGGACACGGCCTTGGCCGTGGTGGCCGGGTCGGTCACGGCTTGGGGGGCGAGGATGGCCAGCACCGCGTCCACGTGGGGATCGGCCAAGAGCAGCCGGAGGGCGCCCGCGTACCGGTCGGGCGGGGCGTCCCCCAGCACGTCCACCGGATTGCCATGGGACCAGAACGGCGGCAGGGTCTCGTTCAGCTTGGCCATCGTTTGCGGGGAGAGGTCGGCCAGTTCCCCCTGGCGGGCGATGAGGGCGTCGGTGGCCATCACACCCGGCCCGCCAGCGTTGGTGAGGATGGCCAGCTTCGATCCCAATGGGGGGCGAACTTTGGCCAACAGCTCGGCGGTATCGAAGATGTCCCCGATTTCGTACACGCGGACCATGCCCGCCCGGCGGAAGGCGGCGTCGTACACGGCATCCTCGCCGGCCATGGCCCCGGTGTGGGAACTGGCGGCCTTGGCGGACTCGGCAAACCGTCCGGCCTTGTACACTAGAATGGGCTTGGTGCGGGCAAAGGCCCGGGAAGCGGACATGAACTCCCGGGCCGAACTCAAGGATTCGATGTACAGGATGAGGGACTTGGTGCGCTCATCTTCGCTGAAGTAGTCGATCAAGTCGGCGAAGTCCACGTCGATCATGTTCCCCACGGACACGAAGTAGGAGAAACCGATGCCCTCCTGCCGGGACCAGTCCAGGACCGAGGTGCACAGGGCCCCGGACTGGGAAACAAAGGCCACTTGCCCGTCGCGGGGCATCCCGGCGGCAAACGTGGCGTTGAGCCCGATGCGGGGCACGATGATGCCCAGGCAATTAGGGCCGATGATGCGCATCCCTGGGAACTTGGCGGCCTCGCCTAACACCTGGGCCTCGAGCTTTCGCCCCTCTGCTCCAATCTCCCGAAATCCCGCTGAAAGAATCACCAAACCATGGATCCCCACTTGACCGCACTCCCGCACCAAGCCGGCCACCGTGGCCGCAGGCGTGCAGATCACCGCCAGGTCCGGGGTCTTGGGAAGCGAACCCACGTCGGGATAGCTTTGGATTCCTTGAACGGCCTCGCGCTTGGGGTTCACGGGGTACGCCACCCCATGGAACCCGGCCTCGATCATGTTGCGGAACACGCTGTAACCCACCGAGCCGGGAGTGTTGCTGGCTCCAACGATGGCCACCCGGCGGGGGTCGAACATTTTGTCGAGGTTTCGGATGCTCATAGGACCGAAATTCTACCCCGTTTCGGTGCGCCAAAACGGGGAGGGAGGGTCCGCTCAACGGAACCGCTTCATGGCCTCGCGGGCCCGCCGCTCCTCTTCCTCTTGGATGATCTTCCGCCGCTTGTCGGCCTTGGTCTGTCCCCGGCCCAGGCCGAGCTCCACCTTGGCCCGACCGCGGTCGGAGAAGTACACGGACAGGGGGACAAGGGTGTAGCCCGCTCGGTCCACCTTGCCGATCAACCGCGCAATTTCCCGCTTGTGGAGCAGAAGCTTCTTGGGTCGTGCGGGGTCGTGACCGGAAGGCCCGCTCGGTCCGTAGGGCGCGATGTGCATGCCATGGAGCCACACCTCGCCCTCTTTGACCTTGGCGAAAGCCTCGTCGATGGAGGTCCGGCCGGCCCGCAGGGACTTCACTTCCGATCCTTTGAGGACCAGTCCGGCCTCGTAGGTTTCCTCGATGGCGTAGTCCCGCCGGGCCTTGCGATTGCGGGCGACGACCTGTCCCATGGCGGCCTAGGGTACGGTGACGGTCTTGGCCAAGTTCCGGGGCTGATCCACATCGGTCCCCCTCAGGCAGGCGATGTGGTAGGCCAGGAGTTGGAGGGGGGGAGTGAAGGCGTAAGGAAGCAGGGGGCGGGGCACGTTGGGGACCAGGATGAGGTGGTCGGCGAGGTCACGGAGCTCGGGATCGTCTTGGTCGGACAAGACGATGCGGATGCCGTTGCGGGCCTTGACCTCCTGGATGTTGGCCAGGGTCTTGTGGGGCAGTTCCTGGCCCGAGAAGAGGAACAGAACAGGCATGTCTTCGTGGATGAGGGCGATCGGGCCGTGCTTCATTTCCGCCGCAGGATAAGCCTCGGCGTGGATGTAGCTGATTTCCTTGAGTTTGAGGGCTCCTTCCAAGGCGAGGGGAAAGAGAAGACCGCGGGCTAGGTAGAGGAAGTCCGGCTTCCCCTGAAACTTTTGGGCCAAGGCGACGAGGGCCTCCTCCGTCTTGAGGGCCTGGGTGAGGATCTGAGGCGCCCGGGCCAGCTCTTGGCTGGCCGCGGCGAACCCCTCATCGCTGAGGTTGCCTCGGATTCGGGCCAGCCGGAGTCCCAGGAGCATCAGGGCGGCCACCTGGGCGGTGAAGGTCTTGGTGGCGGCCACGGCGATCTCCAAGCCGGCGCGGGTGTAGATCACCCCGTGGGCTTCCCGCTCCAGGGCGGAGCCCAACTTGTTGACCACGCCCAGCACCCGCGATCCCCGGGCCTTGGCCTCCCGCACAGCTCCCAACGTGTCCGCGGTTTCCCCGGATTGGGACACGGCCACCACCAGCGTGCGCGCGTTCAGGGCTGCGCCCTTGAACTGGAACTCGCTGGCGATCTCCGCCGTCACGGGAACCTGGAGGAGAGGCTCCCACAAGTACTCGGCGGCCACTGCGGCGTGGTAGGAGGTGCCGCAGGCCACAAGGTAGATGTGGTCCACCGACCGAAGCTCTTCGGCCAGGCGGCCGTTCCATTCCGCGTGGAGTTGGTCGCGGAGGGTATCGGCCACCGCTTGGGGCTGCTCATGTATCTCCTTGTGCATGTAGTGGCGGTGGCCCCCCTTCTGGGCCACGGCGTCGTCCCAGGGCACGCGGACGAACTGGGCTTCCTTGGGATGGCCGTCGCGGTTCCACACCTCCACCTGCCCAGGCCTGACCCGCACGGTGTCCCCCTCGTCCAAGAAGAGGAAGTCGCGGGTGTAGGGCAGCAACGCGGGAGCATCGGAGGCGAGGAACCCCGCTCCGGGAAGGAGGCCCACAACCAGGGGGCTTCCCCAGCGGGCGGCGACGATCTCGTCAGGGTGATCGGCGTGGACCACGGCGATCGCCAGGGCCCCCTCGGCGCAGGCAAAGGCCTTCTGGACCGCGGAAAGGAGGTCCCCCTTGTAGTGCTCCTCCACCAGGTGCACCAGCACCTCGGTGTCCGTGTCGGACACAAAGCGGTGCCCCGAGGCCCGGAGGGCGTCCTTGAGCTCCCGGTGGTTCTCGATGATGCCGTTGTGGACGAGGGCGAGCTTGCCCGAGCAGTCGGTGTGGGGGTGCGCGTTCTCCACTGTGGGTAGCCCGTGGGTGGCCCATCGGGTGTGGCCAATCCCCAACGCTGCGGGGCAAGGGTTCGTGGCCAGGGCTTCCTCCAGCTCCCGGATCTTCCCGACCTTTCGGGCGAGCACGATCTGTCCCCCGTGCACGAGGGCCACACCCGCCGAATCGTAGCCCCGGTACTCCAACCGGCGCAGGCCCTCCAGAAGGGTGTTCTGCGCTGGACTGTTGCCCACATACCCCACGATTCCGCACATGGCAAGGCGATTATAGCCCGAATGTAACCTAGCCCATGGTCGGCCCAGGGGCCGATGGCTATAATGAGCGGCGAGGAGCGCGAGGAGGGGATTTACATGAAGGAAGCTGAGGTCAGGGCGCTGCTTCTTGATCCCACGACCAAGACCCCGGTCTTGCTCTTGCAGGATCGGAATTCCACTAAGGCTATGCCCATCTGGATTGGGGAACCTGAGGCGATGTCCATTGCCTTAGCCCTGCAGGGACACGCCTTCCCGCGCCCGCTGTCCCACGACCTGATGAAGCACTTGCTCACCACCTTGGGGGGGTGGTTGGAGCGGGTGGTGATCACCAGCGTGCAGGAGAACACCTACTTTGCCACCCTGGTGGTCCGGGACGCCACCGGGGCCCTCCAGGACATCGACGCTCGCCCGTCGGACGCTGTGGCCCTGGCCCTGCGCACCCAAGCCCCCATCTACGTGGCGGACGAGGTGTTCGATAAGGTCGCCATCGATTCCCCTCTTGCCGAGGAAGAGCAGTTCGAGAAGTTCGTCGAACAGGGACTGCGCCTTACGGAGTTCCGGCGGCGTCTATCCGATCCCGAAGGAAAAGCCAGCGGTCCGGAAGAGGATCAAGCGTAAACAGGTCCCGCAACTCCAACCCCAGGTTCGTCCGCAGCTCCACAATGCGAACCTCCAAGGGGGGGACCTCCCAATTCTCTCGCACCACGATCCTCGTGGGTAAGTTCGTGGTCGGGTCGAGCTGGAGCACAGTCTCGGCTGTTCCGGGGGGAAAACCTCTCACCGCGAAGGTGTCCTGGTCGAGGCGGGCCAAGCTCAAGCGGCCTTGGCGGAGAGCGGCCTGAACCTCCCCTGGGCTGGGAACTTCCAGGGAGAACGTGTTCGGGGGGAAGCGCAGCTCGATGGCCAGGTTCATGTCGGGACGATGGTGGATGAGGAGCTGTTCCTCGGGGACAGTTCGGAAGGCGTACATGTGTCCTTGGAGCGCCGAGGGGCTCTGAACCTCCAAGCGTACGCTGGTGGGAGCGAGGTAGAAGATTGTGGCGTCGATCGGGCTTTCCCCACCGCGCTGGAGTCGCACCAGGGCCCGAGCATCGCGGACGGCGGCCCAGGCGTTCGCTGCGGCCGTGATTCGCTCGGCCACGCGGAGAGGGGAGGCCGGATCCAACCAGGGCCAGGCCCACACCAGCACCCCCAGGGTGATCCCCACGAGCAAAACAACCACTACCGGCCAGAGGTTCATCCCCGCAATCATACCGGCCCCTGGTTGCCCGGGGGCCCGGGCCAGCCTAGAATGCGCGCGGGGTGATTGGCACGTGCAATTGCGAACAATCCGAGGATTGAAGGTCGAAGGTCGGCGGGTCCTTTTCCGGGCCGATCTCAATGTGCCCCTTGACGGCCAGCGGGTGGCCGAGGATGGCCGGATCCGGGCTGTGCTCCCCACCCTTCAGTGGCTGCTGGATCGGGGGGCCAAGGTGGCGGTTTGCTCCCACCTGGGTCGCCCCGATGGACGCGTCGTGGAAGATCTCCGCTTGGGCCCTGTGGGCGTGCGGTTGGGGGAGCTCCTTGGGCGCCCCGTTCCCCGCCTGGGGGCTTGTGTGGGGCGGGAGGTCCAGGAAGCGGTAAGCCGCCTCGAACCTGGATCGGCGATCCTCCTGGAGAACGTGCGGTTCCACCCCGAAGAGGAGGAGAACGATCCGGAGTTCGCCCGGAGGCTGGCCGCGCCGTTCGACCTGTTTGTGAACGACGCATTTGCCACGGCCCATCGGGCTCACGCCTCCACCGTGGGGGTGACCCGCTACTTGCCCTCCTACGCGGGGTTTCTGATGGAACGGGAGGTGGAGGTGCTGGGAGGGCTTCTGGAAAATCCCCGCCGCCCGTTTTACGTCCTGGTGGGGGGCAAGAAGGCCAAGGACAAGCTGGGGGTGCTCACCGATCTCCTACCTCATGTGGACGGGTTCCTGGTGGGTGGGGGCGTGGCGTTCACCTTCCTCCTTGCCCGAGGCTATTCCATCGGTCGGTCCGTGGCTGACGCAGATTTGGTGGATACGTTGCGCGATCTGATGGGTAAGGCCGACGCCCAGGGCAAGAAGATCCATCTCCCGGTGGATGTGGTGGTGGCTCGGGAAGTTTCGGCTCAAGCCGAAAGCAAGACTGTTCCGGCCGACAAGATCCCTCAGCAGTGGATGGGGTTGGACATCGGACCGGAGACGGCCGCGGCCTACGCCCGCATCGTCAAGGAGGCCGGTACGGTTGTGTGGACGGGCCCCATGGGGGCGTTTGAGTTTGCGCCGTTTGCCCGGGGGACGAAGGCCATGGCCGAGGCCCTGGTCTCCTCCAAGGCGTTTACGGTGGTGGGAGGGGGGGAGACGGGGGAGGCCGTGGAGAAGATGGGCCTTGGGGAGAAGTTCGGGTACATCTCCACGGGGGGCGGTGCTACCTTGGATTTCTTGCGGGGGAAGTCCATGCCGGCCCTGGAGCCCCTTCGGGCGAGCTAACCGGCGAGTTGACGAGGCACCGGCAGGGCAGTATCCTCCTTCACGCGCGGGCGTAGCTCATTTGGTAGAGCGTCAGCTTCCCAAGCTGAAGGCCGCGGGTTCGACTCCCGTCGCCCGCTCCAACGCACGGGAGGTGTTCCCCTCTGTCCCTTGTCCTGACTTTAGAAACCCTGGCCGAGCAGGCCCGACGTTGCACCCGCTGCGGTCTAGCCCAAGGGCGGAAGAGCGTCGTGTTCGGGGAGGGCCACCCCCGGGCGGCGGTGATGCTGGTGGGGGAGGGCCCTGGGGAAGTGGAAGACGACACGGGACGGCCGTTCGTGGGGCCGGCCGGCCAGCTCCTCACCGACATCTTGAAGTCGGTGCACATCGCCCGCGAAGACGTGTACATCACCAACGTGGTCAAGTGCCGGCCCCCGGGGAACCGTGTCCCCACCAAAGTGGAGATGAAGGCGTGTTGGCCCTGGCTCGCTGCCCAGATCGCGTTGATCAATCCCAAGGTTGTGGTCACCTTGGGCAACACGCCCACCTCGTGGTTTCTCTCCTCCGACCAAGGCATCACCGAGTTGAGGGGGCGGTTCCATCGGTGGAAAGGGGGCATTGAAGTGTTCCCCATGTACCACCCCAGCTATCTTCTGCGCAACCAAAGCCGGGCCCGGGGGAGCCCCAAACACCAAACATGGCTGGACGTTCAGGCCCTCAAGGACAGGCTGACACTCCTTTCCCTGACCCCGGCGGGTTGAGTCCCGGGGAGCGGGCGGCGCGGGTGAGGGAGGCCCTGGCCCAAGCCGAACAGCTCCGTCAGGCCCGTCGGTTCAAGGAAGGCATCGATCTGTTGGTGGAGGCGCTCCGCTACGGGGTGGACAAAGCCCAGGTCTATTTTCGGTTGGGGAACCTGTACTTCGACGCCGGGGACCTGGATCGGGCGGAGTACGCCTACAGCCGTGCGGTTCAGGAGGATCCCCGCCACGCCTCGGCCCACCACAACCTCGGCGTGGTTTACCGCAAGCAGGGGAGAATCTCCGCCTCGGTCAAGATGCTCAAGAAGGCCCGCTTGCTGGAGTTGCGCTACCCTCCCAAGGTCGAGGTCAACGAGGGCCAACGCCGGTTCTTGAAGGCCTTGGCTTGGCGGCTCACCCTGATCCCCTTGGGGTTTCTGGTGGCCGTGCTCCTGCTGTTGTGGGTCGTGGGCCGGTTCTTCCGCTAACCCTGCTTTTCACGCGATGTACTGGTCGTAGAGGCTCTGAGCCCGCTCGGGTGAGTTGACGCCGTGCACGAGGGCGCGCCCGTCCGGAAAGACCACGAAGCGGGCCTCCCCGGCCTCGAAAAAGAGGAGCCCATGGGACAAGCGCACCTTCCCCAGCGGGGCCAGCCGCTGGGCCAAACCGGCAAGGTCCAGCTCCCCACGGCGGCGCGGCCTTACTTGCACCACGTCTCCGCACAGCAGGGCCGTACCAGGCTGTTGCCTGAGAAACTCGAAATCCCTGTGCCCGCAGCTTGGGCAGCTCCGCGAGCGCTGCATCTCCACCACCTGGGTCCGCTTGGTCCACAGGTCGAGGTAAAACAGCTCGCCGGGGCGCAGGTCCGGGCTTGCGGTCAAAATCTGGATCGCAGTGGCGGCCTGGACGGCAGCCAGTGCCTTGGGTACCGGCCCCAAAATCCCCGCTTGGGCACAGGTGGGTAGCGCCCCGGGGGCCGGAGGTTGGGGAAAAACACAGCGCAGGCATGGCCCCTTCTCCGGAACGATGGGCATGGTCATTCCGTAGGTGGCCAGCACGGCCGTGTAGACGTAAGGGATACGGTGCTTCACGCAGGCGTCGTTGAGGAGGTAGCGGGTCTCCATGTTGTCCAGGCCGTCCACCACTGCGTCCACCTTGGGCACCCATTCTTCGGCGAGTTCCCCGTCGAAGTGGGCGACAAGGGGCTCCACCACGGCGTGGGGGGCGATGGCCCGGAGCTTGTCGGCCGCGGCCCAGGCCTTGGGCTGACCCAATTCGGCGGGGGTAAACAAGCTGACCCGGTGGAGGTTGTGCACTTCCACAATGTCGCGGTCGACCAGGATCAAGTGGCCCACGCCGGCGCGAAGGAGGGCCTCGGCGGTGTGGGTGCCCAACGCTCCACAGCCCACCACAAGCACCCGGCCGTTCCCCAGCCGAGCCTGCCCCTCGGGGCCCACCTCGGGAAGGACATGGTGACGGGCGAACCTGTGCTCCACGGTCCCTGATTGTTTCGCAGTAGCCCAAGGCCAGCAACTTTCGTGGCTGGGGGGCGCCCCCGGGGTTAGACTGCAAGGCCAGGAGGTCGTGATGGCAAGAGTCTTCGTCTCTGTGGTGTGCGTGGGGCTTGTGGGGTGGGCGGCTGCCGCTCAGCCCGTGGACCCTGCTTTGGTGGTTCAGGTGTCGGTGGCCACGGTCACCTCGTACATCGGGGGCGCGCTGGGGGCGGAGTTGGGGACGGCCATTGCCCGCTGGGCTGGGTGGAGCACGATCGGAGGGCACTTGGCGGGAATTGTGATGGGCTATGCGGGCTATGCCCTCGGGGCTACCGTGGGGTCCGGCCTGGGGGTGGCCCTCAGCGGACGGTTGCTTGGATTGGAGGGCAACGTCGTATGGGGCTTTGTGGGTTCAGGAGCGGGGACGGCCTTGGGCTTTGGGATCGCGGCCACCTTCAATACGGAAGGCGCCTTCTGGCTGAGTCCACCCTTGGCGGCCCTCTTGGGTACGTTGGGCTACCGCCTGAATCGTTAGCGCCGAGGGCGTAGACCTAGGGACCCGCATCCTGGGCTGGCCAAAGGCCCGCAGGCACAGCCGAACTCACCGTTCGCCGGGTCCCTGTGGGGAGATTCCCGACTCCGGGCCGTGATGGTCGAGAGGGCTACCCTGCGCTGGGGCCTCGCTCCCAGCTTGACCCTGGGGTCCAAAGCGGCGTGCAGGAGGTCCAAGAAGAACACGGACGGCCCAAGGCGCTAGGCGTACACCCCGGCGGCGCCCACGATCACGGGAACGTCGGTGAGGCCGATGGCCTTGTACACGAGTGTTCCGACCCCGCTCCACGCAGACACAATCTCCAGAGTCACTGATCCCATCCAGGAGCTGATGAGAATCTGGCCGAAGGAAGTGATGACCGTGGGAAGGATGGCCGCAACACGTGCCGCCGCTGGACAATCCGCCGGGGCGTGTCCTTGGCCACCTTCACGCAGTCCTCCATCGAGCTGAAGAAGAAGGTCCGCTCGCAGAACGTGCTCAGAAAGATTCCGCCCACGAACCAGGCGGAGACCGAAAGGATGAGGTGGAGGACCGGGGAGGTGAAAACGGCCAAGGGTCCTTGGGCAGGGGGGTACGTCCGCCGTGCCCCCCTACGCCGACACCCGCAACGATGAGGCGATCAGAACGATTGGGACGATCCAGGAGAACCATGCGGGAGGACCGGAAGTGGTGGTCAAGGGCACCACGAGCCCATCGAAGGTGCTTTCTCAATGCCTGGAGAGGTTTAGAGGCAAGGAATGAGCAGTGAAAGGGAAGGTCAGCTGAGAAAGAGGAGGATGGCACGAAGGTCTCAGGGATCGCCTCGAGGAGAATTTAGCGGACCTCACTGGAGTGGGTGAAGCTGAGGACTTTTTGGACCGACCGCAGGTGAGGGTGATGGCGTGGACCAAGTGGCGCAAGCTCCGATGAACTCAGGGTCTGTCCAGTCCGTAGTCTCGGCGCTTCTACTCCACCAGGGCGTTGTACATCTCTCGGTACTTTTCAGGTTTGAGCTGGCTGCGCAGGGGTTCCAGGATGGCCGCCGCTTCCTCCCGAACGAGGGCCTCCCCCACCTTGTCGATCTGGCGGCCCATCGCGGCGATCACCACCGTGATGTACACCACGACGGCCACCGCCAACACCAGCAAGATCGCAAGGACCGCTGTGTACCATGCCAAACGGAGCAAATCCCCGCCCATCGTCGACCCCTGAGGACGTGCCTCAAGTACGAGGGCTAGGTGGAATGCCGGACGAAAGGGAAAGAGAGTCAACTCCTGCCCGGAGTCGAGCTGAGCGCGATCCGCACGGTGCATTCGTCTGCCCGGCAGGGCAGGTTCAGCTTGTTGGGGCAGTCGACCTTCGCCGGCCCTGCATGGGGCCCGAGGGCGTCCTGCTGCGCCAGGGGGCCTTCTCCCAGCTGCGGCCAGGGTATAGAATGCCCAAGGGCTTGTGCGGCTGCAGGTGTCGGGGCCGGTAGGGGTTGCACAAGGAGGCCTGGCATGGAGCGTTGCGTGTTCTGCCAGATCGTGGCCAAGGAAAGCCCCGCCAGCGTGTTTTACGAGGACGAGCTCGTTTTGGGCTTCCTGGACATCCGGCCGATCAACCCTGGTCACGCCTTGATTGTTCCCCAAAAACATGCAGCCTCGTTGGCCGAGCTGGACGAAGAAACCGGCCGGCGGATGTGGACCGTGGCCCAGCGCACGGCCGTGGCCCTGCGCGGCTCGGGAGTAAGATGCGAAGGCGTGAACCTCTGGCTGGCTGACGGCAAGGCCGCGTTCCAAGAAGTGCCTCATGTGCACCTCCACGTGGTCCCCCGCTTCTTCGGCGATGGATTCCGGTTCGTCGTGGGTCCCCGGGAGATTCCCGCTCGGGAGGAACTCGATGCCCTTGCTTTCCGCATCCGCCAAGCTTGGCGTGGCTCTCCGAGGTGAGCCCATGCCGGGAAGGCTTTGGATCGGCACGAGCGGGTACAACTATGGAGGGTGGCGGGGCTCGTTTTATCCCCCGGATTTGCCCTCCAAGGATTGGCTTTCCTTCTACGCCCAACACTTTTCCACCGTGGAGCTCAACGTCACCTTCTACCGGCTTCCCCGGCCTACAAGCTTTGCCAAGTGGCGTGCCCAAACGTCCGAGGATTTCGTGTTTTCCCTCAAAGGCCATCGGAGTATCACCCACCTTAAGAAATTGGGGGATGTGGAGAGAGAAACGCGCCAGCTTTTCGCCCATGCCCAGGAGCTCAAGGAAAAGCTTGCGGTCGTTCTTTGGCAGTTCCCTCCGCGGTTCAAGGCCGATCTGGGAAAACTTCGGGCGTTTTGCGATCTTCTAGGGAAGGTAGCTCCCCAAGTGCGCCAAGCTTTCGAGTTTCGTCACCCCTCGTGGTTCGTCCCCGAGGTTTACGCGCTCTTGGAGAAGCAAGACATGGCTTTATGCGCGGTGGACGCTCCGGACTGGCCCAGTGGGGAGCAACCCACTGCCGATTTTGCTTACGTGCGGTTCCACGGCCGGGCGGACCTGTACTTTTACACCTACCGTCGAGACGAGCTTGGGGAGTGGGGGCGTCGGATTTCATCTTGGCTCAAGCAGAACGTGGACGTGTTTTCGTACTTCAACAACACGGGCGGAGACGCGCTGAAAAATGCCAAGGAGCTCTTGGGGCTCATCACCCGCGCTTAACCCCGCGGCAAGGAAGGGGGCCACGACTTTCACAATCCCAAAAGCTTCCCCGTTCGAATTGGAGGAGCCTAACGCGAGCTCGGCTCTTGAAGCCTTGAGGTTTGGCTGGCGTTTTCGCCCGTGCGACGTCAAATGGTGGGGATTGGCGTTCTCGTCGGTTGTGCTGGACGAGACATCGCTCGGCTCCTTGGGGGCCTACGTATTGTCCCGTTCCTTGTGTCCCTAAGATGGCACCGGCCTCTTACAAGAGAACAGGCGAACAAACGAAGAACCCCCCATGTGGGAAGAAAGCCGCACGAATTGCGGGAAAAGGTGGAGAGCAAGCCTTTGATCAAGGTGCTTCTGAAGCTGGCGGCTGGGCGAGCAGAAGCTCGCCGGATTGGCGAAGCTGAGATGGGAAACTACCCTGCCGGGTAGATTGTCGAGTTTCAAAGAAGTGTGACAGGGGGGGTGCAGGGAGGGGGAGCAAGGGGGGGGGCACGGCGGCAAGCTGACCAGGGGTCAAGGAACAAACCTGGGAAGTGACCCGATGACCCTCGAGGATAAGGTCCACGGTTTTCGGCTCCATCCACTCCGCCGAGCGGAGGGCCTGGGGATCGTGGATGCCCGCACCAAGCCGGGGCACGCGGGGACGAACGGGTTCGTGGAGCGACTGAAGGGTACGATCGCCCACGAACACGGGCGGGTGGCGTTCCGGCGGAGGTACTTCACATGGGCCCACCAACGCCCGGCGTCTCTCGAGGCGTTTCTAGGGTTCCACAACGAGGAGCGGGCCAAGGGTTCCGCACCCAGGGACGCACCCCGGCGGAGGTGTTCTGGGGCGTGGCCTGACGCACCCGTCAAGGAGGCCTAGCGTGTCAACGGTATTCCGAAACTGGACAATCTAGGTTGACCGGGCGGCGGGCCTGGGTACGCTAACCGCCCAGCATGAGCAAGTTTGTTCTTGTGGAACACCCGCTCATCCAGGCCAAGCTCACCAAGCTGCGCGATCGGCGCACCGATCGGCTGCAGTTCCGCCAGATTCTGGAGGAGCTCACCGCGCTCATGGTCTACGAAATCACACGGGACTTCCCGGTGGTGGGTGTGGAAGTGGAGACGCCCCTGGAGCGGGCCTCCGGCGTGGAGCTGGCGCGGCCCGTGGTGTTGGTGCCCATCCTCCGGGCCGGGATTGTAATGTTGGATGGGGTGTTGGCCCTTGTTCCCAGCGCCCGGGTGGGGCACATCGGCATCTACCGAGACAGGGCCACGTTGAAACCCGTGGAGTACTTCGTCAAGCTTCCCAACAACCTGGGGGAGGCGTTGACGATCGTGGTGGACCCGATGCTGGCCACGGGGGGGTCGGCCGCTCTGGCGGTGGCTTTAACCAAAGAGAAGGGAGCGCGCGACGTGCGGTTCCTTTGTCTGGTGGCGGCTCCGGAGGGGTTGCGGACCCTGCATGCGGCCCACCCAGACGTGCCCGTGTACGCGGCAGCCCTGGATCGCCAGCTGGACGAGCACGGGTACATCCGACCTGGGCTGGGGGACGCGGGGGATCGGTTGTTTGGAACCTGAGGTGGGAACATGAAAAGGTGTGCAGTGGTAACGGGGGGGTCGCGCGGGATCGGGGCTGCTACCGTGGTCAAGCTCGCCTCCCAAGGGTACGACGTGGCCCTGACGTACAGGACCCAACGCACAGCGGCCGAAGAGGTAGCGGCCACAGCCCAGCGACTGGGGGCCCGAACTGTGCTCATCCAAGCGGACATGGCCGACCTGGAAAGGGCGCGGGCCGTGATCCACGAGGCCGCCGATGCCTTGGGCGAACTGCACGTGCTGGTCAACAACGCAGGCTACGTGCAGCGGGTCCCCTGGGAGGACCTGTCCCTTGAGGACTGGGATCGGATGATCCGGGTAGGGCTCACCGCTGCGTTTGTCTGTGCCCGGGCCGCCGTTCCCTACATGAAGGAAGCAGGGTTTGGTCGAATTGTGAACGTGTCTTCCCTGCGGGCCCTCACCGGGGCCCCTCATGGGGTGCACTACGCCGCGGCCAAGGCCGGCCTCTTGGGCCTCACTCGCTCCTTGGCCCTGGCGTTGGCTCCCTTCCGCATCACCGTGAACGCTGTCTGCCCAGGCTACGTAGCTACGGACATCAACCGCGAGGCCCTGGCCACGCGGGGCCCCGAGATTCGCGCCCAAATCCCCTTGGGCCGCCCAGCCGAGCCAGAAGAGGTAGCGGCCACCATTGCCTTCTTGTGCAGCGAGGAAGCGGGGTACATCACAGGCCAAACGCTCTCCCCCAACGGGGGCCTGCGCATGGACTGAAAACATGGACCTGTCCCGCGTCGGTCTTTCCACGTTCCTTTTCCCGGGGATGAACCTGCCCAAGTGGCTGGAGCTTGCCCGGGAGCTGGGCCTGGGGGGCGTCGAACTTCGGGCCGATCCCCTCTGCGCTTACCCCCCCGAGCTGGCCGTGTCTGAGCGAAGCAGGCTGAGGCACCAAGCCCAGGAACTGGGGCTGTGGTTGACCGTCCACGCCCCCATCTACGATGTCAATTTCACTTCGACCAATCCCGCCCTTGCCGCAGCCAGCCTCGGGGAGGTGGCCGCGTCCTTGGACCTCGCCCATGACGTGGGGGCAGACTTGGTGGTCCTTCACCCTGGCCATGTCCATGAAGACTATGCCCAGCTGGACGGGGCTGTGGAGGCCGCGTGGCAGCGGATGATGTTCTGTTTGGAGCTGTTGCTGGCCAAGGTGGAGGGAACAAGCGTGCGGCTGGCTCTCGAGAATAAACAACGGGCTCGGGTACGGGACCTTGTCCTCACCTGGGAAGAACACCGGCGGGTCTTGGATGCTCTCCCCGCTTTGGGGGCGTGTTTGGACCTTGGGCATCTGTTCACGGTGAACGGGGACTTCCGTCCGTACCTTCAGGCGTTGGAGGGGAGACTCATCCACGTCCACCTCCACGATAACCAAGGGGAGCGGGACGAGCACCTGGGCTTGGGAAGGGGGTCTGTTCCCTGGCTGGCGTTCTTGGGTGAGCTCGACCGGGTGGGCTACCGCGGGCGTCTGGTATTGGAGATACCGGACCCTGAAGCCTTACGGGCTTCGGTGAGGCTCATCGCCCAGGTATGAAGGCCCCGGGCTGGTACGGTGCTTTCCTGGTGGGGAACATGGCCATGGGGGCTGCCTCGGCCCTGCTTCCCCTTTACGCCTACTTTCTTGGCGGGACAGCGGCGGACGTGGGGGCCCTCGCGGCGGTGGGGAGTCTGACCAACGTGTTGGCCAGCCTATTTTGGGGGAAGCTGGCTGACCGCACGCGCAGGCGGAGGCCGTTCGTGGTGCTGAGCTTCGCCGGGTTCGCGCTGGCCTACGGTTTGCTTCCCTTGGTGGGGCGTCCTGGTCCCCTCTACCCCCTGAACGTGTGGGTGGCCTTCACCTGGATGGCCAGCGCCCAAATGGCGGTCTTGTTCCTCCTTTCGTCTCTGCCCAGGGAACTGTGGGAACGGGAACTGGGGAGGTTCAACGCTTACTGTGGGGTGGGCTGGACGCTGGGCTTGGCCCTGGGGGCTGTGTGGGTCACAGTTCTGGTTTCGGTCACAGGGGAGGCGTGGGGTCTGCGGTCCCTCGGCGTGGTGGTCGCGGCTTTGGCCCTGGTGGCTACGGGTTTGGCGGGACGGAGCATCAAGGACACCGGGGGCAAGGTGGAGGCACCGGCCTTCCGGGAGTTCGCCGCCACGATGGGCGGCTACCTGTACGAGATCCTGCGGTACGGCCCGGTACAGCTGTACGAGGTGCTGCGGCCGTCCCAGGTGGTCCGGTTTCTTCAGGGCAAGACGGTCTTTGGTCCCGATCTGATTCTCGTGTACTACGCCGGCCTCCTCACGTTTGTGGGGTTCTCCATGGTCTTTGCCCCGTTTCCGGTGTTTGTCCGCCAGAAGCTGCAGTGGCCCAACGAGTTTGTGTTTGCCCTGTATGTGGCCCACCACGGGGTGAGCGTGGTGGCCTTCTCCTGGGCCCGTAAGGCCGTGGCCCGGTGGGGGCATCGTCCTGTGGCCTCGTTGGCCCTTGTTAGCCGAGCGGGGATGTTCAGCGCGCTGGTGTTCATGGGCTCGGGGGCCAAGTGGGCTCTTCCGGCGCTGTTCGGGTTGTTTGGGGCTACGTGGGCGATGTTCCACCTGGCGATGACGGCGGTGGTGTCCCGCTTGTCCCCGACCGGACAACAAGGGCAGGGACTTGGCCTTTACAACGCGGTGGCCGGGCTGGGAAGCGTGTTGGGTTCGCTGGGTGGGGGGTTCCTTGCGGAGTGGATTGGCTTCCCCGCCGCGTTCCTCTCCGGGGCAGCGCTGCTCGTCCTCACCCTCCCCATCCTTCTTGTGGAGGGTCGCCCCGTACCCTAAGCCTCTTTCTCCTTGACCTGGAGGACTTGCATCCCGTTGTAGTACCCGCAGTGGGGGCACACCCGATGGGGGAGCCGGAACTCCTGGCACTGGGGGCAGGTGGTGGCCGGCATGAGGGAAGCGCGCCAGTGGGTCCGGCGCAAACGCACTTCCCGGTGGGACTTCCGCGACTTGGGTACAGCAGCCATGAGCGTCCTCCTTGGAACTCGGGTCCCTATTGTGCCCGCGGCCGCTCCAAGATCAAGGTGACAGGTCCATCGTTGACCAGAGCCACTTCCATTCGGGCCCCGAACCTGCCGGACTGGACTGGGAGGCCCTCGGCCCGGAGGAGGCGGACGAACAGTTCGTACAACTCGGCCGCCTTCTCCGGAGGGGCCGCTTGGGTGAAGTCCGGGCGGCGCCCGTGCAGGCAGTCCCCGTACAAGGTGAACTGGGACACACACAGCACTTCCCCTTGAACGTCGCGGAGAGAACGGTTGAACTTCCCTCCCTCGTCGGGGAAAACCCGCAGGTCAGGTACCTTGCGGGCCCAGAACTGGAGTTCCTCCTCTGTATCCTGGGGGCCGATCGCCACCAGGAGGAGCAGACCCGGTCCGATGTGAGCCAGCTCCTCACCCTCCACCGTCACCCGGGCCTCACGGACCCGTTGCAGGACGATGCGCATGCTAAGGAAGGTGAGAGCGGAGCGCCCGGACCTGGGCGTGGACCTTGCGCAGTTCCTCCAGGGGTAGGCTTTCGATCACGATGCCAATCTCGCGGAGGAGTTGGCTTCTTTCCCGTTCCTGGCGGTTGCGTTCGAAGAACGCGGCCTCGGCTAGACGATGGGCACTGTTGTTGCCTTCCCGTTCCACGAAGTTCACCCGCCACTTGGGGAGACGGGACAGGGCCTCCAAGGCCAGCCGGTTCAAGTGGGCCAGATGGGGTTCGCGAACCTTGTACACGCCGTTGATCTGATTGGCCAGAAGTTGGCTATCGGTGAGGAACACCACGTCGTCCGGGGCGTGCTGGACGGCCAGCCGAGCCCCTTCAATCAAAGCCTTGTACTCCGCGACGTTGTTGGTGGTCCGCCCGATCACTTTGCCCACTTGCTGGATCAAGCGGCCCTTCTCGTCGGTGATGACCACCCCCACCGAGGCCTCCCCGGGGTTGCCCCGCGAGCTCCCGTCCACGTGCACAAAAAGCTTCTTCATGTTTGGGCCCGGCAGGCCTCGAACCTGCGACCAACCGGTTATGAGCCGGCTGCTCTACCCCTGAGCTACGGGCCCCTCCGGGATGTTAGTGCTGGCCCTGGGAGGAAGCAACTCGGGCCCAGACCCGGTGAGCGGCCTCCACCACGGCCTCGGTCGTCATGCCCAGTTGGGCCAAGACCACCGGCCCAGGGGCGCTGGCGCCGAACCGGTCGATGCCTACGACTTCTCCCGCCGGGCCCACGAACTTGTGCCAGCCCAAGGTGCGCCCGGCCTCCACCGCCACCCGGGCCTGTACCCCTGGAGGCAACACGCTCGCCCGATAGCTCTCCGGCTGCTCATCAAACAGTTCCCAGCTGGGCATGGCCACCACCCGCACCTTCCGACCTTCTTGGACCAGTTTTTTCCCGGCAGCCAAGGCCACGTGCACTTCAGAACCCGTCCCAAGGAGGATGATCTCAGGGGTCTCCGGGTGGGAGTTCCAGAGCACGTAGGCGCCCTTGTGGAGCTCGGTTGGGGAGGCCAGGGTGGAGCGGTCGAGCACAGGGAGGTCCTGGCGGGTGAGGATGAGGGCGGTGGGGCCATTGCGGGCCAGGGCGGCGATCCACGCCTCGCGGGTCTCGTTGGCGTCGGAAGGGCGAAGGACCACCAGGCCGGGGATGGCGCGGAGGCTGACGAGGTGCTCCACGGGCTGGTGGGTGGGGCCGTCTTCGCCCACGCCCACCGAGTCGTGGGTGAACAGGAAAACCACGGGCGTTTCGCTTAGAGCCGCCAGGCGGATGGGCGGCCGCATGTAGTCGGAAAACACAAGGAACGTGCCCACGAAGGGGCGGAGGCCCCCGTGGCGGGCCATTCCCACGGCAATGGCCCCCATGGCGTGCTCCCGCACCCCAAAGTGCAGGTTTCGTCCCCCATAATTCCAACCCCCGCCCACCTCCCCCTGCACATTGCCTTGTTCCCCAGGGGCTTGGAAATCGCCCTTCCCCTTGAGCCAGGTAAGGCAAGAAGGGTTCAGGTCCGCAGACCCCCCGATCAGTTCGGGAACGCGCTCGCCCAGGGCCTGAAGCACCGTTTCCGAGGCCTTGCGGGTGGACAGGCCCTTTGGACTGGGAGGAAACTCAGGTAGGCCTTTGTTCCAAGCCTTGGGCAGGGTGCCTGGGATTCGACGCGGGAACTCGCTCGCCAGGTCCGGATGAACCTGGGCGTAGCGGTCCAGGAGCCCTTGCCAGGCTGCTTCTTTCCGTTTTCCTTCTGCCCGGGCATTCATGTGGGCGTGGACCTCTTCCGGGACGAAAAACGGGGGATGTTCGGGCCAGCCCAGGGCCCGCTTCGCCCCCTTGAGCTCCTCTTGCCCCAGGGGTGAACCGTGGGCGTGGAAAGTTCCCGCCTTGGTGGGCGCGCCGTAACCGATCACCGTGCGCACACAGATGAGCGAGGGTTTGTCCCTTTCGCCTCTGGCCAGAAAAAGGGCCTGGTCGACGGACTCAAGGTCGTTGCCGTCGGGTACTTCCAGCACCTGCCAGCCCATGGCTTCAAACCGGCGGCGGACGTCCTCGGTGAAGCACAGGTCCGTCGACCCGGCAAGCGAAACCCCGTTGTGATCGTAGAGCACGATGAGCTTGCCCAGGCGGAGGTGGCCGGCCAGGGCGCAGGCTTCGCCGGCTACCCCCTCCATAAGGTCCCCGTCGCTGGCGAGAACAAAGGTGAAGTGGTCGACGATGGTGAAGCCGGGGCGGTTGAACCCATGGGCCAGGTGAGCTTCGGCCATGGCCATACCCACGGCATTGGCGATTCCTTGGCCCAAGGGGCCTGTGGTGACCTCTACCCCCGGGGTCAGCCCGGCTTCGGGGTGCCCGGGGGTGCGGCTGCCCCACTGCCGGAAGTTCTGCAGTTCTACCAAAGGCAGGTCGTAGCCAGTGAGGTGGAGGAGGGCGTAAAGAAGGGCCGAACCGTGGCCGGCGGAAAGAACAAAGCGGTCGCGATCGGGCCAAGAGGGGTTTTGCGGGTTGTGCTTGAGGTGTTTTTTCCACAGCACGTAGGCCAGGGGGGCCGCCCCCAGAGGCAGCCCGGGGTGCCCGGACTGGGCTTTCTCCACCATGTCCGCAGCCAAAAACCGCACGGCGTTCACGCATCGAGCGTCCAACTCCGTCCACATCGCCATGGGCTGGATTATAGGCTCCCCGGGTGTCCCAGTTGGCAAGAACGCGGACGTCCTCTATCCTTTCCCCGACCATGTGGGAAAGGTACGCCCTCTCACCGATGAAGGACCTCTGGACCCTGCAGCGCCAGTACGAGCTGTGGCTGCGGGTGGAACTGGCCGCTTTGGAGGCCCTGGAAGACCTGAACAAGGTTCCCCTCGGTACAGCCCACCGAATTCGCAGCCAGGTCCAAATTCAGCCCCGGCGCATTCTGGAACTGGAGCGGGAAGTGGGCCACGACCTCGTGGCTTTCCTGTGGACGCTGGAGGAACAGATCGGACCGGAAGCCCGCTGGCTCCACTACGGCCTCACCTCCTCCGATGTCAAAGACACCGCCCTAGCCCTCGTTCTCCTCGAATCCCTGGACCTCCTTGTGCTCAAGCTGGAGAAGCTCCAGGCAACCCTCAAAGGATTGGCGTGGGGGCACAAAACGACGGTGATGATGGGGCGAACCCACGGGCAGTGGGCCGAGCCCACCACCTTCGGCCTCAAACTCTTGGTTTGGTTTGAAGAGGGCCGGCGGGTGGAGGAGCGGTTCCGGCGGGCCCGGGAGACCATCGCCGTGGGCAAGCTCTCCGGTGCGGTGGGCACCCACGCCTTTTTCCCTCCAGAGGCCGAAGCCCGCGCTCTAGGCCAACTTGGACTCCAGCCGTGCCCGGTGACCACCCAGGTCGTTTCCCGGGACCGTCACACCGAAGTGCTGTTTGCCCTGGCCTCGTGCGCCTCCTGGATTGAGAAGATGGCCCTGGAGGTGCGGCACTTGTCCAGGTCCGAGGTGCGGGAAGTGGAAGAGGGGCGACCGGAGGGCTCCTCGGCCATGCCCCACAAGCGCAACCCCATTCTTTCTGAGCGGCTTTGTGGACTGAGCCGGGTGGTGCGCGCGAGCCTGGCTCCGGCCTGGGAAAACAACGTCCTCTGGCATGAGCGGGACATGTCGCACTCCTCGGTGGAGCGCCTGCTTTTTCCCCAGGTGTTCATCTTGGTCGATTACATGCTGGACCGGGCCGCGCAGCTTGTGGGCGAGCTTCGGGTTTTTCCCGCGCGCATGGAGGCGCGGCTGAAGGAGGCCAAGGGCCTTCCCTTCTCGGAGGGGCTGTTGTTGGCCTTGGTGCAGGCCGGGATGGGCCGGCGGGCCGCGCACGAGAAGGTCGCGGAACTTGCCCACCGGGCCCAAGCCGAACAGCGGGAGCTTGCAGAGCTGGTCTTGGAAGATCCCGTGATCCGAAGCTACCTGTCCCCGGCCAGGGTGCGGTCCATCTTCAGCCTGGAACAACTCTCTACCCAAGCGGAGGCCGCCTTCACCCGGGTTTTCGGGGAGAAACAAGGCTATAATGGGGACGATCATGCTTAGTGGTCGCTTGGCTCGGTTGATTATTCTGCCCCGCACGGGGCAGGCCTAGCTTCGACTTCAACCGCAGTGGATCCGGCAAGAAACCCTAGAAGTTTTCGTGATGGTGGGTGGGCCTGGTGAAGGAGGGGATTTTGGGGTTCCGAAAACTGGAAAAGGATCCGGGGCAGCGCGAAGCCGCTGTCTTGGAGTTTTGGGAGAAAAGCAGAGCGTTCGAGCACAGCGTGGAGAAGCGGCAGGGCGGCCCGCGGTTTGTGTTCCACGAGGGGCCACCCACGGCCAACGGCAAACCCCACTTTGGCCACCTCCTCCCCCGCCTGTACAAAGATCTGTTCCCCCGCTACAAAACCATGCGTGGGTACCACGTGGCCCGCAAGGCCGGCTGGGACTGCCACGGTCTGCCCGTGGAGCTGGAGGTGGAAAAGGAACTGGGGGTCTCCACCAAGGCCGAAATCGAAAGGTTCGGGGTAGAACACTTCGTCGAGCGGTGCAAAGCCTCCGTCAACCGGTACATCAAGGATTGGGAGGCCATGATCCGCCGGTTCGGCTTCTGGATCGACTTGGAACACCCGTACATCACCTACAGGGACGAGTACATCGAGACCCTGTGGTGGGCCATCAAGAGGATCCATGAGGCCGGGCTTCTTTACCGGGGCTACAAGATCCTGCCCTACTGCCCCCGCTGTGGGACTTCGCTTTCTTCCCACGAGGTGGCCCAGGGCTACCGCCTTGTGGCCGACCCCTCGGTGTACGTGAAGATGCCCATCGTCGGCGGGTCCGCGGCCTTCCTGGTGTGGACCACCACGCCCTGGACCTTGCCCTCCAACGTGGCCTTGGCCGTGGATCCCAAGGCCGGTTACGTGGAGGTGGACTTGAAAGGCGAGCGCCTGATCCTGGCCTCCCCGCGGGCTGCGGCCGTGGTGGGCCAAGGGGCCCAGATCGTGCGGGAGATGAGGGGCCAGGACTTGGTGGGCCTCCCCTACGAACCCCTGTACCCCCTGAGCCAGGACAAGCGGGCCTACCGCGTGGTCCAGGCCGACTTCGTGTCCATGGAGGAGGGTACAGGGATCGTCCACATCGCCCCGGCCTTCGGAGAAGAAGACTTCGCCCTGGGCCAAGCGATGGACTTGCCTTTCCTCCAGCCCGTGGACCGCACGGGCGCGTTTACCGAGGAGTTTCCCCTGGCCTGCGGGATGTTTGTGAAAGACGGGGACAGAAAAATCCTGGAGGACCTTGGGCAGCGGGGTCGGCTCTGGAAGCTGGAAAGCTATGAGCACGACTACCCCTTCTGCTGGCGGTGCGACACGCCCCTCCTCTACTACGCCATGACCTCGTGGTTTGTGGCCACGACCCGACGGGCCCTGGAAATCCTTGCGGAAAGCAAGAAGATCAGGTGGCATCCGGACCACGTGGGGGAGGGGCGGTTTGCGGATTTCTTGCGCACGATCCGGGACTGGGCCCTCTCCCGAGAGCGGTACTGGGGCACACCGCTTCCGGTGTGGACCTGCTCCGCCTGCGGGGCCCAGCGGGTGGTGGGCTCCCGGGCGGAACTGGTGCGGAACGGCGTGGACCCCCGCCTGGCCGCCAAGGTGGAGCTGCACCGTCCTTACGTGGACGAGGTGCTGCTTCGCTGCGGCTGCGGGGCCCTCATGCGCCGGGAACCTTACGTGCTGGACACCTGGTTCGACTCCGGGGCCATGCACACCGCCCAGTGGCACTACCCGTTTGAAAACGAAGAGCTCTTTCGCCAGTCCTACCCCGCGGACTTCATCAGCGAGGCCCTGGACCAGACCCGAGGCTGGTTCTACACCCTGTTGGTGACTGGGGTCCTCCTCCACGGGGAAGCTCCGTACCGGAACGTGTTGGTGACGGGAATGGGCTTGGACGAGAAGGGCCAGAAGATGAGCAAGTCCCGGGGCAACGTGCTCGATCCCATTCCCCTGGCTGACGAGCACGGAGCGGACGCCATCCGGTGGTACTTGGCTTCGGAAGCGGCTCCGTGGATGGAGCGGCGCCTGTCCGTGGAGGGCGTTCGCCAGGCCCGGTTCGGGTTCTTGGACACCGTGCGTCATTGCCACGACTTCTTTGCCCTGTACGCAGGGATCGATGGGTTCAAGCCCGGCCGTGGGGCTGTTCCCTGGGGGACGCGGCCCGCGTTGGACCGATGGTTGAGGTCCCGCACGGCGCGGATGGTGGAGAAGGTGACCCAGGCCCTGGACGGCTACGACGTGGTGGACGCCACGCGGGAACTGGCGGCCTACGTGGACGATCTGTCCAACTGGTACATCCGTTCCTCGCGGCCCCGCTTTTGGGGCGAAGGTCTAACGCAGGACAAGATCGCGGCCTACGAGACCTTATACGCCGCGCTCAAGACGCTTGCCTTGGTGTTGGCCCCGTTCGTGCCTTTCTTGGCCGAATCCCTGTGGACATCGCTGCGGACCGATTCGGATCCCCTGTCGGTCCACTGGGCTGCCTGGCCGGAACCCGAGGGCCGCGAGCCGGCGTTGGAGGAGCAGATGGCCCGTGTGCGAAGCGTGGTCTCCCTGGGTTTGGCCGCCCGCAACCAGGCCAAGGTCAAGGTCCGCCAGCCCCTGCCGGCCCTGCACGTGGTGACTAAGGTTGGGGACGAGGGGATCCCCGAGGAGCTGTGGGCCCTGGCCCGGGGAGAACTGAACGTGGCGGAGCTTCGTCGCGTGCCGGACTTGAACTCCCACCGCCGGCCCAAATTGAGTCCTGACTTTCGCTCTCTGGGTCCGCGGTTGGGCCCCAAGGCGCCCAAGGTGGCCCAAGCTCTGGCCCACGCCGATCCCCGCCCCCTGACCCAGCAGCTCCTTGAGCGAAAAGAGATCACCCTGACGGTGGACGGCGAGCCGGTGAAATTGAAAGATGACGAAGTGAAGCTGGAGTGGCTTCCTGAAGAGGGTTTTGTTGTGTGGGAAGAGGTCCAAGGGGGTGTGGCGTTGGACCTGCGCTTGACCGAGGAGCTCAAGGCCCAGGGCGACCTGCGGGAGCTTGTTCACCGCTTGCAGCTGGCCCGCAAGGAAGCGGGGTTTGAGGTAACCGACCGCATCCAGTTGGGCTACAGTGGCGAGCTGGGAAAGATCTTTGAGCGTTTCGCCCCAAAGATCGCCGAGGAGGTCCTGGCCGCGGGCCTGGAGCCCGGGGAGGTTGCAGACGCGGAACACACCGAGGAACTGGAGATTCACGGGAAGAAGGGGCAGGTGTGGCTGAGGCGGGTGAGGAGCAATTGATGCCGGCCACAGCCGTGGTTGGGGCTCAGTGGGGGGACGAGGCCAAGGGAAAAATTGTGCACCTTTTGGCCCGGGAGGCCCAGGTGTGCGTGCGGTTCAACGGCGGCCCCAACGCCGGCCACACCGTCAGCGACGCTTTCGGAACCGCCCGCCTGCACCTCGTCCCCTCGGGTGCCTTGTACCCCCACTGCCGAGGGGTCATCGCCCATGGGGTTGTGGTCGACCCTTGGGCTTTGGAAGGGGAACTGGGGGAGCTGAAGGCCCAGGGGAGGTCGCAGCCCCGGCTCTTTCTTTCGGAACGTTGTCACTTGATCCTGCCCCACCACAGGGTGCTTGAGGAGGAGGAAGGCACCGCCGCTCGCCTCGGGACCACCCGCCGGGGCGTGGGCCCAGCCTACACCGAGCGGACCGCCCGCCAAGGCCTGCGCCTGGCCGATCTCCGCCACCCGGGCCATGTGCGGGAGCGCTTGGAAGAACTGGCGCGCCGCGTGGGAGGCTTTGACCCGCACGCTGTGGCCCGGGAACTCTCCCGGTTTTGGGAGGGCTGGAGTTCTTCTATAGGCGACGCGCAAGGCCTCATTGGTGATGCCCTGGACCGCGGGGAGCACGTGGTGTTTGAGGGCGCCCAGGGCACGCTCCTCGACTTGGACTTCGGGACTTATCCCTACGTGACCTCTTCTACCACCACCGTGCACGGCGTGGGTTGGGGCACGGGCCTAAGGGTGGAATTGGACCGTGTTGTGGGGGTGACCAAGGCGTACACCACCCGCGTGGGAGAGGGCCCCTTCCCCACCGAGGACCACGGGGCGGTCGGAGAGTGGCTGAGAAGGAAGGGCAATGAGTACGGGGCCACCACGGGTCGGCCCCGCCGCTGCGGCTGGCTCGACCTCGTGGCCCTCCGCTACGCCCACCGCCTCAACCGGTTCAGTGAGCTCGCTCTCACCAAGCTTGACGTGCTTTCCGGGCTGGAAGAAGTCAAGATCTGTACGAGCTACCGCGTGGGGGGCCGCAGGGTCGAGGAGTTCCCCGCTACCGTTGAGGAGTTGGCCCAGGCCGAGCCGATCTACCAGACCCTGAGGGGCTGGAAGGAAGAGCTGGCCCGGGCACGCTCCCCCGAGGAGCTTCCCGAGCGAACTCGGGCTTTCCTCACCTGGGTGGAAAATGCGGTAGGGGTCAAGATCCAATGGGTAAGCGTGGGGCCGGGCACAGACGATGTGATCGTTCTGTAGTTCCCGGAGCGGTTGAGGAGTGGGGAAAGGCCTCTATAATTGCCCGAGTCGCCAAGGAGAACAACGTGCACAAGACCTACATGGCCAAGAAGGAAGACGCCGGCATCACCTTCACCCGTCAATGGTTTGTCGTGGACGCAACGGGCCAGCCCCTCGGGCGGTTGGCCTCTCAGTTGGCCTTGATCCTTCAGGGCAAGCACAAGCCTTCGTACACCCCCCACTTCGACGTGGGGGACTACGTGGTGGTGATCAACGCCGACAAGATCCTTCTCACGGGGAAGAAGTGGGACCAGAAAATGTGGTACTCCCATTCGGGGTATGTGGGTCACCTCCGGGCTTTGCCCTACCGAGAGGTGCAGAAGAAGCACCCCGAGATTCCCCTCAAGCTTGCTGTGCGCCGGATGCTCCCCAAGAACGAGCTAGGGCGGCGGATGCTGCGCAAGCTCAAGATCTACCCGGGCCCCGATCATCCTCACCAGGCCCAGACTCCCCAAGTGTTGCCGTTGTGACGTTCAGCCGCCCGCCGGGCGGGTGACACACGTCCGGCTTCCCCCTGACAAACGATCGCGGCCAGGCCGCCTTGTTTCCTCCCGTGGGTCCCTTCCTCCCAGTAGGCTGGGGCGACCATGCCTGAGCGGAACAGGGGGTGATCCCGGTTACAGACAGCCTGTCTGAACGCAGGTAGACTGAGCATGGTTCGCGGCAAAGTCAAGGAGGTTGATCGTATGGTGAGGAAGATCAGTATAGTTCTGTTGCTTAGCCTTGCTACGGCCTGGCCGTTGGCAGCCCAGGGGTTCATCAAGGTCGTTCAGGGCGCCCGGGAGGTTTCCGTCCAGCCGTTGGCGGGCGCGCGGCCGGCTCGGGACTATTATGGCTACGATTCCGGCCAGTCCCGCAGCACCAACGAGTTGGCGGAGGCCAACACCGCTGTGTTCTTCTTGTACCGGGAGCCGGGTACAGCCCAGCTGTACCTGTTTGTCATCTTGAACAAGGCGGACACAGGGTCCGGGGGCACCGCCAACTTCTCCTTCAAGGACCTCCCTTCAGGGGCGGACTTTGTACTCAAGGACGATGACCCGGGTATCCCGTTCTTTGCCTTGTTCCTCCCCGAGCTGCGGGACACCTATACCCGCACCAACGCCCAGCTCGACGTGAGCTGGACGTTCGAGGCCAACCGCACCGACGGTGGGGTGCTTGGCCCCCTGGGAGAGGAGTTCAAGCTCACCGTGACCCCGGGGTCCCTGACTGGAATCCAGAAGATCGTGTTCAAGTACGGGAACATCAACGCCCCGACCCGGCTGGAGCTCAGCACCACGGAGAGCTTTGTCATCCAGGCCCTGAAGACCCAGCCGCCGGTGGCCCGGTTGGTTCTCACCCCTGCGGCCCCTCGGGCCAAACAGACCATCACCTTCGACGCCAGCGGGAGCACCGACCCCGACGGGCGAATTGTCGAGTACAAGTGGGACTTCAACGGCGATGGCGTGGTGGACCTCACCAGCACCGAGGCCCAGGTGCGCTACGCCTATCCCGCTGGGGGGAGCTTCACCGTGCAGCTCACGGTCAAGGACAACACGGGGGTGGAGAGCTCCATCACCGTACCCTTGTTTGTCTCCCCTATCACCGTGAGGGTGGTCCGCTCCCTGTCGGTCATGACCGCCTTGCCGGGGTACACCTTCCGGGTCCAGGTGAGGATCCACACCGACCAGGATCTTATGGGGGCGGGCTTGGACGAAGATCCGCCCGTGGGTTGGGAGATCACGCCGGTGTCCAACGCCGGGGCGGTGTTCAAGCGGTCGGAGGTCCAATGGGTGTTCATGGACACCATCAAGGCCGGGACTGAGCGGGTCATCATCTACGATGTCACCGTGCCCAAGGCCGACGTGATGTTGGCCCTCCGCCTGCCGGCCCAGTTCTGCATCACCGGCATCTTCCAGGCCAAGGTCCCCGACATTCAGCTGGAAGTGGGCAACGAAAGCTGCTTCGTGGTGAGCGATTGTCTGCCCATTCTCGAGGCGGTGGCCCACCTGGTTCCAGCCTCGGCGCCGGGTGAGGAGGACAAGCTGGATCTCCGGCTCTCCGAGGCCATCACCCAGGAGCAGCTGATGCGGGCTGTGGAGCTCTGGCGCACCGATCGGGCTTTGGTGGGGACCTGTGGCGAGCGCATCAGCTTGGAAATGCTCAAGAGGATCGCGGCCTACGCCACCCTGTGCGTGGCGGTGGACCAGCCGCTGCCCCAGCTTCCCACCCCCAAGGTGCAGGCCCGGCGCACGATCCTGGCTCCCATCCCCTGCGAGGGCGTGGTGATCGGGTTCTACGACAGCCGGGGCAATCCGCTGGGGAACAAGTTCACGGTCAAGGTGGAGATCACCACGGACCGCGACGCCTACGGGGTGGGGCTGGACGAGGATCTGCCCGTGGGCTGGCGGGTGACCCCGATCCAGAACGATGGGTTCACCTACAAGCCTGGGGTGGACCAGTGGGTCCTTCCGGGTGTGCTCAAGGCCGGTCAGACCAAGACCATCATCTACCAGGTGGAGGTGCCACCCACGATCAGTGTGGAGACCACCCCGCCGGATCCCTGCCGGGTCATCTCGGCGGAGACCGTGGTGGGCAAGGTGGACACCGGTCACCCCTGCGTGGAGGTGGATGTGGAAGGCCAGAGCCGGGTAGAGCTCACCGACTGTCTCCGGGTCATCGTGGCCATCTCCCGGTGGGACGTCACGCGGGACACCATTGATCTGACGCTGTCGGACAAGATCACGTTCCTCCAGGTCCAGCGGGCCATTGCCTTCTGGCTTGAGGGGACCAAGGTCCCGCGCACCTGCGCCCCGGGGATCGTGGACTACGAGACGATGAAGTTGATCATCGCCTTGTGGCTGACCGGTACCCCCATCTGCGAGGCCCTCCCCTCCCGAGCGCCGGGGTACTGCCGATAGGCTCAAGGGCGCTGATCTTCCTCACGGATATGGAGGGCGGGGGCCGCCCAGCGGCCCTCGCCCTCAGCTAAGGAGATAACCATGCGCAACCTTCTTGGTGTTGTAGGAGCACTGGCAGCGTGTTGGGCCGGTCTGGCTCAAGGGCTGGTCCTGGAGGTTTCTACGTACACCCCCAACCCCGGCGCGGCTGTGGGGTTCCAGGTCCGGGGTGCTCCAGCTGGGGCCCAATTCCGTTGGGACTTTGATGGAGATGGAAAGGCCGACCTCACTACCCCTCACCCCACGGCCCAGTGGACCGTGCCCCAAGGAACCTGGGAGACGGTCGTGGAGGCCGTGGAAAGTGGGCGTGTCGTTGGGTCAGCGCGGGCGCTCATCGTGGCCCACGCCAACCTGGGAGCCTCACGCACGGTCCGGCTCGTGGGAGGAACTGTTGAGGTCACGATCTCCGTTCGGGCGAAGACCACGGTCATTGCTCCGGGGATCGAGGAGTCCATTCCCCCTGGCTGGGTGCTCGTGGTGTTGGACGACGGCGGAGCCCTGTACAAGATTGGAGAAACCCTCCAGGCGATCTGGCCCACCATCCTCGATCCGGGGTGGGAGGCAAAGCTCGTGTACCGCTTGCACCCACCGGCTGCCGGGGCCACGGCCCGTCTTTCCGGAAAGGCCAGCGGTTACGTGGCTGGGGCGCGGGTGGAAGTGAGGATCGCTGGGGCCGTGGGCTTCTAGCCCAGGGGACGGGCCCTCTTCCACAGGGACTCGAAACGGGACCGGAGGGCCCAGGCTAGCTCAGGGGTGGCGAAGAAGGCCACCCCCGCTTCCACGTTGCGGGCCAGCGAGTAGTAGGACCAGTTGGCCGAGCTCACCAACACGTCTCGGTCGTCCACAATCAAGCACTTGGCGTGGAGAACGCTATCGGGGTGATCCAGGCGTACTTGGGCCCCGTAGGAGACCAACAAGGCTCCCGCCAGACGGTTGTCCTGGGCCACTTCGGGAAACAAGGCCCCGTCCTCGAGAAGCACGCGCACGCGTACACCGCGGGCCAGGGCCCGGCGCAGGGCCGCGAGGATTCTGTTCGAGGGACTGTCGGGGTACTGGGGGTAGTAAGCGAACCGATACAGGAGCACGTCCACCGAGGACTGAGCCCGGTCGATCATGGCCGGAAGGACTTGGGCGTGAAGTGAGCTCGTGGGGAGCTCGAGAAGGGGGAGAACGTGGGGGACTTCCTCCGTGGGCAGGGGCAGCCGGGTCTTCACCTCCACCCGGCCTTCCCACAGGATGGTGAAGAACTGGGCGAAGGCCTGAGCGAGCTCCGGACAATCCAG
>OGCL01000110.1_pt1 | contig 90812 bp, 90 predicted proteins | sample 1570041 | NCBI WGS metagenome assembly OGCL01 (sample SAMN06266162, study PRJEB24511) | hot springs metagenome | isolation source: Hot spring water | place: South Africa: Limpopo | collected 2015-06-22
TCGCGCGCGAGACCGGGGCGGACGCGATCGCGCACGGGGCGACCGGCAAGGGCAACGACCAGGTGCGCTTCGAGCTGGGCGCGTACGCGCTCGCGCCCGGCATCCGCGTGATCGCGCCGTGGCGCGAATGGGACCTCACGTCGCGGGAGAAACTGCTCGCCTATGCCGAACGCCACGGCGTCCCCGTCGCGCGCCGCCGGGGCGGCGCCGCCCCCTACTCGATGGATGCGAACCTGCTGCACGTCTCGTACGAAGGGGGCGCACTCGAAGACCCTGCCCGCGAGCCCGAGGAAAGCATGTGGCGCATGACGGTTGCGCCGCGCCGGGCGCCCGACCGGCCCCAGACGGTCGAGATCGAGTTCCGGCGCGGCGACCCGGTCGCGGTGAACGGTCGGCGGCTGAGCCCCGCGCGGCTGCTCGCGGCGCTCAACCGCCTCGGCGGCCGGCATGGCGTCGGGCGCGTCGACTTGGTCGAAAATCGCTATGTCGGCGTGAAGTCGCGCGGCTGCTACGAGACACCGGGGGGCACGATCCTCGCCAAGGCGCACCGCGCGATCGAATCGCTGACGCTCGACCGGGAAGTGGTCGCACTCAAGGACGACCTGATGCCGCGCTACGCGCGCCTCGTCTACAACGGCTACTGGTTCAGCCCGGAACGGCACCTGCTGCAGGTCCTGATCGACGAGTCGCAGCGGCACGTCAACGGCACGGTGCGACTGCGGCTCTACAAGGGCACAGCGCTCGTCACGGGGCGCACGAGCCCAGACTCGCTCTTCGATCCCGCGCTCGCCACCTTCGAGGAAGACCGCGGCGCGTACGACCAGGCCGACGCGGGCGGATTCATCCGCCTGAACGCGCTGCGGCTGCGCACGGCCGCGCGGCGGAGGCGCCGATAGGCCGCACCCCGGCGCTCTTCGCCGTCCTTGTCGTCGCGGCCGCCGCGCACGCCCAGCCGGTCGTGGTGCCGCTCGGCGTCGAGCGCCTGGTGCTCGACGCGCCCCCTGGCTTTTCGGACACGATGCCGCTCGGCTCGCCACGGCTGCTGGAATTGGCCGAGGCGGCCGCCCCGCCCTCGAGCCGCATCCTGCTCTTTGCCGTCACCGACGCGGACCTGCGCGCGTTCATGACGGGCGACCGCATGGAGCTGCGCCGCTATGCCCTCGCGGTGACACCGGCGCGCCTTGAGCGCGAGCGGGTCGACGCCGGGCTGTTCGCGGCGCTCGTGGAAGAGTCCCTGCGCGGCTTGGGGCCCGCCGAGGGCGCGGCCGATTTCGCCGGGCGACTTGCCGAGGCACGGCCCGGCGAGGCGCGGCTGCTCGAGGAACTGCACCGCGCAGAGGGTCGGGTAAGCGTGCTGCAGGCGACGCGACTGCCTCCGCAAGGGCGCTTCTTCGAACGCCCGCGCTTCCTGCTCTTTTCGACGACGGTGCTGCTCCTGCGCGGTAAGGCGCTGCAGCTGACGCTTTACTCGCTCTATGACGGCGCCGCGGACCTCGAGTGGGTGCGGTTCGCCACGCGGCGCTGGGTGGACGACCTCGTTCGCCTCAACCGCGACCGACCGTGAGCGCCTTGCGCAGGGCAGCGGGCTACGCCTCCACGAGCGCCTGCAGCACCGCGCACCAGGCGGCCGAGAGGTTCGCGAGCTGGTAGCCGCCGCCTCCGAAGACCATGAGCCGACCCCCCGCGTGCCGGTCTGCCAGCACGCGCAACCGTCGCGCCGCGTGCGCGTGCGCGGCGGGCGTCAGGCGCAGGTCTGCGAGCGGATCACCGGCCAGACCATCGGCGCCGCACTGAAAGACGAAGAACTCGGCACGGTGCCGATCGAGGAAAGCCTCGACGCGTTCCCACGCCCGAAAAAAAGCGGCGTCGCCCGCGCCTGGCCGTAGCGGCAGGTTGAGCTTGGTGCCGGCGGCGGCGCCTCGGCCCGTCTCGTGCTCGAAGCCGGTGCCGGGGTACAGGAACGCGCCGCTTTCGTGGATGTCGGCGACGTAAAGCTCCGCATCGTCCTCGTATTCGTAATAGATCCCGTCGCCATGGTGCACGTCGATGTCGACGTAGGCGATGCGCCGCACGCCGTAACGTTCGCGCAGCGTCTCGATAAGCACGCCAAGATCGTTGAACACGCAGAAGCCGGCCGCCGCGTCGCGCCGTGCGTGGTGCAGGCCGCCGATGGGTTGAAAGGTGCGCAGCGCCCGCCCTGCCAGGATGCGCGCCGCCCCCTCGAGCGCAGCTCCGACCACATGCGCGGCGACCTCGAAGCAGCCGGGAAAAGCGGGCGTATCGCCGCCGTCGAGCCAGCCCTCGCCCCGCTGCGACGCCTCGCGCACGCGCGCAAGGTGCGCCCGCGTGTGAAAACGCGCGATCTCCTCCTCGCTCGCTGCGCGCGATTCGCCAAACACCACGCCATCCAGGAGTGCGAGCGCCTCGGCCGCCCGCCGGAACGCCCCCTGACGATCGACCGAGAGGGGATGACCGTCCGGGAAGCCGTAGCGCCCCAGCCGTTCGTCGACAAAGAGGTGGAGCGCGCTCAGGGCGAGGCTGCGGGGGCCGCAGGCAGCCGTTCGACCTCGACCAGGCAGTCGTAGAAGGTCGCCCCGCCGCCGAGGTCGGCGATGCGCTGCGAGGTGAGTTCGTTCGCGTTGCGGCGGTCGGCGGCGTGCTTTTTCCACCAGATGGAAGGGGCGACGACGACGCCCGGGCGCGGTCTGCCGTTGACGCGCGCAACGAGGGCAAGCGCGCCGCGGTCGTTGTAGACGCGCACGCGGTCGCCATCGCGGACGCCGCGCGCGCTCGCGTCGAGCGGGTGCATCTCGAGGCGCGGTTCGCCCTCGAGCGCGCGGAAGCGCTCGAGGTTGGCAAAAGTGGAGTTGAGAAAGTTGCGCGCCGGAGGCGAGAGAAAAGCAAGCGGATAGCGGCGCGCGAGCGCCCGGTTGCTCGTTGCGCACTCGGCCGGCGGGTTGTAGAAGGGCAACGGATCGAGACCGGCGCGGGCGAGCGCCTCGCTGTAGAACTCGCACTTGCCCGAGGGTGTGGGAAAGCCGCCCTCGGCAAAAGGCGCCTCGCGCGCCGGCACGGCAAGGCGCTGCCAGCCCGAGGCGCGCAGCGCCTCCCACTCGATCCCCCGCATGCGCGGCGCATGCGAGCGCAGCGCCTGCCGGCACAGATCCTCGTCGCTGTCGCGGAAGCACGGTTCGTCGAAGCCCAGGCGCGCAGCCAGCCGCCGGAATACTTCCGAGTTCGGCAGCGACTCGCCCACCGGCGCGATCGCGGGGTTGTTCGCGAGCACGTACAGATGCCCGTAGGACTTGTGCACGTCGAGGTGCTCGAGCTGCGTCGTCGCAGGAAGGACGATGTCGGCGTAGTCGGCCGTATCGGTGAGAAAGGAGTCCATGACCACGCAGAACAGGTCCTCGCGCGCGAAGCCGGCCGCCACCTTCGCCGCGTCGGGACACACCGCAACCGGGTTGTTGTTGTAGACGATCACCGCCTTCACCGGCGGGGCGGCCTCGGTGAGGGCCTCGCCGAGGCGGGCATGGTTGATCACGCGGGGGCGCCGACCGTCGAGGAGGTCGGGCCGCTCGAGCGCGGTGTGGTCGAAGTCGTAGAAGTCGGCGGTCGAGAGCACAAGGCCGCCTGCCGCGTCGCGCCAGGCGCCCACCAGCGCGGGCAGACAGGCGATCGTGCGTGCGGCGATGCCACCGCCCGCGTGGCGCTGCATTCCATAGTTGAGCCGGATCGCGGCCGGCCGGATCGTGCCGTAGTCGTGCGCGAACGCTTCGATCTGCTCGACCGCGAGGCCGCAGACGCCCGCCGCCCACCGCGGCGCATAGCGCTCGAGGCGCTCGGCGAGCGCGTCGAAGCCCACCGTGTGGCGGGCAAGGTAGTCGCGGTCGAGCAGCCCGTCGCGCACGAGTACATGCATCACCGCGAGCGCGAGCGCGCCGTCGGTGCCGGGCAGCGGCGCGAGGTGCACATGCGCCTTCTCGGCCGAGAGGCTCCGGTACGGGTCGATCACGACCACCTTTGCGCCTCGGCGCTTCGCCTCCTGCACGCGCGACCACAGGTGCAGGTTCGAGACCACAGGGTTTGCACCCCAGAGCACGATCAGCCTCGCCTCCGCGAAACGCTCGGGATCCATGCCGACCGAGCCGCCGAGCGTGTACTTGAGTCCCATCTTGCCGGCGCTCGAACAGAGCGTGCGGTCGAGCAGCGAGGCGCCGAGCCGGTGGAAAAAGCGGCGGTCCATCGACGCGTACTGCACCATTCCCATCGTCCCGGCGTACGAGAGCGGCAGGATCGTCTCGGGGTTTTCCGCCGCGAGCGCCTTCAGCCGAGCGGCGATCTCGTCAAGCGCTTCGTCCCAGCTGATGCGCCCGAACCGCCCCTCGCCCTTGCGTCCGACGCGGCGAAGCGGGTAGAGCACACGATCGGGCGCGTAGGTGCGCTCGAGGTAATGCGCCACCTTGGTGCAGAGCGTGCCCTGGGTGAACGGCATCGACGGATCGCCCTGGACGCGCACCGCGACGCCATCCTTGACGGTGACGAGCATGCCACAGGTGTCGGGGCAGTCGTGCGGGCAGGCGGTGCGCACCACGCGCACTCCCGGCTGCGCCGCGACGGCGACAGGGGCGGGGGCGACGGGCGCGTTCACGAAACCGATTCTAACGCCTCCTTGCGGGCGGCGAGCGCCTCGTCGAGGTATTCGATCCAGTGCCGCACCGGCAGCTTCGTGCCGGCCTGCAGGTGCACGAGGCAACCGATGTTGGCGCTTGCGATCGCCGCCGGCCCCTCGGCCTCGAGCGCGGCGAGCTTGCGTCGCCTGAGCTCCGCCGCGATCTCGGGCTGTAGGAGCGAGTAAGTACCCGCCGAGCCGCAGCACAGGTGAGCGTCGGCGACCGTGCACAGCTCGTAGCCGGCCGCTTCGAGCAGGGTTTCCACTTTGCCGCGCAGCCCGAGCGCGTGCTGCAGCGTGCAGGGACTTTGGAAAGCGAGCCGTCCTCGGCGGCGCAATGGACCGAGCGCCGCCATGAGCGCGGGCGCCTGCGCGGCGACGAGTTCGCAGAGGTCGCGCGCGGCGGCCGACACGCGCGAGGCTCGGTGTGCGTAGGCCGGGTCGTCGGCAAACAGTTGCGCGTAGTCGCGGATCATCGCTCCGCAGCCGCTTGCGCTGAAGACGATACCTTCGGCCTTGCCCCCCTCGAGCGCCGCATACCACCGGTCGATCAGGGCGCGCATGTCCCGCTTGCCGCCCTCTTGGTCTCCCAGGTGGAAGCGAAGCGCACCGCAGCAGCCCGGGTGGCGCTCCTCCAGAAGCGAGATGCCTAGGCGGTCGAGCACCCGGGCGGCGGCTGCGTCGATGCCCGGCGCGAGCGCAGGCTGCACGCACCCGCCGAGAACGAGGTAACGCCGACCGTGTCGCGGCGCGGGCCAAGGACCGGCCGGCCGCGCCGGCGGCACGCGCGCGCGCAGCCGCTCGGGCAGGACCGGCCGCAGCGCCCGGCCGAGCGCGAGCAGCGCGGCGAAACGTCCACGCCGCGACAGCACGGCACCGAGCAGCCAGCGCAGGAAGCGCTCGGCCGGGGGCCTCGGGGCGAGTTCGTCGACCAAGCGACGGCCGATGTCGAGGAGCCTCGCGTAGTGCACACCCGACGGGCAGGTCGTCTCGCAGGAGCGGCACGTCAGACAGCGGTCGAGGTGCAGCCGCGTGCGCCCGCTCGGGCGCGCACCCTCGAGCACTTGCTTGATCAGGTAGATGCGGCCACGCGGCCCGTCGCGCTCATCGCCGCGGAGCTGGTAGGTCGGACAGGTTGCGTTGCAAAACCCGCAGTGCACACACTTGCGCACGATCGCTTCGGCCACCCGGCCCTCAGGGGTTGCCCGCACGAAGTCGGCAAGCGCGGTCTGCATGCCTATACTGGAGCGGTGCAGGAAGCGCTGGTTGCCGGCTTCGCTGCCTTGGTCGTCGCAGCCGCCGCCTGGTTCGGCGTCGCGCTCGTGCGGTACGCGCGGCGCGAGCGCGCGCGCGCCGCGCGCGAGGCGCACTTTCTCGCGCACGCCCTAGCGCTGCGCCCCGGGAGACCGACCGCGGCGGCTGCAGAGGCCGAGCACGACCGCACCGCCGCCCCCGAGCCGGGAACCGCCGAAGAGGCGCTACGGCGCGCCATCGCGGCAAAGCGACCGGACGAGGTCGTTGCGCTGTTCCGGCGCATCGGCGAGGGCCGCAAGCGGCTTCGGCTCGCGGCGCAGGAATGGGAAGCGCTCGGGCGCGCGCTCCTCGCGGAGCGGGCATATCTGGAAGCGGCCTGGTCGCTGCACGCCGGTGCCGTCCTCGCCGACGATCCGGTGGCAGCACAGAAGCGCCTCGTCGAGGTGGCGGTCGCCGCCTCGGCCGGGGGCGATGCGCGCAGCGCGAGCCTTCTGTACGCGAAGCTCCTCGAGCGGTACCCCGACTCGCACCTCGCCGCTTTTGCGCGCGCGCAGTTACGGATCGAAAGGCGGTCGGCCACGCGCTAGAGGCCGGGGTAGAGCCGGCCGGGATTGAGGATCCGCTTCGGGTCGAAAACCTCCTTGAGCGCGGCGTGCAATCGCGCGCCCGATGCCGTCAGCGGCGCAAACACCTCGCGGCGCTCGCCCGAGGTGCGAAACAGCGTCGCGTGCCCGCCCGCTGCGGCCGCGGCGGCGCGCACCTCGGCGGCGGGGGCCTCCGTCCTCAGCCAGCGCAGCGCGCCGTCCCACTCGACGAGCTGGGGACCCGGGAGCGCAAGTGGCGGGACGTTCGCCGGCACGGCGATGCGCCACAGCGGACGGTCGCCCGCAAAGAACGGCAGCTCGTGCTCGCGTAGCGCGCGCCAGTACGCGACCGCTTCCTCCTCGGCGAGGGACTCGCCGCCGAGCGCACGCGCGGCCTGCGCGACGGCGGCGGGCGCACCCGAGAGCCGCACGCGCAGCACTCCCTCGTCCCAGGCGCTCGCCGAAATCGGAAAGGGCTGCGCCGCCCAGCGCACGAGCGCGGCAAGCGCCTCCGGTTGCGAGAGGTCGAAGCGCAGCGCACGCTCGGCGCGCGGCCGCGGCAGCACTTTGAGCGACACCTCCGCGATCCACCCGAGCACTCCGAGCGAGCCCGCCATCAGGCGCGAGACGTCGTAGCCCGCGACGTTCTTCATCACGCGGCCGCCGAAGCGCAGCAATCGCCCCCGGCCGTCGACGAGCGCGACGCCGAGCACGTGGTCGCGCAGCGACCCGGCCGCCGCGCGTCGCGGCCCTGAGAGACCACTCGCGACGCAGCCGCCGACGGTGGCCGCCGCGCCGAAGTGCGGAGGCTCGAAGGCGAGCATCTGGCCCTCGCCCGCCAGCAGCGCCTCGAGTTCGCCGAGTGGCGTGCCCGCGCGCGCGGTGACCACGAGTTCGCTCGGCTCGTAGTCGATCACCCCCCGGTAGCCGTTCACCTCGAGCAGCTCGCCCTGCGGCGGCTCGCCGTAGAAGTCCTTCGTGCCGCCGCCGCGCAGCCGTAGCCTCCGACCCGTGGCGGCGGCCGCCTCGATCTGCTCGCGCACCGTCTCCAACTGCACCGGCATCAAAAGCGCGCGAGCTCCGGATGCGGCAAGCGCCCCCGGTGCACGCGCATGCGCCCGTACTCGGCGCAGCGGTGCAACGTCGGGATCGCCTTGCCGGGGTTGAGCAGCCCAGCGGGGTCGAAGGCTCGTTTGACGGCGTGGAAGGTCTCGAGTTCCTGCGCGGAGAACTGCACGCAGGCCGGACCGAGTTTCTCCACACCGATGCCGTGCTCGCCGGTCACCGTACCACCCACTTCGACGCATTTCTCGAGCACCTCGGCGGCGAACGCTTCGGTGCGCGCGAACTGTTCCGGGTCGTTGGCATCGAAGAGGATGAGCGGGTGCAGGTTGCCGTCGCCCGCATGAAACACGTTCGGGCAGCGCAGTCCGTACTTGCGCTCGAGTTCGCCGATGAAAGCGAGCACCTCGGCAAGGCGCTTGCGCGGGATCGTGCCATCCATGCAGTAGTAATCCGGGCTGATGCGGCCGACGGCCGGAAACGCCGCCTTGCGGCCCGACCAGAAGCGCAGCCGTTCCGCCTCGTCGCGCGAGACGGCGAGGCGGGTGGCGCCGGCGGCGGTGAGCACCTGGTTGATGCGCGCGACCTCGTCGGCCACCTCTTCGGCCGTACCGTCGGCTTCGCACAGCAGGATCGCGGCGGCCTCCACGTCGTAGCCTGCGCGCACGAACTGCTCGGCCGCCTGCGTGGCGGCACGGTCCATCATCTCCAGGCCCGCGGGCACGATGCCCGCGGCGATCACCGCAGCGACCGCTTCCGCGGCGGTCCGCACGTCGTCGAAGGACGCCATCACCACGCGCGCCACCTGCGGCCGCGGCAGTAGCCGCACCGCCACTTCGGTGACGACGGCGAGCAGTCCCTCCGAGCCGATGACGAGAGCGAGCAGATCGAGGCCGGGGGCATCGGGCGCGAGCGACCCGAATTCGACCGGCTCGCCGTCCATGAGCAGGCCCCTGACGCGGAGCACGTTGTGCAGCGTCAGTCCGTACTTCAGGCAGTGCACGCCGCCCGAGTTCTCCGCCACGTTGCCGCCGATCGTGCAGGCGATCTGGCTCGAGGGGTCGGGCGCGTAGTAAAGACCGAAGGGGGCCGCCGCTTCGGAGACGGCGAGGTTGCGCACGCCGGGCTGCACGATCGCGACGCGCGCAGCCGAATCGAGCTTTAAGATGCGGTCGAAGCGCGCAAGCGAAAGGAGCACCCCGTCGGGCCGCGGCAGCGCTCCGCCGGAAAGCCCGGTGCCCGCTCCGCGCGGGACCACGGGAACGCCCAGGCGCGAGCACGCGCGCAGAATGCGCTGCACCTCCGCCTCGGTCTCTGGCAGGGCGACCACCATCGGCACGCGCCGGTACGCGGTCAGCCCGTCGCACTCGTACGGCCGAGTGTCCTCTTCGCGCCAGAGCAGGCGCTCCTCGGGCAAGATCGCACCGAGCGCCTCGCGCACGGCGCGCTGGCGCGCCGCGTCTACGCCTTCGTCAACCAGCGCTGCGCCCATTGCAGCCCCTGCACCGTGCCTCCGATCGGATTGTATTCGCAGCCGACCCAGCCGTCGTAGCCGATGCGGTCCAGGTGAGCGAGAAGAAAATCGAACCGGATTTCGCCAGTTCCGGGCTCGTGCCGGCCCGGCACATCGGCGATCTGCACGTGCCCGATGCGGGGACGCAAGCGCTCGAGGGTCTGCGCCAGATTCCCTTCGGTGAGCTGCATGTGGTAGACGTCGTACTGCAGGCGCAAGTTCGGCGCGCCGACGGCCTCGACCACCGCCATCGCCTCGCGCGAGGTCGAGAGCAAGAACCCCGGCACGGCGACCTGGCTCACCGGCTCCAGCAGGAGGTCGATGCCCTCGCCGGCAAGCCGCGCGGCGGCCCACGCCAAGTTTTCCCTGAGCGTCTGCAGCGCGCGTTCGCGCGCTATTTCCGGCGGTGCGATTCCCGCCAGGCAATTGAGACGGCGGCATTGCACCGCGCGCGCGTAAGCCACGCCCCGCTCAACACCCGCACGAAACTCGTCGCCGCGTCCGGGCAGACAGGCGATGCCGCGCTCGCCCTTGCCGGCATCGCCCGCAGGCAGGTTGTGCAGGACGACCGTGACGCCCGCCTCGCTCGCCCAACGCGCAACCTGTTCGGCGCTGCCGGCCGCGTACGGGAACTGATACTCGACGCCGCGGAAGCCGGCCGCCACTGCGGCGCGAAAACGCTCCTGGAATGGCAGCTCGGTAAAGAGAAGAGAAAGGTTCGCCGCAAGACGTGGCACCGGGCGATTCTAGCCGACCCGGAAATGCGCAATCGGCGGCTCCGGCGTGCGCTTGCGCGGCGCTCGGGCTCGCCATCCTCGCGATCGCCGCTGTGACGGTGCGCGCCAAGCGCGCCGAGCTTCCCGAGGTTGCGCGGCCCAACCGCCTGGCACAGGTCTTCGGCCTGCACCGCGAGTTTCACGATCCGGCAACAGGGCGTACGGCAGCCTGGCGCGTGCATCGAACCCCGGCTGACCTGGTCGCCTTCGGCGGGATCGGGATGCTCGCGGGCATGTTCGGCCTGGGTGCCGGCTGGGCGAACGTGCCGGTCCGCAATCTCGTACTGGGCGCGCCGCTCAAAGTGTCGGTCGCCACCTCGGGGTTGGTACTCGCGATCATCGATGACTTCCGCGGCGTGGGTCTACGTGCACCGCGGCGCCGCGTCACCCATCGTGACGGTGCCATCGATCCTCGGCGTGGTGCTCGGAGCGCACCGCACGGGCGACCGCATCCCTAAGCCTGTGGCGCCGCGTGTTAGACTTTTTGCCCGAAATCAATAACTCAAGGAGGGGCTCATGAGCGCCGTGTTCCAGTCGCTCGGCCGCACGGTCGTGGCCGGCATCGTGCTCTTGATCGTCATCATCCTGATCGCGGGGGCGGGCACAGGCCAGATGATCGCGCTCGATACGCACGCGTGGTGGGCGTTCTTTATGCGCTGGTTGCACGTGCTCTCGGGCGTGATGTGGATCGGCCTGCTCTGGTACTTCAACTTCGTGCAGACGCCTTCGATGCCGAAGATTCCCGACGAACAGAAGCCCGCGGTTTCGAAGGTCATCGCACCGACGGCGCTCTTTTGGTTCCGCTGGGCGGCGATGGCGACCCTGGTGACCGGCTTGCTGCTCGCCCTGATGTTCGGCTACCTCGGCAAGGCGCTCTCGCTGCAGAAAGGCTACCACGCGATTGGCGTAGGGATGTGGCTTGCGCTCGTCATGTGGTTCAACGTCTGGTTCATCATTTGGCCGAACCAGAAGAAGGCCTTGGGGTTGGTCGAGGCGAGCGCGGAGGAAAAGACGGCCGCTGCGCGCAAAGCGATGCTGACCTCGCGCTTCAACACCATGTTCTCCATTCCGATGCTCTACTGCATGGTCGCGCAGCAGAACGCCGGGCTATAACGCCGCGCAGGCGAGCTTTCCAGGGGCGGCCCGGCCTCTCGCGCCGCGCGTGCGGGAGCTCCCCCGGAAAGGCACGCTCAGCGTCGCAGCACGGCTTGCAGGCCGCGTATACGCGCGCCGGGACCCACCCCCCGCTCGGCGAACCAACCCCGCTTCATCTCGAGCGCGAGCCGCACCGGACGCAGCGCGCAGTGCGGCTGCTCGCTGTGCGGTTCCATGTGCGCGATATTGACGATGGTGCCATCGTCGTCGAGGAAAGCGACCGAGAGCGGAAGCGGGGTGTTCTTCATCCACATGCAATGGCGCGCCTCGTCTTCGAACACGAACAGCATTCCCCCGTTCGCAGGAAGGTGCGTGCGATGCATCAGCCCCTGCATGCGCGCAAGGAAGGTGTCGGCGACCTCGGCCTGGATGCGGTGCATTCCGACACCGAGCTCGACCATGCGCAGACCGCTCACCGGGTGTTGGGCACGAGAGGCCGCCGCGGCAAGAAGCGCGAAAGCGAGGCAAGCGAACCGTTGCGCGCTGCGCCGGGACAGCCCGTGCCGGCCCCGGCTGCGGCCGCCGGTTGCGACCCGCGCGGGTTGGGGGGCAACGGAGACGGAAAAAACAAAGGCCGCCCGCAGGCGGCCTTTTGCCGCAAAGCGGCTCAGCGCTACTTCTTGTCGGCCTTCTTCTCGTCTTTCTTCTCGGCCTTCTTCTCGTCTTTCTTCTCGGCCTTCTTTTCGTCCTTCTTCTCCTGTGCGACCACCGGCGCGATGCTGCCGGCAGCGAACAGGGCCGTAAAAAGCAAGGTCAGAAGCTTTTTCATTGAACCGTTCTCCTCTCGATCGTTTAAGAAAGGCGGGGTCGGGCAGCGAGCCGCTACCCTCCTCCCGCGCGGGATATAACGCAGGTCGCAGCGGCGCGTTGACCCGCGCCCTGCCGTCACGCCGTCGCTCGCCCTCCCTTTGGGCAGTACCCGCGAAAGTCATTGTAAACGATCGACTTTTATGTTCAAAAGGCTCCACCGGGGCCGGCCTCCATCGGTATCATGGGGGCAGGTGCCCGAGCCGCACAGGCGCCAAAGTCTCCCATAATCTCACCTTTCCTCAAGGAGGGCTCATGGCCTATCAGCGCATTCGCATCCCATCTGACGGCGAGAGGATCCGCGTCAGGCCTGACGGCTCACTCGACGTTCCCGATCGGCCGATCATTCCTTACATCGAGGGCGACGGCACGGGCGTGGACATCACGCCCGTCATGATCCGCGTCGTCGACGCGGCGGTACAGAAGGCCTACGGGAACCGCCGTCGGATCGCCTGGATGGAGATGTACGCCGGCGAAAAGGCCTGCCACGTCTACGGCGAGAACGTCTGGCTGCCCGAGGAGACGGTCGAGGCGGCGCGCGAGTTCGTCGTCTCGATCAAGGGTCCGCTGACGACGCCGGTGGGCGGAGGCATCCGTTCGATCAACGTCGCGTTGCGGCAGGAACTCGATCTGTACGTCTGCCTGCGCCCGGTGCGCTACTTCCAGGGGGTGCCGAGCCCGCTGCGGCAGCCCGAGAAGACGGACATGGTCATTTTCCGCGAGAACACCGAGGACATCTACGCGGGCATCGAGTGGCCTGCACAGTCGCCGGAGGCGAACAGGGTGATCGCCTTCCTGCGTGACGAGATGAACGTCCGCAAGATCCGGTTTCCCGAGACCTCCGCGATCGGGATCAAGCCGGTGTCGGTCGAAGGCTCGGAGCGACTCGTGCGCAAGGCGCTGCAGTACGCCGTCGCCAACGACCGTCGCTCGGTCACGCTCGTGCACAAGGGCAACATTCAGAAGTTCACCGAAGGGGGGTTCCGGGACTGGGGCTATGCCCTCGCCCAGCGCGAGTTCGGCGCCAGACCGATCGACGGTGGGCCGTGGTGCAGCTTCCGCAATCCGCGCACCGGGCGCGACATTGTGGTCAAGGACGCGATCACCGATGCATTCCTGCAGCAGATCCTGCTGCGTCCCGAGGAGTTCGACGTGATCGCCACGCTCAACCTCAACGGCGACTACATCTCGGACGCGCTCGCAGCTCAAGTCGGCGGCATCGGCATCGCCCCCGGCGCGAACCTGTCCGACACCGTGGCGATGTTCGAGGCGACCCACGGCACAGCGCCCAAGTACGCGGGCAAGGACATGGTGAATCCCGGCTCCGAGATCCTGTCGGCCGAGATGATGCTGCGCCATATCGGGTGGGTGGAGGCCGCCCAAGCCCTCATCCGCGCCATGGAAAGGACGATCGCCGACCGGATGGTCACGTACGACTTTGCGCGCCTGATGCAGGGTGCCACCCAGGTGTCGTGCTCCGGCTTCGGCCAAGCGATGATCGAGCGCATGTAGCGCCCGCGGGGGCGGGGTGAGGTCCCGCGCCGAAACTAAAAGGCCGCCCGCAGGCGGCCTGTGGCCGGACGTGACGGCGCCTCAGACCTTCTGGATGTTGGCCGCCTGCTTGCCCTTCGGCCCCTGGACCACGTCGAAGCTCACCTTCTGGCCTTCTTTCAGGGTCTTGAAGCCCTGCATGTTGATCGCCGAGAAGTGCGCAAAGAGGTCTTCGCTACCGTCGTCGGGCGTGATGAAGCCATAGCCCTTCGCGTCGTTGAACCACTTCACTGTGCCTGTCGCCATACCCGCTCCCTCGTTGGTTGATACGCCGGGCGCCCGCCCGGGCCATGCTTGAAACTCACGGCCCCGCCCGCCGGTGCTGCGATGGCGAACCAGACAGCCTGAATCCAAACACCGAGCGGCTTTTACGCGCCTTCGGCCCGGTCGTCAAGTGCGCGCCCACCGACGGAAAAGCCGCCTCATTTGCGCTCTTCCGCGCGTTGCACCGGAGGCGCGCATTGGCTAGGATTAGGCGACGCTCGGGAACCCCTTTCGGAGATCGAGCGACAAAGGTTATCGGAGAGCGTACACGGAGCGCAGGGGCCGCGGAGGGTAACGGACCCATGGAGCACAGGGACGACACCGTACTCGAGGCGCGCAAAGCGAGGGTTGCACCACCGCCGCTCTACAAGGTCATGCTGCTCAACGACGACTATACCCCGATGGAGTTCGTGGTCGTCGTTTTGCAGAAGTTCTTCGCCATGACGCGCGAGCACGCGACGCGAGTGATGCTCAAGGTGCACCGCGAAGGGATCGGCGTGTGCGGCGTCTACCCCAAGGACATCGCGGCGACCAAGGTGCAGCAGGTTTCCGCCTACTCGCGCAGGCATCAGCATCCGCTCCAGTGCGTGATGGAGGAAACGTAGCATGATCGCGCAGGAGCTCGAGGTCAGCCTGCACATGGCGTTCGTCGAGGCGCGCCAGAAGCGGCACGAGTTCATCACCGTCGAACACCTGCTCCTTGCGCTGCTCGACAATCCGACGGCGGCGGAGGTCCTGCGCGCCTGCGGCGCGAACATGGACGAGCTGCGGCGCCAGCTCGCGCAGCACATCCACGAGCAGACGCCGCGCATTGCGCAGGACCGGGAAGTCGACACGCAACCGACGCTCGGGTTCCAGCGGGTGATCCAGCGCGCGATCCTGCACGTTCAGTCTGCGGGCAAGAAGGAGGTGACCGGCGCGAACGTGCTCGTTGCGATCTTCGGGGAGAAGGATTCGCACGCCGTCTACTTCCTGCAGCAGCAGGGCATCACGCGGCTCGACGTCGTCAATTACATCTCGCACGGCATCACCAAAAGCCCGCAACCGCAGCACGGCAAGAGCGAGGCCGATGGCGACCATGACGGCGACGCCGCCCCCGCGAACAGCCCCCTCGACCACTACACGCAGAACCTGAATGCGCTTGCACTCGCTGGCAAGATCGACCCCCTGATCGGGCGCGAGCGGGAGCTGGAACGCGTCATCCAGACGCTGTGCCGGCGCCGCAAGAACAATCCCCTGCTCGTCGGCGAGGCGGGCGTGGGCAAGACGGCGATCGCCGAAGGGCTCGCCCGGCGCATCGTCGAGGGCAAGGTTCCCGACCTGCTCGGCAAGTGCACGGTCTACGCGCTCGACATGGGCGCGCTGCTTGCGGGCACGAAGTACCGAGGCGACTTCGAGCAGCGGCTGAAAGCGGTGCTCAAGCAGCTCGTCGACAATCCAAACGCGATTCTCTTCATCGACGAGATCCACACGGTCATCGGGGCCGGTGCCGCCTCGGGTGGCACGCTCGACGCGTCGAACCTGCTCAAGCCGGCGCTGTCGACGGGCGCGCTCAAGTGCATCGGCGCGACGACGTACGCCGAATACCGTGGCGTTTTCGAGAAGGATCACGCGCTCTCGCGCCGATTCCAGAAGATTGACGTCGTCGAGCCGACGGTCGACGAGACGATCGAGATCCTGCGCGGCCTGAAGAGCCGTTTCGAAGCGCACCACAGCGTGCGCTACACCGCGAGCGCACTCGAATGCGCGGCGGAGCTGTCGGCCAAATACATCAACGACCGCCACCTGCCCGACAAGGCGATCGACGTGATCGACGAGGCGGGCGCCGCGCAGCGCATCCAGGCCAAGGACAAGCAGAAGCGCGTCATCGGCAAGGCCGAGATCGAGGAGATCGTCGCCAAGATCGCGCGCATCCCGCCGCGCAGCGTCTCGACCGACGACCGCAGCGCCTTGGCCAACCTCGAACGCGACCTGCGCGCGGTCGTTTTCGGCCAGGACCCGGCGATCGAGGCGCTCGCCGCGGCGATCAAGATGGCGCGCTCGGGCCTCGGCAACCCGCAAAAACCGATCGGCTGCTTCTTGTTCTCCGGCCCGACTGGGGTGGGCAAGACCGAGGTCGCGCGCCAGCTCGCCTACTGTCTCGGCATCGAGCTCATCCGCTTCGACATGTCGGAGTACATGGAACGGCACGCGGTGAGCCGCTTGATCGGCGCCCCGCCCGGCTACGTCGGCTTCGAGCAGGGGGGGCTGCTGACCGAGGCGATCACGAAGAAGCCCTATGCGGTGCTCCTGCTCGACGAGATCGAGAAGGCGCATCCCGACATCTTCAACGTGCTGCTGCAAGTGATGGACCACGGCACGCTCACCGACAACAACGGCCGCAAGGCGGATTTCCGCAACGTGGTCCTCATCATGACGACGAACGCCGGAGCAGACGCGCTCGCCCGCAACCCGATGGGGTTCACCGCCGCCGGCCGCACCGGCGACGAGATGGAGGCGATCAAGCGGCTGTTCACGCCCGAATTCCGCAATCGGCTGGACGCGATCATCTCGTTCCGCCCGCTCGATCACGCGGTCATCCTGCGCGTCGTCGACAAGTTCCTGCTGCAGCTGGAGGAGCAGCTCGCGGAGAAGAAGGTCGAGGCAAGCTTCACGCCGGCGCTGCGCGAACACCTCGCCAAGCGGGGCTTCGACCCGCAGATGGGCGCCCGACCGATGGCGCGGCTGATCCAGGACACGGTGCGCCGCGCGCTCGCCGACGAGCTGCTTTTCGGCCGGCTGCAGCGCGGAGGCCGGGTGACGATCGACCTCGAAGGCGCACCCGGCGAGGCCGAGGCGCGGGTGGTGCTTCGCTTTCCGGAAGAAGCGCCGCTGTCGCCGCGCGCGACCGCACAGGCCGACGCCTAACGCGTGCGGTGCCGGCCCCTTTGCGCCTACGGCGTCGCAGGTCGCGCTCCGGTGAAAAACGCCTTTATCCTTCCATAAGCCCACAGCGCGGGCCGCTTACGCTCGTCTTGACAGCTCCGGAAAAGGAACCGGAAACTACGCGCGTACATCCACGCAAACGGGGGAGGGACAGATGAAACGATGGGCAGTCGCCGCCGCGGTGCTCTGGGCAGGGCTACCGCTTGCCAGCTGGGCACAGGATCCAGAGGCCGGTCGCAACCTTGCTGCGTCGTGCGCCATGTGCCACGGCACGGACGGGCGACGCGCGTCGGAATTCGAGGCGCTCGCCGGCATGCCGCGCGACGAGCTCGTGCGCAAGCTCGTCGAGTTTCGCGACGGCAAGAAGCCGGCGACGGTGATGCACCAGATCACCAAGGGTTATAGCGACCGCGAAATCGCACTCATCGCCGCGTACTTCGCCGGAAAGCGCAAATGAGGAGGGAGCCATGAACCGCAGTTTTGACCGACGCGATTTCTTGAAATTCTCCGCGGCGTCGTTTGCGCTTGCCGCAGCCGGCTGCGCCCCAACACCCAAGGCGCGCGTGGTGGTGGTCGGCGGTGGCTATGGCGGCGCCACCGCGGCGAAGTACCTGCGCCTGTGGAACCCCGCCGTCGAGGTCGTGCTCGTCGAGCGGGCGAACATCTTCACCTCCTGCCCGATGTCGAACCTCGTGCTTGCCGGCTACACGGACATGGAAACGATCCGGCACAGCTACGACGGCCTGCGCAAGTATGGGGTGCAGATCGTGTTCGACGAGGCGACGGCGATCGACCCGGCCAAGCGCATCGTGCGGCTCGAGCGCGGTGGCGACCTCGGCTGGGACCGGCTGATCGTCGCTCCCGGCATCGGCTTCCTGTTCGACGAAATCGCCGGTTACGAGGCGGCGATGAAGGAGGGGCGCGTGCTGCACGCCTGGACAGCGGGGGCGCAGACCCTCGCGTTGCGTCAGCAGCTCGAGCGCATGCGCGACGGCGGCGTGGTCGTGATCGGCATTCCCCCAGTCGCGTACCGCTGCCCGCCCGGACCGTACGAACGCGCGTGCCTGATCGCCGCCTATCTGAAGCAGGCGAAGCCGCGGTCCAAGGTCGTCGTGCTGGACGCCAACCCGGACGTGATCTCGAAGACCGGGCTGTTCAAGCGCGCCTGGGAGGACCTCTACAAGGGCACGATCGAGTACCGCGGCAGTGCGAAGGTGGTCGCCGTCGATGCGAAGGCGGGGGTCGTGCGACTCGAGGTGGGCGAGGACGTCAAGGGCGACGTGCTCAACATCATTCCGCCGCAGCGTGCGGGAGATCTCGTGGTGAAGGCGGGGCTCGTGCCGCCGAAGGGACGCTGGTGCGAGGTCGACTGGATGACCGCCGAGTCGCGCATCGCCAAGGGCGTGCACGTGATCGGTGACGCGACGCTATCGGCTCCGGGGATGCCGAAGTCGGGCAGCATGGCGAACCAGCAAGGCAAACTCGCCGCCTGGGCGATTTCGGCGCTGCTCGACAACCGCGCCCCCGATCCGGCGCCGAAGATCGTCAACACCTGCTACAGCATGGTGTCGCGCACGGAGGCGATCCGCGTGTCGTCGGTGCACGAGTGGGATGCTGCGCAGAAGACGCTCGTGCCGGTCAAGGGCGCGGGCGGTGTCTCGAGCGCACGCAACGAACTCGAAGGTCGCTACGCGTGGGCGTGGGCGCACGCGATCTGGGCGGACACCCTCGGCTGAACGGCGCGCGCGGCGAGCTCGACGGCGGCCCGAGGGGCCGCCGTCTTCATTTCAGGGTGCCGAGAAAGTCGGCGAGCGCATCGATCTGATCATCGCTTAGGCGCGCCGCGACGCGGTGCATGAGCTCGTCCTCGTTGCGGCGCACGCGCTCCCGGAAGTTGCGCAACTGGCGGGCGGTGTACGCAGGCAGCTGGCCGGCCAGCCGCGGGCGCGTCTCGCTCCCGGCGGCGTCCGGCCCGTGGCACTGGGCGCAGGAACGCAGCTCCTCGCCCGGCCTTTCGAAGTAGAGCGCCCGGCCTACGGCGACGCGGGCAGGATCCGACGGCGGATGGGGTTCCGGCGCCTGCCGGCTGAAATACAGGGCGAGCGCGGCGATGTCCGCGTCGGTCAGATCGGCCGCCATCTGCTCCATGCCACCGCCCTTGCGCCGCCCCTCGCGAAAGTCACGCAGTTGCTTTTCCAGGTAGCGCGGATGCTGTCGTGCGATCTGCGGATAGAGCTCGGAGGCGCTTTCCCCGCGCATGCCGTGGCACAAGAAACAGCGCGCGGCAACGATGCGCCGGCCGCGCTCGAGCAGCTCGCCCTCCGATGGGGCGGCGGCCGGCGCGGCGAGCAGCACCGCGAGCGCCGCAGCGTAGATCCTCCCCCGCACGCGGGCGATGCTAGCAGAGCCGGCCTCGCACTCCGATAAAGCCTCGTTATGGCGCTTCAGAGTCCCGTGCTGCCGAAGCCGGCGGTCCCTCGCGCCGAAGCTTCGAAACTGTCGACGACGTCGAGCTCCACCCGCTGCACCGGGACGACGACGAGCTGGGCGATGCGGTCGAGCGGTCGGATCGTGAAGGGCTCGCGCCCACGATTCCACACCGAGACCATGACCTCGCCCTGATAATCGGAATCGATCAGGCCGACCAGGTTGCCGAGCACGATGCCGTGACGCGCCCCCAGGCCAGAGCGCGGCAGCACGATCGCCGCGTATGCGGGGTCAGCGATGTGGATCGCGATTCCCGAGGGCACGAGCTGGGCGTCACCTGGCTGCAGCGTAAGCGGTGCTTGCAGGCACGCGCGCAGGTCCAGCCCTGCGGCGCCAGCCGACGCGTACGCGGGCAAGTGCGCGCGCATGCGCGCATCGAGGATCCGCACCCGGAGGCGGCGCACCTCAGGGGTTGCGGCGCGCAAGCGCCTCGCCGACCCACGCAACGAGCCGGCGCGCGAGATCGAGCTTCGGTCCGCGGCCCAGCGGGTGCTCCCCCGCCTCGTCGTAGAGCACGAGTTCGTTCTCGTCGGCCCCCATCGCCTGCTGGACCAGATTCGCCGCGATCACCGGCACTCCCTTACGCCGGCGTTTGTCGCGTGCATGTTCGGCCAGCCGTTCGCTCTCGGCGGCAAAGCCGACGCAATAGGGCCGTGGCTCGCGGCGGGCCATCCACGCGAGAATGTCTGGATTCTCGACCAGCTCGAGGACAAGGGTGCGCGCACCCTCTTTCTTGATTTTCTGCGGCGAGCGCTGCGTCGGGCGGTAGTCCGATACGGCCGCGACGGCGAAGAAGACGTCGCAGTCGGCCGCCTCGCGCACGGCGTCGAACATTTCCTGCGCGGTGCGCACGTCGCGGCGCACCACGCCCGGCGGCGTGGGCAGCTGCACCGGCCCCGCGACGAGCGTCACCTCGGCACCCGCCTCCCGCGCCGCCCGAGCGACGGCGAACCCCATCTTGCCGGAGCTCCGGTTCGTGAGCACGCGCACGGGGTCGAGCGGCTCCTCGGTCGGGCCTGCGGTCACGAGCACGCGCCGCCCCGCGAGGGGCTTCGGGGCGAGCAACGCCTCGATCTCGGCGAGGATCTGCACCGGTTCGAGCATCCGACCCGGTCCCGTCTCGCCGCACGCCTGGGCCCCGATCGCGGGCCCGGCGATGTGGACGCCGTCGGCGCGCAGCCGTTCCACGTTGCGCTGCGTGGCCGCCTGTTCCCACATCTCGACGTTCATCGCCGGCGCGACGACGAGCGGTGCGCGGCGCGCGAGCACCAGCGTCGAGAGCAGATCGTCGGCGAGGCCAAGGGCCGCTTTGGCGAGGAAATCGGCGCTCGCGGGCGCGATAACGATCAGGTCGCGGTCTCGGCTGAGCGCGATATGCCCCATGCCATCGGGCACGCGAGCGTCCCACAAGTCGGTCCACACCGTCTGACCGGTGAGCGCCTGGAAGGTCGCCGGTGCGACGAGGCGGGTCGCGGCCTCGGTCAGCACCGCGCGCACGTCGCATCCGGCGGCCGCGAGCAGGCGGGCGAGCTCGGCCCCCTTGTAGGCGGCGACGCCGCCGGTAACGCCAAGGAGGATCCTCTTTCCCGAGAGCGTCATCGCAACACCGGGCGGGCGCGTTAAGCGAGAGGCATTCTACGCGAGAACCCTCTTCCGCCCATGGCGATCACCGACTGGCCCGCAGCCGAGCGACCGCGCGAGCGGCTGCTCGCGCACGGTGCGCGCGCCCTCTCGGACGCCGAGCTGCTCGCCGTGCTGCTGCGCACCGGCGCGCGCGGTCGCAGCGCGGTGGACCTCGCGCGCGAGCTGCTCGTGCGCTGCAACGGCGTACGCGGACTGGCCGCGGCGGGCGCCGCGCTTACGCAGATGCCGGGGCTCGGCCCGGCCAAGGCGGTGCAGATCGCGGCGGCCCTCGAGCTCGCGCGCCGTGCCCTCGGCGAGGAGCTGCGGGCGAGCGACGCCCTCACCTCGCCGGAGGCGGTCCGCGACTATCTGCGCCTGACCTTCGCCGACCGAACGCAGGAAGTGTTCGTTGCCTTGTTCCTCGACGCGCAGCATCGGGTGCTGCGCGTCGAGGAACTGTTCCGCGGCACGCTGACGCAAGCGAGCGTGTGGCCGCGCGAAGTCGTCAAAGCGGCGCTCGCGGCAAACGCCGCCGCCGTCATCTTCGCGCACAACCATCCGAGCGGGGTCGCGCAGCCGAGCCGTGCCGACGAGCTCCTCACGCAGCAGCTCAAGCAGGCGCTCAAGCTGGTCGAGGTCCGCGTGCTCGACCACTTCATCGTCGCCGGCGCCACCTGTCTGTCCTTTGCCGAGCGCGGCTTGTTGTGAGGGCGAGCGACCGCGTATAATGCACCCCCTTTTTTCGACGGCACTTTGGCACCGGAGACCGCAATGGCCAGAGTCTGCGATGTAACGGGCAAGAAGCCGCTGCGAGGCAACCTCGTTTCGCACGCGAACAATAAAACGCGCCGGCTCTTCCAACCCAATCTCCACGACCGGCGCTTCTGGGTGGAGAGCCAGAGGCGCTGGGTGCGGCTGCGCGTCTCCTCCGCCGGCCTGCGCCGCATCGACAAGCTGGGCGTCGAGGCGGTGCTTGCCGAAATCGCGGCGCGCGGGAGACGAACCCGCAAGGAGGCGGTGTGAGGGAAAAAATCAAGCTCGAGTCGAGCGCCGGCACGGGGCACTTCTACACGACGACGAAGAACAAGCGCACCACGCCGGACAAGCTGGAGCTAAAAAAGTACGATCCGAAAGCGCGTCGGCACGTCCTCTACCGCGAGACGAAGCTCAAGTAGCCGCCGCGGCCGGCGGTCGCGTCAACCGTAGGCGCGCAGGCGCACTGCGAATTCCCGCAGCGGTTCGACCCCGCTCTCCTCGGCGCGCCGGCACCAATCCTGAAGCTGCTGCACCAGTTGGTCGGTCGACTTGGTCGACCGCTCCCAGAGCGAGACGAGCTCGTCGCGCATCGAAAGCGCGAGCGCGAGCGCGCGCGAACCTCGTACCGCCTCGGCGAGCCTCGCCCGTTCGACCTCGCTCAACCGTTGCAGGCGGGCGAACGAGCGGCGCACGGCGCGCAACGTGCGCGCCTCCTCGGGCGCGCGGCGACGCCGCGCGGCGATCTCCTGCGCGCAGGTGCGCTGCAGCGAGCGCGCGTAGCGGCGCAGGACATCGTAGCGGTTGGCGATGACCGCGGCGAGCGTGCGCTCGTCGCACACCGCTTTCGGCGCGACGAAGCGAGGAACAGGCGCAAGCTTCTTCACCCGCGCCAGGCCGAGCGCCTCGAGCACGCGAATGTACAGCCAGCCGAGGTCGAACTCGAACCAGCGCGACGACAGTTTTGCCGAGGTCGGGAACGCGTGATGGTTGTTGTGCAGCTCTTCGCCGCCGATGAGGATGCCCCACGGCACGATGTTGCGGCTCGCGTCCGGTGCCGGGGTGTCCCAGTTGCGGTACCCCCAGTAGTGACCCACGCCATTGATCACGCCGGCGGCCCAGAAAGGGATCCATACCGCCTGCACCGCGAACACTGCGGCGCCCGGCAGCACGCCGAACAGAACGAGGTCCGCAGCCGCCATCAACCCGAGACCGAGGAAGTGGTGCTTGGCGTAGACATGGCGCTCGAGCCAGTCGTCCGGCGTGCCATGGCCGTACCGCTCGAGCGTTTCCCGGTTGTGCGACTCGCGCACATACAGAAACACGCCCAGCCAGAGGACGCGCGCGATGCCGTACACCTGGGGGCTGTGCGGATCCTCGACCGTCTCGCACTTGGCGTGGTGCTTGCGGTGAATCGCGGCCCACTCCTTCGTGATCATTCCGGTCGTCACCCACAGCCAGAAGCGGAAAAAGTGCGCGGCGACCGGGTGCAGCTCGAGGGCCCGGTGCGCTTGGCAGCGATGCAGATAAATCGTCACTGCCGCGATCGTGACGTGAGTGAGAAGGAGCGTCACGCCGACGAGCTGCCCGACGCTGAGGTCGAGCAGCCCGCGATAGAAAAGCGTTTCCACGCGCGGCGGGTTCTTATCCGGAAATGGCGGGCGCAGGCATTCTACGCGAACTGCGACGGCGCGCAACCGGCACCGCGCGCAGCGGGATGCAGGTGCACTTCACGCTGCGGCACCGGCATCTCGATCCCCCGCGTGCGGAACTCTCTGAGCACGGCGAGCGCCACCTCGGAGCGCAGCGCTGCCACACCCTCGCTCACGTCGTCGATCCAAAAGGCGAGCTCGAGCTCGACACCGTTGTCGCCGAAACGGAAGACGATCGCCCGCGGCGGCGGATCCGCCAACACGCGGGGATGGCGGGCCGCGATCTCGGCAAGCAGCGGGAGCACCTCCTCGACCTCGGCGCCGTAGCCCACCTGCAGCGGCAGTGTGACGCGCACGCGCCGGTCGCTGTACGTGTGGTTGAGCACGGTCGAGGTCACGAGCGAATCGTTCGGGATGATCGCCTCGACGCCGTTTGCCGCCCGCAGCACGACGTAGCGCGTGGTGATCGCAGTCACCGTGCCGTGGTGGTTGTCCGCAGTGATGACGTCGCCGATGCGCACCGAGCGGTCGAGCAGGAGAAGGAAACCGGAGACGTAGTTCGACGCGATCTTCTGCAGGCCGAGTCCCAGGCCGACACCGAGCGCGCCGCCGAACACCGAGAGCACCGTGAGGTCGATGCCCAGCAGGGGCAGCACGACGAGCACCACCACGACGAGGAGCACCGCCTTGCCCAGGCGGCCGAATACGACGCGCAGGCTGGGGTGCAACCCTTCGGCCCGCAGCAGCCGCGCCTCGAGCGTCGCCCCCGCCCAGAGCGCGATCAGCAAGGCGATCGCCACCCAGAGGGCCGCGTGCAGCAGCGTCCAGAGCGATACCGGCGTGCGGCCGAGCGGAAGCTCGATACCGTCCAGGAAGCGCACAAGGCCGGGCAGCAGCCCGGTGAGGTGCAGTGCGACGAGCAACCAAACGGAACCGGCGATCCCCCGCTCGGAGGCATCCAGCCAGCGTGCCGCCGGAAAGGCGATCCGAACCAGGTAGACGGCGATCCGGATCACCGCCAGGGCGACAACGAGCGCGAGTGCGACCGAAAGGAGGCTCGTCCCCATATGCGGCGCAAGAAGGCCGCGCGCAGCGGCGAGGAGCGCTGCGGCGGCGAGCGGAAAGAGCACCCGGCGCAAGGCCGCCGCACCGCGCTTGACCGCGGTCGGACTTTCCTCCGGAGCGCGCCAGCGCAGCAACCGTGCGAGCAGCCAGGCGACGAGCAGGCAGGCAAGGAGCGCGCCAACCTGCCCGAGCGCAGCCGCGGAGCCGAACTCGCGCGCGAGATCGCCGAGCAGTCGGCCGGCCTCTACGTCGTCCATTGCGGCGTGGGTAGTTTAACGGGCCCCGGCCGCACGCGTTCGAACACCGCAGCGAAAAAGCCGTCGGTGCCATGCCGATGCGGCAATAGCCTCAGGCGCATGCCGGTGTCCAGTCCGATCCGCTGGCCCGCGAGGATCGCGCGGCAGGAGCGCTCGGCGAATTCCGGATGCGCGGCGGCGAACGCGTCGACGACCGCGTCGTTCTCCTCCTCTAGGAGGCTGCAGGTCGCGTAGACGAGCCGGCCGCCGGGTCGCACAAGCCGCGCCGCGGCACGCAGTATTTCGGATTGCGTCGCACAAAGACGCGCCACATCCTCCTGCCCGTAGCGCCACTTGAGGTCGGGGTTGCGGCGCAGCGTCCCCGTGCCGCTGCAAGGAGCATCGACGAGCACCCGGTCGAAGCTCTCCGCGAGCCGTGTAAGCCGCGGGTCGGAGGCACCGGAGAGCGCGATCGGATGGACGTTCGAGACGCCCGCACGGGCAAGCCGCGGACCGAGTTCGCGCAGGCGCACCGCCGAGACATCCATCGCGTAGACGCGACCCGTTCCGCGCATGAGCATGGCAAGCGCAAGCGTTTTGCCGCCCGCCCCGGCGCAGAAGTCGGCGACCCGCTCCCCGCGGCGCGGCGCCACTAACCAGGCGACGAGCTGGCTCGCCTCGTCCTGCACCTCCACGAGTCCGGCACGGTAAAGGGCGTGGTTGCGAATCGCCGGCCGCCCGGGCAGGCGCACGCCCGCGGGCGACCACGGCGTGGGCTCGGCGCCGGGGCCCAAGGCGGCGATGACTTCCTCGCGTGCGATGCGGGCAAGGTTGACGCGCAGGTCGAGCGGCGCCGGTTCGAGCAGCCCTCGTGCGATGCGCATCGCCTCCTCCGCGCCGTGCGCGGCGGCAAGCCGGAGCCACAGCCAGTCGGGCAGCTCCGCCCGCACCGCAAGGGGTACGCCCGCGAGATCGGCTGCGCGCAGGCGGGCGGCCGTGCGCGCCGCCTCTCCTTCGAGTCCACGCGCCGACACGCCGAACAGGCGAACGAGCGCAGCGCGCACCAGCGCCTGCGGCGCTCCACTTTCGGCTGCAAGAGTCAACGTGCGTCTGCGGCGTAGCACCGTGTAGACGAGATCGGCCACCTGCGCGCGCTCGCGCGCGCCGAGCGCGCGGTGCCGGCGTAGATATGCCGAGAGCACGCGGTCGGCCGGTCCGCGTGCGCTGAAAATTTCTTCGAGTGCGCGCGCCGCGTGCGCGAGGGCGCGGCGGCCGGGCGGCAAGGCCGTGCTCAGGGCAGACCCACCCGCACCGCGTTCTGCTCGAGGCGGGTGCCGTCGGCCTCGATGACGAGAATGCGGACGGGAACGTGACCTCGCTCGACCGCGAGCCAGAGCTCGATGCGGCGCTCCGGTGGACCGTCGCCGCGGCGCGCAAGGCGCAGGGCCGCGAATTCCCCCGCCGGCACGCGCAGGCGCTCGATGCCGTCCACCTCGTAGACCTGCCGCGACACGCCGCGCCCGTCAACGACCGCAAAGGCCGCGGGCAGGCGGGCGCGTACCCGGTCGAAGGCAAGCGTCCAGAAGAGGCTCAGGCGATCCTGGGCGGGCTCGGCGAGCGGCTCGGAACGGCGCTCGCCCCTGGCTTCGAACACGAGCGTGCCCGTGGCGCGGTCGAAATGCGCGCGCTCGGCCGGCCGGCCGGCGCGCCGGTCCTCGAATTCCTCAGGTCGCAATCCGTCCGGTCCGACCCTCCCGCGGCTCGTGCGCACCGCCTCGCCATGCAACGCGTAAACGCCCCGCCCCTTCCACGTCTCGCGCAGCCGGTAGCCGCCGCCGTCCTGCTCGAACCGGACGACGACCTCGGCAACCCGCGCACCGTTGCGCAGAAACTCGTAGGCGAGCTCGGTGCGCGGGGGCGGCGCAGCCGCGGCAGCGCAGGCGGCGACGCTAAACGCGATCAGAGTAGAGAAGCTGCGCATCGCCGCTCCTCACGCGGACGCGTCCCTCTTCGACGATCAGCCGGTCTTCGAGCGCCCAGCGCAGCGCCTGCGGATAGATCTGGTGCTCGAGTACGAGCACGCGCGCGGCGAGGCTTTCTGCGTCGTCGTCGAAGCGCACAGGCAACGCCGCTTGCATGACGATCGGCCCGTGGTCAAGCTGCGCCGTGACCAAGTGCACCGTCGCCCCGTGCACCTTGACCCCGGCGGCCAGTGCGCGCGCGTGCGTATCCAGGCCAGGGAACGCAGGCAGCAGCGAGGGATGGATATTCAGGATACGGCCCGCGTAGCGCTCGACGAACCACGGCGACAGGATGCGCATAAAGCCTGCCAGCGCGACGTAACGCGGCGCGTGGGGATCGATGATGCGCGCGAGCGCCTTTTCGAAGGACTCACGGCCGTCGTATGCGCCGTGCGGCACGACGTGCGCCGGAACGCCGTGCCGGGCGGCGACTTGCAGTCCGGCCGCACCGGGGACGTTGCTCACGACGACGCAAACGGGAATGCGCGCCGCCAGCAGCGCGGCGAGGTTGCTGCCGCGGCCGGAGATGAGGACGGCAACCGTCACGGACGCGCTGCCCTAAGAAGGCTGGGTACCGCCGGGCACGCGGCTCGAGGACTTCGGACGGCGACCGTCACGGGCGCGCTGTCCTAAGAAGGGGCACCGTTTCCGGCTCAGGCGTTCTTGAGCAGGCTGCGCAGCATCCACGCGTTCTTCTCGTGGACGTCCAGCCGCTGCGTCAGCAGGTCGAGCGTCGGCTGGTCGTTCGCCCGTTCGGCGAGCGGCAGCAGGGCGCGTGCCGTGCGGCACACGGCCTCCTGCCCTTCGATCAGTTCGCGGATCATCGCGCGCGCGCTCGGCACACCGCGCGTCGGCGCGACCGAGCCGAGCTTCGCGAACTGCTCGTGGCTCGCCGGCGCATAGTGACCGAGCGCGCGGATGCGCTCGGCGATCGGATCGATCGCGTTCCACGCCTCCGTGTACTGTTCCATGAACATCTGGTGCAGCGTCTGGAACATCGGTCCCTCGACGTTCCAGTGGAAACCGTGCGTCTTGAGGTACAGGAGATAGGTGTCGGCGAGTAGGCGCGACAGCCCTTCGGCGATCGCCGCTCGGTCGCGTGCGGAAATCCCGGTGTTCAGCTTGGTTGCCATGCGTGTCTCTCCCGTGTGATGTCCCCGTCTCGCGTGGGAGTCTAGCCACGCAGAGGGTGAGCGGCCAACGGGTTACGCCGATCGTGGCGATAGGCCGCGTCGCTCGCGGCAGGAGGGGCTGCGCGTCGCCTGCGTCAGGCGCCCTCGCGGTCCTCGCGTTCCTGAGCCACGATGTCGGCGCGCACTTGGTCCATGTCAAGCGCCTTGGCCCGTTGGATCACCTGTTCGAGCGCCGCAGCCGGGAGCGCGCCCGCCTGGTGGAAGAGCACGATGCGCTCGCGCACGACCATGAGCGTCGGAATCGAGCGCACGCCGAACGCCCCTGCCAGTTCCACCTGCTCGTCGGTGTTGACCTTGCCGAAAACGACGTCGGGGTGAGCCTCGGACGCGCTCTCGAAGATCGGCGCGAAACCCCGGCACGGTCCGCACCAGGGAGCCCAGAAGTCCACAACGACCACCGGGTTGTCGTTGACGGTTTGCTCGAAGTTCTCCAGCGTGAGTTCGACGGTCGCCATGGGGAGTCCTTTCCTTCACAAGATCGCAGTGTACCGCCGTGGCTGCGCTTGTGCTCGCCCTGCGCTTCCCGAGGCAAACCCCTCCCGACACCGGCGCGCCCGAAGACTAAGCGGCGCGAGGTCCGGGGCGAAAAAGCGCTCCGGGGCGCCGCCCAGGCGAGGCGCCCGGTATCGCCTTGCGGCCCCGAAGCCGGTCGAGGCCCAAGCCGGTGACGGCGGCGGCCCGAGCGTTTTCGGGTCGCCCCAAGGATGCCCGTCAGCGGGCTGGGCGCGCAGGCACCAGCACGGTGGCGAGCGACCCGAGCACGAGCGCGAGTGCGGCGAACTCGGTCAGCCCCGGTCGCTCGCCAAGGAAGAACATGCCGGAGAAGACGCCCACCACCGGGATCATCAGCATCGCGAGCGAGAAGGTGGCAACCGATGCGGAGGTGACGAGCCGGATCCAAGCCCAGTGCGCCCAGGCAAACGCGAAGACGACGTTGTAGGCGACAGCCGCAGCGGGCCAGAGCGTGAGGTCGGCGAGGGCGCTCCAGTCGTCCAGCAGGAGGGCGGCCACGTAAATGGGCACGCCGCCGATGAGCATGATCCAGGCGGTGTACGCGGCGACGGGGGCGCGCACCGGGTATTTTTTCTGCAGGTTCGTGCCGATCGCCCAGGTGAACGCACCCCCGAGCACGAGGAACGAGCCGACCGGAGCCGCGCGCAGCGCAGCCAGCTCGTCCCACAAAAGGAGGGCCATCGCTCCCATGCCGAGCGCCAAGCCGGCGAGCTTGCGCCGGGTCATGCGCTCGCCGAGCAGCCACACCGAAAGCGGGATCGCCCAGGCCGGCATGGTGTAGGCGAGGATTGCCGCACGCCCCGATGGGATCAGCCGCACGCCGTAGGCGACGAGCACGTTCCACGACGTGATCGTGAAAAGCGCGATCGCGACAAGCCGCGGCCAGTCCTCGCGCGGTATCGCGAGGGGCTGGCGCGCCGCGCGCAGGAACGCAAAGAGAAGTCCGGCCCCGAGGGCGAGACAAAAGGTACGGAAGGTGAGCGGCGCGACCTCGGCGAGGGCGACCTTCATCGCAGTCCAGTTAAAGCCCCAGACCAGGGTGATCCCGGCAAGCACCCACCAGAGGTTGCGCGGTAGCTGCTCGCTCATCGGGCGGGGGAGTGGATCAGGGCGTGGGGGACTCTGGGACGCGCGGGCTCTCCCGCAGCCACGGGCTGAGGAAAGCGGGAGCCCTTCCAGGGAGGCTACGGCGGTTCGCTTGCGCGCCTATTCTAGGAGCTGTGGCGATCGCTTCCAGAGCGGTTTCGAGCCAGGCCGAGGATAAGTCATTGATTTTGCTGCAGCACGGCATCAATTTCTCTAAAGACCTAAAACCTGTTGACTTTTCTTTAGAAGCCCATAGAATGCGAATTGCTGCATTGCACAATGACCACACCAGAGGAGCCTCACATGTACGTCACACCGGACCAGATCCAAGCTTTCAACAAGGCGGGGGTCGAAACGATCCTCAGCGCGGCGAGCGCACAATTCACCGCGCTCGAGAAACTCTCGAACCTAAGCGCTAGCGCCGCAAGGGAAGCCTTTGACGACGTGGTTGCGAACGTACGCGCGCTCGCTTCGGCCAAGGACCTGCAGGAGCTGATCGGCCTTCAGAGCTCGCTCGCGCAACCCGCGCTCGACAAGGCGATCGCTTACTCGAAGAACGTCTACGAGGTCGCGACGCAGGCGCATGCGGAGCTTACGCGCCTTGCCGAAAAGCGTGTCGCGGAGTGGAACGAGGCGCTCGTTTCTTTCCTCGACAAGGTGGCGAAGAACGCGCCTGCGGGCTCGGATGTCGCCGTGACCGCGGTCAAGCAGATGATCGCGGCAGCGAACTCCGCCTACGACAACCTGACGAAGGTCGCCAAGCAGGCCACCGAGATCGCGGAAGCGAACGTCGCGGCCGCAACGGAGACGGCAAAAAACTTCGCCAAGGCGAAGAAGGTCGCCTGATCGCGCGCGAACGCTCTGGTGGCGGGCCCCGCCCCGCCCAGGGGGGTGCGCCCGCCCCGCCGATTCCGCGTCGGCGTGCCCGCGCACCGGCGCGGCCTCTCTCTCGCCGGAAAAAGAAACTCTGAAGAAAAGGCCCCGCAGCTCCGGGGCCTTCTTTTTCACGCCTCTTCCCATCAGCCGGCGGGGCCGTGTTCTCCCCCCTTGCGGCGCCGGGCGTCCAGCTCGGCGAGCAGGTAATGGGTGAAGGCGAGTCCCATCAGCAGAGGGGCGACGAGCCCTGCAAGCGGCAGCCACGAGACAAGCGCAATCCCTGCCCCGAGCAACCAGAGCGGCCCGCGCCGGGCGCGCAGGATCGCACGCCTTTCTTCCCGGTCGGCGTGTTCGGCGAGCGCATCGTAGCCAAGCACGCGCTGGTTGATCCAGCCAACGAGAGCGGCGGCGACGAGCGGCCATAAAGGCGGGATCAGCCAAAGCGGCGACGTTGCAAGCGCAAGCCCCGCGCCTTGCGCCAACGCAGCAAGGCCATTTACGAGGCTGCCCGCGAGGCTGCCGCCGCGGCGCTGCTCGAGCCGTGGAAAGCGCTGCGCGGCCACTCGCTTCACCATCGCGGGCATGACGAAGGCCGAGGCAAGGAAAAGCGCTGTGAGCTGGACGAGCGGGACGAGCGCTACTGCGGCGAGCACGCGTGCCGTCCACAGCGCCGCTTCGGGCACCCAACCGCCTAGAGGAAGAAGCGGCAAAGCGGCGAGCGCCGCTTCCAGTGCCGCCGCGAGCGCCGAGACGGCATCGCTCCAGAAGCGGAGCGCGAGCACGGTCCACGCGCAGATCGCTGCAACGAGCGGCCAGAGCGCATGCCAGAGCACCGCCGGGCTGGCCAGGCTCGCCACGGCGTGCGCGAGCGCCGATGCGATTGCTCTCAAGCGGCGCGACGCCCGCCGATCGCCGCCCACGTGCGCGCAAGGCGCTTTGCCGACACCGGCACGGGCGTGCGCAGCTCCTGGGCCCAGAGCGAGACGCGCAGCTCCTCGAGCAGCCAGCCGAACTGCTCGAGCGCCGCGTCCTGCCCTGCCCCTGCGCGCGCGCGCTCAGCGCAGGCGCGCAACCAAGGCGCTTCGAGAGCCTCGATCTCGCGTGCAAGGCGCGCGTCGCGTCCCGGATCCTCGCGCAGCTTGTCGAGTCGCCGCTGCGCCGCACGCAGATAGCGGGGCAGGTGCTGCAACCGCTCCCAGGGCGTGCACGCGAGCCATCCCGGCGCAAGCAAGCGGGCACAGTGGCGCGCGACCGCGCCGGCGGCCTGCGGGAAGGCGCGCTCTGCGGCCGCAATTCGTTTCTTCACCTCGGCGTGCTCGGCCAGGACCGTCTCGGCAAGCCGAGCAAGCTCCTGCGCGACGAGCGCAAAGCGCTTGCGCCCCTCGGCCAGGCGACGCGCGTAGTCGGTCTCGGTGCGGGGCGGCTCGTCGAGCTGGAAGGCGCGGTCGAGGGCTGCGACCACCACATCGGATATCAGCGGGGCTAGAAGCGGTCGGCGCGTCAGTTCCCGCTCGAGCGCGCGCACCGGTTCGCGTAGCGCGAGCGCGATCAAGCGCCGCACCCCGCGGCGGTGCGCCGCCCGGGCCGGCTCCGGCGCGTCGAACCAGTCGAGGCGCACCGCATCGCCCTCGTCGACGAGCGCCGGCCAGGCCGGAACTGTACAGCCCTCGCACTCGAAGCCGCGGCTCTCCGGCAGGTCGCCGAAAATCCAGGCGCTCGCGCGCACGGTCTCGGCGACCGCGCGGATCGCTTCGGCGCTGCGCGGCGCAAGCCGCCGTTTGAGCACGCCGAGGTCGCGCCCCTGAGCAAGCACGCGGCCATCCTCGCCGACGACACGGAAATTCATGAGGAGATACGCGGGCACGGCGTCGGGCCGAAAAGCGTCGGCGGGCGGATCCACGCCGCAGACCTCGCGCACGTGACGCGCAAGCGCGCGCGCAAGCGGCTCCGGCCCGGGCTGCACCTCGGCGATGAAACGCGCCACGTACGGATCCAGCGGCTCGAGCCGGCGCCGCAGCGAGGCGGGCAGCGCTTTGACGAACGCTTTCACCTTCTCGCGGAGCATGCCCGGGACGAGCCACTCGCAACGCTCGGCGGGCACCTGGTTGAGCAGTGCGATCGGCACCGTCAGTGTCACGCCGTCATCGGCGGCGCCGGGCGCGAAACGGTAGTCGAGACGCAGCCGGTTTGCGCCGACAGCGAACTCGTGCGGGAATGCCTCGGTCGTGATCCCGGCGGCCTCGTGGCGCATCAGTTCTGCACGCGAGAGATAGAGCAGCCGGGGTTCGGTTCGTTCGGCGTCGCGGCGCCACCGCTCGAAGTCCGCGCCGTTCGTGATGCCGGGGGGGATGCGCGCGTCGTAAAAGGCGTAGAGGAGCTCCTCGTCGACCAGGATGTCGGGCCGGCGCGCTTTTTCCTCCAGCTTCTTGATCTCCGCGACGAGCCTGCGGTTGTGCAGGAAAAACGAGGCGCGCGTGTCGTAGTCGCCCTCGACCAAGCCCGAGCGGATGAAGAGCTTGCGCGCGCACACCGGATCGTGCGGCCCGTAGGGCACGCGCCGGCCGGAGTACACGGTGAGTCCGTGGAGCACGCCGTGCTCGAACGCAACGACCTCGGCCCGCGCCCGGTCCCAATGCGGCCTTTCGTGTCGCCGTTTGAGGAGATGGCCGGCCGCCGCCTCGATCCAGGAGGGGTCGATTGCCGCGACCGTGCGCGCATAGAGCCGCGTGGTCTCGACGAGTTCGGCGGCCACGATCCAGCGCCCCGGGCGGCGCACCTCGCTTGCCGGGTGCAGCCAGAAGCGGACTGCGCGCGCGCCGAGCCACGCGCCTTCGGCGTCGTCGCGCAGGCCGACGTTGCCCGCAAGACCTGCGAGCAGCGCGCGGTGCAGCGCCGCGTAGCCCCCGGCGCGCGCCGGCTCTGCGCTGCTCTTTTGCCATCCGGACTGCGCCGCCAGCCGCGCGAGCTGATCGTGCACGTCGCGCCACTCGCGCATGCGCGCGGGCGACAGAAAGTGCTCCCGGCAAAAGCGTTGCAGCGGCGTCTCGCGCGCCGCGCGCCAGAGGTTGAGCAGCGCGACGAAGTCCGAGCGCTCGTCGGCAAAGCGCGCCTGGCGCGCGGCCGCCGTGGCCGCCTCCTCGGCCGGCCGCAGGCGCGGATCCTCGACCGACAGGGCGGCGGCGATGACGAGCATCTGCACAAGACAGCCTTCCTCGCGCGCCGCAAGAAGCATGCGTCCGATGCGCGGATCGAGCGGCAAACGGGCAAGCTCGCGGCCACAGGCGGTCAGTTCGCGTCGCTCGTCGATCGCGCCGAGTTCGGCGAGCAGCGCATAGCCGTCGGCGATCGCGCGCGCCGGCGGCGGGTCCGGGAAGGGGAACTCCTCGATCGGACCGAGGCCGAGGGCGGCCGCACGCAGGATCACGCCCGCGAGCGAGGACCGCAGCAGCTCCGGCTCCGCATAGGCCGGCCGGCGCGCGTAATCTTCCTCCGCGTACAGGCGCAGGCAAAGGCCGTCGGCGACGCGGCCGCAGCGGCCCGCGCGCTGACGCGCCGAAGCCTGGGACACCGGCTCGACGCGCAGCCGTTCGACCTTGGTGCGGTAGCTGTAGCGGCGCACGCGCGCGACTCCGGTATCGACGACGTAGCGCACGCGCGGCACGGTGAGCGAGGTCTCGGCAACGTTGGTCGCGAGCACGATGCGCCGCTGCGGGCCGGGGTGGAAGACACGCTCCTGCTCGCCCGGCGCAAGGCGGGCATAAAGGGGTAGCACGTCGCAGTTCTCGCCCGCCCCCCACGGCCGCGCGCGGCGCAGCCATTCCACCGCACGCCGGATCTCTCGCTCGCCGGGCAGGAAAACGAGGATGTCGCCCGGCCCGGTGCGGCAGCACTCGGCGACCGCCTCCGCGAGCGCGTGGCCCTCCTCTTCGCGCGTCGTGTCCTCCGCGTCCCCGGCGACAGGGCGATAGCGGACCTCGACCGGATGCAGGCGGTCGGAGACCTCGATCACCGGCGCGCCGCCGAAAAAACGAGAGAACTTCTGCACATCGATCGTCGCCGAGGCGATGACCACGCGCAGTTCCGGCCGCTGCGCGCTGAGGCGCTTCAGATGGCCGAGCAATAAATCGATGTTGACGCTGCGCTCGTGGGCCTCGTCGACGAGCAGCGTGTCGTAGGCGGCAAGCAGCGGATCGCCCTGCGCCTCGGCAAGCAGGATGCCATCGGTCATCACCTTGACGAGCGCGCCGGGCTGCAGCGTCTCGTCGAACCGGACCTTATGGCCGACGACCGTTCCGGGTGCGCTGCCCAGTTCGGCCGCGAGCCGCCTTGCAATCGCGCGCGCAGCGATGCGCCGCGGCTGCGTCACCCCGATCAGACCCGCGCGCGGCCGGCCTGACTCGAGCAGGATCTTCGGCATCTGGGTGGACTTGCCCGAGCCGGTCTCGCCGCAGACAACGACAACCGGGTGCGCCTCGACCGCCGTTCGGATCTCCTCGCGCCGGGCGACGATCGGAAGCGCTGGATCGAAGACGAGCGTGAAGAGCTGGCGCGCCGTCATGGGCGCAGTATATTGGGGGCGTGGCCGGGCCGACGCGCGAGTTCTGGGAAGAGCGCTTCCGCAACGGCCAGACGCCCTGGGACCGCGGCGCGCCAAACCCGCAGCTCCTGAAATGGCTGGCCGACGGGGTGCTGCGTCCTTGCCGCGTGCTCGTGCCCGGCTGCGGAAACGGGCACGAGGTGGCTTTGCTCGCTGCGCACGGCTTCGAGGTGACCGCGCTCGACTACGCGCCCTCGGCCCTCGCCGCGACCCAGGCGCGGCTGGCGGCTGCGGGCGGCTGCGCGCGACTTGTCGAGTGCGACGTCCTCGACTACCGGCCGGAGCGACCTTTCGACGCAGTGTACGAACAGACGTGCCTGTGCGCGCTGCACCCGGACCACTGGGTGGCGTACGCCGAGGCGGTCGCAAGTTGGCTCGGCGCGGGCGGACGACTCTACGCGCTATTTGCGCAGGTGCCGCGCCCCGGCGCGGCCGAGGGTCGCATCGAGGGGCCGCCCTACCATTGCGATGTGACGGCGATGCGCGCCCTTTTTCCCGAGCCGCACTGGCGCTGGCCGCCGCCACCCTATGCGCGCCTCGCGCACCCCGCGGGGTTGCTCGCCGAGCTCGCCCTCGTTCTCGAGCGCACGCCTTAGCGCCTACGCCGCGCGACGAGCCGCTCCAGATAGCGTGCGACGAGGTCAGCCTCCAGGTTGACGCGCGCGCCAGCGCCGAGGGCGCCCAGCGTCGTACTCCTGCGCGTGTGGGGGATCAGGTACACCTCGAACACCGCCCCGCGCACCCGGTTCACCGTGAGGCTCACGCCGTCGACCGCGACCGACCCTTTGGGCGCGAGATAGCGCGCGAGGACGCGCGGCGCGCGCACGCGCAGCACGCCGTCGGCAAAGGCGAGCACCGTACCGACGCCGTCGACGTGTCCGGTGACGAGGTGACCGCCCAGGGGCGCCCCCGCCGTGAGCGCCGGCTCCAAGTTGACCGGCCCTGGCCGGTCCAGGTGCACCGTGCGCGCGAGCGTTTCGGGCGAGACGTCAAAGGCGAGGCGGCGACGGCGCTTGTCCGCCACGGTAAGGCAGGCGCCGGAGACGCAAAGCGAATCGCCGATGCGCAGACCGCCGACGGGCAGCGGGTCCGGGTCGAGCAGGATGCGGCACCCGGCTGCGCGCCTTTCGACTGCGACGATGTGGCCGACCGCCCGCACAATGCCTGTGAACATCAGAACCGCGCGCGCAGCCGAAGGTCCTCGCCCAGGCGCTCGACATCGACGAGGCGCAAGCGCGGACGCTCCTCGAGCGAGGCAAAGGGTGCGAGGTCGAACATGCCCTGCGCCGCCTCGCCGAGCAGGCTGGCGTTGAAGTAGACGAGAAGCTCGTCGACGCAGCCCTCGCGCACGAGCGAGCCGTTCAGCCGGAACCCCGCCTCGACGTGAAGTTCATTGACGCCGCGGCGCGCGAGTTCCGCGAGCATCGCGGGCAGCGCGACTTTGCCTTTCGCGTCGGGCAGCACGACCAGATCGGCGTTGGGCGGGACGGCACCCGCACGCGCGGCGAAAACGAGGATGCGATCGCCCGCGAGGATACGGGCGCGCGCGGGCAACTCGAGCCGGCTGTCCACCAGCACCCGCAGCGGCTGGCGCGGCGTGGCGACCGCGCGCACGGTCAGTTGCGGGTCGTCCGCCTTCACCGTGCCGATGCCCGTCAGGATCGCACACGCGCGCGCGCGCCAGCGGTGAGCGTCGGCGCGCGCCTCCGGTCCCGTGATCCAGCGGCTGCGCCCGTCAGCGAGCGCGCTGCGGCCGTCGAGCGTCGCGGCGACCTTGAGCCTCACCCAGGGCCGGCCGCGCTCGTGGCGCGAGAAAAAGCCGATGTTCAGCTCGCGCGCCTCGGCCGCGAGCAGCCCTTCCTCGTAGCGTACGCCGCGGGCCGAGAGCGCAGCGCCTCCGCCTGCGGCGTGCGCGTCCGGATCGCGCACCGCCGCGACCACGCGCGCGACGCCGGCGCGCGCAAGCGCCTCGGCGCAGGGCGGCGTGCGACCCTGGTGGTTGCAGGGTTCGAGCGTGACGTATGCCGTCGCGCCGCGCGCCGCCGCTCCCGCTTGCTCGAGCGCGACCCCCTCGGCGTGCGCTCCGCCTGCGCGCTCGTGCCAGCCCTCGCCGACGATGCGCGCGCCGTGCGCGAGCACGCATCCGACGCGCGGATTGGGCGCGGTGCTCCAAAGCCCGCGCGCGGCGAGCTCCAGCGCCCGGCGCATGAGTGCCGCGTCCAGTTCCGCCTGGTCGCCCGCCCCCGGCATTGTCGCTAACGCCGCCGACGCGGCCGCTTGACCTCCTGCACCGCCTCGCGGAAATCGTCCGGCGACTCGAAGCGGCGGTAGACCGACGCAAACCGGATGTACGCGATCTTGTCCAGCCGCTCGAGTTCCTTCATCACCAGGTCGCCCACCCGGCTGGTCGGCACCTCACGCTCACCGAGCGAGCGCAGTTTTTCCTCGACGCGATCGACCGCCGCGTCCACCGCCTCGGTGGCGACGGGACGCTTACGCAGCGCAAGGCGCATGCTGGCGACCAGCTTTTCGCGGTCGTAGTCGGCGCGGCTGCCATCCTTCTTGACCAGGCGCGGCAGCTTGAGGTCCACGCGTTCGTAGGTCGTAAAGCGCTTGTCGCAGCGCAGACAGCGGCGCCGGCGCCGGATCGTGTTCGCCTCGGGATTCGCGCGCGTGTCGACGACTTGCGTTTCGCGGTGCTGGCAAAAGGGGCAGCGCATCAGCCGTAGACCGGGAAGCGCGCGCAGAGCGTGCGCACCTCCTGGCCGATGCGGGCGATCGCCACGTCGTCGTCGCGACGCTCGAGCGCGTCGGCGATCAGGTGCCCGAGATGTTCGCACTCGGCTTCACGCAAGCCCCGCGTGGTCACTGCCGGGGTGCCGAGCCGGATGCCGGAAGTGACGGTCGGCTTCTGCGGATCGTTCGGCACCGCGTTTTTGTTCACCGTGATGTGCGCACGCCCGAGCACCTCCTCGGCCTCGCGCCCGGTGAGCCCTTTCGGCCGCAGGTCGACGAGCAGAAGATGGCACTCGGTGCGGCCCGAGACGATGCGCAGGCCGCGCTCGCGGAGCACGCGCGCGAGCGTTTGGGCGTTGCGCACGACCTGCGCCTGGTAGTCGCGAAACGCCGGTTCGAGCGCCTCGCCGAAGGCGACCGCCTTGGCGGCTATCACGTGCATGAGCGGCCCCCCTTGCAGGCCAGGGAACACCGCCTGGGCAAGCGCGCGCTCGTGCTCCGCATTGGCCAGGACCAAACCCCCGCGCGGACCGCGCAACGTCTTGTGCGTCGTGCTCGTCACGACGTCGGCGACGCCGACCGGGCTCGGGTAGAGACCGGCGGCGACGAGCCCCGCATAGTGCGCGATGTCGGCGACGAGGAGCGCATCGACGTCGTCAGCGATACGCCGCAACCGCTGCCAGTCGATCGCGAGCGAGTACGCCGACGCGCCGGCGATGATCAGCCGGGGGTTGTGCTCATGCGCGAGGCGCTCCGCCTCGGCGTAGTCGAGCACCTCGTCGGCGTCCAGCCCGTAGGAGATCGCCCGGTAGAGCCGGCCACTCGCGTTCACCGCCGCCCCGTGCGTGAGGTGACCTCCCGCGGCGAGCGACATACCGAGGATCGTGTCGCCGGGTTTGAGAAAGGCGAGGTAGACCGCCTGGTTGGCCTGCGAGCCCGAATGCGGCTGCACGTTCACGTACTCGGCGCCGAACAACCGCCGGGCGCGCTCGATGGCGAGGTGCTCGGCAACGTCGACGAAGGCGCATCCCCCGTAGTAGCGCCGGCCGGGATAGCCCTCGGCGTATTTGTTGGTCAGGAGCGAGCCCTGCGCCTCGAGCACCGCGCGGCTCGCGTAGTTCTCCGAAGCGATCAACTCGACGTGCTCTTCCTGCCGGCGCGCTTCCAACCGGATCGCGTTGCAGATCTCGGGATCGGCCTCGGCGAGGGTTCGGGTCAGGCGCACGGTCGGAGGCGGCAAAGCGCGGATTCTATCCCGCGCAGCCGGTGCGCGTCGGTCAGACCGCAAGGGGCGGCGAGAGGTCCGCGGGCCGGTCGATGTCGCGCAGCACCCCCGGGTCACCGACCGGCACCTTGCGCAGCTCGGACAAATGCGCCTCGAGTAGCCGCCGTGCGCCCTCGTCGCCCGCGAGCGCCTCGAGCTCCGGCCTCAGACGCGCCGAGAAACCAACGGGGTGGCCGCGCTCGCCCCGGTAATACGGTGCAGCGAGCGTCGCGCCGGCGGCAAGCGCGTCGCACACCGCCAAGATCGTGCTCGGGCGTACGTACGGCATGTCGCCGAGTGCGACGAGATAGCCGTCAGCGAACGGCGCAGCGCGCACGGCGCAAGCCAGCGTCGCCCCCATGCCCTCGGCCGCGCGCTCGCACGCGAGCACGGTGCAGCCCTCGGCGGCCAGCCGCTCGGCCAGCTCGCCCGCACCGGGGCGCACCGCGGCGATCACCCGCGCGAGCACAGCGCGCAGGTGGCGCGCCGCCTGCACCGCGATCGGCACGCCGTGCGGAAGCGGGTGCAGGAGCTTGTCCGAACCGAAACGGCTCGCCGCACCGGCGGCGAGCAGCAGGGCGACGACCTCCACGCGGCCGAGCCGTTCTCGCGAGCGGCCGCGCTTTAGGTCCGGCTCAGCTCGCAGGCCGAGGGCTCGAAGCGGCTCTTTTCCTTCGCCGCCCAACTCGGCTCGCTCACGCCGTGGCGCACCGCGGTCATTTCGGCGAGGATCGCGACCGCGATCTCGGGCGGGGTCTTCGAGCCGAGATACAGCCCGACCGGCCCGCGCAGGCGTGCGATCTCCTCTTGCGACAGGTCGAACTGGCGCAGCCGCTCGCGGCGCGCGTCGTTGTTCTTCTTCGAGCCGATCGCGCCGACGTAAAAGGCGGGCGACTTGAGCGCCTCGAGGAGCGCCATGTCGTCCAGCTTCGGGTCGTGCGTGAGCGCGATCACCGCGCTGTGCCCGTCGAGGTTCAGTTCGCGCACGACATCATCGGGCATGTCACGGCGCAGCTCCGTGCCCGCAACGGTCCAGCCGCCGGCGTATTCCTCGCGCGGCTCGACCACGATCACCTGGTAGTCGAGCATCTTCGCCATCTCGGCGAGGTAATGCGTGAGCTGCCCGGCACCGATCAGCACCAACCGCCAGCGCGGGCCGTGCACCGTCACGAGCGTCCTGCCGTCGAACTCGAGCACGTCGCTCCAGCGTCCGGCCTCGAGCGTTACGCGCCCCGAGTCGAGCTCCAGCCGCCGGCGCACGAGCTCCTGGCGGCCGATGCGTTCGAGCAGTTCGCCGATCGCGCTCGCTTCCGACAGCGGCTCGAGCACCACTTGCAGGGTGCCGCCGCACGGCAATCCCCAGCGCGTCGCGTCCTCGTTGGTGACGCCGTAAGTGACAAGCCGCGGCAATCCTTCTGCGAAACCTTTCTCGCGCACTTTCTCGATCAGATCGTCCTCGACGCATCCGCCCGAGACCGACCCGACCACCTGCCCGTCGTCGCGCAAGGCAACGAGCGCACCCACGGGCCGCGGCGCAGAGCCCCAGGTCTTCACGATCGTCCCGAGCACCACGCGTCGGCCGGCGCGACGCCACTGTTCGGCGCGGCTGAGCACTTCCATGTCTACGCTGTCCATGCCGACGCATTCTACGCCTGCGGCGAACGCCAAGTTCCGCCCCTCGCGCGCATTTTGAATCCGAGGCGGCAGAGAAGCGACTCAGAGGTTGTGCGGCGCAGCATTGCCTAGCCCGGGAGCGCCTCGCTAAGATGCGTCGGCTTTCGGGGGTCAGTCACAGGGGGAGGGCGCGATGACGGTTCGGGTCTCGATGACGGTAAACGGCAAACCCGTCGCGATGGAGGTGGAGGAGCGCACGCTGCTTGTCACCTTCCTGCGCGAGCACCTACGGCTGACGGGCACGCATGTGGGCTGCGACACCGCGCAGTGCGGCGCTTGCACGGTGATCATGAACGGGCGCGCGGTCAAGTCGTGTTCGATCCTCGCCATGCAGGCCGAAGGGGCGCAGCTGACCACGATCGAAGGGGTGGCCGCCTCCGACGGCACGCTGCATCCGATGCAAGCGGCGTTCAAGGAGCATCACGCTCTGCAGTGCGGCTTTTGCACGCCCGGCATGGTGCTGAACGCGATCGACTTTGCGCAGCGCAACGCGAACCCGAGTGAAGAGGAGATTCGCGACGCGCTCGAGGGCAACCTCTGCCGCTGCACCGGCTACCACAACATCGTCAAGGCGATCGCCGCGGGCGCGCGCGCAATGGCCGCGGCGAAGTAAGAGGAGGAGGAGGCGATGAACGCACCTCTCATCGGCGCGCGCGTTGCGCGCAAGGAGGATTACCGGTTCCTGACCGGCGCGGGTCAGTACACCGACGATGTCGTGCTTCCGGGTCAAACCTACGCGGTCTTCGTACGCTCGCCGCACGCGCACGCGAGAATTCGTGCCGTGCGCACCGAGAAGGCGCTGCACGCCCCGGGCGTGCTGGCCGTCTACACGGGTGCGGACCTGGCGGCGGCCAAGGTGGGCGGTCTGCCCTGCGGCTGGCTCATCACGGATGTGAATGGCCAGCCGATGAAAGAGCCGCCCTATCCGGTGCTCGCGCAGGACAAGGTGCGCTTTGTCGGCGAGCGGGTCGCGATCGTCGTGGCCGAGACAGCGGCGCAGGCGCGCGACGCAGCCGAGCTCGTCGCAGTCGATTACGAGCCGCTGCCGGCGGTCACCGACGCCTCGCGTGCGCGCGCACCGGGTGCGCCGGTGTTGCACGAGATCGCGCCCGACAACACCTGTTACGTCTGGGCGCTCGGCGACAAAGCGGCGGTCGACGCCGCGTTCGCACGCGCCGCGCACGTGACGCGGCTCGAATTTGTCAACAACCGGCTGGTGCCGAACGCGATCGAGCCGCGCGCAGTGAACGCGGTCTACACGCGTGCGGACGACACCACCACGCTCTACGTCGCAAACCAGAACCCCCACGTCGAGCGGCTGTTGCTCACCGCTTTCGTCCTCGGACTGCCGGAGCACAAGGTGCGCGTCGTCGCGCCCGACGTGGGCGGCGGTTTCGGCTCGAAGATCTACTTGTACGCGGAGGACGTCGCCGTCACGTGGGCCGCCCGCCGGCTCGCGCGGCCCGTGAAATGGACCGCCGAGCGCTCGGAGTCGTACCTGTCGGACGCGCACGGCCGAGACCACCATACCGTCGCGGAGCTCGCGCTCGATCGGGACGGCAAATTCCTCGCCCTGCGCGTACGCACGACGGCGAACTTGGGCGCTTACCTGTCGACCTTTGCCTCGTGCATCCCGACGATCCTGTACGCGACGCTGCTCGCCGGACAGTACACCACGCCGGCGATTCACTGCGAGGTCACCGCGGTGTTCACGAACACCGCGCCGGTCGACGCCTACCGCGGCGCGGGCCGGCCCGAGGCGACCTATGTGGTCGAGCGGCTCGTTGAGACCGCGGCGCGGGAGCTCGCAATCGACCCGGCCGAGATCCGCCGCCGCAACTTCATCCGCCAGTTCCCCTACCCGACGCCGGTCGCGCTGGTCTACGACACGGGCAACTACGCGGCGACGCTGGAAGCGGCGATCGCGCTCGCCGACGTCGCCGGATTCGCCAAGCGGCGCGAGCAGTCGGCCCAGCGTGGCCGGCTGCGCGGCCTCGGCTACGCCTGCTACATTGAGGCCTGCGGCATCGCGCCCTCGGCGGTCGCCGGTTCGCTCGGAGCGCGCGCCGGACTGTTCGAAGCAGCGGAAATCCGCGTGCATCCGACCGGTACGGTCACGGTATTTACCGGCTCTCACTCGCACGGCCAAGGCCACGAGACCACTTTTGCGCAGGTGGTCGCCGACCGTCTGGGCCTTGCGCTCGAAGCGGTCGAGATCGTGCACGGGGACACCGGCAAGATCCTGTTCGGCATGGGCACCTACGGATCGCGCTCGATCGCCGTCGGGGGCACCGCCATCGTCAAAGCGCTCGACAAGGTCATCGCCAAGGGCAAGAAGATCGCCGCGCACCTGCTCGAGGCGGCCGAGGCCGACGTCGAGTACGACCGGGGCGTGTTCACGGTCAAGGGCACCGACCGCAAGAAGACTTTCGCCGAGGTGGCGCTCGCGGCGTACGTGCCTCACAATTATCCGCTCGACAAGTTGGAGCCGGGCCTCAACGAGAACGCGTTCTACGACCCGACGAACTTCACCTTCCCTGCCGGCAGCTACGTGTGCGAGGTGGAGGTGGATCCGGAGACGGGCCGGGTCACGATCGAGCGTTGGACCGCGGTCGATGACTTCGGGAAAATCATCAATCCGACGATCGTCGAGGGTCAGGTGCACGGGGGGCTTGCGCAGGGGATCGGGCAGGCGCTCACCGAGTGCTGTGTCTACGACGACGGCGGCCAGCTGCTCACGGGTTCTTTCCTCGACTACTGCATCCCGCGCGCCTCCGACCTGCCCTCGTTCCAGGTCGATACGCGCGAGACGCCGTGCACGCACAATCCCCTCGGCGTCAAGGGCTGCGGCGAAGCGGGGGCGATCGGTGCGCCGGCGGCGCTCATGAACGCGATCACCGACGCGCTCGGCGTGAAGGACCTGCCGATGCCGGCGACGCCGCAGACGGTGTGGCGCGCCCTTTCCCGCCGGCGATCGGCTTGACTGGAGAGGTTGACGATGCGTGCATTCCGTTACCACCGGCCGACGACGCTCGCGCAGGCCGCCGCCCTCGCCAAGGGCGAGGCGAAGTTTCTTGCCGGCGGGCAGACTCTCGTGCAAGCGATGCGGCTTCGCCTTGCCGCGCCTTCCGACCTGATCGACCTCGCTGCGATCGGCGAGCTCGCCGGCATCCGCGCGAGCGCGACCGAAGTCACGATTGGCGCGACGGCACGGCACGCAGACGTGGCCGAATCGGAGGCAGTGAAAAAGTCGATCCCGGCGCTCGCTGCGCTCGCCGGCGGAATCGGCGACCGGCAAGTGCGCGCGCTCGGCACGCTCGGGGGCTCGATCGCGAACAACGACCCGGCGGCCGACTACCCGGCGGCGGTGCTCGGGCTCGGCGCGACAGTGATCACCAACCAACGCCGCATCCCGGCGGACGAATTTTTCAAGGGCCTCTACGAGACGGCGCTCGCGCCCGACGAAATCATCAGCGCGGTCTCCTTTCCCGTGCCCAAGCGCGCGGCCTACGAGAAGTTCAAAAACCCCGCCTCCCGCTTCGCCATCGTCGGCGTGTTCGTCGCCGACTTCGGCGGCGGCAACGTGCGCGTGGCAGTGACGGGAGCCGGCCCCTGCGTGTTCCGGCAGAAGGACATGGAGCGCGCCCTCGCGTCGAAATTCGCGCCGGAGGCGGTGGCCGCCATTCGCCAGTCGCCCGAAGGGCTGAACAGCGACTTGCACGCCGCGGCTGATTACCGCGCGCACCTGGTCACCGTCATGGCCAAGCGCGCCGTGGCCTCCGCCCTCGGCCAGTAAGCGCCGTCGGGGCGGAGGGCCCTACCGGCCGGCAGCTCCGCTCCGGCTGGCCGGGCGCTAGAGTTTGGCGCAGAATCCGCGCTTTGCCGGAGCCGCCCGATGACGCCCCAGCCGCTGCCCCACTCGGTCGACGAGACCCTCGATCTGCTCGTCTCGGCTGACTATGTCGCCGACCGCAGCCTCGCGACCGCCCTGTACCTTGCCCTGGCGATGCGCCGCCCGCTCTTTCTCGAAGGAGAGGCCGGCGTGGGCAAGACCGAGATCGCGAAAGTCGTCGCCCAAGGGCTCGGGCGGGAGCTCATCCGGCTGCAGTGCTACGAAGGGCTCGACATCGCGCAGGCGGCCTACGAGTGGAACTACCCGCGCCAGATGATCGAGATCCGCCTCGCCGAAGCCGAGGGCGTCAAGTCGCGCGAGGGGCTCGCGCAGGACATTTTTGCCGAACGCTTTCTCGTGCGCCGGCCGCTGTTGCGGGCGCTGCAATACGCCGGCGCGCCACCCGTGCTCCTCATCGACGAGCTCGACCGCACCGACGAGCCTTTCGAGGCCTACCTGCTCGAGGTGCTCGCGGACTGGCAGATCACGGTGCCCGAAATCGGCACGCTGCGCGCCGAGGAGCCGCCGATCGTCGTGATCACCTCGAACCGCACGCGCGAGATCCACGACGCGGTCAAGCGCCGCTGCTTCTACTACTGGGTGGACTACCCAGACGCGGCGCGCGAGCTCGAAATCCTACGCCGCAAGGCGCCGGGGGCGGCGCAGGCGCTGTCGCGTCAGGTGGTGGCTTTCGTGCAGCGTCTGCGGCGCATGGACCTATTCAAGCTGCCCGGCGTGGCCGAGACCATCGACTGGGCCAACTGCTTGGTGGCGCTCGACCGCATCGCGCTCGACCCCGAAACGGTGCAGAACACGCTGGGCGTGCTCCTCAAGTACCGGGACGACATCGAGCGCGTCTCGGGGGCCGAAGCCGGGCGGCTGGTCGAGGAGGTTCGTACGGCCGCCTCCGCCTGAGAATGGGAGCAGGATTGCTCCGCCGCTTGCTGCGGCGCCGCGGCCGTGCCGACGAGCGCGTGCGGCGGTTGCTCGAACTCTGGAGCGCGCTGCTCGGCGAGCGCGGAGAAGCGTCGGGCACGGCGCTTGCGCGCGAGAGCCTCGCCGCACTGGCGGCGCTCGATGGCGCGGGCCGCGTGCAACTTCTCGATGCGCTCGCCGAACGGTTCGGGCCGGAGCCGGAGGCGGTTCGACGCACCGCGCGGGCCTACGACGCCGATCCCTCGCCCGCCAACCTGCTGCGACTGCAGGCCGCGGTCGAACCGGCGCGCCAGGAACTGTTTCGCCGCCTCAACATCGCCCCCGGCGGCACGGCGGCGCTCGTCGCCCTGCGGCGCGATCTGCTCGCCGGACTGGCCGGCCATCCCCACTGGAGCGCGGTGGACGCCGACCTGCTACACCTGTTCCGCTCGTGGTTCAACCGCGGCTTTCTCGAGCTGAGACGCATCGACTGGCGCACCTCGGCGCTGATCCTGGAAAAACTGATCGCGTACGAGGCGGTGCACGAGATCCGCGGTTGGCGCGACCTACGCCGGCGGCTGGAAGCGGACCGGCGCTGTTTCGCCTTTTTCCATCCGGCACTGCCCGACGAGCCGCTCATCTTCCTCGAGGTCGCGCTCACGACGGAGATGAGCGGGCAGGTCGGGCCGCTCCTCGACCCCGAGGCATCCGTGGGGCGAGCCGAGGATGCGCGCTGCGCGATGTTCTACTCGATCACCCACTGCCAGGAGGGTCTGCGCGGGGTATCGTTCGGCAACTTCCTGATCAAGCAAGTGGCCGAAGAGCTGCGCCAGGAGCTCCCCCGCCTGCGCACCTTCGCCACGCTGTCGCCGGTGCCGGGGTTTCGCGGCTGGCTCGAGGAGATGCGGTCCGAGCTCGAGCGCAGCGGCGAGGGGCGGCGCCACCTCAAGCGGCTCGCCGCGCTCGACGGCGGCACGCCCGCGGGCGACGCCGACTCCGAGCTGAAGCAGTTCCTCCTTGCCGCCTGCGCCCATTACCTGATCGCCGTGCGCCGTGGTGCTGAACCGCGCGATCCGGTCGCGCGCTTCCACCTCGGCAACGGCGCAAGGCTCGAGCGCGTGCTCTGGGGCGCCGACCTTTCGCCCACGGGACGCGCGCGTTCGCTCGGAATCATGGTCAACTACGACTACCGGTTGGCGGAGGTCGAGCGCAACCACGAGCGCTATGCGCGCCGGCACGAGGTCGTCGCGGCGCGCGCTGTCGAGCGCCTCGCGCGCAGCTTTCCCCTCGCCCGCCCCGCACCGCAAAACGGCGATGCCGCGGCAGCCTGAAGACGCCGGCGCAGAGCGCCTGGCCGACAACGTGGTGCATTTCGTCCGACTGCTGCGCGCGGCCGGGCTGCGCGTCGGGCCGGACCGGGCGCTCGAGTGCGTGCGCGCGCTGGAACTGGTCGGCTGCGAACGTCGCGACGACTGGTACTGGACCCTGTCGGCGGTGCTGCTTTCGCGCGAGGAGGAACGGCCGGTGTTCGACCAGGCCTTCCAGCTGTTTTGGCGCGACCCGCGCGTACAGGAACGCATGATGCAGGCGCTGCTGCCGAAGGCATACGGGCGCGCGGCGCGCGACGAGGTGCCTGCGAGCCGGCGCCTGGCCGAGGCGCTTTCGCCACCGCCGCGCGAGCCGCCGCGCCGGCCGGATCGCAAGGCGGTCCTCCAGGCGCGGTTGAGCTTTTCTGCGCGCGAGGTGTTGCAGCGCATGGACTTCGACGCGATGAGCGCCGCGGAGCTCGAGGCGGCAAAACGCATGCTCGCAGAGCTGCGCCTGCCGCTCCCGACGGTGCGCACCCGACGCCTCGTGCGCGCGCTGCGCGGCGCGCGCGTGCACCTGCGCGCAACGCTGCGGGAATCGCTGCGCGGCGGCGGCGCGGCCATCCCGCTTGTGCGCGCAGCGCCGCAGCGGCTGCCGCCGCCGCTCGTCATCGTGTGCGACATTTCCGGCTCGATGAACCCGTATGCGCGCATGTTCCTGCACTTCGTGCACGCCGTCACGAACGATCGCGACCGCGTGCACGTCTTCGTTTTCGGAACGCGCCTGACCAACATCACGCGCCAGCTGCGACACCGCGACGTCGACGTCGCGATGGCCAAGGTCGCCAGTGCGATCCAGGACTGGTCCGGGGGCACGCGTATCGGCGCCTGTCTGCGCGAGTTCAATTTTCGCTGGGGGCGGCGCGTGCTCGGACAGAACGCCTGTGTGCTGCTCGTCTCCGACGGCCTGGACCGGGAGGGGGGGGAGCGCCTGTCGCTCGAGATGGAACGGCTGCACAAGTCGTGCCGTCAGCTCGTTTGGCTGAATCCGCTGCTGCGCTACGAGCGCTTCGAGGCGCGCCCCGCCGGCGTGCGGGCGATGCTGCCGCACGTCGACCGTTTCCTGCCGGTGCACAATCTGAACAGTCTGGTCGACCTTGCGCGCGCGCTGTCCGCGCCAGGCCCCCGGACGATGGAGAAACGCGCATGGAGATGACGGGAGAACGCAGCATCCCCGCCTCGCCCGAAGCGACGTGGGCCGCACTCAACGACCCCGAGGTACTCAAGGACTGCGTGCCGGGCTGCGAGGCGATCGAGCGCGTCTCGGACACCGAGTATCGGGCGACGCTCAGTGCGCGCATCGGTCCGGTGAGCGCGCGCTTCCGCGGGGTGCTGCGCCTATCGGATCTCGATCCGCCGCGCGGCTACGCGCTCAGCTTCGAGGGCCAGGGCGGCGCCGCCGGCTTCGGCAAGGGCCGGGCGCGCGTGGAACTCGCCCCCGAGACCACGCCGCACGGCGCAGCGACGCGGCTCCGCTACCAGGTGAGCGCGAGCGTGGGCGGTCGCTTGGCGCAACTCGGGTCGCGGCTGGTGGACGCTGCGGCGCGCAAGCTCGCCGACGAGTTCTTCACCGCCTTCGAGACGCGCCTTGCGGCGGCCACCGCCACCGCCGCGCCCGACCCCCATGCGCCGCGCTACCATGATCCGCACTTCCCGGAACCGGTGCCGCGCGACCCGACACTGCCGGACCTGGACGAAGTCTCGCTCGCCTATTTCGCCGCGAGCTCGCTCGTCGTCTTCCTGGTCGCCCTGTTCGTCCTGCTCTGAAGACCGGGCCGGCGGCGCAGGGGTGCGCCCGGCTCCCGTCATGGGGTGCTGCTCGCCGTGCGCCCCGACTTGCCCTCGAGGCGCCCTTTGCGCGGCGGCACGGTCCACAGGTAGATCGTGCGGCCGTTCAATTCGACTTTCCGTTCGGGCGGCCAGTCGCCCATGTCGAACTGGTGCGAGACGATGCGCGTTCCCGGCTTCAGTTCGGCCAGCAGCCGCGGCCGTAGCTTCAAGTTGAGCTCAGGCAGGAGGTAGAGCGTCACCACGCTCGCCTCCCGGAAGTCCATCTTGAAAAGATCGCCGAGCCGGAACTCGACGAGTTTGGCGACACCGCCCCTGCGCGCATTCTCGCGCGCCTCGGCGATACGCGCCGGATCGATGTCGATACCGACCGCGCGAATGCCGTAGAGCCGGGCCGCGGTGACCGGGATACGGCCATCGCCGGAGCCGAGGTCGTAAAGCACGTCGCCCTTGCGCACCGCAGCAAGCCGCAACATCTCCTCCACCACTTCCTGCGGCGTGGGTACGAACACGACGTCAGGCTCCCGCACCGGCGCGCTCAGCGCCCGAGCCGGCACCGTGCCGGCGGCGAGCAGCGCCACGAGCGCCACGACGGCGGCGACCATGCGGCAGCTCCTCACTTGCTTCATCCCCAGCCTCCTTTTGCGGCCTGTTTCCTCATGCGCCAGCGACGGTCATCGATTCGATCAGCACCGATCCGCAACGGCGCGATCCCCGCACCACCACGTCCGAGCCTACCGCAACGATGGCCCGGAACATGTCGCGCAGGTTGCCCGCGACCGTTACCTCCTCGACCGGATGCACGATCTCTCCACCTTCGACCCAGTAGCCTGCCGCGCCGCGCGAAAAATCGCCCGTCACCAGGTTCACGCCGTGGCCGAGCAGTTCGGTGACGAACAAACCCCGGTGCAAGCGCTGCAGCATGCCGGGCAAGTCCGGGCCATTGGGGCGCAGCACGAGGTTGTGGTTCCCGCCCGCGTTGCCGGTCGAGCGCAAGCCGAGCTTGCGTGCCGAATAGCAGCCGAGAAAATAGCCCTCGAGCACGCCGTCGCGCACGACGACGCGCTCCTGCGCTGCGACACCTTCGGCGTCGTAGGGGCTGCTCGCCAGGCCCTGCGGCTCGAAGGGGCGTTCCTCGATCCAGACGCCGCGCGCGAAAACCTGCGTGCCGAGCGCATCGGCGAGAAACGAGGCGCGTCGGTAGAGATTCGCTCCGCTTGCCGCCGCGACAAAGCTCGCGAGGAGCGAGGCCGCGACCGGCGCCTCGAACAGCACGGGCACGCGCGCGGTGCGCATGCGCCGGGCGCCGAGCCGCGCGAGCGCCCGCTCGCCGGCGTAACGGCCGAGCGCCTCGGGCGAGGCGAGCCGATCCGGAACGCGCGCCTCGCTCAGCCAGTCGTCGCGCTGCATGCGCCCCCCCTCTTCGGCGATCACCGCGAGCGACAGGCTGTGACGCGAGCTCGCAAAACCGTGCACGAAGCCGTGGCTGTTTGCGAGCGCGAACTGCCCGTGCTGCGCCGAGACGCTCGCTCCTTCGGAGTTCTTAATTCGGGGCGAGAGCGCGAACGCCGCGCCTTCGCTGCGTCGCCCGAGGGCGATCGCTTCCTCGACCGAGAGTTCCCACGCGTGGTACAGATCGAGTTCCCGAGGCGCGCGCGCAAGCAGCTCCGGCTCGGGCAGGCCGGCGCAGTCGTCGACCGCGGCGCGCTGCGCGATCGCAAGCGCCGCTTCCACCGTCCAGCGGATCGCCGCCGGCGAAAGGTCGGTGCTGCTTGCATGGCCGCGCCGGGCGTGCGGCCGATCGCCGACGTAGACCGTGAGCGCAAGCGCCGTGTCCCGGTTGCGCTCAATCGCCTCGACCTCGCCCTTGCGTACGGTCACGAGCAAGCCGTCGCCCTCGGACACCTCGCATTCGGCAGCGCTTGCCCCGGCGCGCCGGGCACGCGCCACCACCTCGCACGCGAGCGCGCGCAGTTCCTCCTGCGCGTGACTGAAGCGATGGGTCCCTGCCGGCACGGCGCGCTATCATAGCGCGCGATGCACGAGGCGCCGCCCAGCAAAACCCGGCGCAAGGCGCAGATGGCCGAGCTGCAGTCGCTCGGCGTGGCGCTCGCAGCGCTCTCTGCGCACGAACGGGCGCGCCTCGCGCTTCCGCAGGCGCTCGCCGAAGCGATCGACGAGCTTGCGCGCATGCCAGGCCGCGAGGCGAAGCGCCGCCAGCGTCAGTACATCGGGCGTCTGATGCGCGCAGTGGACGTGGAGCCGATCCGCGCCGCGCTCGGGGCGCGCATCGGCCGCGGGCGCGTACGATCGAGCGCAGGGCAGGATCCGCGGTGATCGCGCTCGAGCCGCTCGCGCACGCCGAGATCACGCTCGCCGAGCCTCTCGAGCTGGGAACGACGGGGCTCGGTCGGCGCCGCATCATCCCGATCACAGGGGGTCGCTTCACCGGCGCGCGGCTCGCCGGCACCGTGCTACCGGGCGGAGCCGATTGGCAGATCGTGCTCGCCGACGGCACCGCGCTACTCGAGGCGCGCTACACGCTGCGCACCGACGAAGGGGCGCTCGTGCTCGTACAGAACCGCGGCGTGCGCCATGGACCGCCGGAGGTGCTGGCGCGTCTTGCCCGCGGCGAGGACCCCGACCCCTCGCTCTATTACATGCGCACCACGCCGGTATTCGAGACCGCCGCGCCGCAGCTTGCCTGGCTCAACCGCATCGTTTGCGTAGGCACCGGTCGGCGCCGCAGGGCGTCGGTGGAGCTCGACTTCTACGAAGTGAAATGAACGCGCAAGCGCCCCTCGTGATCGGACTGGTGTCGGTCAGCGACCGCGCCTCGGCGGGTGTCTACCGCGACGAAGGCATCCCGGCGCTGCGCGTCTGGCTCGAACGCGCGATCCGTGCGCCCACCTGGCGCGCCGAGGAACGGCTCGTCGCCGACGAGCGCCCGCTCATCGAGGCGACGCTGCGCGAGCTCGCCGACGGCTGCGGCTGCGCGCTCGTGTTCACCACTGGCGGCACCGGCCCCGCTGCGCGAGACGTCACGCCCGAGGCGACGCTTGCGGTCGCCGACCGGCTGATGCCCGGATTCGGCGAACAAATGCGCCAGATCGGTCTGCGCTTCGTGCCCACAGCGATCCTGTCGCGCCAGGTGGCGGTGATCCGCGGGCGTACACTCATCGTCAACCTCCCCGGCCAGCCGAAATCGATCCGGGAGACGCTCGAGGGTCTGAAAGACGCCGACGGGCGTAGCGTCGTCGAGGGCATCTTCGCCGCGATCCCCTACTGCATCGATCTGATCGGCGGCCCCTACATCGAGACCGACGAATCGGTGGTGCGCGCCTTCCGTCCCAAGAGCGCCCAGCGCGCACCCCGGCCCTGAACGCAGGCCGCGAGCCCTACGCCGGCCGCAGTACCTCGCGATACCGCCCGATCTCGTAGTCCTCGCCGCGCGCGTAGCTGCCCTCGGGCGAGTAGATGCGCAGCCCGTCGGGGCTGCGTCGGTGCAGGTTCTGCGCCGGGGCGTACACGCCCGGCCGCACCATGAGCCTGACTTGTCCCGGTGCGCCCGAGTCGCGCAGCAGCACGCCCAGTTCGTGCGGCTCGTCCTCCGCCCGCAACGCAAAGCGCGCCAGCTCCGCGTGGCGACCCACCGTCTCGATCCCCACGTGCGCCTCGTTGCCCTCGGTGCGCGCAAGCCGCCGCACCACTCCGACCGCCCACGCCTGCGAGCCCTCCGGCCGCACCGCGACAAGGGTGCCCACGCGCAGCCAATCGCCGCGCACACGCTCGACGGTGGCGCCGAACCCGCCCGTGCTCGCGTTGTCGACCACCCAGGTCTCGGTCGCATTGACCTCGCCGTCCAGGGCATGCGCCGGTGAGAGCGCGTTGAGCACGCCGTCGTAGCCGTGCGCGACGGCCAGGCGCCACTTGACCGCATGCCGCCGCGAGCGACGCTGAGGAGGCTGCGGCGACCAGTGTACGCGCAAGTGCTCGATTACCTCGAGCAGCATTTGCTCGTCGCACCCGGCGATATCCGCGAAGGTGGGAGGCACGGGACCGCCTTCGCGCAACCGGTCGGCGAGCGCTTCGATCGCCTCGAGCGCATCGCAGGCGGCAAAAAAGCGTTGTGTTTCGGTCGCACGCGCAACCGGCGCCCGCAGCCGCTGCGGCGGCCCCGGCTGCGCGAGATCGAGCCACGCTGTCTGGCCGGGAGCGTACTGCAACCTCATCGCGAAGCGCTCGGCCTGCTCCGCAACGATCCGCTCGGCGACTTCGATCTGGCGCGGCAGCAGGCCGTCGAGCGCGCTCGCGCTAAAGAATACGAGCTTGACGAACTCGCCCTCCGGCGTGCTGTCTTCGGCCGGCGTCGTGGCCAGCCCCTGCATGTGCGCGGTCCGATACGCGCGATAGGCAAGCGCCCACACCGCCCGGTCCACGGGCCCGTAGCGGAGGTGCATCCACTTGAGCCATTGCGCCACAGCGCGCAGCGTGCGCACGGCGAGCGGTGCAGCGGGGGTACGGGTGGTGGCAGGAATCGCATCGAGCGCCCCTCCGAGGGCGAGGGCGCTCGCCCGCGCCCAGCCGTGCAGCGCGTTCCACTGGCGGTGCTCGACGATGCGGTTCGGCCGTGGCGCTCCGAAATATTCGCGTCCAAGGCGGCGCACGCGCGGCCGCGCCGCCTCCCCGAGCCGATAGAGGGCCTCGACGCGAGCGGCCGGCGGCACGTCCCGTGCCGCGCCGAGGGTATCGGCCCAGCCGGCGAGCTCCTCCAAGGCGGCCGCCGGATCGTTCGGCGGCAAGCCCTCGATCATCCGCCGCGCCTCCTTGGGATCGGCGAGGGGATGAGCCGTGCGGGCGGAGGTGAACAGCCTGATCATGGGAGAATTCTAGGCCAACCGATGGGTTCGTTCCCGCCCCGCTTCCTGGTCGTTGACGCCTCGCCCCATTGGCGCGCGGCCCTCGCGACCATGCTGCGCACGCGTTGGCCGAGGGGCGTAGTCGAGGAACGGGACCCGCGCCGAGCCGATGAGCTGCTCGACGCCCTCGCTGCCAGACGCTACGACGCCGTCCTGCTCGGGGCAGCGCCCGAAGGGGGAGAGGCCGCTGGCTGGGCCGAACGGCTGCGCCACGCCGCCGGCGCGACGCCCGTGCTTTTGGTTACCTCGGGCGCCGGCGCCGCAGGGGGACGGGACCGCCTACACAAGGCGGCGCTCACGCCGGCCCGCCTCGCCCGCGCCGTGGAACACACCCTGCGCGAAGCGAAGGCGCGCGCAGCGAGTCAGACCGAGCAGTCCGCCGAGGCGTGCGCCGCAGGGGCGGCCCTTCACCCCGATGCAAGCCGTGCCTTGCCCGGGGACGCCGCAGTCGAGATCGCGGGCCACCGGATCCTGCGCGCTATCGGCCGTGGCGGGCAGGCAATCGTGTACCTCGCCGAACGGTCAGCCGACGGTGCGACGGTCGTGCTGAAGGTGCTCGACACGCTGCGCGGCCCCGAGGACGAGACCTTCGTGCGCCGCTTCGAGCGCGAGTATCGGCTCGCCATGCGACTGCACAGCGACCACGTCGTGCGCGTCTACGACCGGGGCGTTGCGCACGGCCGCCCTTGGCTCTCGATGGAGTATCTGCCGGGGGGCACGCTCGCCGCGCGCATGCGCGAGGGATTTGCGCCGCTCGCGGCGCTGCGCATCGTCGCGCAGGTGGCACGCGCGCTCGAGGCGATTCATGCGCACGGCATCGTGCACCGCGACCTCAAGCCGCAGAACCTGCTCTTTCACGCCGACGGTCGTCTCGTGCTCGCCGACTTCGGGCTCGCCCGCGACCTCGCCTCCGCGTCCCATCTGACCCGCGCAGGCGAGGTGCTCGCCACTCCCCGCTACCTCAGTCCCGAGCGCTGCCTCGGCCGCGAGGCCGACGCGCGCTCGGACCTCTACAGCCTGGGCGTGATCATGTACGAGCTGCTCGCCGGCCGTCCCCTGTTCGAGGCCCGTTCGCCGACCGAGCTCGTCGCGATGCACGTGCACGCCCAACCGCCCGCGCTGCCGCCCGAGCTGGCGGGTTTCCAGCCGGTGCTCGACCGGCTGCTCGCGAAGGATCCGGCTGCCCGCTTCCAGTCCGCGCGCGAACTTTACGCGCGCATCGCGGCGTGAACGGCGCGAGCGGCGAGCGCCAATACCTCGCCCTGCTCGACGAGGTGCTGCGCACAGGCGTGCGCAAAGCCGACCGCACCGGGGTCGGCACCCTGTCGCTGTTCGGGCGGCAGCTGCGCTTTGCCCTCGCCGAAGGTTTTCCGCTGCTCACCACGAAGAAGGTGCACTTCCGCTCGGTGGCGATCGAGCTGCTGTGGTTCCTGCGCGGCGAGACCAACGTGCGCTGGCTGCAGGAACGCGGCGTGACCATCTGGGACGAGTGGGCCAGACCCGACGGCGAGCTGGGACCGGTGTACGGGCACCAGTGGCGACGCTGGCAGGCTCCCGACGGACGTCGCATCGACCAAATCGCACGCCTGGTCGAAGGGCTGCGGCGCGATCCCGATTCGCGTCGCCATGTCGTGAGCGCGTGGAACCCGGCCGACCTGGACCGCATGGCGCTTGCGCCGTGCCACGCGCTCTTTCAGTTCTACGTGGCCGAGGGCCGGTTGTCCTGTCAGCTGTACCAGCGCAGCGCCGACCTTTTCCTCGGCGTACCGTTCAACATCGCTTCGTACGCGCTGCTCACGCACATGGTGGCGCAGGTGACGGGTTACGTGCCGCACGAGCTCGTGCTCTCGTTCGGCGACATGCACCTGTACCTCAACCACTTGGACCAGGCGCGGCTGCAGCTCGCGCGCACCCCGCGGCCGCTCCCGCGGCTGCGGCTCGACCCTTCGGTCTCGGACCTGTTCGCCTTCGGGCCGGAGCACTGCGTGCTCGAGGGCTACGAGCCCCATCCGCCAATCCCGGCACCGATCGCGGTATGAGCGACTCCCCGCCGCGCCTGTACCTCGTGGCCGCCATTGCCGCGAACGGCGTGATCGGGACGCAAGGCCGGCTGCCGTGGCACCTGCCGGAGGATCTGCGCCATTTCCGGCGCCTCACGATCGGCCACCCGGTGATCATGGGTCGGCGCACGTGGGAGTCGTTGCCGGGACCCCTTGCCGGGCGCGAGAACATCGTCGTGACGCGCCGAGCCGGCTACGAAGCACCCGGGGCCGCGGTCGCCACGAGCCTTGAGGCCGCGCTCGCGCTCTGTGCCGGCGAAGCGGTCGCCTTCGCCATCGGCGGCGCCGAGCTCTATCGCGTGGCGCTCGCGCAGGCCGCCGGACTCGTCCTGACCGAGATTCACCGCGACTACCGAGGCGAGGTGCGCTTTCCCCCGTTCGACCGCAGCGCATGGCACGAAACGCAGCGCGAGCCGCACGTCGCGGCGGACGGGACGCGCTTTGACTTCGTGCTCTACGAACGGGCCGGTGTGCGGCCGGACTGAGAGACGGCCACGGCCTTTGAGTCGGCGCGCGGCTGCACCTGCCCAGAATCGAAAACCCGTACCTCCGGTAGCGGGAAGCCGTTGAACTCGCTCGCGTACGCCGTCGTGTACGCGCCCGCGTTCCGGATGTAGACGAAATCGCCTTCTTGCAAATCGGAGGGCAGGAGCTCGTCGCGCAGCACGACGTCGACCGAGTCGCACGTCGGTCCGGCCACGTTCCAGGGCACCTCCGGCCCGGTGCGGTCGGTGCGGATCCGGTACTTCAGCCCCTCGGTGGTCTCGATGATTCCGCCGAAGAGGCCCGCGTCCCAGTACATCCAGCGCTTGCCGCCGCGGGCCGCCGTGCCGAGCACGCGGCAGACGAACCAGCCCGCGTCCGAGACGAGGTAGCGGCCTGGCTCGGCGATGACCCGCACCGCGTCGGGGAAGGCGCGCAACGCCTCGTTGACGACCTCGCCGATCACCTCGATCGACGGGATCGGCTTGACGTGCCGAACCGGGAACCCTCCGCCGATGTCGAGCAACGTCGGCCGCAGCCCGGCCTTCGCCATCGCGTCGAAAACCGCGCGCGCCTTTTCGATGCCGATGCGCCAGTTCTCCGGGTTTCGGCACTGGGATCCGACGTGGAAGGTCACCCCCGCAAGGTTCGCGCCCCAGCGGGCGGCGGCGGCGATGATCTCGCGCGTCTCGGCCGCACCGGCGCCGAACTTTCCCGACAGGGGCCAGTCACTGCCGATGTTGGGCGTCGCGATGCGCAGGCAAATGCCCGCGCCGGGGCGCGTCTCGTGCACGCGGCGCAGCTCATCGACGCTATCGACGACGAACCAGCGCACGCCCCGCGCGCCGGCGTAGGCGATCGCCTCGCGCGACTTCATCGGATTGGAGTAGATCACCTCTTCGGCCGGAACGGCGAGGGCGGCGAGCATGTCCAGCTCCGCGACCGAGGCGATCTCGAAGCGGCTCGCCTCGCGCGCAAGCGTCTCGAGCACCCGCCGGTCCGGGTTCGCCTTGACCGCGTAGTGCACCTCGACGCGCGGCAGCGCCGCCCGGAAACGGCGCAGCTTCTCGCGCACGATCGCGGCGTCGAGGATCAGGAACGGCCGGTCGTAGCGTTCGCGCGCTGCACGCCGCACCGTCTCGAAATCGAGGCTGATCTCGGGGTGCGTGTCGAAGCGGGGTTCGGGGAGGGGCGCCGCCAAGCGGCTGCGGGCGAAGCCCCCCGCGCGTACGCCCATCGCTCAGCGACTTGCGCCGAGCGGCGGGCAGGCGAGTGTGGAAGCGGCCGTGTGGGGTCGCCTACTGGGCTCGTCTTCCACTTCGTCGTCCTCTCGCCTCGCGCGCTCGTGCTCGTTCGGTCGCGGTCGATTATAGGAAGCGCCGCTGCCGCGTCAAGCCCTCGGCGCGGCGCGCGCTCGTGCCGTGGCCGCGCACGACCAGCGGTGGCGGCGTGCCCGCCAGCGCGCCTGGCTACATCCGGGGTAGCGTCACGCCGCGCTGGCCTTGGTATTTTCCGCCGCGGTCGCGGTACGAGACCTCACAAGGCTCGTCGGCCTCGAGGAAGATCACCTGCGCGACGCCCTCGTTCGCGTAGACGCGCGCCGGCAGCGGCGTCGTGTTCGAGAACTCCAGCGTCACATGGCCCTCCCACTCGGGCTCGAGGGGCGTGACGTTGACGATGATGCCGCAGCGCGCGTAGGTGCTCTTGCCCAGGCAGATCGTGAGCACGTTGCGCGGGATGCGGAAGTACTCGACCGTGCGCGCGAGCGCGAACGAATTGGGCGGGATGATGCACACCTCACCCCTGAATTCGACGAAGTTCTTCTCGTCGAAGGCCTTGGGATCGACGATCGTCGAATTGATGTTGGTGAAGATGCGGAATTCGTCCGAGCACCGGATGTCGTAGCCGTAGCTCGACGTGCCGTAGGAGACGAGCGGGCGGCCGTTCGCCGCCTTCACCTGGGCCGGCTCGAAAGGCTCGATCATGCGGTGCTCGGCCGCCATGCGGCGGATCCACCGGTCCGACTTGATGCTCATCGTCGTTCCTCCCGTTCCCGGCCGGCGTCGCGCACCGGCCGGCGGCCGTCGTCGGCCGCTCAGGTATTCTGCACGACGATGTTCGGAAAGCGCGACGTCATGTCCTTCTGCAGCTCGGCGATCTTGACCGCGCAGCGCCGAGCGATGCGCCGATAGATCTCGGCCGCACGGCTGTCAGGATCCGCGATCACCGTCGGGCGGCCGGAATCGGCCTGCTCTCGGATCGCCGCATCGAGAGGAAGCTGCCCGAGCAGCTCGGTGCCGTAGTCGCGGCACATGCGCTCGGCACCGCCCTCGCCGAAGATATGGCTCTCGTGGCCGCACTTCGGACAGACATGGATGGACATGTTCTCGACCACACCGAGGATCGGAACGCCCACCTTTTCGAACATCTTCAGGCCCTTCCTCGCGTCGATGAGGGCGATGTCCTGGGGCGTGGTGACGATCACCGCGCCGGTCACCGGCACTTTCTGCGCGAGCGTGAGCTGGATGTCGCCCGTGCCCGGCGGCAGGTCGACGACCAGGTAGTCGAGGTCGCGCCAGCGCGTCTCGCGCAGCAGCTGTTCGAGCGCCTGCGTGACCATCGGCCCGCGCCACACCATCGGCGTATCCACGTCGACGAGGAAACCGATCGACATCGCCTGCAGTCCGTGGCCTTCCATCGGCTCCAGCGAGCGCCCGTCGACAGATTCGGGCCGGCCGCGGATGCCGAGCATCATCGGCTGCGAGGGACCGTAGATGTCGGCGTCGAGCACGCCGACCGCCGCGCCTTCGGCGGCAAGCGCGAGGGCGAGATTGACCGCGGTCGTCGACTTGCCGACGCCGCCCTTGCCCGAGGCGACCGCGACGATGTTCTTGATCCCCGGTACCAGCTTGACGCCGCGCTGCACGGCGTGCGCGACCACCTTCGAGCGCACGCTCACCTGCGCACCCGCGATTCCGTCCCCCGCGAGCGCCTCCAGGATCTGGCGCCGGATCGCTTCGTGCTGCGTGCGGCCCGGATAGCCGAGTTCGATCTCGACCTGCACCTGGCCGTGCGCGACGCGCACGCTTTTTACTTCGCGCGAGCTTACGTAATCCTTCCCCGTATTCGGGTCCACAAGCTTTGCGAGCACCGCCCGCACATTCGCTTCACCGATCGCCATGGCTTTCTTCGTTCCCGGTGTTGCGCAAAGTGTAAGCTAAAATCGCAGCGCTTCCCGCCTCTTTGCATGCCTGCACGCCGGCTCTTCGTCACCACGGCGCTGCCGTACGCGAACGGCCCGCTTCACCTCGGCCACGTCATGGAATACGTGCAAGCCGACGTCTGGGTCCGCTTCCAGCGGCTGCGCGGCGCCGAGGTGCACTTTGTCTGCGCCGATGACGCGCACGGCGCGCCCATCATGCTCAAGGCCGAAGCCGAGGGGATCGCACCCGAAGCGCTCGTCGCGCGCTACGCCGCCGAACGCCCGCGCGTGCTCGAGGGTTTCCGGCTGTCCTTCGACCACTGGCACTCGACGCATTCGCCGGAGAACACGGCGCTCGCGCAGCAGATCTACCTCAGGCTCGAGGCCGAGGGGCTGATCGCGGTCCGCCCGGTCGAGCAGTTCTACGACCCGGTGAAGCGGCTCTTTCTCGCCGACCGCTACGTGCGCGGCGACTGTCCGCGCTGCGGCGCTCCAGACCAGGCGGGCGACGCGTGCGAGCGCTGCGGCGCGGCGTACGCGCCGACCGAGCTCGGCCGGCCGCGCTCCGCCCTCTCGGGTGCGGTGCCCGAGCGGCGTACTTCGGAGCATCACTTCTTTCGCCTATCGGACCCGCGCTGTGTCGCCTTTCTGCGCGACTGGGTGAACACGCCCGGCCGGCTGCAGCGCGAGGTCGCGAACAAGGCGCGCGAGTGGCTGCAGGGCGAGGCAGGCCTTGCCGACTGGGACATCTCGCGCGATGCGCCGTACTTCGGAATCCCGATCCCCAACGCCCCGGGGAAGTACTTCTACGTCTGGCTCGACGCGCCGATCGGCTACCTCGCCGCGCTCGAGGCGCACTGCGCGCGCCGCGGCCTTGATGCGCACGCCCTCCTTGCGCATCCGGCGACCGAGCAGATCCATTTCATCGGCAAGGACATCGTCTACTTCCACACCCTGTTCTGGCCCGCGCTGTTGCGCTTCTCCGGCCGCAAGGTGCCGGACCGCGTCTGGGTGCACGGCTTCATCACCGTCTCCGGCGAAAAGATGTCGAAGAGCCGCGGCACCGGCCTTTCGCCGCAGCGCTACCTGGAGGCGGGACTGGACCCGGAGTGGCTGCGCTACTACCTCGCCGCGAAGCTGAACGCGGCCGTCGAGGACGTCGATTTCAACCCCGACGATTTCCGCACCCGCGTCAATAGCGACCTGATCGGCAAATACGTCAACATCGCGAGCCGGGCGGCGGGTTTTCTCGTCCGCCACTTCGACGGCCAGCTCGCGTATCCCGGCGGCGTCGAGGCGCTCGAGGCCGAGGCGCGCCGCGTCGCCGGTGCGGTCGCCGAAGCGTACGAGGAGCGCGAATTCGCACGTGCGATGCGCGAGGCGATGGCCTACGCCGATCGCGTCAACCAGGCCTACGACGCCGGCCGTCCCTGGGAACTCGCCAAGGATCCCGCCCGCCGCGCCGAGCTCCAGGCCGTTTGCTCGCGGGCGATGCACGGCTTCTGGGTGCTGAGCGTGCTGCTCGCGCCGGTGCTGCCCGCCACCGCCACGCGCGTCGCGCGCGAGCTCTACGGCCTCGGGCGCGACTTCGTGTGGGCCGACGCCGAGCGTTTGCCCGAACGCGTGGCGCCGTACCGGCACCTGCTCGAGCGCGTGCGCGAAGCCCATCTGGAGGCGCTCTTTGCGCCGCCACCGGCGCAGCCCTCGAGCCGCTCTCCGCAAGTGCACGCCGAGGCGCAGCAGCACGCGACGGCGCCCCCCGTCCCAGCGCCGCAGGTGACGATCGAGGAATTCAATCGGCTCGACCTGCGCGTTGCGCGAATCCTCGAGGCGGCCACGGTCGAGGGCGCAGACCGCCTGCTGCGGCTCGTCGTGGACCTGGGCGAAGAGCGCCGCACCGTGTACGCCGGAATCCGTTCGGCGTACGCCCCCGAGTCGCTCGTTGGCCGGCTCGTGGTCGTCGTGGCGAACCTCGCTCCCCGGCGCATGCGTTTTGGCGTCTCCGAGGGGATGATCCTCTGCGCCTCGGCCGTCGGCGCAGGTCCGTTCCTGATCGCCCCCGACTCGGGCGCCGAGCCCGGCATGACGGTGAAGTAGCAAAAAGGGGTGCCCGACGGCGCAGCGACCCTTGCGCAGGCGCTCCTTGCGTAGCCCCACTGCCGCCCGTCACGGCGAACCGGCCGCCTCGTTCTTTCCCGATCGGCCGCGGCGCGGCCGGTGCACCGGGCGCGCGCTTTCCTACACTCGATCGCCAACGTGCACTGAAGGCGGTGCTTCTGCCTGCGGATCTTGAAGGCGCGCGCCGCTCCGCGAAGCGCTTCTGCGCCCGAGGCCCGAGCGGCAGCCGCCCCCTTCACACCCGCGGCGGCGATCCCCGCGAGCGGGGTTCAGGGCTTCAGGTACGCGTAACCCTCGCGCTGCTGCAAGCGCGTGATTTCCGCCACGCCGGAAGGCACGTAAGTCACCTCCGGGACGAACTGGTCTTTGGAGAGCTTGCGGCTGCGCAGCGTGATCTCGCAGACATCGAAGCGCACGCCCCGCAGCTTCAGCTGCTCGACCGCAGTCTCGTAAGGATTGCCGTCTCTGTCTTTTGCGCCTTTCATCAGGAAGTCGACACCGCGCGCGTGCGCGACCACGACGATGCGCGCTTTGGGGTTGACGTCGAGGTGGTTGCGTACGTTGCGCAAGCCATTCGACGCCTGTTCCAGGCCCTCGTTGAAGTGATAGACGACTTTGTCTTCTCCGCCGCCCGGTGTGGCGCAGCCGGCGGCAAGCGCCACTGTCGCGGCGACTGCTGCGATCGCGTTCCGCATACTCCCCCCTCTCCGTGGGCGGTTATGGTAAAGCCTCCGCTGCCTGCGCTCAGAAGCATTTTTTATCGCGCGATCAGGCATAACGCTTTCCTGCTCGCCGTCAGCTCGCGCCGCCGCACTCGGGCGGCATCGAAGAGATGGGGTATCCGCGGCAGGACCAGACGACCTTGCCTCCCTCCAGCCGCGGCTGGATCACGACCTCGATCGTGTTCTTCTCGTTCCATCCGCGGATGGCACCGTTATGTTCCACGATCCACTTCAGTTCCCCGAACTTCGGGTCTGTGCGCGCGGCAAGCTTGACCTGGGCGCCGCTACCCGCAAGCGAACCCGATTTCTGCGCCGCCGCCGCGACCGCCTGCCTGGCCGACTCGGCGCCGGACACGAGCGCGCTCGCCGCCTCCCGGGCCTCGGCGTCGGCGATGCCGGGCAGCACGACCGCTACGGCAAGGAAGCCTGCAAGCGCAAGCGCTGCAACGATCAGGAGAACGACACGCACGCAGCCTCCGTTCCTGTGGCGATTGTTGTATGTTCAGCTTATCACGCAGTGCCGGTGGCGTTCCCGCCTGCACGCGCGAGCGAGCATCGTCGAGCAGGCGGGCCGCGGGCGGCGCGACCGAGGCGTTCCGGCCCCCACGCGGAAGCGAGCGTTCTTGCATGCGAGTGACAATGCACGTACGCGTCTCTGGACGCGTCCAGGGCGTCGGCTTCCGCGATTGGCTGCGGCACGAGGCGTTGTGCGAGGACGTGGTCGGCTGGGTGCGCAACCGCAGCGACGGCACCGTCGAGGCGGTGCTGCAAGGCGAGACCGAAGCCGTCGAACGGCTGCTCGGGCGCATGCGCCGGGGACCTCCGGCGGCGCGCGTTATGGCGCTTGAAGCGGGCCCCGCCCCGGCCGAGCATGTGCGCCCGTACCACGGCTTCGAGCGGCTGCCGAGCGCGTGAGCACCTTCGCCCGCCTCAACTGAGCGCAAGTCGCTCGGCCGCGTATTGGAGGCGAACGCGTGCGGGCGATAGCCAGCTCGAGAGCGCCTCCAAGAGCTCGGCGGTGGCGCGCACGCGCCAGCCCTCGCCGAGGACGATGTCGCAGCTGCCCGTCGGGCTTTCGTAGTGCACGAGCACCGGGCAGCCATCGCCGCCTGTAGCGCGGTGCGACCCAAGGAGTTCGCGCAGCCGACCGGCGTCGGCCTTGCCGTCGAGCTCGAGCCGCAGTAGCGACGCGTAACGCGCCCGTAGGGTGTCGAGGTCGAGGATGTCCTCGGCGTTTACGCGTAGCCCGCCCGAGTACTCGTCCCGTTGCACCTTCGCCCGGACGACGACGAGCGCGTCCTCGCGCAGCGTCTCGCGCCGCTTTTCGAGCAGTTCCGCATACACCGTCACCTCCACGCGTCCGGTCGCGTCGTCCAGCGTGACGACGAGCATGCGACCGCGCCGCGTCGCCTGCGCGCGCAGCTCGACCACCACGCCAGCGAGCCAGACGCGCTCGGCCGCCGCGAGCTGGCCGATCGGCACCCGGGGAAAGTCGCCGAGCTCCGGCTCGGCGGCCGCGAACGGATGGCCCGACAGGTAGAAGCCGAGCGCCGATTTTTCCTCGGCCAGCCGCCGGCCGGCGTCCCACTCGGGCACCGCGACAAGGCCCTCCTCCTGCGGCGCCTGCGTCACCTCCGCAAACAGCGCCGCTTGAGCCGCCAGCCTTTCAGCGCGCTCGGCCGCTTCGAGGGTCCGGCCGACCGAGGCGAGCAGCGAAGCCCGGTGGGTCGCGATCGAGTCGAAGGCGCCGGCGCGTACGAGCGCCTCGATCGCGCGGCGGTTCACGTGGCGCCGGTCGACGCGGCGGCAAAAGTCGGCGAGGCTCCGGAAAGGGCCGCCGGCGCGCGCGGCCACGATCGCGCATGCCGCCGCCTCGCCCACCCCCCGCACCGCCCCCAGTCCAAAGCGCAGCGTGCGCCCATCGACCGGCTCGAAGCGCCAGTCCGAGCTGTTCACGTCGGGCGGCAGGATGGCGAGACCGTTGTCGCGCGCGTCCTCGCACAGCGCGCGCACTTTGTCGCTGTCGTTCATCACCGCCGACAAGTTCGCTGCCATGAACGCGGCCGGGTGATGCGCTTTGAGGTATGCCGTGCGGTAGGCGAGCAGCGCGTACGCCGCCGCGTGCGATTTGTTGAAGCCGTAACCGGCGAACTTCTCCATCTGCTCGAAGAGGGCGATCGCCTTGGCGCGCGCCAGGCCGTTGCGCTCGGCTCCGGCCACGAACACGTCGCGCTGCGCCGCCATCTCCTCAGGCTTTTTCTTGCCCATGGCCCGCCGCAGCAGGTCGGCGCCGCCCAGCGTGTAACCGCCGATCACCTGCGCGATCTGCATCACCTGCTCCTGGTACACCATGATCCCGTAGGTCGGCGCTAGGATCGGCTCGAGCCGAGGGTCCAGATACTCGACGCGGCTGCGGCCGTGCTTGCGCGCGATGAATTCGGGGATGAGATCCATCGGACCGGGGCGGTAGAGCGCAACCAGCGCGATCACGTCCTCGAAGCGGTCCGGCTGCAGCCGGCGCAGCAGCTCGCGCATGCCGCGCGATTCGAGCTGGAACACCGCGGTCGTGTTTCCCGAGGACAGCAGCCGGTACGTCGCTGCATCGTCGAGCGGAATGCGCTCGAGCGAGAAACGCGGGTCCTCGCGCGCGCGCACGTGGCGCTCCGCCCAGTCGAGGATCGTGAGGGTGGTGAGGCCCAGGAAATCGAACTTGACCAGCCCCATCGCCTCGACGTCGTCCTTGTCGAGCTGCGAGACGGGATGCGCCGCGCCCTCGGCGGCGTACAGGGGACAGAAATCGGTGAGGCGCGCCGGCGCGATCAGCACGCCGCCCGCGTGCATGCCGACGTTGCGCACGAGCCCCTCGAGCCGGCCCGCGAGCGCGAGCAGGTCGCGCACCTCCTCTTCCGTGCGCTCGCGCTCGGCGAGCAGGGGTTCCATCTGGCGCGCCTCGGCGAGCGTGATCGTGCGGCCGGGTTGCACGGGGACGAGCTTTGCCAGCTGGTCGCAGAAGCCGTAGGGCAGATCGAGCACGCGCCCGACGTCGCGCAGCACCGCGCGCGCGGCCATCGTGCCGAAGGTCGCGATCTGCGCGACCGCCTCCGCCCCGTAGCGCGCACGCACGTACTCGATCACGCGGTCGCGCCCTTCCTGACAGAAATCGATGTCGAAGTCCGGCATCGACACCCGCTCTGGATTGAGAAAGCGCTCGAAAAGGAGGTCGTAGCGAATGGGGTCGAGGCCGGTGATGCCGAGCGACCACGCGACGAGCGAGCCCGCACCCGAGCCGCGTCCCGGTCCGACCGGTATGCCGTTTGCGCGCGCCCAGGCGATGAAGTCGGCGACGATGAGAAAGTAGCCGGCAAAACCCATCCCCACGATCAGCCCGAGCTCCGTCTCGAGCCGGGCGCGGTAGCGCGCCTGCGCCTGCGTCTCGATGCCGCATGCGGCGAAGCGGCGCTCCAGCCCGGCGCGGGCAAGCGCCCGCAAGTGGTCGGCGGCGTCGCCGCCGCCGGGCACGGGGAATTCGGGCAGGCGCACACGGCCGAGTTCCAGCTGCAGGTTGCAGCGGCGAGCGATCTCGACACTGTTGGCAAGGGCGGTGGGCAGGTCGGCGAAGCGCTCGGCCATCTCCGCCTGGCTGAGCAGGTACTGCAGCTCGCTGTAGTGCCGCGGCCGGCGCGGGTCGGCTAGGGCGTAACCCTCGGCGATGCACACCCGAGCCTCGTGCGCGCGGAAGTCCGCGCGGCGCAAAAACTGCACGGGGTGCGTCGCCACGACCGGAAGCCCGGTCTCGGCGGCGAGCGCGACGGTCGCCGCGACGAGCGGCTCCTCGCCCGGCTCTCCGGCGCGCTGCACCTCGAGGTAATAGCGCCCCGGAAAACGTGCGGCCCAGCGCCGAGCCAGCCGCCGCGCCGCGTCGCAGTTGCCCGCTGCGAGCGCCTGAGCGACGTCTCCGACCGCGCCGCCCGAGAGCGCGATCAGGCCGTCGGTCGCCTCCTCCTCGAGCCACGCCCACGCGATCTCGGCCCGGCCGCGACACTGGTTGCGCAGCCAGGCGCGGGTGAGCAGTTCGCACAGCCGCCGGTAGCCCTCGCGGTTCGCGCAAAGCAAGAGGAAGCGGGTCGGCCGCTGCCGGTCGGTGTCGTTCTGCAACCAGCAGTCGGCGCCGATGATCGGCTTGACTCCGGCCGCGCGCGCCGCGCGATAGAACTTGACCAGACCGAAGACGTTCGCGCGGTCGGTGAGCGCAAGCGCCGGCATGCCGTCGGCCGCGGCCGCGGCGACCGCTTCCTCCAAGCGCACGATGCCGTGCGCGACCGAGTACTCGCTGTACATGCGCAGGTGGACGAAGCGGGGGCCATTCACGTGAGCGGTCTCCGTGCCGCGCGCGGCAGGCCGCCAAATTCTAAGGCCGCTCGTGACGCGCCGCGGAGCGCACCCCGCCGCCTGCGCTCAGTCGAGTCCGGCCTTGATCACATAGCGGATGAGGTCGGCCGTCGTGCGCAAGCCGAGCTTCTCAAGGATGCGCGCCCGGTAGGTGCTCACGGTGTTCACGCTCAGATGCAGCTCCGCGGCGATCTGGCTGACCGTCGCGCCGCTTCCCAGACGGCGCAGCACCTGCAGCTCGCGGTCCGAGAGCGCCTCGTGCGGTGCCGCCGGCTCGTCGCCGCGCAGCGCATCGCCCAGCCGGCGCGACGCCGCCGGGCCGAGATACACCTGCCCGGCGAGCACGGAACGCACCGCGGCGAGCAGCTCGCGGTTGTCGGCGCGCTTATTGAGGTAGCCGCAGGCGCCCGCGCGCAGCGCGCGCAGCGCGTAATGCTCATCGCGGTGGAAGGAGAAAACGAGCACTTTCTGCTCGGGCCGCTGGGTCACGATGCGCCTCAGCAGTTCGAACCCGTCCCGGCCAGGCATTTCGAGGTCGAGGATGACGAGGTCCCATTCGCGCTCGGCCAGTTTCCGCAGCGTCTCACCATAGTCAGTCGCCTCGCCCACCTGCACGCCCGCAACGCGGCGCTCGAGCAGCACGCGCACGCCCTCGCGCAGAGCCGGATGGTCGTCGACGATGAGCACCCTCGGCATGAGGGAATAACCTGCCGGAGCGCGGAATTCGCTGCAATTCGAAAACCCTGTAGTAGAAACTACGACAGGTCGTCGCTGGCCGGCTTGGACTCCGGGCGGGCGAAGGTCTTCGCTAAGCTGCGCCGCGCGATGGCAGGGGAGGAGGAGCCTACGGCCGGCGACCCGGCCGCGCCGGCGAGCCGAGGGCCTTCGGTCCCGGACCCCGCGGCGTGCCGGGTGCGGTGGCTCCTCCTTTCCGAGGAGCTGGCCTGGTGCCGGGCACCCGCTCCGCAGCGATGCCCTTACGCGCTACCCTTTGCCGGGTCGCACTTCTGCCGCCACCCCGAGCGCGCGACCTTCCCGCGGGTCGAGGACTGAGCGCGCGCGGCCGAGACGCGCTCAGCGCAGGCGCTCGAAACGCACGCCTGCGCGCGCGCCGGCAGGGCCCGATTCGATACGGCCGATCGTATAGACGGTCTCGTCCGCCTCGCGCAGGAGCGCGCTCGCACGCGGCGCCTCGCCGCTTGCGACGACGAGGACAAAGCCCACGCCGCAGTTAAAGACGCGCCGCATCTCTTCTTCGTCGATACCGCCTTCGCGCTGCAGCCAATCGAAAACTGGCGGCCTCGGCCAGGCGCCCGGGTCGATGACCGCGACTGTGCCCTCGGGCAAAACGCGCGGGACGTTGCCCGCGAGCCCGCCCCCGGTGATATGCGCCATCGCTTTCACCGGGACGCGCTCGAGGAGCGCAAGGACGCTGCGCACATAAATGCGCGTGGGTGCGAGCAGCGCTTCCAGCGTCGTCGCGTCGGGCCGCGAACGCTCGAGCACGCGGCGCACGAGCGTGTAGCCGTTCGCATGCGGGCCGGTGGAGGCAAGCCCGAGCAGCACGTCGCCCGGCGCGACCGTGCGACCGTCGACGATGCGTGCGCGCTCGACCACGCCCACGCAGAAGCCGGCGAGGTCGTACTCCTCTGGCGCGTACATGTCCGGCATCTCTGCGGTCTCGCCGCCGATGAGCGCACAGCCGGCCAGCTCGCAACCGCGTGCAATGCCGCGGATGACGCGCGCCGCGAGCGCGCGGTCGAGCCGCCCGCAAGCGTAGTAATCGAGGAAGAAAAGCGGTTCGGCGCCCTGCACCAGCACGTCGTTCGCGCTCATCGCGACGAGGTCCACACCGATCGTGTCGTGGCGGTCGTGGGCAAAGGCGAGCTTGAGCTTCGTGCCCACCCCGTCGGTGCCGGCGACGAGCACCGGATCGCGGTAGCGTTTGGGGATCTCGCACAGGGCGCCGAAGCCGCCGATGCCGGCGAGCACTTCCGGCCGCAGGGTCGCGCGCGCGTAGGGACGGATGTCGTCGACCAGCGCGTCGCCCGCCTCGAGATCGACGCCCGCGTCGCGGTAAGTGAGGCCGCGTGTCATGCTAGAGTCCGCGGCCGGGATTCTAGCGGAGATGAACTCGCGCCCCGGCGCGCGCACGGCGCCCTATGTCTGGTTCGCGTTGGTCGCGGCGGCGTTCGGCGCGTGGCTGCTCGCGCCGGTGCTCGCGCCCTTTGCGCTGGCGGCCCTCCTCGCATACCTGCTCGCGCCAGCGGTCGAGGTGCTCGCGCGCCGCGGGTTGCCGCGCCCGCTCGCGGCGAGTGCGCTGCTTTTCGTTGCCCTGGCTGCGCTGAGCGCGCTCGCGCTCGTGCTCGTACCGACGTTCCTGCGCGAGTTCGCACGCCTGGCCGAGCGGTTGCCCGGCTTCGTCGAGCGCATGAACGAACTGCTCGTCCCCTGGCTGCGGCAGCACCTGGGCGTCGAGGTCGCGCTCGACGCCGATGCGGTGCGGGTGCTCGCGGCCCGGCTGGTCAGCGGGCGCGAGGAGGCGATCGTCGGCCTGGTCGGCGCTCTCGGCCAGCGCGGCCTGGCGTTCGCCGCCACGCTGCTCAACCTGCTGCTCGTGCCGCTCGTTCTGTACTACCTGCTGCGCGACTGGAACACGCTCCTCGAGCGGCTCGAGGCGCTCGTGCCGCGCCCCTGGCACGCACGCGTCATCGCCTTTGCCCGCGAGGCCGACGCCGCGCTCGCCGGATTCCTGCGCGGCCAGTTGCTCGTCGTTGCAGTGATGATGCTCTACTACCCCCTCGCGCTCGGCCTCGCGGGGCTCGAATTCGCGCTCTCCGTCGGACTGGTGACCGGGCTGCTCGTCGTCATCCCCTATGTCGGCGCGCTCGTCGGGCTTGCGCTTGCCACGCTGGCCGCGCTCGCGCAGTTCGGGCCGGGAAGCGGCTTGCTTTGGGTCTGGGCCGCGTTCGCGATCGGACAGACCCTCGAAGGTTGGATCCTCGTGCCGAAGATTCTGGGCCAACGCATCGGCTTGCACCCCGTTGTGGCGATCTTCGCGCTCGTCGCCTTCGGCGAGCTGCTGGGCGTCTTCGGCGTACTCGTCGCGCTGCCAGCGGCTGCGGTGTTCATTGTCGCGCTGCGGCAGCTCGAGCGAGCGTATCGGGCGGGCGCTTTCTATCGGGGCGACGGATGAGCCGACAGCTCGCCCTGCCCCTGACCTCCGAGGCAACGCCGACGCTAGAGAGTTTCGTGCCCGGCGCCAACGCCGAGGCCCTGGCACGGCTGCGAGCGCTCGTCGCCGGCCGCCTCGCGGAGGGACAGGTGTACCTGTGGGGTGCGCCCGGCAGCGGCAAGACACACCTCGTGCGCGCCTGCGTCGCGGCCCGGCCGGGCCTGCTTGCCGCCGACGACGTACAGGCGCTCGACGACGAGGCGCAGCGCGCCTTGTTTTGCGCGATCCTCGAAGCGCGCGAGGCGGGCGAGCCGGTGCTCGTGGCGGGTGCCGCGCCGCCAGCCGTGCTGCCGCTACGGTCCGACCTGGCAAGCCGCCTCGCGCAAGGGCTCGTCTACCGCCTGCATCCGCTCGGCGACGAGGAACGCCGCGCTTACGTGTTTGCCGAGGCACGCCGGCGCGGACTCGCGCTCGGCGACGAGGTGGTCGCCTACCTGCTTTCGCGCGCGCGCCGCGACCCGGCGAGTCTGGCGGCATTGCTCGAGCGGCTCGACCGCCTGTCGCTCGAGCGCGGGCGGCCGGTGAGCGTCGGCCTCGTGCGCGAGGCTCTCGCCGGAGACGTGCCGCAGTGAGACTTGCGCTCTTCGATCTGGACCACACGCTGCTTGCCGGCGACAGCGACTACGAGTGGGGACAGTATCTGGTCGATCGCGGGGTGCTCGACCGGGCGGAGTACGAGGCGCAGAACCAGGCCTATTACGAGCAATACGTCGCCGGAACCCTCGACATCCACGAATTCCTCGCTTTCGCGCTGCGGCCGCTCGCCGCGCACCGGCGCGCAGACCTGGAGCGTTGGCGCGCCGAGTTCCTGGCGGTGCGCGTCCGGCCGATGATCGGCCCGCGCGCGCGGGCACTCGTGCGCCGGCACCTCGCCGCTGGAGACCTGTGCGCCGTGGTGACGGCGACCAACCGCTTCGTCACTGCGCCGATCGCGCAAGAGTTCGGCGTCGAGCACCTGGTGGCCACCGAGCCGGAGGAGCGCGACGGCCGTTTCACCGGCCGCGTCGCCGGGGTACCTTGTTTCCGCGGCGGCAAGGTCGTGTGCGTCGAGGCCTGGCTCGCTACGCTCGGCCGGCGGCTCGAGGATTTCGCGTCGAGCCGCTTTTACAGCGATTCGCACAACGACCTGCCGCTGCTCGAGCGGGTAACGCACCCCGTCGCCGTCGATCCCGACGCACGGCTGCGTGCCGAGGCGCGCGCGCGCGGCTGGCCGATCCTGTCGCTTCGCGCACCCCCACGAGGGCGCGCCGCACGCCGCTCAAATCGGCCCTAGAATCCGCCGCCCGAATGATCCGCCGCCTGCTCCGCCGCATGTTCGGCATCGAAGAGCCGGGCCTGCGGCGCATCCCCCGCAGCGAGCATGGCCTCGCACGCGAGGCGATCAGCCCGGCTGCGCGCAAGGTCTGCGAAGTGCTCGCCGCCCACGGGCATGCCGCCCACGTCGTCGGAGGGGCGGTGCGCGACCTCTTGCTCGGCCTTGCGCCCAAGGACTTCGACGTCGCGACCGACGCCCGGCCCGAGCGGGTCAAGGCGCTCTTCCGGCGCGCCTATATCGTCGGACGCCGGTTCCGGCTAGTGCACGTGGTCATCGGTGGCGAGACGGTCGAAGTGTCCACCTTCCGTGCCTTCGACCCGGAGACGGTCGAACGCGACGAGCACGGTCGCGTACTGCGCGACAACGTCTACGGCACCCAGGAGGAGGATGCGCGTCGGCGCGACTTTACGGTCAACGCACTGTTCTACGACCCTGCCACGGAAACGGTGCTCGACTGGCACGAGGGGCTGGCCGATCTGCGCAAGCGGCGGCTGCGCATCATCGGTGACCCGGAGACGCGTTACCGCGAGGACCCGGTGCGCATGCTGCGCGCGGTGCGCCTGGCCGGCAAACTCGGCTTCACGATCGACCCCCAGACGCGCACCCCGATCCGCCGTTTCGCGGCGCTCGTCGAACGGGTCCCTCCGGCCCGGCTGTTCGACGAGATGTTGAAGCTGCTCCTCTCGGGCCACGCGAGCGCCTGCCTGCGCCAGCTGCGCGACGAAGGCCTGCACCGCGGGCTGCTGCCACTGCTCGACGTCATCCTCGACCAGCCACTCGGCGAGCGCTTCGTCACGCTCGCGCTCGCGCAGACCGACGAACGCGTGCGCTCGGGCCGGCCGGTTTCGCCCGCTTTCCTGTTCGCGGCGCTCCTGTGGCACCAGGTGCTCGCCGCCTGGCGCGCGCACGAGCGGGCGGGCGAGCGCCCCGTGCCGGCCCTTGCTGCGGCGATCGGCCAGGTGCTGCAGGCGCAGTGCGAAAAGCTCGCCATCCAGCGCCGCTACACCACCCTGATGCGGGAAATCTGGGCGATGCAACCGCGCTTCGAGCAGCGCTCGGGACAGCGACCGTTTCGGCTGCTCGCAGCGCCGCATTTCCGCATGGGTTACGACTTCCTTGCGCTTCGCGCCGCAAGCGGCGAGGTGCCTGCGGAGCTGGAAGCGTGGTGGCGCACGTTTCAGGCGGCCGATGACGACACGCGGCGCGCGATGCGGGTCGCCGAGGCGGCGCCGGCGCCGCGGCGCCGGCGCCGGCGCCGCCGCAAAGCCGCCGTCGCGACGGCTCCGACACCGTGAACACCGCTTGGATCGGACTCGGTTCGAACCTGGGCGAACCGCGCCACCAGATCGAGTCGGCCTTCGCCGCGCTCGCCCGGCTGCCCGACACCCGACTGGCTGCGCGCTCGCGGCTCTACCGGAGCGAACCGGTCGGCGTACCGGACGCCCAGCCCGATTACCTGAACGCGGTCGCACGGGTGCACACGCTGCTTTCACCACGGGAGCTGCTCGCCGCGCTGCTTGCGATCGAGGCCGCGCACGGTCGCGAGCGGTCCCACCGCGGGGCGGCGCGCACGCTCGACCTCGACCTCCTGCTCTATGGGGCGCTCGTCGTGCGCGAGGCCGGCCTCGAGTTGCCGCACCCGCGCTTACACACGCGGGCGTTCGTGCTCGCGCCCCTTGCCGAACTCGATCCGCAGCTCGTCGTGCCGGGGCACGGGACGGTGCGCGCGCTGCTTGCGCGCTGTGCGGCGCAGCGCGCAGAACCGCTTGCGCCGTGAGCCCGCGCTGCCCCCACCTCGCTTGCGCGCAAAGCGGCCGAGCGGCGCGGAATTTTTTGCGCTGCGGGAATTCTCCGGTAGGCTGACCGCGTGCAAGTCGTGCGCAGCCTTGCGGAACTGCGGCGCGCGCGCGAAGCGCTCGGGCACCTGGCGTTCGTTCCCACGATGGGAAACCTCCATGAGGGGCACCTGTCGCTCGTGCGCATCGGCCGTGCCCACGCCGCGCGCGTCGCGGTGAGCATCTTCGTCAACCGGCTCCAGTTCGGACCGGCCGAAGACTTCGACCGCTATCCGCGCACGCCGGAGGCGGACCTCGCGGCGCTCGCCGCGCTCGCCACGGACCTCGTCTTCATGCCGGACGAGGCGATCCTGTACCCGACGCCGCAGACCGTGTTCGTCGAACCGCCGCCCCTTGGCAACGAGCTCGAAGGGCGCTTCCGAGTCGGCTTTTTCCGCGGCGTTGCGACCGTCGTGGCGAAGCTCTTCAACGCCGTACAGCCGCAAGTCGCCGTCTTCGGCAAGAAGGACTACCAGCAGCTGCGCATCGTCGAAGCAATGGTGCGCGAACTCGACATGCCGGTCGCGATCGTGGCCGGGGAAACGGTGCGCGAGGCCGACGGCCTGGCGATGAGTTCGCGCAACGCCTACCTGTCGGCCGCTGAGCGCGCCGAAGCGCCGCGCTTGTACCAGCTGCTATGCGCCGTCGCCGACGGGAAACTCGCGCCGCAGCGGGCGATGGACGAGCTGCGCGTCGCGGGTTGGCAACCGGATTACGTGGAAGTGCGGCGGCGCACCGATCTTGCCGTGCCGCGTCCGCAGGATCGCGACCTCGTCGTGCTCGGCGCCGCCCGCCTGGGTGCCACCCGGCTCATCGACAACGTCGAGTTCGAGCGCTCGGCGCGCGGCCGCGCCGTCTAGGCGGGGTACGGCTCGAAAGTGAGGACTTCCACGGCGCAGCCCATCGCCACCGCGATGCGGTCCATCGCTTCGTCGGTGAGCGCGACCGGTTCGTACTCCGCCTCGCCGCCGCGCGCCGACAGGAACGCGCGCGCCGCCGCCTCGCTCGCCCAGGTCACGATGGGATCCGGGCTGACTCCGGGAACCTGACGACAGATGGGAAAGCCGTCGGCCTTGTAGACGATCGCATACATGGCGGACCTCGCGGGGCCTTCTGCGCGATCAAATCTAGCACAGCCAGGTTGGGGCCGCGGTGCGCGCCCGAGCTGCGCCGCCGCGCGCGCCAAGGGGTGCCCCGTCCCTGCCTTGGCAAGCGGCCGTCTTCAGGCGTCTAATTGCCGGCGAGGGGGAAGCGAGCCCTGCGGGGCCGCGCCCTGAAAGAAGGATCGTCGACGCAAGCAAAGGAGGAAGCGCCATGAACGCCTGCGCAGCACGTGCAGCCGCTGCAGGACGGCTCGCCTACAAATCCTGCGCCGATTCGGAGTACGAGTACGACCCGGCCACCGCGACGCTCTGGGGCTACATGCGCCAGGAGGGGGTTCCTTGCTTCACCCTCGGCCTGCTCAAGGAGATCCGCAGCGTCGGTGCCGAAATCGCAGCGAGCCGCGGTCACTTGGAGCTGGAAGGGGCGATGCAGCCGGTGCACTACTACGTCGCCGCGTCGCGCACGCCGCGGGTCTACAGCCTGGGCGGCGACCTCGCACTCTTCCTTCTGCTCATCCGCGCGCGGGACCGCGACGCGCTCGCGCACTATGCGCGGCTGTGCATCGACAACGTGCACGAACAGTTGCAGCACTACCGAGTGCCAACCCTCACCACGATCGCGCTCGTGCAGGGCGAGGCGCTCGGCGGCGGATTCGAAATGGCGCTGAGTGCCGACCTGCTCGTCGCCGAGGAGTCGGCGACCCTGGGTCTGCCGGAAGTGCTGTTCAACCTCTTCCCGGGCATGGGTGCCTATAGCCTGCTCGCGCGGCGCGCCGGACGCAGGATCGCCGAGGACGTCATCCTGTCAGGTCGTGTCCTGCCTGCGCGCAGGCTGCACGAGCTGGGCATCGTCGACATCGTCGCACCGGACGGGGAGGGCGAGCGCACGGTCGCCGAGTGGATCGCGCGCAACCGGCGCCGGGCGAACGCCTTCTGCGGGGTCATGCGCGCGCGCAGCCAGGTCTTTCCGGTCACGCGCGAGGAGCTGGACGCGGTGGTCGACACCTGGGTCGAGTGCGCGCTGCGGCTGGAGGAGCGCGACCTGCAGATGATCGCGCGCCTCGTGCGCGCCCAACAGGCGCAGTTCGGATTGGCGGCGCGGCCGCCGCGTCCGATGCTCGCGCGCGCAGACTGACGCGCCGGCCGCTCAGCCGGCCGTCCGGTTCCGTTCCCGCAGGCGGCGTTCCAGCTCGTCGCGCGCGGCCGCCTGCTCCTCGCGCAGCTGGCTGACGAGCCCCCCCGCGCGCAGCCGGATCTCGGCGTCGCCGAGCGCGCCCAGGTTCGCGCACAGCCGCGCGAGGCGCACCGCTCCCATGCTCGCCGCCGATCCCTTCATGGCGTGCACGTGCGAGCGAAACTCCGCGAGGTCGCGCGCCGCGAGCGCGCGCTCGATGCGCTCGAGCAGCGCGGCGTTGTCGGACGCGAACACCGCCACCAGCTTCTCGAGGAACGCGGGCGAGGAGCCGAGCTCGGCGAGGTTGCGCAGCATCTCCTGGTCGATCACCGGCAGCGGTCCCTCCGGCGGCGGTGCCTCGGCCGCCCGCAGCGGCGCGACGCCCGGGAATTGCGCGGGCTCGGTGCGACCCCGGGCGCACAGCCGCTGCACCTCGTCGAGGAGGCGGCTCGCCTCGATCGGCTTGGCGAAGAAGCCATCGGCCCCCGCCGCCTCGCACTCGCGGCGCGTCTCGAGCGTGACGTCCGCCGACAGAATGGCGACCGGCAGTCGCCGGCGCCCCCGTCCGAGCAGGCGGATGGCCTGCAGCGTCTGCAGCCCGTCGCGCCCCGGCATGTTGCGGTCGAGCAGCACGAGGTCGTAATCGCCGAGTTCGAGCGCCTGCAAAGCTTGGTCGCCGTTCGCGACCAGCGTCACCGTGTGGCCGGCGCGCTCAAGGATGCGACCGAGCACCTGCCGGTTGGTCTCGTTGTCGTCGGCCGCGAGCACGCGCAGGCTGCGTCCGGTTCCCCGCCGCGCGTACTCGTGCAAGCGCACGACGCCGTCGGCCGGTTCCTCGGACGCGACGAGCGAATGCAGCGCGTGGAAGAGCTGCCGCTTGTCCACCGGCAGCTGAAACACCGCCCGGTAGCCCCACGCGAGTGCCTCGAAGCGGCGCGTCTCGCCCTGCGGCGGGACGGCGAGCACAAGCGGCGGAACGGGCTCCGGCGCCGTGCTCCGGAAACGCCGTGCGCTCTCGCGCGCATCGGCACCGGCGTAGACGATGGCGCTGTGGTACGGCCGCGCGCGCCCGATGTCGGCCACCAGGCGTTGCACCCCTTCGTCGACGGTCGGTACCGCCACCGGCGCCGCCGCCCAGCGCGTGAGCGCGTCGGCGAGCGTGCGCTGCTCGCTCTCGGGAAAACCGACGAGCAGGATGCGCGCACCGGCCAGTTCGCCGGCTCCCGCGCCTTCGCGCTCGGGTTGCTTGGCGAGCTCCAGTTCGAACCAGAAGGTGCTGCCCAGGCCCACTGCGCTTTCCAAGCCGATCGTGCCCCCCATCAGCTCGACCAGATGCTTGGCGATGGTGGTGCCGAGCCCCGTGCCGCCGAAGCGCCGCGTCGTCGACTGGTCCGCCTGCGTGAAGCTGTCGAAAATGCGCGCCTGCGCTTCGGGCGCAATCCCGATTCCGGTGTCGCGCACCGAAAACTTCAAGCGCACGTGCGTGGAGGTCTCGCCTTGGACCGAGACGTGCACAGTGATCGAGCCCTTGTCGGTGAACTTGACCGCATTGCCGACGAGATTAAGCAGGACTTGGCGCAGGTGGTGCGCATCGCCCCGCACCGACGGCGGCACCTCCGGCATGATCGACACGATGAACTCGACGCCCTTCGCCGCCGCCTGCGTCGCGACGAAGCGGCAGGTGCTGTTGACGAGCGCGTGGAGGTCGAAGTCCGCGTCCTCGAGGACGAGCTTGCCGGCCTCGATCTTCGAAAAATCGAGCACGTCCTCCACGAGCGAGAGCATCGCGCGCGAGGCGCTGCGCATGGTCTGCAGCATGTCGGCCTGCTCCCGGCTGAGCGACGTCTCGCGCATCAGGTCGGCGATGCCGATAATGGCGTTGAGGGGCGTGCGCATCTCGTGGCTGACCACCGAGATGAAACGGCGCTTGGCCTCGTTCGCGGCCTGCGACTGTGCGAGCGCGTCGAACAAGCGCCGCACCAGACCGAGCACGTACAGGCTGAGCACGATCAGCGCGCAGGCGAGCTCGATGCCGAAAACGAGATGCCGCTGCCAGAACGGCGTCGTCGCGAGCACCAGCGCAAAACCCGCCAAACTCGCCGCGAGCGCCATCATCAGGTAGCGCGGTCCGTAACGGACCCCGTTGCCGAACGTGATCCACAGGTAGACGAGAAAAAGCGCGGCGCCGTCCTCGTCGAGATACCACATGCAAAAGGTGACCGCGGCCGCGTCGAGCACAAGCCCGAGGACGCGCCGCAGCGGCGAGGCAGCGACCGCTACGGCCGTCCAAAAAAGCAGCGCAAGCGCCGCCGCGTTGAAGCCGAGGTACACGTAGTGGTGCGCTTTGAGCTCGGCCCAGGCGGCCGCGCTCAACCCCCCCGGCAGCAAGTACGTGCCCAACACCAGGCCCAGCACCACGCGCACGAGCGCCTGCTCGGGCTCGCGATCGGGCCGGCCGAGGAGGGCTGCGCGCAGGCGCGCGAGCAGCGCCGATTTCATGCGCGCCGCTCCGTGCGCGCCGGGTCCTGCCAGTCCCGTTGCACCTCGAGCACTCGATCGCGCGCGGCGACGAAGGCGTCGACCAGCCGGGGGTCGAAGTGCTGGCCGCGCTGTGCGCGCAGGTAGCCGAACGCCTCGTCCGCGCTCCAGGCGGGTTTGTAGGGGCGTCTCGAGGTGAGTGCGTCGTAGACGTCGGCGACCGCGACGATACGCGCGCACAGCGGGATGTGGTCACCGACCAGACCGTTCGGATAGCCGCCGCCGTCGTAGTGTTCGTGGTGGCCGAGCGCGATGAGCGCGCCCATGCGCACGTACTTCGATGCGCTTCCTTTCAGGATCTCGTGTCCGATCAGCGGATGGCGCTGCATCGTGCGCCACTCCTCGGCGTCCAGCCGCCCTGGCTTGAGCAGGATGCCGTCCGGGATGCCGATCTTGCCGATGTCGTGCAGTGGCGCCGCGAGCTCGATGGTCTCGGCCTCGTCGCGCTCCAGCCCGATCGCGTTCGCGATCAGCCGCGCGTAGCGCGCCATGCGGATCAAATGGTAGCCGGTCTCCTCGTCCCGGAATTCGCCCGCGCGCGCCAGCCGCAGCAACGTCTCTTTTTCGCGTTCGCGGATCTCGCGCGTCGCCTCCTCCACCATGCCTTCGAGCAACCGGCGCCGATCCTCTAACGCCAGGTGCTGGCGGCGCAGCGTGAGCAGATTGCGGCAGCGCGCCTGACACTCGCGCGCGTCCACCGGCTTGGTGAGAAAGTCCGTGATGCCGGCGTCGAGCGCAGCGTAGCGGACCTTCTTGTCGTCCTGCACCGTGACCATCACGATCGGCACGTGCTCGTAGCCAGGCAGCGCGCGCAACCGACGCGCAAAATCGATGCCATCCATCTCCGGCATCATGTAGTCGACGAGTACGAGATCGGCAACGTGCCGCGTCGCCCAAAGCACCGCGTCGATCGGGCGCGCGAAACCCTCGACGGTGAGCCGCTCGTCGAGCGTGCGGACCACCTGTTCAAGGATCGCCCGGCTGGTCGACTGGTCGTCGACGACGAGCACGGTGTTGCGCGCGGCGGGCAACACGTGGATGCGGGCCTGCGCCATCGAGCCGACCTCCTCTGACGCCGGCTAGCCTACGCCGGGGCCCAGAGGCTGTCCAGATAAAAGGAGCGCGGCGCTGCGCCCCCCCGCAGCCTCTTGCGCGCGCGGGCATGTGCCGGAAGAGAGACTCGAACTCTCACGCCCTTGCGGGCGGCGGATTTTGAGTCCGCTGCGTCTACCGGTTCCGCCATTCCGGCCCGCTCCTATGTTCGCACAGCGAGGCGGTCCGTGCCGATCCTATAATGCCGCGCCGATGAAGGTCGCCGACTTCGACTACGCGCTTCCGCCCGAGCGCATCGCGCGGGAGCCAGCGCCCGAGCGCGCGGCGAGCCGCCTGCTGCATCTGGACGGCCGCTCGGGCGCCGTCGCGGACCTTCATTTTCGCGACCTGCCGAAGCTGGTCGCCCCTTCCGACGTCGTCGTGCTCAACGACACGCGCGTGCTGCGCGCACGGCTGCACGGCCGCAAAGCCACCGGCGGGCGCGTCGAGGTGCTCGTCGAGCGCATCCTCGACGAACGGGAAGCGGTCACGCTCGTGCGCGCCGGCCATCCGGTGCGGCCCGGCCTGCGCGTATTCTTCGGCCGCGAGGCGGAGGCGGAGGTGCTCAGCCGAGAAGGCGAGCAATTCCGGTTGCGCTTTTCAGAACCGGTCGCGGCGCTCCTTGAGCGGGCGGGCGAGGTGCCGCTACCGCCCTACATCCCCCACCGGCCGCGGCCCGAGGACGCCGAGCGCTACCAAACGGTCTACGCGGCGCGCGATGGCTCGGTCGCCGCACCGACGGCCGGACTGCACTTCGACCACGCCATGCTCGCCGCGCTGCGCGCGCAAGGCGTCGCGATCGTCACCGTGACGCTGCACGTCGGCTACGGCACCTTCCGTCCCTACCGCACCGAGACCATCGAAGCGCACCGCATGCATCCCGAGCGCTACGAGGTCCCGGCGACGGCGGTCGAGGCGATTGCGCGTGCGCGCGCCGCCGGCGGACGGGTGCTCGCGGTCGGCACCACGGTGTTGCGCGCGCTCGAGTCCGCGGCGTCGGAGGGGCGTCTACAGCCTCGCCAGGGCGAGACCGACCTCTACGTGACGCCCGGATTCCGCTTTCGCGTCGTCGAGCGGCTGCTCACGAACTTTCACCTGCCGCGCTCGACGCTCTTCGTGCTCGCGTGCGCCTTCGGTGGGCTCGAGGCCGTACGCCGCGCCTACGCGCACGCGATCGAGGCCGGCTATCGGTTCTTCTCCTACGGCGACGCGATGTTGATCGAACGCGCGGCGTGAAATTCGCCGTCACGCACCGCGACGGCGAGGCGCGGCGCGGCGTGCTCGAACTCGCGCATGGCCGCGTCGAGACGCCCGCCTTCTTGCCCGTCGGCACCTACGGCACCGTAAAAGCGATGACGCCGGCCGAGCTCGAGGCGCTCGGGGCGCAGATCGTGCTCGCGAACGCCTTCCACCTCTGGCTGCGCCCGGGGCTCGCGGTCATCGAGCGCCACGGCGGTCTACACCGCTTCATGGGGTGGCCGCACCCGATCCTCACCGATTCGGGCGGTTTCCAGGTGTTCAGCCTCGCTCCGTTGCGGCGCGTCACCGACGAGGGCGTGCACTTCGCCTCGCCCGTGAACGGCGAGCGGCTGTTCCTGACGCCGGAACTGTCGCTGCGCATCCAGCGCGTGCTCGGCGCCGACATCGCGATGGTGCTCGACGAATGCCTGGAACATCCGGCGAGCGAGGCGGCGGCGCGCCGCGCGATGGAGCGTTCGTTGCGCTGGGCGGAACGGTCCAAGCGTGCGCACGAGGGCAACCCGGCAGCGCTCTTCGGCATCGTGCAGGGCGGCATGTACGAGCGGCTGCGCGACACCTCGCTCGCAGGCCTGCAGGCGATCGGGTTCGACGGCTACGCCCTCGGCGGGCTGTCGGTCGGGGAACCGCCGCAGGAGCGGCGCCGCATCCTCGCGCACTGCGCGCTGCAGCTGCCGGCCGACCGTCCGCGCTACCTGATGGGTATAGGTACGCCCGAAGACCTGGTCGAGGCCGTCGGACTCGGCATCGACTTTTTCGACTGCGTGCTGCCGACGCGCAACGCCCGTAACGGCTGGCTCTACACGCGCCACGGCGACGTGCGCATCCGCAATGCGCGCTGGCGCGACGACCCTGCGCCGCTCGACGAGAGCTGCGGCTGCTACACCTGCCGCCATTTTTCGCGCGCCTACCTGCACCACCTGCAGCGCACAAACGAGATCCTCGGCGCGCGCCTCGCGACGATCCACAATCTCGCCTACTACCTCGAACTGATGTCCGAGCTGCGCGCGGCGATCGCCGCCGGGCGCTACGCCGACACCGCGGCCGCGCTGCACGCCGCGCGCGCGAGGCCACAGCCATGCGCCTGAAAAAAGGCGCCGGCGATGCGCGCGGCCGCAGACCGCACCGCCCGCTCGAACTTCTCCTCGCCCGGGATATGCGGCGCGAGCAGCCCGGCACGTAGAGTCGCCGCTTCGCGCTCTCGCCCTCGCAGCGCGCGCGAGCGCCGCGCGCGGCGTCTCGTGCGGCGCGCGCAGCGACGAAGGCGCCTCCCTCTCTATCGCTACCGTGCTCGCGCAAAGCAAGGATTGCGACGAGGACGCAGGCGGCGTTGGCAGGTCTTGATCGGGATCAGGCGCCGCCTCTGGGTGTTATAATTTGCGCTTCTATCCCGCTCCTCACGGGAATTTGCGTGTTCCTCTCGAGCGCTTACGCGCAGGCCGCCGGTGGCGCCGGCGATCCGGGACTGATCGGCTTGCTGCCGATCGTGCTCATGTTCGTGCTCCTCTATTTCTTGCTCATCCGGCCGCAGATGAAGCGCGCCAAGGAGCACCGGCAGATGCTCGAAGCGCTACAAAAGGGCGACGAGGTGGTGACCTCGGGCGGCGTGGTCGGGCGCATCACGCGCATTGGCGAAGCGTACGTGAGCCTCGAAATCGCGCCCAACACCGAAGTGCACGTGCAGAAGGCGGCGGTGCAGACGCTGCTGCCCAAGGGCACGCTCAAATCGATCGGCTGAGGAGTCCAGTGGTCGGAGCGCCGCGCGCCGCGACCGCCAGGACCGCGCCCGGTACCCGAGCCGCGTGAATCGCTTCCCGCTCTGGAAGTACGCGCTCATCGCGCTCGCTGTCGCGGTCGGCGCGCTGTACGCGCTGCCGAACCTATACGGCGAGTCGCCTGCGGTGCAGATCGCGAGCCTCAAGGCCACGGTGCGCGCCGACGCCGCGCTCGCCGCCCGCGCCGAGGAGCTCCTGCGCGCGCAGGGCGTTGCGCCCACGGGCGCCGTGCTCGACGCCAACGGCGTGCGGTTGCGCTTTGCCGACACCGACCAGCAGCTGCGGGCGCGCGACCTGCTCGAGCGCGCGCTCAACCCCGACGCGGCCAACCCCACCTACACCGTCGCGCTCAACCTGCTGCCGGCCTCGCCCGCGTGGCTTGCCGCGATCGGGGCGATGCCGATGTACCTGGGGCTGGACCTGCGCGGCGGGGTGCACTTCTTGCTGCAGGTCGACATGGCGCAGGCGATCACGAAGCGGCTCGACAGCCTGGCCGCGGACGTGCGCGCGCTCCTGCGCGAGAAGGGCGTGCGCCACGGCGGGGTGGCGCGCGAGGGACAAGCGCTGCGCCTGCGCTTCCGGGACGCGCAGGCGCGCGAGCGGGCGCGCGAGGCGATCGCGCAAGCGGTCCCAGACCTCGCGCTCGCCGAGCGTGGCGCGGGCGAGGAGCTCCTTCTCGTTGCGACGCTGCTGCCCGAAGCGATCCGGCGCACGCAAGAGTACGCGCTCAAGCAGAACATCACCACGCTGCACAACCGCATCAACGAGCTGGGGGTCGCCGAGCCGGTGATCCAGCAACAGGGGGCGGACCGCGTCGTGGTTCAGCTCCCCGGCGTGCAGGACACCGCCAAGGCCAAGGAGATCCTCGGTCGGACCGCAAGCCTCGAGATCCGGATGGTGGACGAGGAGCGCATGACGCCGGAGCACCTGGCGGCCGCCGCGCGCGGCGAGGTGCCCTTCGGCAGCGAGTACTACGTCGAGCGCAACGGACAGCCACTCCTGGTCAAGAAACAGGTCATCCTGACGGGCGAGCGCCTGACGGATGCTCAGCCCGGTTTCGACCCGCAGACCAACGAGCCCGCGGTGCACCTGCGGCTCGACGGACAGGGCGCGCGCATTTTCCAGGAGGTGACGCGCGAGAACGTCGGCAAGCGCATGGCGATCCTGCTCGTCGAGCGCGGCCGCGCCGAGGTCATCACGGCGCCGGTGATCCGCAGCGAGATCCCGGGCGGCCGGGTGCAGATCTCCGGTCGCATGAGCACCCGCGAGGCGAACGACGTGGCGCTCCTGTTGCGCGCCGGCTCCCTCGCGGCACCGATGGAAATCGTCGAGGAGCGCACGGTCGGTCCCTCGCTCGGCCGCGAGAACATCGAAAAGGGCTTCCGCGCCACGCTCTGGGGTTTCGTGGCGATCATTGCGTTCATGAGCCTGTATTACCTGCTCTTCGGCGTCATCTCGTCGCTTGCCCTGGCGGTGAACGTCGTGCTGCTGGTCGCGCTGCTCTCGCTGCTGCAGGCGACCCTCACCCTGCCGGGCATCGCGGCGATCGCCCTCACGCTCGGCATGGCGATCGACGCCAATGTGCTCATCAACGAGCGCATCCGGGAGGAGCTGCGGGCAGGACAGTCGCCGCAGGCGGCGATCGCCGCGGGCTACGAGCGCGCCTGGGGCACGATCCTCGACTCGAATGTGACCACCTTGATCGCCGGCTTGGCGCTGCTCGTGTTCGGCACCGGGCCGGTGCGCGGCTTTGCCGTGGTGCACTGCCTGGGCATCCTCACCTCGGTATTCTCGGCCGTGCTCGTGTCGCGGGCGGTCGTCAACCTCGTCTACGGCCATCGGCGGCGCGTCGCGCGTCTGGCGATCGGCAACACGTCCTGGAAATAAGGGAGCGGCGCATGGAATTCTTCAAGATACGGCGCACGATTCCCTTCATGCGCTATGCGCCCGTTTTTAACATCCTCTCGGCGCTCACCTTCGTTGCCGCGATCCTGTTTCTTGCGCTGCGCGGCCTCAATTTTTCGATCGAGTTCACGGGCGGCACGGTGATGGAGATGGCCTGGCGCGAGCCGGCGGACCTGCCCGCGATCCGCGCCGCTCTCGAGCGCGCCGGCCTGAAGGCCGAAGTGCAGGCCTTCGGTTCCACGCGCGACGTGCTGGTGCGGCTCGCGCCTGCGGGCGAGCGTGGGACGGCGGACCTGTCGCAGCGCGTCGCCGCCCTGCTCGCCGACGCGGTGCCGGGGGGCGAGGTGCGGCGCGTGGAGTTCGTCGGGCCGCAGGTGGGCGAGGAGCTCGCCGAGTACGGTGCGCTCGCGCTTCTCATGACCGCCGTGGGCATCGTGCTCTATCTGTGGCTGCGCTTCGAGTGGCGCTTTGGCCTGGCGGCGATCCTGGCCAATCTGCACGACGTGCTCATCATCCTCGGCGTGTTCGCGTTCTTCCAGTGGGAGTTTTCGTTGCCGGTGCTCGCCGCGGTGCTCGCGGTGCTCGGTTACTCGGTCAACGAGTCCGTGGTCGTATTCGACCGCGTGCGCGAGAATTTCCGCAAAATGCGCCGGGCTGCGACGCGCGAGGTGATCGACGCCTCCATCACCGGCGTCATCTCGCGCACCGTCATCACGCATGGTTCGACGCAGATGATGGTCGTGACGATGCTCCTGTTCGGGGGGCCGGCGCTGCACTATTTTGCGCTCGCGCTCACAATCGGGATCCTGTTCGGCATCTACTCCTCGGTGTTCGTGGCCTCGCCGCTGGCGATGTGGTTCGGCGTCTCGCGCGACCAGTTCGTGCGGCCGCAGCGTCGCGAGCACCGCGACGAGCACGGAGGCGCGGTCGTCTGAGCCGGCCTCGCTACTTCAGGATCTGCACCAGATTCGAGAAGTCGTCGCTCCATGGCCGCCAACGGGGCTCGCGCCGGGGCTCTTCGGCGCCGGCGGCGACGATCGCCTCGCGCGCGAGCGCGGCGGCGGAGCGCGCAACCAGCACCCAGTCGCTCTGCGTGTCCTCGTCGCTCTCGGCGCGGCGGTAGACGACCTTCGTCGTCGCGCCGGCGTCGTCGGCGAGCCGTGCGACCACCGGCACCAGATCCAGGAAACGGTTCGAGACGTGCAGCGCGACGATGCCGTCGGAGCGGACGTGGCGCAGGTAGAGCGCGAGCGCCTCGCGCGTGAGCAGATGCACGGGAATGGCATCGCTCGAGAAGGCGTCGATCACGAGCACGTCGTAGCCCTGCGGCGGCTCGCGCTCGAGGGCGAGGCGCGCGTCGCCCGGGACGATCTCGATACGCGCGACGCTGTCGGCGAGGTACGTAAACGCGCGCTGCGCAAAAGCGACCACCTGCGGGTTGATCTCGTAAAAGCGGAACACGTCGCCCGGTCGGCCATACGCCGCGAGCGTGCCGACCCCCAGGCCGACGACCCCGACGCGGCGCGGGCCGTCGCCGCGGCTCGCGAGCGCCGCCGCGACCCCTGATTTTTCGTCGTAATAGGTGGTCGGCCGGCGGCGCAAGTCCGGATGCAGATACTGCTCGCCGTGCATGATGACGCCGTGCACGAGGCGGCGCAGGTGCCCCGGCTCTCCGTCGGCGCCGTATTCTTTTACGCGAAGCACGCCGTAGAAGTTTCGCGCCGAGGCGCGCACGTCCTCGCCGTAACGAAGCGCGTCGTAGAGCGCGGCGCCGGCGGCCGCGACGACGAGCACGAGGCTTGCGGCTCGCGCCGCCGCGTGGAGGTGTGCAAAGCGCAGCGCGGCGAGCGTCGCGAGCGCAACGAGCGCCACGCCGAGCTCGAAGTAGCCCGGGAAAACAAGGGGCGCAAGCACCGCGACCGCGAATCCGCCGAGCGCGCCGCCCGCCGCCACGGCAAGGTAGAAGCCGGTTAGCCGCTCGGCCGGCGGTCGCGTCTCGTACAACTCACCGTGGCAGAACAGGCACGCAAAAAAGAGGCCCGAGAGGTAGATCGCGAGCTGCAGGTACAGGTCGAACTGGTGGCGCGTGTCGACCAGTAGCCAGAGCATGCCGGCGAGCCACACGAGCACGAAGCTCCACGCGATGCGCGGCCGGTAGGCGCCTCGCCCCTCGAAAGCAAGGATGAAGGTGAAGAGGTAGATCGCGAGCGGCACCACCCAGAGGAGCGGCACCGAGGCGACGTTCTGGGTCAGGTGGTTGGTGACAGCCAAAAGCAGCGTCGAACCGGTTGCCGAGAGCGCGATCCAGAGCCCCCAGCGGCCGCGGCGCACGGGGCTTGCGCGCACCGGGGCGGGCGCGCCGACGGCCGGACCTCGCTCGGGGCTGAGCCAGGCGAGCGCCGCACAGGCGAGTGCGAAAGCGACAAAGAGCGCCGACCACGCCTGAATTTGTGCGGCGCCGCCCAGCGCGGGCTCGACCGCGAAGGGGTAACCGAGCAGCGCGGCGAGCGAGGCGAGGTTCGAGACGGCGAACAGGCGATACGGGTTCTCCCCCGGTCGGGCGCGGGCGAACCAGGCCTGCAGCAGCGGGCTCGTCGCGGCAAGCAGTCCGTAGGGCAGACCGACGGCGGCGGCCAGCAGCCCCAGGATGTGGACGACCGGGTTCTCCTCGCCCTGCGGCTTCCACTGCTCACCCGGCGTGATGGGCAGAGTCGCCACCGCCGCCGCGAGCAAGGCGCTGTGGACGAGCGCCTGCACGCGGGGGTGCGCACGCGCAAGGGCGTGCGCGTACGCGTAGCCGGCGAGCAACATGGTCTGGAAAAACAGCATGCAGGTCGTCCACACCGCCGCGCCGCCGCCGAACCAGGGCAGGATCAGCCGTGCAATGAGCGGTTGCACGAGAAAAAGCAGGAACGAGGACAGGAAGATCGTCGCGCCGTAGAGGAAAAAGCCGGCCGGGCGCGCGGCCGCGAGGCCGCGCATCTAGATTCGGCGCGCAAGTCGCGCCGCGTAGCCCGTGTAGCGGGCCGGCGCGAGCGCAGAGAGCCGGCGCTCTGCGGGCGGGGGCAGCCCGAGCGAGCGCACGAGCGCCAAGTAAGCGGTACGATCGAGCCGCCGACCGCGCGTCGCCTCGGCCACGCGCTCGTAGGCGCCAGCGACGCCGTAGCGCCGCGCCACCTGCTGCAGCGCTTCGCCGAGCACTTCCCAGTGCCCTTCCAGGTCGCGCGCGATCGTCGCCCTGTCGGCCTCCAGCCTGGCGAGCCCGCGCCGACAGCCGTCCCAGGCGAGCAGGCTGTGGCCGAAGGCGACGCCGACGTTTCGGAGCACGGTCGAATCCGATAGGTCGCGCTGCCAGCGCGACACAGGAAGCTTGTCTGCGAGGTGGCGCAGCAAGGCGTTGGCGACTCCGGCGTTGCCTTCGGAGTTTTCGAAGTCGATCGGGTTCACCTTGTGCGGCATGGTGGAGGAGCCCACCTCGCCGCCGCGCCGCCGCTGGCGAAAATAGCCGAGCGCGACATAGCCCCAGCAGTCGCGGTCGACGTCGAGCACGATCGCGTTCACGCGCGCGCACGCGTCAAGGAGCGCCGCCAGGCCGTCGTGCGGCTCGATCTGCGTCGTGTACGCGTTAAAGCGCAGGCCGAGCGCGGCGACCACGCGCCGCGCAAGGCGCTCCCAGCGCACCTCGGGATAGGCGATCGCGTGCGCGTTCCAGTTGCCAACGGCGCCGTTCAGCTTGCCGTCGATCGGCGTCTGCGCGAAGGCCGCGCGCGCGCGCTTGAGGCGCGCCGCGAAATTGGCGCACTCCTTGCCGAGCGTGGTGGGCGAGGCCGGCTGACCGTGGGTGCGCGCGAGCATGGGCAGCCGCGCCCAGCGGTGCGCCGCCTCCCGCAGCGCCGCGACCAGGGCGTCGAGCGCCGGCAGCAGCACCTGCGCGCGCGCCGCAAGCAGCATCCGGCCGTAGGCCAGATTGTTGATGTCTTCCGAGGTGCAGGCGAAATGCACGAATTCGAGCGCGCGCCTCAGTTCCCGTTCGCCGCCGAGGCGCTCGCGCAGGAAGTACTCGACCGCCTTGACGTCGTGCCGGGTGCGCGCCTCGATCGCCTTGACGCGCGCTGCGTCGGCCGGCGAGAACGCCTCGGCCAGGCGCGCAAGGCGCGCGCGCGCGCGGCGCGACAGGCGGAGCTCCGGGATCGCCGGTTCCGCCGCGAGCGCCGCGAGCCAGGTCAGTTCGACGCGCACCCGCTCGCGCACGAGCGCCGCCTCGCTGAAATGCGCGCGTAGCGGTGCGACCGCCCCGGCATAGCGGCCGTCGAGCGGCGAAAGAGCAAGGAGCGGCGCAGGCATCGGCGGCGGCCGCGCTATTGTAGCGATGCGCGCTGCCGGCCCCACTTGCGCGGCGCGGCTGCGGAAACGGTGGCGCTTCGGGCGTCACGCCGCAGCTAGAATGGGGGGCATGAAACTCTGGGCGTCGCTCGCCAGCCCCTTCGTGCGCAAGGTCCGCATCGTCCTCGCCGAGAAGGCCGTGCCCTGCGAGCTCGCCCTCGTCGACGTCGCCCCCGCCGAACACGCGGCCGTCGCCGCGAATCCCCTCGGCAAGATCCCGGCGCTCGTGCTCGACGAGGGAGCGACGCTCTACGATTCGCGCGTGATCGTCGAATACCTCGACTGCGCGTATCCTCACCCGCGGCTGCTTCCCGAGCACTGGCGCACGCGCGTCGAGGTGCGCCGCTGGGAAGCGCTCGCCGATGGGGTGCTCGATGCCGGCGTGCTCGTGCGCTACGAATCGCAGCGCCCGCCCGAGCAGCAGAGCGCGCAGTGGACCGACAAGCAGCTCGGCAAGGTGCGACGGGGTCTCGACGCCATGGAGGCGGGGCTTGGCGCACGCGGCTGGTGCGTGGGCGACGGCTACACGCTCGCCGACGTGGCGCTCGCCTGCGCGCTCGGCTGGCTCGAGTTCCGCCGACCGGGCGGAATCGACTGGCGCGCCGGACGTCCGAACCTCGTGCGGCACTACGAGGCGCTGCTCGCCCGGCCGGCAATCGCCCAGACCGCGCCGCGCGAGCGCTTAGACTCGCCCTAGGCAAGCCCCTTGCGCGGTCGTCGCGACCCGGTCGCGAAAGGCGCGTCTATTGAGGACCGGCACGAGGACCGGGGGCGGTACCCTTGCGCAGCCGACGCTTGCGCGCGACGAATCGCCCGACGACCGCCGCTAGGCGATCACCGCCCCGCCGAGGCAGACCTCGCCATCGTAGAGCACGGCCGCCTGCCCTGGCGCAATCGCGCGCTGCGGTTCGTCGAAGCAGAGCTCGAGGTGGTCTGCCTCGGCGCACACGACGCGGCAGGCCGCGTCCGGCTGGCGGTAACGCGTCTTTGCCGTGTAGCGCTCCGCGGTGCACGGCGGCGCGCCGGAAATCCAGTGCGCCTGCGTCGCCGCGAGTGCACGGCGTTCGAGCAGCGGGTGACGCCGACCCTGGACGACGATCAGGGCGTTGCGCGCAAGGTCCTTGTGCGCCACGTACCAAGGCTCGCTGCCCGCTCCGCGTCGGCCGCCGAGGCCGAGCCCCTTTCGCTGGCCAACCGTGTAGAAATGCAGGCCGCGGTGTTCGCCGAGGGTGCGCCCCTCGGGATCGAGGATCGGTCCCGGCGCGGGCGGCAGGTAGCGCGCGAGAAAGCGAGCGTACGGCCGCTCGCCGACGAAACAGATCCCGGTGGAGTCGGGGCGGTCGTGGTTCGGTAGCCCCGCCGCGCGCGCCATGGCGCGCACCGCGCGCTTTTCCATCTCGCCGACCGGAAAAAACACCCGCGCGAGCTGCGCCTGCGTCAGCCGGTGCAGAAAATAGCTCTGGTCCTTGTCCCGATCCACCCCGCGCAGCAGCTCCCAGCGCCCGTTGCGCGAGCGTACGCGTGCGTAATGGCCGGTCGCGATCGCCCGCGCGCCGCGATCGAGTGCGTACTCGAGGAAGGCGCGGAACTTGATCTGGGCGTTGCAGAGCACGTCGGGGTTGGGGGTGCGGCCGGCGCGGTGCTCGCGCAGGAACTCGGCGAAGACGCGCTCGCGGTACTGCGCTGTGAAGTCGACGGCCTCGAGCGGGATGCCGACCGCTTCGGCCGCCGCTGCGGCAGCGACGAGATCCTCGCGCGCGGGGCATGCGCCGTCGTCCTCCCAGCTACGGATAAAGACGCCCTCGACCGCGTGGCCCGCGCGCACGAGCAGGAGCGCCGCGACCGCGGAATCGACGCCGCCCGAGAGCCCGACCAGTACGCGCGCCATCGCTTCAGGCGTAGTCCTGCGAAAGCACCGCGAGCGGGAAGTGCCGCCCGGCCAGGTGGTCCTCGACGCAAGCGAGCACAAGGGGGGATCGGTGCCGCGCGCGCGCCGCGCGCAACTCTGCCGCGCTCAGCCAATGCAGGGCGACGATCCCCTCCAGGCGGGGGTGTCCTTCGCCTCGTTCCTGCGCTTTGCCCGTAAAGCAAAAGCGCAAGTAAGTGAGGTCGCTTTGCGCGTCGCGCCAGCGGTAGACCCCCACCAGCGCGCGCGGGCGAAAATCGCAGCCCGTCTCCTCGCGCACCTCGCGCACCACGGCCTCGAGGAGCGACTCGCCGGCCTCGAGATGGCCTGCGGGCTGATTGAGCACGCGGCGGCCGTCGACTTCCTCCTCGACGAGCAGGAAGCGGCCGTCGCGCTCGATGACCGCGGCGACCGTCACGTTCGGCCGCCAACGGCTCATGGACCGAGGGCTCGGGCGGCGGTCTGATTCGCACTCAGGAACTGGGCGATGCGCCCGATGCCTTCCTCGATCGCGGCGCGCGAGGCGGCGTACGAGAAGCGCAGATGCTGCCCTTCGCCCGGGATGCGCGCCCCGAAGTGCACGTCGGCCAGCACCGCGACGCCGGCCTCGTGCAGCAGCCGCACGCGCAGTGCCTCGGAGTCCGATACGCCGATGCGGGCGCAGGCCTCGGTCACGTTCGGCCACGCGTAGAAAGCGCCCCCGGGGCGCGCGCAGCGCACCCCCGGCAGTTCGTCGAGCAAGCCGACAATCAAGTCGCGCCGGGCTCGGAACTCGGCGCGCATGCGTTCGGTCGCCTCCTGCGGGCCGCAGATCGCCTCCAGCGCCGCCCACTGCGACACCTGCGCGGCGCAGGATTCGGTGTTCGTCACCCAGCGCGTGAAGACGGGGGCAAGCCGCCGGTTGGCGGCAAAGCCGACGCGCCAGCCCGTCATCGCCCAGGTCTTCGACGCTCCGTCCAGGATCACCGTGCGCTCGCTCATGCCGGGCAGTTGCGCGATCGAGCAGAACTCGCCGTCGTAGACGAGGCGCGCGTACACCTCGTCCGAGAGCACCCAGACCTGCGGGTGGCGCTCGAGGATCCGGGCGATCGCTTCGAGCG
>OGCL01000111.1_pt1 | contig 90453 bp, 78 predicted proteins | sample 1570041 | NCBI WGS metagenome assembly OGCL01 (sample SAMN06266162, study PRJEB24511) | hot springs metagenome | isolation source: Hot spring water | place: South Africa: Limpopo | collected 2015-06-22
ATGATTCATGAGAGAAGCTAATCCTATATCTACTGATAGAGATTCACTATGTCCCTTCCCATTCTCATAAATGACTTGGGATTGCTATAGTAAGCATCCGAGTTTTTACAATGGCGTTCATCTCCTAGGCTGGGACAGTCAACACAAGCAAGAATACAAGTTCCCAGAGATTGAACGTCAGCAGCAAAAGTATTTCCTGAACTATCTAAAAACAGCTAATACTCAGTTTATTGAAAAAAACAACCAATTAAAGAAACTCCTGCAAGAAGCTGCTTCCCTCCATTATGCGGGTTATTGGGCAGAAGCGATTCAGAAATATCTCGTGTATTTGGAGGAGAATAGGTTCGATGCAGAAGCTTGGCACGATCTGGGGATGAGCTTCTTTCAATTGGGTAACTATCGTGATGCTTTGCATACCGTACAAACAGCACTCAATCTCGATGATTCCTCAGGTCTCAAACACTATAGTCTAGGGTTGATTCTACAGAGTGATGGCCAGGAAAATGATGCGATTTCAGCATATTATCAAGCGATCGAATATGATCCGACTCTGATCGATGCCTATAATAACCTTGGCAATCTTTTAATGAAACGAGGAGATCTGGAGAGCGCTGAGCAGATCTATCGGCAAGCAATTAACCTTCGGCCAGATCACTTCGGTACATATTTAAATTTGGGCAATGTCTTATTGCATCTTAACAAGGTAGAAGATGCTGTTTCTGCTTATCAGATAGCTCTTAAGTATCGGCCAGATGATCCAGATATTCTCATCAATTTATTAATTGGCTTGAAAACAATTGGTCAAACCGATGTAATAATAGGAGTAGCCCAGCAAGCCTACGAACAATTTCCGGATCTACTCATCTTCCAGTTTTTTGCATGGCTTACCTTGCCGATTATTTATGAATCAACACTCGAAGTTGAATTTTGGCGAAATCGCTTCATCGAGAATTTGGAAAAGTTTGTAGCTAATATTCAGTTAAGTACCCCAGAAGATAGTCGTAAGTGGATGGCGGTTTTAGATTACGGTACAACGTTTTTCTTGCAATATCAAGGTAAGAATGATCTCCATTTACAACAGTTTTATGGAGAGGCTATTCATCGGATTATGGCTGCTAACTATCCTCAATGGACGCAACCACGGCCAATGTCTCCCCCTAGCCCTGGCGGTCGCCTGCGGATTGGTTATATTTCCCATTGTCTGAAATCGCATACTGTAGATTTCCTGTTTAGTGGCTGGATCAAGTATGCGGATCGAGAACGCTTTGAAATATATTGCTATCACCTTGATTCCGTTCAAGATCACATGACGAAAAAATATCGACTCTACAGTCATGCTTTTCACCATATCCCTAATAATCTGGAAGCAGTTTGTCAACAAATTATCAACGATCGCCTTCATATTCTAGTTTTTCTAGATCTGGGTATGTACGCCCTGCCAACTCAAATCGCCGCCTTGCGCTTAGCCCCAATCCAGTGTTTAGCCTGGGGCCATCCTATTACGTCGGGTTTGCCTACGATCGACTATTTCCTGACCAGTGACCTTATGGAACCGGAGAACGGTGACGAACACTATACGGAACAACTGGCTCGCCTGCCTAACATTAGCATTGCCTACGAGAAACCCATTCTCCCTGAAGTTGACAATCCCCGTGCTGAGTTTGGATTTACGGATCAGGATATTGTGTATCTCTCCTGCCAATCTTTGTTTAAATACTTGCCCCAATATGATTTTATTTTTCCCGCGATTGCTCAGCAGGTTAAACAGGCTCGCCTTGCTTTTATCTCTTACTATAGTCAACATGTAACAAGTAAATTTAAGAAACGTTTGGACCAAGCGTTTAAAGAGTTTGACTTAAATTATGAGAAATTTTGTATATTTTTACCACCTTTAAACCATCAGACTTACTTGCGATTGAATTTAGCAGCTGACATTTTTTTAGATACCCTGAGTTGGTCAGGAGGGCGTACAACGCTAGAGGCGATCGCCTGTGGTTTGCCAGTGGTCACCTGTCCGGGTGAATTTATGCGGGGGCGGCATAGCTATGCGATTTTGCGACAAATGGGCGTGACGGCCACGATCGCCCATAACGAATCGGAATATATCGAAATTGCCGTGCGATTAGGCCAAGATGCGGGCTGGCGAGCGGAAATCTGTCAACAAATGCAGGCGGGACAAGCCCGTTTATATGAGGATGTGACCTGTGTGCGGGCGTTGGAGGACTTCTATTGGCAGGCGACGGGGTTAGCGCGGGATTAGGGGAGATACTACAGGGAAAAAGCAGGGAAAACCACCAATGCACAAAGACGCAAAGGGAAGCACGCTAGTAGGCTGTCAACTTTAAGGTGCTTTTGTCACTTTAGGCCGAGTTAGGATTTAAAACTGTCAATGGGGTAAGTAAGGTTCGCAATATTTGGGAGATGATATCGGAAAGTTCCTCCTTGAATGACTAAGTTGATCAAACTATTGCAGACTCCTCTAAGATTCTTGATCAAGAAAAAATTGGGATGCTTCACTCACAAGATAATGCATCTTTTTAACTAAATCCGTTGGGGTACCAATATCAATATAGGAACCTGTCGGCATTAACTCAACTTCCACTGTTAGACCTGCATCAATACCCGCCTGAATAACATCGGCCATAGAAATCTCTCGACGATCAGGTATTTCTTGTTCATTGTGACTGGCTTGATAACGCGCCTCAAGAGCAATAAGATAATCATGAATAAACTGCGTGAAAACAGGTGTCCAAACTGCAACATACCAGCTATACTTTAGGTCAGATACGGCTGGCTTTTCAATAACCTGAGTTACCCGACCGGTGTCATCAAAGTCAATCATTCCGCCGCGATGTGGCTGATCAAAACGGCTAGCGCCAATCACAACATCAGCCTGACTCTGAGATAGATGCCCTAAAAGGCGCTCAAAAGCATTTTCCGGCTCGAATAAAATGTCAGGAAAGCCCAAAGTAATTACGGAATTTTGCACAAATGGATAGGCAACATCCAGTGTATAGGGAACCCCATAGGGTAAGCCAGCAATTAAATACCCTAAATCCACACCGATCGCTGCACCATTACCAAAGTAAGCCGGGATATCCCATTTACCAGAACGCAAGATAATATAGGCTTTTTTAATTCCAGCTAAACGCATTCTTTCTAGCAAATATTGACTCACGACTTTGGGGCGACATAGCCCACTAGTAGGCATTGTCTGAAAGCCGATCGGATAAATCTCCTTACTACAGGGAATGGGACTCAAACGCGATGCCCTGCCACCTGCAGGGATAAGACCAATAATGTCTGGGCAATTCATCGGTAGAACATGATCCATAGCTAGCTAGGTAGAAACAACTCATTCTTAACAAAACTGACGATACACGGGTTTAACTGAAGGGCCAACGAGGTAGCGCTCAACCCCCTCATCTAAGGCTTTTCGATAAACTTCTAGAGCACCATCAATGCCATCGATCGTTTTTTGAATATCATCATCACTATGGGCATAACTTACAACCAGTGATGGCAAGAGTAGTCCTCGCTTAATCGTCTCTTGAAGGAATAATGTCCGAAAGGGTTGGGAAGCTTTGCGATTTTGATCAAGGGTTGCATAAACTAAGTTACAGGGTTTACCCACAACCTTAAAATAATCTTGTAGATTATGCGCCGCGATCGCTTGATTTACTCCCAATCTTAATTTCTCGCCCTGTCGCCACAAAGAACCAATCACATCTTCTTGAGAATAAACTTCCATCGTTGCGATCGCAGCAGCTAAAGCATGACATTCAGCCCCATGAGTTGTTGACAGTAAAAATACTCGCTCACGATCGTGGTAAATGCCCCCTAAATCCATAATCTCGCGCTTGCCCACTAATGCTGACAGGGCGAAGCCATTACTTAAGGCTTTACCAAAAGTAGAGAGATCAGGCTCAACATTATAGTATTGTTGCCCTCCTCCTGTATGCAAGCGGAACCCATTAATCATTTCATCAAGAATAAAAATAGAGCCATTTTCATGACATAACCGCTTAAGGTTATGTAAAAAATCATCCACTGGGTCATCATATTTAACAGCTTCTAATATCACACAGGCGATTTGCCCAGGGTATTTCTCAAAAAGTGCTTTCACACTCTCTAAATTATTATAGTTAAACTTAATTGTAAGGTTACGAATAGTTTGGGGAATTCCAGCGGCGATCGCTGTGGTGCCAATAAACCAATCTTCTGATGAAAAGAAAGGATGATCTCTACAAATTGCAACCATATCTCGGCCTGTATAGGCCCGTGATAACTTAACTGCTGCTCCAGTTGCGGTAGATCCATCTTTAACAAACTTGACCATCTCTCCGCCATTAGTCAACTCCAAAAGCATTTCAGCACATTCGAGTTCGATCGCAGCAGGGCGAGTAAAATTATTGCCTTTCTGCATTTGCACATAGGCAGCTTGCACAACAGGTTTATAGGCATGTCCCAGCGTCACTCCCCTAAGACCCATGTTATATTCAATAAATTCATTACCATCAACATCCCAAACATGGCATCCTTTGCCCTTAGTGATAAATCCTGGTGATTCCTGAGGATATTGGTCATCAGCTTTAGCATAAGTATGGGCACCACCCGGAATTAACTGGTGGCTTTTTTGTTGTAGGTCACGCGAACGTGAAAAGTCCATTTTCAAGCCTCGAAAATACTAGAGAATGTTGATTTATAGGGGTGAGCGGTGGAGTTGCCCACATTCACTCCTTCTGATTGAATGGGTACGGCTGCAAAAATTTGAATTTTGAAGGGTATGCGGTAGTTACTAAAAATTTATCTACTGCTGTTACATAGTAAGCTAATTGCGTTAGGTCTAATAATAAAGAAGATTCATTACCCAGCATTAACACCTGTAGCGAATCAGATAATTCATGATATAATTAATAGGAAAGGAGAGTTTAGATTGCACGCAAGGCTCGCTCTTGGAGGCATTGAATCTCCGCCTTCAGCGCATCGGGAATAGGTAAATTAACAGCTTTAAGCATGGTGACAATTCGATACCTCCAATCATGCTTCAATAGGGCGTGACGGTAATTGCGCAAGGAAACGGCACGCAAACGTTCTTTATCTTCTAGCAAATTCAATATAAAGGGTAACCAATCTTCTGAAGCCTCAGGTAACTCAAAAGTACTATCTTCCCAGTCTAGTAACTCAGCAACCCCCTCGCCATAGGGACGCCGACCAACAATGGCACACCCCCCAGCAAAGCCCTCCGCCCAGCGCAACAAAAACGGCGAATACCCTTGAAACCTAGCCACATTGCTGGCTTCAAAACACATGCTAATTTTAGAATGCCTGAGTAGTTTCCACATAAGCATCCGATGTTCTCGTGAATTAGAAATATGAGCACCCTTAAAAGTAGAATGAAAATAGAAAAAATCAGTATTAGGTTGATTGAAATAAGATTGTAAAACTGTGTGTACATCTTGCTGGGTTCGACCATAATTCAAAACATCGATATTGCGATTCAAAGAGCATGAGGAATTGTTAAGTGCATCCACTGCACTAGGAATAAAACCCACTGAGATTTTTAACTCATTTTGGATATCTCTGGCTAGTTCCGCAATGCCGACAAATAAATAATCAATCTTGTCTAAGACATAGGGTGCAATATAGGAAGGGAGAAAAGCATCATCAACATAAGCAAGACAATAGTCAAACTTTTTGAGTATTTCTTCTACACCAAATACAGACAGAAGAAATCCTGGACCCATGCTTAATAAAAGCAGCACATTAGGCCCTTTAGCAGAAATAGGCAACTCTGGAATCTTGTACCAAGACTTAGTTAAACGACTTTGTATTCGGTGAAAAATTTTCAATGCTTGAGTAGCTTTCGGAGCTTCGGGATAAAAAATTTTCGCGTTACAGGTGCTAACTAAAGCATCCTCAAAATCATGAAATAGAGACCAAGCAACATGTTCCCTACGTTGACCCAATTCAGACAAAACGACGACATTCATTTTTAGTCCAGGTAGATTATGCTATGGATCTAGTGCAAATTCACCCAAAAGCCAAAACTAAAACACAATTGCTGGACTAATACTCATAGTCCTTACAGCGCCAAACAAACGGCTCACTTGATTATATCACCGATGATATTAGGTGCAATTTGCTCTGTCGGTTTATTGGGTAACTCGGCCATGTGGATGGTTGGCTCAATTGCTTGTACACTCTCTGTCATAATGGGAAGTCCTTATTCAAACCAAACTTTAGGTTAGGGGCATGTCGTTATAGGGCCAAGCAACCCTGTGAAAGCCTGTATTCCACAGCCAATATGCTATGTCCCTGGCCCATAAGCAGGGGAGGCAATTGTAAGCCTAAATAACCTTCGGTACCAGTAACAAGGACTTTCACAATCATTCATAATTATTCATAATTTATATTAACGGAATTTACCTAAACTCTAGGATTAATATAGCATCCTTTTCGCAATGGACACAGCTTTTTCTGCCTAATGCAGTTTCAGTTTTCTGCCTAATGTTTCTGCCTAATACGGTTTCAGTACGGCATGGAACCCTTCTAGCCACGATGTTAGGTGTACCTAACTGGCAACAGAAAGGCTTGTATAAATTTTTGGTAATCAACGTAAAGTTTATAAAGATCATCTGACCTTAAGCTTTTTTCTTATCTCTTTTTAAGATTTTAAGACTTCTGCTCTCGTAGTAAGTCAGTTTTGATTAAGGCATCCACTGCCTCTTTAATTACAGAAAAATTAATGCCTGATCGCTCAGCAATATCCAAAAGCGTATGATGACCATCTGCTAGGTTTAGTACCCACAGAATTGCCATTTGAAAAAGTTCACTCTCCTTTTGTCCGCCAACATTTTTATAGAGACCTCTTTTACCCAACTGAGGTTCACCTTTTGGATTTTGATTAAGATAAACTTTGTTGTTTTCTAAGATATGAATAGTGGCTAGACACTTGACAAATGAATCTGCCAAATATTGAGGTTGAACAAAGTCTAGGTTATCTGCTGATGTATGGTATTCTCGAAACTCTCCATGAGGTGATCGCATCAGACAACCCACGGCAAGATTGAAGCCGGGAGAGCAAAATTGGCGCTCATCATAGCCATAGGGGAAGAAGTCGATAATTTCGTAGGCTTGACCAGAATGCTTGAGAATATGAGCCACAGCCCGATCGATCTCGGCATCAGATTGACGACTTTTCTTGTATCGTGATATGCCGGCATCACCGACGCAGGTTAAAACTAGGCCATGCTTGATATTAGGAATTTTATCCTCATTCAATGCCAACCAGGTAATAGAACCAATTGTTCCGGGAATAAATAAAAATCGATAGGAATATCGCATCGAAATCTGACTTAGGTATTGGGCCAGAATAACTGCTAATGCAATTCCTGAGAGGTTATCATTACAGAGGGAAGGATGGCAAATATGACAAGAAAGAATAACTTCTTCTCGACTCTGCCCAGGAATGTAGTATTCACCGTAGGTTAAATGTCCTGCTTCGAGGGAGGAATCGATACAAACCTCGTACTCTTCATCAGTGAGCATATCTAGCTGGTTTTGGCTGAGACAAAATCCCCAATTTTTTTTATAGTAGGAGGTCCGATAGGGAATTAATTCTGGATCATCGGGAATAGTAAATAAATGATCTTTTAACGCTTGCAATGAGATTGTCTGAGCGATCGGGATACTATAGCTTAAAACGTGTAGATTGCAGGTTTGAAAATCTACTACTTTTCTGCCAGATTTATCTTTGATATAGGCATCTTTAATATTCCATTCATTAGGTACAGTCCAGTCAAAAACCTCTGTACCTGTAGGTACCTCATGAACTGTAAGATCGATGTGCTGTTGAAGCAGAGCTAGGGTTGTGCGTACACCATTTCCAGTAATACTGCGACAAATCGGATAGAGAGGGGGCAGAAGATCATATATCTGCTTACCGATCGTAGTAAGGTCTAACAACCTGAGTAAATCACTGAGGCTGGAACAGTTAAAGTCGTGACTTTTTAAATCTGCTTGCTTGATCGTAACCATTCTTTCTACCCTAATTTGTTAGATTGATTGCCTAATACTCTACCAAAGACCAAGTTACTTACTACAAGCTACTGGCTCGAAGATTGGCACAGAATTTGAGAACATCTTAAGGGTAAATAGTTAACTCAGGAATAGGCACGACAAACTGACCACCCCACTCACGAATTTTGCTCATTTGCTCCATAATTTCATTCTTCAAGTTCCAGGGAAGGATAAGGAGATAGTCCGGTTTCGACTGATAAATCTTTGCGGGATCAAAGATGGGAATGCGAGTACCTGGCAAAAACATTCCCTGTTTGTGGGGATTGCGATCGACGGTATAATCAATAAAATCTGTCCGAATACCGCAATAGATGAGTAAAGTGTTACCTTTGGCAGGTGCCCCGTAACCAACAATCGATTTTCCATCCTTTTTCGCATTAATCAAAAAGGTAAGTAATTGCCATTTAATTGATTGTACCTTGTGATCAAAATTGACATAGGTTTCTAGGTTTTGTAGACCAGCTTCTATTTCCTTGGCTTTTAGCTGCAATACCCGATCGCTAACCGCGATCGACTCCTGATCCGTATGGCGACCATAAATGCGCAGTGATCCCCCGTGGGTAGGGATTTCTTCAACATCAAACAGCGTTAATCGATGAGATGCAAATATTTTTTCAACTGTTATAAAGGAAAAATAGGAAAAATGTTCGTGATAGATCGTATCAAATTCTGACTGCTGAATCAATTGAAGAAGATGGGGGAATTCCATCGTAAGAATGCCATCAGCTTTGAGGACAAGCTTCATTCCTTCAACAAAATCATTTAGGTCAGGAACATGAGGTAGGATATTATTACCTAAAATCAAGTCTGCCTGCCTTCCCTCTTCAACTAATTGTTTGGCCAACTCTACCCCAAAAAACTTGACCAATGTTGGGATGCCTTTATTTTTGGCAACCATCGCTACGTTAGCAGCCGGCTCAATACCCAGAACAGGAATACCTTTCTGAGCAAAATATTGCAGTAAATAGCCATCATTACTTGCAACCTCAATCACTAAATTTTGAGGTCCAAAGCCAAAGCGCTGAATCATTAAATCCGTATACTTTTCGGCATGATTTAGCCAGCTTTCTGAGTAGGAAGAAAAATAAGCGTAATCGCCATCACCAAAAATATGTTCGGGAGACTCAAATTCATCAATTTGTACTAGCCAACAATTTTCACAAACATAGGCATGTAGTGGATAAAAGCTTTCACACTGTCTTAGTTGTGATGCCTTGAGGTAGTCATTCGCAATTGGCGACATACCTAAATCAGCAAAAGTTACCTGGAGAGGACTTCCACAAAAACGACAATTATTCGACACCATCGACACCATCGACACCATAAGTTGGGCACCATTCCCATATATAAAGAATTAGGCACCATTCCATATATTATTCAGACAACTTCTCCAGGCAATAACCCAGAAAACCTCTCTGAATACGGATATTTTCCTGATGATGTCTCTGTAACATCGGAAACTGAGGTTTGATTCCTGTCTTTCCTAGGGTTTATCACCAAGAGAATACAACTAGGAAAAAGGACTTCGTTCCCTAGCGACAGGAGACCTGTTCAGGATATTGATTTAGCCCAGTTCGCACAAACTGAGACTGCCACTGCCCGCTCTCTAACTGACAGGAGATCTAACTCAAAGGAGACCTGACTAGGGTATTCATTAAGTCCAAAATCTTAAACCTTGTTTAATATAGAGGTGTTGTCCCGATAGGACTAAGATAAGAATAGTATGGTCAATCGGGAAGCAAAAAACAAGAGCACCTCGAAAATCGCCTTATTGCGAAAATCAGCCACGCTATACTGGGCTATTCTCAATAAGCCTTCCTGTCTTTCGAGGTACTCTAAAGTCAATCAACGGCGACAATGGCCTGACCGGCTTTCTCGGCACGGGCTTCGGCTTCCGCCATAACGGTGGTGAAGGCTTCCAGCAACTCGCCAGGATAGTTTTCTAGCACCCGCGTGGAGAGGGAAACCCGGCCTTTCCACTCATCTAAATCGACAATCACCGCCTTGAGCGATTGCCCAATTTCAAAGAAGACGGGCAGCGAGGCAATATAGGTCTGACTGATTTGCTTAATATGCAGCAGGGCGGTTGTGCCCCCAATATCCACAAATAAGCCATAGGGCTTGATGCTGACGATCGTCCCTGCCACCAATTGCCCGATCGCCAGACGGCTGATATTGGCCGATCGCGAGGCCAAGCGCTCCGAGAGGACAAGTTTTTTCGTTTCTGGGTCCACTGTGAGGAACGTCACTGTTAAACGTTGGCCCACGAAGGTTTCCAACTCATCTCGCGTACTCAGGTGCGATCGCGGGATAAAGCCCCGTAACCCCTGGGCATCGACAATCAAGCCCCCCTTATTGGTCCCCGTTACCCGCACCGTAATCGTCTGGTTACTCGCCTGTAGCTCCTGAAGGCTATTCCAGGCTTGTTTCAGGGCCAACTGGCGCAGGGACAACATCACCTGACCGTCCGCATTCTGTTCCCGCACGATCAGGAATTCCCGCTCCTCCTGAAGGGGCAGCAGTTGGGTTAAATCCGCTGTGGCGCTGAGGGCCGCTTCCTGCCGGGGCAGAAACGCTAAGGACTTGGCCCCAATATCCACATAAACACCCTCCGGCTCATGGCTATAGACTTTCCCCCGGATCGTTTGCCCTTTCTGGAACTGGTAGTCATGCTGCTCTAGGGCCTTGGCAAAGTCTTCCATCGAAAATTCGGCAACAGCAGACTGGGGGCGGGGTGATTTGGAACTCATAATCTGTGAATCAACGTGCAATGAACGAACGTGCGACGATCGCGGGCTGGCCAAGGGGAAACAGTGCTCCTTCGCCGCAATCCTGCTACTACACTGTAGTGGATTTTTTGCCCAGTCAGGGACAACACCACTGACCGGCCAGAGGCCCCGGCCACGGGGAAGTTCAAAATTCAAAATTCAAAATTCACTGCCCAAATAGCCCCTAGGGGTGATCAGCCAATCTCCGTAGCGGCGGGTACTTTGGTTGCCAATGATGACGATCGTAAGCATATCGATCGCGGAGTCCAGCATTTGCGCCAAGGTGGTCAGGGTGATCTGCTCGGCTTCGCGATAGGCTGCCCGGACCAGGGCAACGGGGGTGTCGGGGGAACGGTGGGTGAGGAAAATGGCCTGGGCTTGCTGGATGGGCTGGGTCCGGGTTTGCGATCGCGGGTTATAGAGCGCGGTGACGAAATCAGCTTGGGCTGCGGCCTGGAGGCGTTTTTCAATCACGGCCCAAGGGGTCAGCAAATCACTGAGACTGATGGCACAGAAGTCGTGCATGAGGGGGGCACCCACCCGTGCGGCAGCAGCCTGCATGGCCGTAATCCCTGGAAAAACCTGCACCGCTGGGGTTTGGCCATCCCACCCCTGATGACTCAGTTGCTCCAACACCAGCCCCGCCATGCCATAGATCCCACAGTCGCCGGAGGAAATCACGGCTACATTTAAGCCCCAGTTAGCAAGGGCGATCGCCCGCTCAGATCGTTGGCGCTCCTGGGTAATGGGCAGGCTTTCGATCAGTTGTCCCGCGCGTAACCGGGGACGAATCAGGTCGATATAGAGGGAATAACCAATCACCACATCAGCGGCACTCAGGGCGGCTTGGGCCGCAGGGGTCATTTGCGCCAACTGGCCCGGTCCCGTACCAATCAACCAGAGTTGCCCCGATCGCCCCACGTATTCCACTGCTGCCTGGGCGATCGCGATGGTGACGGCTCCCGGTTGATCGCGGTGGCGCACAATCTGTTTGGGCACGAGCAACTGAGGTTCCCGGTCAGGGGCGATCGCGGCGCCCACTTGTCCAGCCGCCAACAGGGCTGCGGCTTCCGCCACGCTGGGAGTTCCCACTGCCGCCGCCACCACCGCCGAGGGCGTAGGGACCGGCACTGATTGCAGTTGTGCCGCCGTAAAACAGCGCAGGGGCAGATCGCGATCGCGACAGCAGGCTCGTAATCCTGGCTCATTGGCCTTGAGGTCCAGCGTCGCCACCCCCGCGATCGCCGCTGCGGCTAAACCTTGGCGGGCAAGGGCAGCGTCAATGGCTTGGTCAATCACGGCCTGGGGCGTTCCCCGTTCGCAGCCGATCCCCACCCACAGGACACGGGGATACCACTGTACCTGCGGTCCCCTTGCGGGCCGAGCAAGCAAGGTTGGCTCCGATAGCCGGGTTTGGGCACTGATCCAGACATGGGGCTGGGAGGCCGTTGCCGATTGGTCCTGGAGGGTGATCGACCGGTGGGTAGTCTCGGCGAGGGTGGCCTGCCAGGTGGGGGTTCCGGCATCCTGGATCACCTGGATCGGTTCACCCTGGGAGATCGCCGCACTCAGGGCCGTCCAGTCTCCCGGTCCCCGCCGCCAGCCAAAGGGGATGCCCCAGGTGTCCACCCCCGGCTCCTGGCGATGATTCGCGGCCCCGGTCAAGATTGGCGTTGCCCCCAGATAGGGTGCAATCACCTGGGCAAGGCGATCGGCCCCACCCTGATGGCCGCCACAGAGGCTAATCACAAACTGGGCCGCTTCATCTAGGACGACGATCGCCGGATCGGTGGCTTTGTCGGCTAGGCAGGGTGCAATCAGACGCACGACGGCTCCCGTGGCTAGACAGAACACCAGACCGCGATAGTTGGCCCAAAGCTGGGGGAGGTGGTCCCGTAGGGGTCCCGTATAGGGATGAAGGCACGATCGCTCTGGGGGGGCGGGTAACTGGGGCACGATCGCCGCAGGCACCCAGAGGACGATCGGCTGGCTGAGCAAGGGATAAAGGGCATTGGCTCCGGCGGGAGTAACTGCGATCGCGGCAAGGGGCTGAAAGGGCGCAAACACGGTTTGGGGGGCGGATAAGGTGGGCTTTCCCATTAAACCGGAGAACCTAAGACCGCAACGCATAAATTTCGCCCGGTTGGTAGTTGGGGCTGTAGCCCATGACGACTGAAGTCGTCACTACCAACGGTGCAGCATGAATTATCGGGTCTACTAGGCCGGTAGATTCTCGCCGATTGCTAACTCCTTGCAGAAAACTTGTGCCTGTTGGAGGCGCTGGTAGGTGCGATCGCGATGATAGAGATCCCGGTGAGAGAAAAAGAACAACGAAACGGCTTCCCACAAAAAATAGCCAGCCACGCATGAATCCCTTCATTTCGCCACCCTGTCTCGATTCAAGATTGATGACCGATCGCTAGCTGTAGATCACGGTATAGCCAATGTCATCGAGGATAGCCCGATCGAGGCTCGTGGGTAATTTCCGCGTCCCAAAGGTATACGAGGCATTCATAAGGTGATTTCCGGCACCAGCGGCAATATGGGAACCTTGCATTGGGACTGGTCCTCCGTAGATGGAACTGGCTGTTGGTCCCGTAAACGACCCGCCTGAAATCCAATGATTACGGGCATTCACATTGGTAAAGCCTAAAATGTGGCCTAGCTCGTGGGCCGCCACGGTAATAAAATCGGTCGCACCGGCTGGAATGTCATTGGCAGTATTCGGCGTGGCATCGAAGAACCAATTTTCACTGATATCAAAGCTCATCGTACCGGTCCAGGGTTCAAAATCTAATCCCTCCCACCGGGTTTGCAAACTACTCCCTGGCGCATAGGCAAAAGTGGGTCCGGCATCCGCGAGGGTATTCTCAGCTCCATCAATATTACGGCTATAGCAATCCCAGATGATTCATGAGAGAAGCCAATCCTATATCTACTGATAGAGATTCACTATGTCCCTTCCCATTCTCATAAATGACTTAGGATTGCTATACCGACAAAGACCATCACATCATCGATGATCGTGTCAGAAGCGATTGTCAACATAGTATTACTGGTCTCAGGATTGCGCACATAGAGGGTAGTCCCCACAGGTATATCAGCAAAATCATCCAGAATAATACTGGTCCAAAGGTTTGCTGCCGCCTCTAGGGCTGAACGACGCAACGGATCATTGAAGAACCCATTGGTATCAAACCGGTAGTCAAATTGGATATTGAAGCCGCCAGCGGGAGGTGGGGAAGTGGTTGGCAGTGCGGTCAAGCTCAGGTTGTAGGTCGTGTTCACGCCACTTGCTGGCAAGACCTGCACATAATAGGTGCCGACCTCCAGGATGCGATTAATCGTATCGGGTATTATCCCGGTATTGCTGGAAGCGACGATTTGTTGACCACTGGCATTGAGCAGCCGGACATTGGCATTCGCACTCATCCCATCTAGCACGAGACCAAACTGGCTACGGCTATCGATCGCAAAGCGATAATAATCATTGGGATCAAGGGTACCGACAAAATCCGTAAAGGTTTGGGTATCGCTCAAAGTACCCAGATCACGGGCTGTGCCCAGGGTATTACCGGCTCCATCCGGCGGGCCAGGGTCAGCGGTCAAGCTCAGGTTGTAGGTCGTATTCGCCCCCCTCGCGGGAAAAACCTGCACATAATAGGTGCCCGCAACCAGGGAGCGGTTCAGGGTATCTGGGGTAATCCCGGTCTGAGTGGAGGCCACGATCGCCTGACCGTTGGCATTGAGTAACCTAACATTGGCATTCCCACTCATGCCATCCAGCACCAGATTGAAATTACTGCCATTGTCCAGGGTAAATCGATAATAATCATTGGGATCGATCCCCCCCACAAAGTCATAGAAGTTTTGGGTTCCCTGCAAACTTCCTAAATCACGAGCCGTATTCAAGGTATTACCGGCCAGATCTGGAGGTAAAGCAGTTGCGGTGACATCAAGGGTATAGGCCGTCCTGGCCCCACGGGCGGGCAAAACCTGAATAAAATAATCTCCCCCATCCAGGATGCGGCTAATGCTATCGATTGCAATCCCTGACCTGTTGGAAGCGACAATTTGCTGACCACTGGCATTCAAGAGTCGGAGGTTAGCATTTGCACCCATTCCCCCCAGCACGAGGTTCAGGCTAATAGGGTTGGTGACTGAAAAGCTGTAGTAATCATTGTTGTCAAGACTGTCAACGGCATCGTAGAAACTTTGCGTCCCATTCAGCACACCCAGTGGACGAGCCGTATTCAAAGTATTACCGGCTCCATCGGGGGGCAACGCTTCGGCGGTGAGGCTCAAGTTGTAGTTGGTATTGGCACTGCTAACCGGCAAAACCTGCACAAAATACGTGCCCGCATCCAGAATACGGTTAATTGTATCGGGCGTTATTCCCGTTTGCGTGGAAGCTACGATTTGTTGGCCACTGGCATTTAACAGCCGGACATTGGCATTGGCACTCATGCCGTTCAGCACCAGGCTAAAATTACTGGGACTCGCGATCGCAAATTGGTAGTAATCACTCTGATCAGTACTGCCCACAAAATCACTGAAGGCTTGCGTCCCACTCAGCGTCCCCAAATCACGGGCAGTGAGCAAGGTGTCGTCTGAGTTGTCAGATTTTTCAATCGTCACGGTGCGATCGCCAATCACGATCGTTGCCGTGTCATCTTCTAATTGCAAGGCGGTCAGTTGTTCAGGCGATAACCCCTGTTGTTGCACGATCGCGGCGAAAATAGCACCCTCATCCCCGGGCGCGTCCACAAGGTTAATCTGGGCATCCATAAAGTGCCCGACTTCCTCCAGCAAAATATCCACCAAGGCCGCTGGTTCAGAAAAAGCACCCGTCAGCCAACGATCGGCTAGATAAACCGTACCTGTCAGAGCATCAAAGCCCGCATTCGCCCCTTCCAGCACCTCAGAGGGGATAAGGGCGATCGTCGGGAACTCCTGAAAGTCACCCGTCAGCCAATCTTGGATAAGATCAGTGGCCCTGTCCCGATCAAACCCGTCCCCAAACGGGAGCCGCAGCACCTCCAGCACATCCGCACTGGCCAAAAAATGGCTCAGTTGGGTCTGGGCTAATGCCAGCGCCGCATCAACAACCGGGGCGAGATCAAGGGACCCAGTACCAGGAAGAAGTGGCCATCCATCGATCAGCGTAGCCGCCAAACCGGGTCCAAAGGTAGCGTTGAGATCATCTGGATCAAGCATAGGGAGTTTCTCCATCCGTGTGGGCGGAATAGGTGAGAGAAAACTTGAGCCAATGGGGCAAGAAGATGCATCCTCAGACGACAGTTAGACTCAGTTAGATCGAAAAATAGTTGTGGGACAAGCAGAATGCCTACCCCTGAGCCAGCCGCGACGGCTACCCCCCAATTTGTGATCGACTGAGACTTGTCCTAGCGCCTAGTGGTCTGTCAGCCCTAAGCTTGAGGGTTACAAATAAGCGCTAAGATCCTTCGACAGAGAGCTTCTCAGGGTGAGCAGGAAAAATCTGTTTCTCCTGGGGAGACGCTGCGCGAACGGGCTGAGCTAGTCGAGAGCAATCATCTTAAGTTTGATAGACCACTAGGCGAGATCGCTACGATGCATCCCAAACGGAGTTCCTGACATCAGGATGCCCCACTACCGCAAAAAATAAACATCGCCCAGCCCATAAACCACCCTATCCCTATAGATTCACCCCCCCGCTCCAAAATCCCGATCCAGTATCCGCAACCTAAAACCTAAAATCTAAGAATCCCAAATTTTTGCCGCCCTTCCCCATGACCTACGCGATCGACTTTGGCACCAGCAACACCGTTCTTGCCCGTTGGAACCAGGCAACCCAACAACCGGAAGTCGTTGATCTGGACGAACTCAGTCTGCGGCAGGGGGACAATCCGCCCGTGGTGCCAAGCCTGCTGTATGTGGAAGATGCCGCCCAGGGACAGGTCATCGTGGGCCAGCCCGTGCGCGATCGCGGTCTCGATTTGGGCACCCATCCCCGATTTTTCCGTAACTTTAAGCGGGGGATCGGCACCACCGTCCAGGGTTTTTTACCGGAACTTGACGATCGGGCGATTTCGTTTGAACAAGTCGGGCAATGGTTTCTGGAACGGGTGGTCACGGCCCTGCATCAGAGCACCCCGGCTGACATCGAGGCCCTGGTGTTGACAGTGCCTGTCGATAGCTTTGAAGCCTATCGCCACTGGTTGGGGCAGGTGTGCCAAACCCTCCAAATTCCCCAGGTGCGCCTCCTGGATGAACCAACGGCGGCAGCCTTAGGCTATGGCATGGCCGATCGTCAAATACTATTGGTGTTGGATTTTGGTGGCGGTACCTGTGACCTATCCCTGGTGCGCTTGGACCTGGGGGGTCAACCTGAACGCAAACCCCTAGGCTTTATCCTCAAATGGGGCGATCGCACCCTGGCCGAAACCTCCGGACAACGGCCGCGGCTGGCCCGTGTGCTGGCCAAGGCAGGTATCGCCCTAGGAGGAGCCGATATTGATCACTGGCTGGTGGATCACTTTGTCCAAACCCAGGGGGTGATGGCATCCCCCCTCATCACCCGTCTGGCGGAGCGGTTGAAAATTCGGCTATCGAGCCAGCCCCAGGCCACCGAGGTCTTGTTTGATGATGCCACTTTAGAGAGTTACGAACTGCGCCTCGATCGCCCCCAACTGGAAGCAATTCTACAGGCCAATCAGTTTTTCCAACGCCTGGACGATGCCATGACCCAGGTCTTGCAACAGGCCCGCCGTCAGGGCATCGAAGCCACCGACATTGACGCGGTATTACTGGTGGGGGGAACTGCCCAAATGCCCGCCGTCCAAACCTGGGCACACACCTACTTTGCCCCTGACAAAGTCCAAGCCCACAAACCCTTTACCGCGATCGCCACGGGAGCCTTACACCTCAACCAGGGCACTGAACTCAAGGATTTTCTGTACCACAGCTACGGCATTCGCTACTGGAACCGCCGCGAAAATCGCCACGATTGGCATCCCCTGATCCCGGTTGGCCAAGCCTACCCTATGCCCGATCCCGTCGAGCTAGTCTTAGGCGCTTCCGTCGAACAGCAACCCAGCGTTGAATTAATTGTGGGTGAACTCGGTGCCAACAGCGGCAGTACGGAAGTGTATTTCGACGGCGATCGCCTGGTTACCAAAACCATTGGCCAGAAAAACCAGGTCCAACCCCTCAATGATCGCGAGGGTGCCCGCACGATCGCCCGCCTAGATCCCCCTGGCTTCCCCGGCAACGATCGTATCAAAGTCCAATTCTGGGTTGATGACAAGCGTTTCCTCCGCATTACCGTCGAAGACCTCCTCACCCACCAGATCCTCCTCGCCAACCAAAAAGTCGTCCAACTCAGCTAACCCCCGCCGCGTTCATTAGTACAACTTCATTACTGCAACGGTCGGCAAATCCGCAAAGGCACCAACAATTAACGGCTGCACAACGGCCCAATCTAACCCCCCATTGCCACAGCCCAACGGGGGAATCGCGATCGACTGAATGCCCAACCGCTGCACCTCAGCTCTAACCCTAGCGGGCGGGTTTTATAGATGCCCCCTGCCCCCGCGTGCGGGGGTTGGGGGGCCTGCCCCCGCGTGCGGGGGTTGGGGGGGAAGCTCCCCTTGCCGGTAAACCCACCCCTACCCCTGATTTCCAGACTGGCAAGGTCCTGTCATCTCATCATTCACCCGACTATTAATGATTTGACTGTCTCTCATCAGACCGGGAAAGGCTGTAGGATCTTAGCAAGGCTTTCACAAAAGTCAATAATGTCAAGAATACACAATAAAATGAAGTTGATAGGAAAGACGCTTCTGAATTTCTGGATTCTTGAGGTACAGATGGGTGTTAGTCAAACCAGAGATGCCCATAGATGCTTAGACGATCGTCAATATAATTAATAAGCCCGTAATCAATAGCAAAATTCGATTATAAAAAGTAACCATTGATTGCTCACCCTGAAGATTTTGTCAGTGGATTTTTTAGAAAATGCTTGTAAATAAGTGCGAAGTCATCGTGTCTTGTCTCCAGAACAGTGGTGCCACAAAATATGGCGTAATCTTGAGGCAATTAACAATAACCCAACCGCACTACGTCAACGACTTAACGGAAGCCAAGTGGCCAATTCTTGGACTCTGATTGCCCACCACCGATTCCATCGGCAAGTATCGCGAAGTGAAATTGAAAGCTGTACTCGATGCGATTTGAGATCGGGCTGACAATGGTCGTCTCACCCCAACTGATCTCGTGACCTAAGCCGCGATCGCGCGGCGATCGTGCCTGCGCGGATGACGGGTTGCGTCCTGGTGCCAGAGAGCAGCGCTTATTGCCGGCAGATGTGTAAGAAATTGCGTTGCTCAAGGCCGCGATGGGCGTACTCTAATACTCAGTAGATCGAAAATGATATTTTCTATACTAGGTTAAGTCGTCAGGCAAGAATTATCCTGATGGTATCGGTTTGTTTGGGGATGGGAATATGGTTACGCAGGAATCGTCGATCGTGCCAGACTGTCAGGGGTGCGGCCACCCCAGCGGCCTGGGCTTTGATTTCAGTATGGCCTTTCAGCCGATCGTGGATCTGCGCACCAAAACGATTTTTGCCCACGAAGTCTTAGTGCGGGGAATGGCCAACGAACCCGCTAGCTCGATTTTGGCCCAAATCAATGACGAGAATCGCTATCGCTTTGATCAAGCCTGTCGCGTCAAAGCCATCCAGTTAGCCGCCCAGTTGGGGATGACCACCTATAGCAATCCCAGATGATTCATGAGAGAAGCCAATCCTATATCTACTGATAGAGATTCACTATGTCCCTTCCCATTCTCATAAATGACTTGGGATTGCTATATCTCTCAATCAATTTTCTACCCAATGCCGTGTATCAAGCGGAAACTTGCATTCGGACAACCTTGAAAGCATCCCAAGACTATAATTTTCCCGCAGATCACATTATTTTTGAAGTCACTGAGGGTGAGAAGATTGACGATCGCGAACACCTGAATAGTATTTTTTCGGCCTATAAAAAATTAGGTTTTAAGACTGCGATCGATGACTTTGGGGCAGGCTATTCGGGACTGAACCTACTAGCAGAATTCCAACCCGACATTATTAAGTTGGACATGGCCTTAATTCGCAACATCCATGGCGATCAGGTGCGACGGGCGATCGTGGTTGGCATCATGCACGTTTGCCAGGAGATCGCCTGCGAGGTGATTGCGGAGGGCGTGGAAACCCAGGCTGAATTGCAAACCCTGCGGGCAATGGGCATCCACCGCTTCCAGGGCTTTTATTTCGCCAAACCAGCATTCCAGTCCCTCGCCCCTATTCCCCCCCACCTGCTAGAACTGGAGACATAAGGTCACTGCCGTACACGTCCCGCAACATAACCGCCGCATTTCCCTGAGACGGGTCAAACACCACTATGCCTCTCCTCCCTGCCGACAACGCTCCCGATCTCCCCCCTACCGTGCCGCCGGACCAGATCGCGCAGCATCTCCCCAGGAGAATCGCCCCGGCCCTCTCTGCAACCGAGACGATCGCCCCCGCTCCCCCCCTGGGCTACCAGCGGGATTGGCTATGGCGAGGCTGGCGAGTGCGCTATACCTTTCTCCGGCCCGCAACCCCAACCCCAACGGCCCTGCCAATTGTGTTCTTACACGGCTTTGGGGCCGCGATCGAGCACTGGCGTTGCAACCTGAACGCCCTAGCTCAGACTCATCCCGTCTATGCCCTCGACTTTCTCGGTTTTGGGGCCTCCACCAAGGCGGCAACGCCCTATGGGGTTGATCTTTGGGCCACCCAGGTCTATGACTTTTGGCGCACCTGGATCGGTCAGCCCGTGCTGCTAATTGGCCATTCCCTCGGTGCCCTGGTCGCAGTCACCACCGCTGTCTCTCAACCCGATATGGTGCGATCGCTGGCGTTACTGACCCTCCCCGCCGCCCGTCAGGAGGCCCTCCCCGGTTGGGCAGTTCCCCTAGTGGGGGCGATCGAAGGCCTGTTTGCCTCACCGTTGCTGCTCAAACCCCTCTTCCAGTTGGCCCGTCGTCCGGGGTTTATCCGCGCTGGCCTCCGCATGGCCTACCATGACCCCAGCCGGGTGGATGATGCCGTGCTCAACATTTACACCACCCCACCCCGCGATCGGGGGGCCGATCGGGCCTTCTGTTGGTTAGTCCGCTCCAGCACCCAACCGGACTACAGCCCACGTTTACACACCCTCCTTCCCCAGCTAACCTGCCCAACGTTGCTGCTCTGGGGTGAACACGATCGCATTGTGCCCGTTAAGTTAGCCCAGCAGTGGCTCCCCCTTTCCCCTCACCTCACCCTGAAAACCTTGGCGGCAGGCCATTGTTTGTATGACGAATTGCCAGAGGCCGTCAATCAAACCTTACAGCACTGGGCGGAACAGACCTCGGCTGTCTCTAGTCCCCCGTGACCCAGCAGCCTAGTTCAGAATTCGGGTTCCTCTGGCGCCGTGGGAAGCGGGGGGGCAGGTGGGGGAACCGTCGGGAGGACCGGCGCTGGGGTGAGGGGCGCGGTCGGGCCGAGGGGTGCAAGATTGTCGGTGCTGGGGAAGGTGGGCAATACGGGCGGATGAGTGCCAAGTCCCGGCAGTACGGGGTTAGGCAGGGTGGGATTGAAGGGCGGTAACGGGAGGGCACTGGGGCGAGGTAAATCAGCCGCTTCGGGCAGGGTTGCCAAGGCCACCCGACTGCCCCCGATCGCCCGCATTTGGTCCAATACCTGGATCACATCGGCATAGATCGCTGAGCGATCGGCATAGAGGACCATCAACCCCTCCGGTTTGGTTTGCTGATAGCCGCGTAGCAGCAGCAGCAGTTGGTCCGTGTTAACTGGCTGTTGATCCACATAGGTTTGACCGGCGGCATCAATGCTAACGATCAGCATTTCCCGGATCTGGAGGGTGCCGGTTTTGGCTTCCGGCAATTCGACGCTAATGGCCTGCTGGCGGGTGAGTTGCAGGGCAGCCAGGATAAAGAAAATCAGGATGCAGAAAATAACATCGATCAGAGGAATAATTTCAATCCGCGATTCTTCAGCCGGTGCATCAAGATGGATTTTCATAGGGCTTGGGTCGAGAAGGCAGGTCCCGTCTGAGTTCAGCAAGTTCGTCGAGAGAAAGGGTGGGGGAAGGAGCCGGGCGCGGGGTGCTATCCGCTGAGTCGCGGGGAGTTGTCATCGCCGCTCGCTTGCGGGTTGGCCAATACTGACGGTAGAGCAGTTCCAGTTCGTTCCCCGCTTGCCGAAAGATTTTCATTTGGGTAAACAAAAACCCTTGGAATAGCCGATAGAAGGCGAGACTGACGATCGCGACAATGAGTCCCATTGCCGTGCTGATCAGCGCCTCCCCAATCCCCAGGGTCACGCCCGCCGTGGAAGCCGTCCCCAAATCCCCTAGGCGAATTTTCCCCAGCGATCGGATCAGGCCCACCACCGTGCCCAACAGGCCCAGCAAGGGAGCCAGGGCAATCACCGCCTCCAGAATCTTATCGCCTCGGCGCATCCCCGCCAGTTCATCATCAGCCGCCGCCTCCAGAGCCAACCGAAACAACTCCGGGTCCGGCTCCTCCGGGAGACGCAGGGGCGCATAGAGAAAGCGACCGATCGGCTGACTGCGGGCCTCCTGAGCAATACGGGTAGCCGCCGCCCAATCATAGCGGGCTGCTTCCAGAACTCGGCTCACCACCTGCCGCTCTCCCGTCAGCACACTGCTCCAAAACCACAGCCGCTCCACGATCGCACTCAGCGCCAGAATCGAGAGGAGCAACAGGGGAAGCATGGTAATGCCGCCCTTCTGAAAGATCTCAAATATGTTCATAGCCCTTGCCTGCTCTCAGCCGGTTCACCATTCCCCGCGTTACCCGTTGTTGTGGGTTCAATCCCACGATCGCCAACGGGTCGTCTGACAGATCTTACTCGCAGATCCGAAAAATTGTCGTCTCGCCCTACCTTCCTCCCGCGCTCCAGACTCGCAAAAAGCAGCCAGAAAACAGGCTAAAGATGCCTAACACCTTCCCTGACCCCGAACCGAGCCTGCTGACGGCATGGGACAAGGTTGGGGTAAGGGGCTATAGATACAGGCTGAAGAATCGGTAGAATAGGCATCTAGAACTGGTATGGATTGTATTGGGCAGTCCTGGGGGCAATCCTGGGATGCAGTAATTCGATTCAGTCAATTGGATTTAGTCAATTGGATTTAGTCAATTGGATCAGTGGTCGCTCTTTTACCCCGATTGCTGCGCGATAGCCTGGGTCGATCGCGCCCCCCTTGTCCCCCCTCCTAAGGTGGATTCGCCGTGACACCGCCCCCCGCCGATCCCTTCCCACCCGCCTCGCCTTCCCCTGCCTCCCGGCACGGGAGTTACTACGATTGCTTGGGGTTGCCTCCCTCCGCCTCGGTCCAGCAAATCCGGCAAGCCTACCGCCACCTCAGCCGCCAGTACCATCCCGACACCACCCATCTTCCCGCCGCGATCGCGATCGAGAAGTTCAAGCAACTGAACGAAGCCTATGCCACCCTCAGCCAACCCGAACAGCGCTACCGGTATGATCTAAAAATGGGTTATGCCCGCTTAGCCATCGTGAATCCCACCGCCCCGCGGGAATTGCACCCACCCTCCCGTTCCCCCCAGCCGCCCGTGTCCTCATCCGCCTACCTCGACCCCAACGATCGGCCCCTTTCCGCAGGCGAGATTTTCGTCCTATTCATGCTGTTGTTAACCTTCGGCGGTTGCCTAGTCCTCGCCATTATTATTGCCCTCACCCGCGACCCCAGTCACCCCATCCCGCTCCCGCCCGCGCTCCTAACGGTACAATTCCCTATCTAGACTGATTGCCAGCCCCAGTCCCCATCAGCTCGTGCTGTCCCCCGCTCATCAAAGTCGGCCATCAATACAATATATTCCCGATTCCCCCCAATTATGTCCCTCCCCCCCGCCAACACCCCTCTCTATAACCACCCCCTACCTGAAATCGAGCACTGGTTAATCACCCACGGTTGTGAGCAAGATCCCCAGGAACCCCACTGTTGGCAGATTAAGCGATCGGACTGGGAGGCAACCCTGTGGTTGGACATTGAACAAATCACCGTGCGCTATCGGGGTGCAGGCGCCGATCAGCAGGACATTCAGCGATCGTTCAAATACTCCCTGAGCCGTGAGGATATTGAAGCCGCCATTTTTGCTGGCCCGTAGCAGGTCAGTCAGGTTTGAATTTTGAATTTTGAATTCCCTATCCTCTATCAAGTGTGGGGAGTGGCCAAAACTGGCGCAGCAGGCAGGGGGGCCGGTGCGATCGGTGCTCGCAGGGCTTCCTCCAGATCAGCACACCCCAAGCGTTCCTCCAGGATGGTCATGACTTCGCGGCCAAAATCGTGGGAATTCCGTTCCCAGGCCGCTAGGCACACTTCCCCAAAGAAGGACCCCAACGGTTCCGGGTTCCAGAGCAGCTTTTTGGCGGTCCAGGGCATGAGGCTCATGGGATCATAGCCCTGCTTCAGGATGCCTTGCTCGAAGGCGTAGTCTTCCAGGTGGGTGTGGGGTTGCAGGCCAATGAAGAAGATGGCCGGTTCGACCTTATCGGCCCCGAAGATGCGTTCGAGTTCCCGGTGATAGGCGATCGTTTGGCGGATCGTGTCTGGACGCTCATCGATCACGTTGAAGGAGTAGTTGACCGACACCAGATCGTTGAACCCGGCGGCTTTCAGATCGCGGCAATTTTCCAGAACTGTGCGCAGGTTGTAGCCCATACGCATTTTGCGCACCAGTTCTTGGGAGCCGCTGGTAATGCCAATCTCGAAATAGTTCATGCCGGTTTGCACCATCAGGTCACAGAGTTCCGGGGTGAGGTTATCGGCCCGAATGTAGGCGGCCCAGTGGATATCGCTCAGGCCCGATGCCTGGATCTTGCGCAGGAGTTCAACGGCATCGTCGATATATTTCCGGGCGGGGATGAACTGGGCATCGGTGAACCAGAAGTTACGCACGCCACGATCGTAGAGTTGGCGCATTTCCGCCACCACTTCATCGGCGGGATTGATGCGCACCTGTTTCCCCTCGATCACCGTGTAGACGCAGTAGCAGCAGTTGTGGGGACAACCGCGCTTGGTTTGCACCCCAATATAAAAGTCCTGGGTCTGGAGGTAGTACTCAAATTCCGGCCAAATGGTCTCAATATAGTCGTAATCACAGGCCGCCTTTTCCACGGGGGGAGGGGCTTCATGGATCAACCGCTCGCGGGGTTGGGTTTCGCCCACGATATAGCACCGCTCTTGGGCCAGGGATTCCTGCCGTAACACCTTCTCCAGCAAGACTTCCCCTTCACCCACTGAGACGATCGTCCCCTGGGGGAGGCCTCGCCCTAGCTGCTCATAAAACACACTGACGGCACCGCCACCGACCACCGCCCGTGCCGTGGGACAATAGCGTCGCGATCGGGCCAGCCCACGCCGGATCAACCCCAGGTTGCGCCACAGTTCCGTATAGTAGGATGCCGCTAACCGTAGCCCACCCAGGGCACCCCGCAGCCTTACCAGCGGATTCCGGGCGTAGTAAAACTCAAAGGCATACTGGAGCGGATTGCCGCCCCGTCCCCCCACGGGCGCATAGATCTGAATATCCCGCCAAGAAAACACCAGCAACGTTGGCTGAAATTCGTCAATGCAGCGATCGAGGGCAGTAGCATAGTCCAGCGGGGGTACTGCTCCCAGGTCAAAAATCCGCTGGGTAACCCCTGGCAATTGCTTGTGGATGTGGTCTGCCAGGTAAACGACCCCGATCGGAAAAATCGGATTACAGGGGAGCCGAACATAGAGGATGCGATCGTGCATGGATAGCTGACACTCAATGGATGGATAGCGATCGGAGCCAGGAATTAAGTCGATACGAATAATTTAACAGTTTCTTAATTATTGCTGACCCAATCTGTGGACTCCAGGGAACATCCCAGACTGGATGCCTGCGGCTGAGGAGCGGCCTCTCTCTGCCGAGGGCACCCCATGATGAGTATTTCTGCAACAATTTCTTCACGAAACTTCACATAATAGGATACCATTAAGCTGGCTAAGGGATCGTGCTGGGTGACTAGCACTAGGTTGTAGGGATGGGACCATTGCCGGTTCTGGTCTCTATCCCGTCTAATCTCCTTGACTAAAAGGTATATCCAGATACCATTCCTGGCTTATTAGGGTTTGAATTGCCCAATTGTTGGGCCTCGATGAGGAATTTTGACTAATTACAGCAGGATGGTAGTCGTGTTTACAGCTATTAACAATAACCAGATGTTAGTTTAAGACTATGAAGGCTCAAGACTCGCTTTTCAATACCCACCTTAACCGCGACCTCACCGTAAACGCTATGGCTCAAATTCTTGATCCCCTACCCCCTGATAGCACGAATCCAGTCGTTTGCTGCTATGTGAATGCGACGAGTAAAATTCAGGTAGCCCGGATTACCAACATTCCTAATTGGTATTTTGAGCGGGTAGTTTTCCCTGGACAACGGCTCATTTTTGAAGCGCTACCGACTGCCCTGTTGGAAATTCATACAGGTATGATGGCAAGTGCTATCCTATCGGACACGATCCCCTGTAGTAGTTTGGTGATCGAAGAAGAAGAAGGGCCAGTGGCGCCGATTGCGGCAACGCCGGAAGCAGACGATCGCGATCGGCAAGAGCTAGTCGTCGAATTAGCCGCTGTGATGAAGCAGTCCGAGCGTCTCAGCCTTGCGTGCTAACGCGGGTTTACCACCTTGGGACGGTCCCTGCTTGTCTTTTAAGATATCGATTTTCAACTGCTGATCAACAAAAGTTCCATCTCGATTTCTCTATCCCCTGTTTGCTCTCTGCTACCCCTAATGAGGCGGAGAGCAATTTTTTATGGGGACCTCGGAAAATACAAAGCTTGCGCTCCTCCTCTTGTTAATCAACGCCATCTCACCACTTGGGGCGGTGCAACGCCCCCATCCATTCAGCGAAGTGCCCTTACGAGAGCAAGGTTCGCACATCCGTCACCTGGCCCGTCACGGCGGCAGCGACAACCATTGCGGGACTCATGAGCAGGGTGCGCCCAGAGGCCGAGCCTTGCCGTCCCTTGAAGTTGCGGTTGGAGGAGGAGGCGCTCAGTTGCCGTCCCTGGAGCTTATCCGGGTTCATGGCCAGACACATGGAGCAGCCCGGTTCGCGCCACTCGAAGCCCGCCGCCTGCAAGATTTGGTCAAGCCCTTCGGCCTCGGCTTCCCGCTTCACCCGCTCCGAGCCAGGAACAACAAATGCCTTCACCCCTGGGGCAACGTGGCGGCCCTTAGCCAATTGGGCCGCTTCCCGCAGATCGCTCAGGCGACCATTGGTGCAACTGCCAATAAAACAAACATCGACGGGGATGCCCTGGATCGGCTGGCCGGGGGTGAGGTCCATGTATTGGTAGGCTTCCTCGGCGATCGCCCGTTCGGTTTCCGGCAATTCGTCAGGCGTTGGCACACACTCGTCTACCCCCATGCCCTGGCCAGGGGTGATCCCCCAAGTTACCGTGGGGGCAATTTCGGCAGCGTCGATGATCACCACATCGTCATATTCGGCATCGACATCACTGGCGATCTGTTGCCACCAGGCGACGGCCTTGTCCCAGTCGGCTCCCTTGGGGGCAAAATCCCGATCCTTGAGGTAATCAAAGGTGACTTGATCGGGGTTGACGTAGCCACAGCGGGCACCGCCCTCGATCGCCATATTGCAGACGGTCATCCGTTCTTCCATGCTCATCTGCGCAAAGGTGGTCCCGGCGTATTCGTAGGCATAGCCCACCCCGCCCTTGACCCCCAGTTTGCGGATGATGTGCAGGATCACGTCCTTGGCGTAAACCCCCGGTTGCAGGGGGCCGTTGACTTCAATGCGGCGCACCTTGAGTTTGCTCAGGGCGAGGGTTTGGGAGGCGAGGACATCCCGCACCTGACTGGTACCAATGCCGAAAGCGATCGCGCCAAAGGCCCCGTGGGTGGAAGTATGGCTATCGCCACAGGCGATCGTCATCCCCGGTTGGGTTAATCCCAGTTCCGGAGCAATCACGTGGACAATGCCCTGGTTACCGGAGCCAATGTTATAGAAGGTAATGCCGTTCTCCTGGCAATTCTTCTCTAGGGCTTGCATCATCTCTTCGGCCAGGTCATCGGCGAAGGGACGAGCCTGGTTATCGGTGGGCACGATGTGGTCTACCGTGGCGATCGTGCGGTGGGGAAACATTACCTTGAGGCCGCGATCGCGCAGCATGGCAAAGGCTTGGGGGCTAGTGACCTCGTGGATGAGGTGTAGGCCAATAAACAGTTGGGTTTGGCCGGAGGGCAGGGTGCCCACGGTATGGAGTGCCCAAACTTTGTCGAAGAGAGTGCCTTTGCTCATAGGGACCGATCGTGCGTTACCAATTACCGAATACAGCCTCTATTGTACTGACGTGAGTTCGACGAGCTGGAAAAAGTTCAAAGAAAAGCTGAGACTAAGTTTGAAGCATTAGGGACTCAGCTATGGACTCCAGCAGGTCACCTTCGTGTCATCGAACTCACCCTAGACCGGATTCACCACAAACTGGGCCACAATCTCCGGCTGGGCATTGAGGATGGAATCAGGATTGGCGAGGAGGCTGGCCTCGGTATAGGGGGGCACCCCGTAGGTGGTCACCGTTAGTTGCCCGCTGCCCGGTGCAATGTCAAACTCGGTCCAGCCGTAGGTGTGGGTGGCGAGGAATTCCCCCTGAAGCAGGGTTGCATCAATCTCAGACCCCTCTAGGCCGATCGGGTCATAGCCCAGCAGGGTGGCGGTGCGATAGTCCAAAATTTCCCGCACATACTGGTCCTTGGCGGCGCGATCGGTCAGGGCTAAATATTCGGCTTGACTCTTACCCTGGGCGGCTAACAGGGAGGGGGGGGTAAAGCCAACCGTGGCTGGACCAAAGGGAGCCGCAAAGGTCTGATTAAAGGGCGGGGGTAGGAAAGGCACCGTTAACTGAATCGCCACCGGGCCAACCATGACATCGAACACCCCTGTGGGGGTCTGGGGCAAGCCAAAGCCCTGCTGGTTGGTGACGTTATTCACCACATGGCCGTGGAAATCGCCCGTGACAAAGACCACGTTTTCAATCCCATTCGCCGTGATGAAGTTCAGCAGATCCGCCCGTTCCGCTGCAAACCCTTCCCATCGCTCCCCGGACACCGCAATCCCAAAGTGCTGCATGGGGACGGTGGACATGACAAATTTCCAAGTCACCCCTTCCTGTTGCGCCAGGAGCAGATCATCCTTTAACTGCTGCAATTGGACCGCTCCTAGCATTGTCCGACCTGGCTCAAAGGCGTTTTGTAACTGTTGATCGATCGCTTCCTGGGGAGCCGCTTCGGAAATAAAGGGCAAGGGTGCATCCCGGAACGATCGCACATCCAGCACATAGAGGGCCGCATCGCTACCAAAGGTGTTGAAGCGATAGAGTGCCTGTCGGCCTGCGGTGCGGGGATCGCCCGTCTCGCCATAGGTCGTCTCCCGGCGGGGGAAGTAGTCGAGCATGGCCCGCAGGGCATCGTTGAAGGCGGGGGTTTGGTTGACGAAGCCCGTGATCGCATTGCCAAAGAGATTCTGTTTTTGGGGGGAGTCCGCCGGGGGCACGCCACCGGCAAAATCATTGGTGACTTCGTGATCATCCCAGGTGTTATAGACCATCGTGGTGGCCCGCAAGTCCGCCCAGGTATTGAGGCCAAAGCGTTCGCTGTAGACCTCGTTTTGCTTGATCCGAAACTCGTCCAGGGTTTTAGCTTGGGTCACGCCGGGGAGGGCAGCGGATTCACTATCGGCCTCAACCATGTCGCCCATCTGGACAAAAAAGGCGAGATCCCGCTCATCCGCATTGCGGATCGACACGTAGGGAGCGAGTTCCCCTTGCAGATCACCGGACACCCCAAACCGCAAGCCTTGCCGGGTGCCCAAGGGGGCCGGGGTCACAAACCGTCCGTACTGGGTTTCGCCCGCCGCGTCGATCACCCGGTAGAAGTAGGCGGTGTTGGGGACCAGGTTATCGACTTCTACCTGTACGGGTACGCGCGGATCGCTCACGATCGCGGTGGCACGGCCGACGATCGTCGCCAAACTTGCATCGGTGCCGTATTCAAACATCACCTCCCCCCGCACCGCACTGCGGGTCCACAGGACGGTCGTGGTTTGGGTCGTATCCCCGCTGGCGATGCCATTGGGCAGGGTGGTCGGGTCAGCTACGGGTAGGGTGGTTGTAAAGTCGGCGGCCCTGAGGCGATCGCGATCGACCCCCTCCAGAATGGCTAAATATTCCCCCGTGACCCGATCGCGGATGATGGCCCCCTCGCTCCCTTGGAGCAGGTCTAAATCCGCGAACCGTAAGCCCCCACTCAGGGCCAGCCAGTCTTCCCCCAGCTGAAAGTCGGTGATGCGATCGGCCAAGGCTGCGGTTGCCCCCCCGCTGCGTCGCCGCAGGACAAACCCATCTCGCCCCGGTCCCCCGGTCAGCGTATCTTGTCCGCGATCGCCGAACAGCACATCGTCCCCCGCCCCGCCCCAGAGCCAATCATTGCCCTTGCCGCCGCGTAGCAGATCATTGCCTTCGCCCCCATCCAGGCGATCGTTGCCCGCATTGCCGTTGAGATCGTCGTTGCCCGCGTTACCATTGAGGGTGTCATCGCCACCGTTGCCGCGCAAGGTATCATTTTCAGGGGTGCCCTCGAGTCGATCGTTCCCCTCATCACCGATTAAAACCGCCATTGTTGTTGCTCCTTAGACTGGATTGGCATCCCAAACATTGCTACTGGTCATGACTGAAGTCATTACTACAAGCTTGTAGCTGAAAAGCATTGGTATACCCCCAGTGTCCTGGAAGTTGGTTAAGAGGCACACGGTTGTGGCTGAATTGCAAGAAACTGTAACGTCTGACGGGCAAAGGCTGGTGGGCAAAGATAGGAGCACTTCCCAGCGACCCTAGTACAGTAAACATAAAGTTTGGCAACGTTCGTCGTAACGACTTCAGTCGTTGCAGGCTAAAGCCAGCACTACAAGCGTTCGTCGTAACGACTTCAGTCGTTGCTACAAGCGTTGCAGTCTGTCAGCCCTAAACTTGAGCGTGGCAGATCAACAATCTTAAGCTTGACGCGGCATTAGCTGTCTAGGCGATGACCGACTGCGGCGAAAACTTGACGATGTTCAAAGAGTTGTAGCAGATCCGCGTTAATTTTTTGTTTATCGGCTTCCTGGTGCAAAATGTCGAGGGCTGCTCCGACGGACAGACGACGCTTGTAGGGTCGATCGGCAGCGGTGAGCGCATCGTAGATATCGGCGATCGTCAGCATTTGGGTTTGGATCGGAATTTCCGGCAGGACTAAATCGTAGGGATAGCCCGTTCCGTCCAGCTTTTTGTGATGGCCCCGGGCGATATCTGGGACCTGCTTCAGATGCTTAGTCCAGGGAATTTGGATCAGAAAGTTATAGGTATGTTCAGCGTGTTTTTCGATCGCGAGCCGTTCCTGGGTGGTCAAGTTGCCACGGGGGACGAGGAGTTGCTCCAATTCCGCCGGGGTTAAGAGGGGCTTGAGGGTCCCATCAATATCCTGGTAGGTATAGTGGGACAGTTCGGACAGTTCGGCGAGGGCAGTTTCGGTCAGAATTTGAAAACCGCGACTTTCAAGGATTTGGGGTTCGTTGATCTCTAGGACCCGTTGCCAGTAGTGCTCCAGTTGTTCCAGGGCCGCTGTCAGTTTGCGATCGAGTTCGGCTTGGGCCTGACAATGGGGGCAGGTGGCTTCGGCTCCCGCGTGGTTATGGTGGGGATGTTCGATCAAGTAGCGAAACTTATTCTGGGCACAGTCCAACTCCAGGGCGCGTCGGGCCAGGGCAAAGCGATGGCGCACCACTTCCAATTGATCGGGATAGAGCTTTTTCGCCTTGACCAGCACCGCCTCCGGGACCCCTACTTTGCCAAAATCGTGTAACAGGGCCGCATAGCGGATTTCCTGGATTTGGCGATCGTCAAAGGTCAACCCGCGCAAGGGACCACTGCTGATCGACCGGGATTCCTCTGCTAAGCGCACGGTTAGGGCGGCGACCCGTTCCGAGTGCCCCGATGTGGTGGGATCACGGGCTTCAATCACCCGCACGGAAGCGGTAACAAAGCCTTCAAATAACTGTTCGATACTTTCCTGTAACTGGCTGCGTTCGATCGACACTGCCGCCTGACAGGCCAGGATACGAATGACTTTTTCTTCCCACTTGGAGTAGGGAATGGTCACCTCATGCACATTTTCTGGTCCGACGATTTGATCGGGGCTGATTTTTCGGTTAATTAACTGGAGAACGCCGATGATCTCCTTTTCCTGATTCTGCATGGGCAGGACGAGGACCGATCGCGTTTTGTAGGGAATGGCCTGGTCAAATTGGGGGTTAAGTTTGTAGGGAACCCCTGGGGGGAGGTGATAGGCATCCGGGAGGTTGAGGCTTTCGCCGGTGATGGCGACGTAACCCGCTAAGCTATTTTGGGTAATGGGAACGGTAAATTCTTTCCAAGCCACGTTGGGCCGCGAGGCGTTCTGGGCCACTTTGAAGATCAGGCTGGGTTCGGGACCACTGCGATCGATCAGGTAAACGCTGCCCGCATCGCTGCACGTAATCTCACAACTGGTCTGGAGGATCAATTGCAAAATGTCTTCCAGGTTACGGCTGCTGGATAGGGCAATGCCAATCTCTAGCAACTGGGTGACCAGTTCGCTTGGCTCGGCGTCGTTATCTACGGGGAGGCTCGAATGATCAGCGGCTAGGGCACTCAGACGGGATTCTGGCGCGAAGATGGGCACCCCAACTCCTGATGCCTGGGTGGGCAGGTTAGCCGTAGGGGTCTCCTGCCGACGAAAGTCTGGAAACTTCATGAATGCCAATCGTCTGATCCTCTTCGGCAACTACAATAGGCAGTAATCCGTGCAGTTTGCCCGCTATTTCCCCGGAGATGCCGATCGTTGGGACTCTCTTTGGGATTTTTTAACGGTATGATGCTTCCCTGCGTCTACGTTTAACTACGCAATCCCCGATCGCAACTCCGCTGAGAACGCGATCGGGTTATTGCGATCGTACGCTGTCATTGGCTAATGCACCCACCTCCTCCGTTGTAACATGTCTAGCCCCACTGCTACCCTATTGGTTTCCTGCCCCGATCAGCGGGGTCTGGTCGCGAAAATTGCGAACTTTATCTATGCCAATGGGGGGAATATTATCCACGCGGATCATCACACGGATTTTACCTCCCAGACTTTTCTGACGCGGATTGAGTGGCAACTCGATGGGTTTAACCTCCCTCGCGATTTGATTGGACCCGCTTTTCAGGCGATCGCCCAACCCTTGGGAGCCACTTGGCAGTTACACTTTTCCGACACAATCCCCCGGATTGCGGTCTGGGTTAGCCGTCAGGATCATTGCTTGCTGGACCTGCTTTGGCGACAACAGGCGCAAGAGCTAGCGGCGGCGATTCCCTTGATTATCAGTAATCATCCTAACCTGCAACCGATTGCAGACCAGTTTGGCATTGATTATCACTACCTCCCGGTTACAAAAGATACCAAACCTGAGCAGGAGGCGAAACAACTGGAGCTTCTCCGGGCGTACCAGATCGATTTGGTGGTCTTGGCCAAGTATATGCAGATTCTCTCACCGGAATTTGTGGCCCAGTTTCCCCAGATGATCAATATTCACCATTCTTTTTTACCAGCCTTTGCAGGTGCGAATCCTTACCAGCGGGCCTACGAGCGCGGGGTAAAGATTATTGGGGCCACGGCCCACTATGTGACGAGTGACTTGGATGAGGGACCCATTATTGAGCAGGATGTGGTGCGGGTGAGTCATCGGGATGATACGAGCGATTTGATTCGTAAGGGGAAGGATTTGGAGCGCATTGTCCTGGCGCGGGCGGTGCGCCTGCATCTGCAAAATCGGGTCCTGGTTTATGGCAACCGCACGGTGGTGTTTGCTTAAGGGGCTAAGTTGGGCAATTTTAAGACTATTCCGCCGCCTCTGGATCAATTCCCAAAGCCCGCAACCGCGCTGCCAACCGTTCCGCCCGTTCGCGTTCCTGATCGGCCCGTTCGCGTTCCTGATCGGCCCGTTCGCGTTCCTGATCGGCCCGTTCGCGTTCCTGTTCCGCCCGTAGTGATTCTTGTTCGGCCCGCAACCGATCCATCACCGATCGCTCCCTCGGCGTGGGTACCCAAGCCCCCTCCCCGTCATACCACCGCAACCACAACCCCTCTACCCCGTCATAGGCTCCCTGCCAAACCCCTAAGCCCAACCCTAACTCCGCAAACCAAAACCGAGGTGCCACCAACGCTACTGGCTCATAGCAGCCCTCATCCAACCGGAACAAGCGAAAGTGATTCTCGTAGCGGTCGAACACCCCATAGTAGGGAATCTGCAAAATTTGCTCATACACCTCCCACTTGGTCGGCGGCTGATTCGATCCCCGCGGGGTCTGGCCCAAATCGTCATCCTCTGTTCCTGGCGACAACAACTCAACCACCAGAAACGGCACCACCTGCTCCTGCCAGACCACATAGCTCCAGCGCAATTCCGCCTGACGGGTGGCAGGATTCGCCCCAATGACCAGGAACCAATCGGGGCGCTTATGCCAGCGCGGATGTTGCCAATCATAGTAAAGATTGAGATCGGTGCCAAAAAAGAGCGACTCTGGCCCCACGATCGGTGACTGGCAGGTTTCCCGCAACAATTGCGGCTGGAGATCATGAAACTCGTCCGGCAACCCTGGCTCCTCCGGATCTTCACTGGGCAGATCGTACATCGTGGGCAGCGTTTCACGGGCAGGCATCCGCCTGAGTGCGGGAGGCAACTGGGATTGGGGCATAACGATCACCGCTGGGCACACTGGTTTCAGCCTAACATCTGTGGCAACGGGATGGGTTTGGGGGACGGGCCGGAGAATTCCCCCGTAACCGGGTTCCTTATTTCTGCTCCGGGTGACGGGCTTCGGGATAGGCTGCGCCCAACTGGTTCAACCGCAAAATCAATTGATGCAGCCGACCGAGATCCTGTTGATTAAAGTAAAGACTGATCCGGGGTAGACCCGCTGTTTCATCCCCCACCTCTTCCGGCAACGTCGGCGATTTCTGGATACGGCCTTTGACCAAAATATCGCTGAAATCCCGGTTCAATTGCTCGACATCCGCATCCAGCAATTCGTGCTTCAGCCGCATCACCAGCAGATCCCCCACATAGCGGCAGGAGTGGTACACCCGATAGAAGTCCGCGATCGCTTGACAAGCCACATCCAGGCGATCGGTAATCGTATACACACTGGGGTCCGCCGGACTAATCAACCCCGCCTTCAGCAGATGATCCTCGATATACCGATTCCAGGCTTGCCAATAATCCCCCCCCGGGCGATCGATCAACACCATCGGCACCGGCCCAAACTTCCCCGTCTGGCTCAGCGTCAAACACTCAAACGCCTCATCCTGGGTGCCAAACCCCCCCGGAAACAACGCCACCGCATCGCTTTCCTTCAGCAAAAATAGTTTGCGGACAAAGAAATACTTAAACGTCACCAGCTTGGGGTCCCCCTCAATATAGGGATTCGCCTTTTGCTCAAAGGGCAAGCGAATATTCAACCCAAAAGAATGCTCCGGCCCTGCTCCCGCATTTCCCGCCTCCATAATGCCGCCCCCGGCCCCCGTGATCACCATAAACCCCTGCTGGGTAATACACCGGGCAAAATCCACCGCCTGCTGGTACTCCGGCGAATCAGAACCTAGCCGTGCCGAGCCAAAAATCGTCACCTTGCGAACATGACGATAGGCATAAAATGCCTGGGCCGCCCGCTCCATATCTTGCAGCGTTGAAGCAAGGATTTTCCAATCCAGACGATCGATCTCACCCTCCGCCAACCGAACGAGCGTACTGAGAGCCTGTCGGATCAACTGATTGTGCTTGAGGTTAGGTAGCTGGGCAACTAAGTTAGCAACCTCCGTTGCCAAGACCGCATCGTCAGGGGGAAGGGAGACCATAATGTTAATGCCAACTGAATGCCAACTGAATGCCAACCAAAAACGACTTAAAAGCGCTCCAGAGTTAGCTTTCCAGAGCGCTCAACCCAGACACATTGTCCCCAGAGAGAACGTTGAATGGGCCTTAGAGGTATTTTTCCAGGGTCGTAGCCAGCGTCGTTTTGGGCACAGCACCCACCACCATATCAACCCGCTGACCTTCCTTGAAGATCATCAGCGTCGGGATGCTTCGGATACCATATTGACTGGCAATACTGGGGTTCTCATCCGTATTCACCTTGACAACCTTGACCTGTCCGTCATATTGCTCGGCAATTTCATCCACCACTGGGGCAACCATGCGGCAGGGACCGCACCAAGGTGCCCAAAAATCCACTAAAACGGGAAGGTCGCTCTCCAGCACCTCTTGTTTGAATGTAGTGTCCGTAACGGCTGCGGCTGCTGACATCTGGAAATTCCTTGCCTCTTGTTTTCTCTCAAGCACTCAATATAACAAACTGGGAACCCGTCCTCGACCAAACTCGCGCATACAGACACATTCAGTCACAATTAGCAACGTTTGCTGACAATTCTGCTCGTCCGTTTGCGGTACCTGTGTTGTCCCAAAAGTTTGGTTAGGAACCGCCTAGGCAGTGCCTAGGCGGAGTGTGGTGTGAGGAGTGAACGGAAACATGCGTCTCCGCTCCCTCTATTGTAAGCGACAGCCCTAGCTTTGAGAGTCATCACCCATCAGGGGGGTATATTTCTTAAGATTTAACTTAAGATCCTTAAGATCCCAACCAATTTTTACTCGCCACACTGGGAAGCCTTTCCCCAAAGCCACCGTAGCGATCGCCCACATGGCTGCCTAGTCCGATCCCCCTAACCAATGACATACGCAGAATGGAGGGACCACCAGATCAGGACCCCAATACTGCCCAAAATCAGCACTGCCGATACCAGAATGGCCAGAAGGCTATCGGCCCCCTCAAACTTCATAATGCCGCGATTCAAGTCCGTCATAATTCACTGACCTTGGTTTCGTATTAAGCCATTGATATTCCTAGAATATCCAGGTCAGCTTTGAGCGTCTAGAGTGGGCGGGCACCTTTAAGATTGATTTTAAACCTGGCCCACGATCCCGTCCATGTGGTCAGGGGGCTGTCAATAGAACCGAGGGGGCAGGCATTGACCTACCCCCCCCAGAGTTAGTGGGTAATCCCCAAGAGGGCCTGCGGTTCCGGTGTTGGCAACTTGGGCGCTGTGAAGGCGCGGGCATAGAGCGGTTGCCGTTGTTGCACCACCAAGGGCAAGACTTCCCGCACGTTAGAGGCCACTTGCACCGTCGTCACGTTATAGGCTTGGGTGGCCCATTTCGGGTAAAGGCCCATCCCAATCACCGGGAGTAACAAGCACGCGGCCACCAGGATTTCGCGGGGTTTGAGATCCCCCAGGTAATCCTCGATCACGATCCCCGAATTGCTCTTGGACCCGTAGAAGACCTGACGCAACATCGACAGCAGGTAAATCGGGGTCAGTACCAGGCCCACCGCTGCCAGAAAGATGACCAAGGCTTTGAAGCTAGCGGTATACACATCGCTGTTGGCAAGGCCCAGGAATACGGTCAACTCACCCACGAAACCACTCATGCCGGGTAAGGCGAGAGAGGCAAAGGACCCCGCCGTGAACAGGGCAAAGGTCTTGGGCATGGACTGGGCCAATCCCCCTAGCTTGGGCATATCCAGGGTGTGGGTACGCTCGTAGGTAACGCCAGTCAGGAAGAACAGGACCGCGGCAATCAACCCGTGGGAGAGCATTTGCAGCACTGCCCCGTTCAGGCCAATGTCCGTGAAGGAGGCAATCCCTAGCATGACGAAGCCCATGTGGGAGATGGAGGAGCAGGCCAACCGCCGTTTCAGGTGGGTTTGCCCAAAGGCCGTCAGCGCACCGTAAATAATATTAACGATACCGAGGATGACAAGGACGGGCGCAAAGTAGATATGGGCGCTGGGCAGCAATTCCAGGTTCAACCGGATCAGGGCATAGCCCCCCATCTTCAGCAGGACCCCGGCCAGAATCATGGAAACCGGTGCACTGGCTTCACTGTGGGCATCGGGGAGCCAGGTGTGGAGCGGGAACAGGGGCAGCTTGACCCCAAAGGCAATCAGGAAGGCGGCGTAGGCGAGAATTTCCAGACCGATCGGGTAATTCTTCAGACCCAACTCAGCAATATCAAAGGTGACGTTACCGCCGTAGAAGGCCAGGGCAAGGCCACCCACCAGAATAAAGATCGAAGCCAGCGCCGTGTAGAGAATAAACTTGGTCGCCGCATAGAGGCGCTTGGGACCGCCCCAGATCGAAATCAGCAGGTAAACCGGAATCAGTTCCAGTTCCCACATAAGGAAGAAGAGCAGTAAATCCTGGGCAGCAAAGACCCCAATCTGGGCACTGTAGAGGGCCAGCATCAGGAAGTAGAAGAGGCGGGGCTTGGTCTCGACCTTCCAGGCAGCGACGATCGCCAAAGTATTGATCACGCCCGTCAGCAGGATCAGGGGCATCGAGACCCCATCGACTGCTAGGGACCACTGGACACCCAGTTGGGGAATCCAGGCGACCTGCTCAGCCATTTGCAGGGCCGGGTTACGGAGATCGAAGTGTTGCCCAAACCCGTAGAGCATCAGGGCAAAGTCAGCCAGGCCAACGCCCAGGGCGTACCAACGAACTGTTTTCCCGTGTTGATCGGGAAGGCAGGGGATCAGCAAGGCCGCAAAGAGGGGGAGGAGGATGATTCCTGTGAGCCAGGGGAATTCAGTACCAGACATGACACTAATGGGGAGAAATACCTATCCCCTAGTATATGAAGTAAATTGAACTTTTGATAAGGACTTCATCAAAAAAATATGGAGCGATCGCGCGATTGCTCCCCCGATTGTCGCTCTAGCCGAGATCGCTCAATTAGCTGAAAATAAAAGGGTCTGAGCTAATTCCGCCAGGTGTCGAGCATCCCCATCCTCGTGGTTTAGCATCACAATTACGGTGAGTTGATAATTTCTTATATGTAACATAAGCGTTACAAATCCCCCGAAACGGCCCCCATGCCCGATCGCGGTTCCCCAGGGGGTTGGCCAGCTTTCGAGGCCGAGGCCATAGCCGATCGCGCCGTCGGGGTGGGGGATGCCCCCTGATTGGGGTTGGGACATGCGTGCTTGCAGTTCCGGGGGAAGGAGGCAGGGCTGGACCAAGAGAGCCTGGGCAAAGCGATCGAGATCGGCAGCCGTGCTCACCAGGCCGCTATCACCCAAGCCGTAGGCTTCGTTAATCCTGGAAAAGTTATCGGGATGGCCGTCCCCATCCCAATCGCCGTAACCACTCACCAAGTCAGGTTGGACCGCCGTCTCTAGGGTGGTGTCATTTAAGCCTAAGGGGTCCAAAAGGCGTTCCTGGAGGGTGATCGCCAGCGGTTGGCCCGTGCGTGCCTCGATCAACTTCTGCAACAACAGGTAATTGGTATTGGCATAGTGAAACTGGCCGGGGCGGGTTTGGGGCGGTTGGGCCACGGCATACTGGAGAATTTCAGCTAGGGTCCAGGAATGCGTCGGTTGGGCCTGGAGTTGGGCCTCAAAGGCGGGACTATCGCGCACATCGGCCAGCCCACTGGTGTGGCTGAGCAGTTGGCGGACCGTAAGGCGATTGCCCTGGGGCAGGGAGCGGATCAGGCTGGCGGGTAACCATTGGGCAAGGCGATCGTCTAGCCCCAGCTTGCCCTCATCAACCCATTGCAGGACCAGGACCGCCACAAACGGTTTGGTCATGCTGCCAATGCGGAAGCGATCGCTGATCTGTAACGGAGCTTGGGTGGTGAGATCCCGTACTCCCGCTGTACCGGCCCAAGTGCCCTGTGGGGTCCGCACCCACAGCAGCCCCCCCGGTAGGATGTGCTCGGCTAGATAGCGATCGAGGAGGGACTGGAGTTGCTGCTGTCGGGCTGGGGTTAGCTCCGGGGGCAAGGCCACGGGCGACGGTCCGGGGGAAAAGTCGGAGGGCAGCGCAGGCGACACGGTCGAGGGCACGATCGGGCATCCCCCGCAGACCAGGCCACTCACCCCCGCCAGTACCCCTAACACAAGGCGCGATCGTCCCCGCCGTTGCTGCGACATCCCCCACCCCCACCTGTGCCTAGCCATCCCGATCACCCGCTAGCGCCATCCCCGGCCGCCGACTTGATAGGCAGGCCCAGGCAGTCTCATGCAACCTCAACCGATCGCCCAGTCGTCAAGTGACGCGAGTTCGATCACAGCCCCATTGCCCTCACCCCCCAGCCCCCTCTCCCACAAGGGGCGAGGGAGTACGGCATCATCAAGGTTTTCGGTCCCTCTCCCTGGGGAAGCAGGGTTGAGGTGAGGAGCATCGAACTGACGTTCAAGTAGGGTAGGCATCCTGCCACGAAGAGCACCGCATCTCCGATATACGCAAACGGCGATCCCACGCTTTCACTTTATTAGGCATCTACCGAGCCTATATCCAAGCCTATATCTAGAGCCGATATCTATAGCAATCCCAAGTCATTTATGAGAATGGGAAGGGACATAGTGAATCTCTATCAGTAGATATAGGATTGGCTTCTCTCATGAATCATCTGGGATTGCTATATCTATCTATATGTATATGAATACTATATGTATATGAATAACGACCGCATAGGCTTGACGATGGATAACCAGGATTCAGCGGGCAGAGGACAGCAATTATTAGGAAAGTACGACGAAATATTACAGAGTGTAGACAAGTTACCTCATTTATGATCCAAGTTACCTCATTTATGATCCGTTGTTGAACCGTGAGGTGTCATCCCGCCTAGGGCGACCCAAGGCGCAAACAGCCCCCCCGAAATCGGAGAAGTGATGGTGGGGAAACGGTTGCAACGATCGCCCATCCCGTTGGCTGATCTCTGACCGATCGCCCCAAGGGGTCCTTCCAATCAGCCGATGCCACCGCCAACCTCCCCCAGGCTGCGCTAATCATGAGACAAATACAGAGCCGAGGAGAATAGGGCACCAATTGACAAGACTGGCTTTCTGCAAGGATTACAGCTTAAAAGCCTCGCCCGATCGGCACCGAATGCACACCGCAAATGTTGCGAAAAGTAAAGAAATAAAAACTTATGATAACTAAAAAAACCAATGGGGAACTATTCGTCTTAGTATAATGAAGGTCACGGAAGTACATGAAAACAGAGATCAGACAAGCTACCTTTGGATTCGGTGCTCAGTTGACGGGTTCTCTCTTGTCAAATAGCTCTCGGCATCTTTATGAAAGCATTTTTGGTAAGCGAGGACTGTTGGCTAAGCTACTGAAATACCTAAGGGATCATGCGTAGGGCGTTGCAAAACGATAACCCCTCCGAGTTCTGTTAACGTTTCCGGCTTCCGGTCTTGTGGGTCTAAGTTGTCTATAACTGACTGCGTAATCGGTCTAGGGATAGAGCCAATCTTCCACACCATCAACACGATTTAGGAACGATTTAGGAGATTAAAACCAATGCTAGACGCATATACCAGGGTTGTTTCCCAAGCTGACACTCGTGGCGAATATGTTAGCGGGGCACAGCTTGATGCACTGTCCGCCATTGTTAAGGATGGCCTGAAGCGGATTGATGTTGTTAACCGCATCACCGGTAACGCTTCTGCGATCGTGGCTGATGCCGCTCGCGCCCTGTTTGCTGAACAGCCCCAACTGATTGCGCCTGGTGGCAATGCCTACACCAACCGTCGCATGGCAGCTTGTCTGCGCGACATGGAAATCATCCTGCGCTATGTTACCTACGCTGTCTACACGGGTGATGCCAGCGTTCTGGATGATCGTTGCTTGAATGGTCTGCGCGAAACCTACCTCGCCCTGGGTGTTCCGGGTGGTTCCGTGGCAACTGGCGTTCAAAAGATGAAGGAAGCTGCTGTTGCGATCGCTAACGATCCCAATGGCATCACCCGTGGTGATTGCAGCTCCCTGATGTCGGAACTGGCCGGCTACTTCGATCGCGCTGCTGCCGCTGTTGCCTAAGCCTACTCATCAGGCTCCTGAGTGGTTCATCCCTACATCGTTATGGGTAGGCTGACCACGATTTGTCTCAACAAAAAACCGATTTGCTAAACCATCCATTAGGGAGATATCAAACCAATGAAAACCCCATTGACTGAAGCAGTTGCCGCTGCAGATTCCCAAGGTCGTTTCCTGAGCAGCACCGAACTGCAAGTTGCGTTTGGTCGTCTGCGTCAAGCTGGTCCTAGCCTGGAAGCTGCTAAGGCTCTGGCTGCCAAGGCCAATGATCTGGCAAATGCTGCTGCCAACGCCGTTTACCAGAAGTTCCCCTACACGACCCAAATGCAGGGTTCCAACTTCGCCTCTGATCAACGCGGCAAGGACAAGTGCGTTCGTGACATCGGCTACTACCTCCGGATGGTCCAATACTGCCTGATCGCTGGCGGTACGGGTCCGATGGATGAGTACCTGATTGCTGGCTTGGCTGAAATCAACAGCACCTTTGATCTGTCTCCTAGCTGGTATGTTGAAGCCCTGAAGTACATCAAGGCTAACCACGGTATTACGGGCGATCCGGGTACGGAAGCCAACTCCTACATCGACTACGCTATCAACGCCCTGAGCTAGATCGCGTTCACGTTGCCCGGCAGGGTTAATCAGCTTCATGTCGTTTTGCGATAGGGGTTGATGACCTTACCGGGCAATTTTGCTTAACGCCGATATAACAACATTGGCTGGATTGGCTAATTCAGTAGTCCAATAACAAATCAAGTAGGGGAAACAGTATGGCTGGTGTAAAAGAGTCTGGACGCTTGGGCATCAGTGCGTTCCAGGAAACCGATCCAACTGAACTACGTCCGAATCGCAGTGAAGATAATGTCAACGCGGTGATCCGGGCGGCCTATCGTCAGGTTTTAGGCAACGAGCACATTATGCAGAGTGAGCGCCTGACTAGCGCTGAATCTCTGTTGCGGCAAGGGCAGATCACAGTTCGGGATTTTGTGCGTGCTTTGGCACAGTCGGAACTGTATCGCAATAAATTTTTCTATCCCAATTTTCAAGTACGCTTCATTGAGCTGAACTATAAGCATCTGTTGGGGCGTGCTCCCTATAGTGAGGCTGAAATCGCCTATCACGTTGACCTCTATACCTCTGAAGGCTATGAGGCTGAGATCAATTCCTATATTGATTCACCCGAATATCAACAGAGCTTTGGTGACAATGTGGTGCCCTATTATCGGGATTTGGTGACAACGGGTGTGGGTCAACAAACCGTTGGCTTTACACGTTTGTTCCAACTCTACCGGGGCTATGCCAACAGCGATCGTGCCCAAGCCCACACGGCACCGCGCCTGACCTGGGAACTGGCTCGTAACACAACCTCACCGATTTCACCGCCAACGGCAGGGGCCTTAAGTGGTGCCCTAGGGGGTAATCGCGGTGATGTCTTCCGGATACGGGTTATGCAAGGACCTTCTAATGCTGCACCGACAATTCGTCGTAGTACGGTTGAACTGTTAGTTGCCTATGATCAATTGTCGAATAAATTACAACAACTCAACCGGGCCGGTAGCAAAGTTCTGAGTATCCAACCGGTTTAGTGTGACTAAAGATTGGCGATCGTCGGGGTACTCATCTGCCCAACTGCGAGGTTTATTAAGGGGGCTATTTTTGTTCTTTTTGAACTGAAAGATTAGCCAGCTATCTTTATAATTAATCTCTCAGGTTGAAGGGGCGATCGCTGATCTTTCCCCTCATGACCAGCCCCCTCATTCCCTGAAAACACTGACTACCTGAAAACACTGACTAAAGGAGAGCATTTCAGTGCCTATTACCGCACAAGCATCCCGCTTGGGGACTTCAGCATTTAGTGATGCTGCCCCGATCGAACTGCGTCCCAATGCGACTGAAGACGATGTGAAAGCAGTTATTCATGCTGCCTATCGTCAACTATTGGGGAATGACTATTTGATGGCCTCAGAACGCCTGACCATTCCCGAATCCCTGTTGCGGGACGGCAAGATCACCGTTAAAGAATTCGTCCGCGCCGTGGCGAAATCGGAACTGTACAAGTCGAAGTTTTTCTACAACAACTTCCACAGCCGGGTCACAGAACTCAACTACAAGCATCTGTTAGGGCGTGCCCCCTACGATCAAACCGAAGTCAGCTACCACTTGGATTTGTATGAAAGCAGTGGTTATGAGGCTGATATTGACTCCTATATCGATTCGCCTGAATATCAAGCAGCGTTCGGGGAGAATATCGTTCCCTACTACCGCGATCTGGTCACCACAGGGGCAGGTCAGCGCACTGTAGGCTTTACCCGTCTGTTTAGCTTGTACCGGGGGTATGCCACCAGTAGCCGGGGCCAATTCCAAGGCAACTATCCCCATTTGGTCACGGAATTGGCGCGGGGTGAAGCGTCTGCGGTGGTGGCGCCGGGAACTCCCTATACGCGTCCGTCCATGCGCGGGGTACCTGTCAACAGTGCCTTTGGTGGGTCGGAAGCCTTTGGATCGGGTCGTTTGTTCCGCGTGGAAATTGCGGCGCTCTCGAAGCCGGGTTATCCCAGCATCCGCCGTTCCAATCGCGTTGTGATTATTCCCTTTGAGGAATTGTCCAGCAATATGCAACGGGTACAACGCCAAGGCGGTAAGATTGCCAGCATTACGCCCCTCTAAGGTTAGGTGGCGCTGACTGGGTGATCAACTCGCAGCCTGAAGACTTGGGATACCTTGAGTGTTTTGGCAATACTGTTTTGGCAATCCATTTCATCGTGGGTAACATCCCCCCAGTTTTAAGGGTTTCCTTAACGATGACCGGGGGGAGGTTTGCCTAATTTGAGATCTCATTTTTGCTTTCTGTCATTTTGTTCGATAGTTTTGGAGCACAGCGATCATGTTGGGTACTCGGTATTTTCGCTATGAAGTCACTGGCCTCCGCCAAAACGAAGAGACGGATCGGATGAATGCCCCCATTCGTTCAAGTGCCAGTATTTTCATTACCGTTCCTTACAACCGCATGAACGAGGAGATGCAGCGTATTACCCGTATGGGTGGTCAAATCGTGTCGATCTCGCCGATCGCTGCGAGTGCTGATGCCTAGTGGCAGCCAGCCCTTTAACGACAGCCTGAATGTGCGAATGCCCATGCAAGCGGCTAATGTGGAAAATTCACGCGGCTTGTCACCGATGGATGCTGCGGGTGATGAGTCGCTTTTGACCGTCGAGCAAGCGATCGCTAACCTGCGGGGTCCTGACTTGGGGTTGCGCTATTATGCGGCGTGGTGGCTAGGTCGGTTTCGAGTAGCCACACCAGCGGCAATTGCGGCTCTCATTGAGAGTCTGGCCGATGACTCGGATCGCACCCCAGAGGGCGGCTATCCGCTCCGTCGTAACGCGGCGCGTGCCCTAGGCAAGTTGGGCGATGTCCAAGCGGTTCCGGCTTTGATTGACTGCCTTGCCTGCGATGACTTTTACGTGCGGGAGGCGGCGGCCCAATCCCTGGGAAGTTTGGGCGATCGGCGGGCCATTCCCCCCCTGATGGCCTTATTGGTAGGGGGCCTAGAGGCGGCCCAACCCCTAGACGATGGGATTCGGCTGTGCCATCCCTATGCCGCCATTTTAGAAGCCTTGGGTGAACTCAACGCAACCGAAGCTGTCCCGCTGATTGAACCTTTTCTGGACCATCCCTTTGAACTCTTGCAGTACGCGGCAGCGCGAGCCATGTATGCTTTGACCCAAGCGGCGCCCTATGCGGAGCGATTGGTCCAGGCATTATCGGGAGATAAATTACCCCTGCGGCGAGCCGCTTTGGCTGACTTAGGCGCAATTGGCTATCTGCCTGCGGCTCCAGCGATCGCCCAAACCCTGGCCGAGAATAGCCTGAAACTGATTGCCCTCAAGGGTTTGCTGGAAAAGCAAGTGCAGCAAACCCCCTTACCCACCCTATCGACAGAGGCCAGACAGGTCATGGCCCTGATGGATCAACTCCTCTAATCCGTGGGTGCAATGGGTCTCAGCGTGGGTGGGATGAACCCTGGACCGTTAGCATATAGGTAGCTATGCCATCGCTTGCTCCTCCCCTAGTCCCTGGATGCTGCTCCTATGTCAGATGCCTTATTCCCCCTCATTCGTGCCGTTGAACAGGCCCACTCTGCGCCCCAACTGATCCAGGCGGTTCGCGCCCTAGCCGCGACCGGTCAGGTAGGCAGTATTCCCACCCTGATGGCCGTGCTCAGCTATAACAATCCAGGAGCAGCGGTAGCCGCAGTGGACGGCTTGATCCAGATTGGGGAACCTGCGGTGCCTGCCCTGCTGGAACAATTGGATCAGCATAACTACACGGCCCGATCGTGGGCCATCCGTGCCCTAGCCGGGATTGGCGACCCCAGAGGCTTGGTAACCTTGCTGGGTGCAGCGACTGCCGATTTTTCCATGAGTGTGCGACGGGCAGCAGCGCGGGGATTGGGAACCATGAGATGGCACTGGTTTCCCGCCGACCTTCTAGAAATTGCCCAGGAAGAAGCCCTAGAGGCCCTGCTCTTTGTGGCCCAACAGGATGAGGAGTGGGTGGTGCGTTATGCTGCGATCGTTGGCCTAGAAACCCTGGCCCCGGCGATCGGGCCGACGGCTCCCCACGGGCGATCGCAAATTGAAGCTCAGCTAGCCCAAATGACGGACAGGGATACCAGTTGGGCGGTGCGAGCACGGGCCTGTTTGGCCTACCAGCAACTCCAGGCCGGGATGATCTCCCCCCTCGCCGTCCCAGCAACTACACCCTCGCCCCTATCGGCAACCGATTGGCAACAGATTCTAGAGACCCTCTATGCCCGGAAGGAACAGGAGCGATCGGTCTTAGAAGAGGGCGATCCGCGTCGGTATCGGGAACTGGCGATCGCCGTTTCCCAGTCCCAGCCCAGTGCCTAAACCCAGGACCAGTCGCGGTATGATCAAAACCTGCCTGGCGGCATTGCGCTGGCAGCATCAACGAACAGGATCAGCAAACAAATAGGCAGTTAAGGGCAATTAAGGGAGATTGAACATGGCAATGGATGTCATGGCGTTTTTTGAGCTAAGTACGGGCAAATGGCGATCGCAACGGACCACCCACCACTTAGCCTTCCGGCGCTCGGAGGCAGGGGAATCAGAAATTTACGTCAAAGCCCTACCGGCGACGGACCCTAGCATTATCGAAATTTGCCAACTCCATCAAGTTGACCCCCAAACGGCGATCGGGGGTGCCTTTGTCTCCTGGAGTAGCTCAATGGCTTGGGATCAGGATGACGAGAATCATGAAGGCACGACCGTATTTGCCCTGATTCCGGATAGCACCAATCCCCGCCAAGGCATCCTACTGCGGGAACGGGGCTATGCTGAAGTGATCCCCGTTGCAGGCCAGTACTACATGGACGATGAGGATGCCCTCGTGCTGACCACCGAGTACGAAACCATGAGTACGATCGAGCGTTTTTGGTTTCCCAGCCCCAGCTTGCGGATGCGCACCAGCACAGTGAAACGGTTCGGGGGCTTTTCCACGGCCACCTTTTGCACGGAATCACGCATCGAGACCGACGCTGAAGCCCCAGCCCCAGCGGCTGAGGACAGTCCAGCCCCCCCAGCGATGGCCCCCGCAACCCCGACCCCCCATTTGTCCTTTTTGGGGTGGTAGTCACGGGTGTCTACCGCGATCGTCACCACCCGTACCGATGCCTTTAGTCGGGGCCTAGACTACCTCTACGGCCTGCGCCGTCTAGCTCCCCTGCCGGAGTTGATTGGGCTAGTGGACGATCGTGAGGGACGGGTATCCATTTGCACCTGGATTGGCACCCATATCGAGACCGTGAATGCCCACCTCCAGAGCGAGGTACAAGCCTGTCATCAGTGCTTTCTACCCTGGGAACGACCAGCCCTGCAAGTGTTTGCCGCCCCCTTGTCCCCTGCCTTCCGTGTCGATGGGCTATGCAACCTTCAAACCCAGCCGATTACCCTTCTGCTCGATGTGGGTCGAGTCGTCCCCGCAGACTGGCGGCGCTTGGTGGTGCACGAATATGCCCACGCCCAGGCTGGCTCCCCTGGCCACCACCCGGCCTTTGCGCGATCGCTCAGCCACCTTTGCCGTAGTTTGGGACTGCCGCCGCCCGTAGAGATCGCCAACACCGACGCACTGAAAACCTATCCCCCCTATCGCTCGATGGCGGATACCTTAGCCTTTTGGCAGGGAGGCATCCCCGACTGGCAAACCCAGTTGTCTCATCCGCCTTAACGCTCTGCTCAAGGGCAATCAGGGGGGAAAGCAGGCGGCTGCAATTGGGTGTATCCCTTGTTGGGAAAGGGGTTGCGCCGTTCCTGAACGATAGGTTAAGTTATGTAATTTTTATCAGACTAAATCGAATAATGCGACCACCCTGCCGATATGATTATGAGTAGTTTTGTAAGATTTCGTAAGAAAAGGGAGATTTTTAGGCGTGGCAATTCCTCTCTTACAATATCCCCCCGTTTCCCAGAATCAGCGGGTGGTGAATTATGAGGTTCCTGGGGATGAACAAACCCGGATTTACTCCACTGATAACCTACTGTCCCCGTCAGACATGGGGAATCTGATCGAAGCAGCCTATCGTCAGATTTTCTTCCATGCCTTTGCGGTGGATCGGGAGCGGTTCCTGGAGTCACAACTGCGCAATGGCCAAATTACCGTTCGGGATTTTATTCGTGGTTTACTGTTGTCCAATACCTACAAGCGCAGCTTCTACGATCTCAACAGCAATTACCGCTTTGTAGAACAAACCGTACAGCGTGTGCTAGGCCGGGATGTCTACAGTGAGCGGGAGAAGATTGCCTGGTCGATCGTTGTTGCCACTAAAGGCATTAAGGGCTTTGTCGATCAGCTCCTCAACAGTGAAGAATATCTGCAAGCCTTTGGGGAAAATACGGTTCCCTATCAGCGGCGGCGGATCTTGTCCGGTCGTTCCGTTGGGGAAACCCCCTTCAACATCAAGTCACCCCGTTACGATGCCTACTACCGGGCGAAGCTGGGCTTCCCGCAAGCGATCTGGCAAACCTCCGTGCGTCGCTATACCACCTACGACAAGCAGCCCCGTGCTGGTAGCCCTGCCCTGTTCCTTAACATGGCTCGTGCCATCAATCCCCAAGGCAACCAACCTCAGCGGCTTTCAGCCCTCAATATTGATATTGAGAAGTCGGTTCCCTATCGTAAATAAGGGTTGCACGGTGCGCTCCCGTACCGTGCCAACTTCGCTGGGTAGGTTAGGGCGATGGCTTGGGCCGTATTCCCTCGCTGGCTCGATCTACCCTGCGTCCCTTCTGAATCTTTCTGAATATCTTTCTGAATATCTTTCTTTCTGAATATTAATGCTAGGCAAACGGCTGCCCTCGCTGGCTCGGCAAAAATGAGGCAGGATGATTGCCCGTTTTGTCCCGGCTAATGCTACAGTTTTGTGCATGAACAAGGGAAAACGAACACAAACTCCCGAACTCAAGGTGCAACTGTTGCGGGAGGGCATTGCCGAATCTTTTCACTGCGTTGAGGCGGTGGTTTGCGACGATCGTGGGCGCGTCCTATCCGTGGCCGGTAACTCAGAAACGACAGCCTTTGTGCGATCGGCCCTGAAACCCTTCCAGGCCCTAGCGGTTACCACCACGGGCACTTTAGCGCGTTATGGTCTCAACGATCGGGATTTGGCAATTATTTGCAGTTCCCACAAGGGCACGGTTGAACAAGCCCGACAGGCCTTTAATGTCCTGTGGCGCTCGGATATCGACCCGTCAGCCCTGCAATGTCCGACCCCACCGGGCAAGCGAAGTCCCCTAGAGCATAATTGTTCCGGTAAACACGCCGGGATGCTCACAGTTTGTCGGCAGCGTAATTGGCCCTTAAGCAACTACACCCAGTACAAACATCCGGTGCAGCAACTCATTTTGAGTAAGATTGCCGAACTGTTGCGAATGCCCGCAGCGGAATTTATCGAAGCACGGGATGACTGTGGGGCACCCACCTACTTGTTCCAGATTAGCCAGATGGCCTGTCTCTATGCCCAACTCAGTTCAGGCAACAACCTGGACATGGAGCGGATTATCCGAGCGATGACGGGCCATCCCGATCTCATTGCGGGGGAAGGGGAGTTTGACACCGTGCTCATGCAACTCACCCAGGGCGAACTGGTCAGCAAGGGAGGGGCCGAAGGGGTTCAGTGCATTGGTCGCGTGGGGGAAGGCATGGGCTTGGCCATTAAGGTGCGCGATGGGGCAAAGCGGGCCAAACATGCGGCGGCGATTCAATTGCTGAAGCAACTGGGCTGGATTACCCCCGCGATCGCTGAAACCCTGGCGGAAACCTTTACCAGCCTCAGCGCCTACAAACGCCTGGAGGTATTGGGAGAACTGTCCTTGATCTAATGCCGTGACCTTGCGGTAACCTCGCCTTGCCATCCCTGAGGACCCTAGTCGCTTGGACAGTAAACTCCGCAAGGTTTTAAACTCCGCAAGAAGCTCCGCAAGGTTTGTTGTGCTGGCCTTAGCCGACAACGACTCAAGTCGTTACTACGAACGGTGCCACTACGAACGGTGCCATTGATGTTTACGGTACTAGGCCAATAACCACGGTTGGGCCAATTGCTCCATTTTTTGGGCCAATTGCACATCCAGACTGCTAATTGCCTGACCGAGATCATGGGTAACCAGATCCACCCGGACCCGGTTGTAGACATTAAACCACTCTGGATGATGGTTCATTTTCTCGGCTTCGATCCCTGCTGCTACCATCCAAGCCATTGCTGTGGTAAAAGTCGGGAACTGGTACTCTCGATGGAGTTTGCCCTCGCGGATCACCCAACCCGGTAGGTTAACCAGGGCTTGTTGCAGTTCCGGTTCACTGAGTTTATGTCCCGCCATGCGTTTACTCGCTCTTGCAAGGTTTTTCCCATTCTATCGAGCCATTGGGTGACGACGATCGACAAGTGCTGACCTTGTGGGGCTGACAGGTTCCCCCGGCGGTGGACAGGACTAGGAAACGAGATCGCGATCGCACCCGGTGCAATGGCCAGACACAGCGGCTAGACACAGCAAGTCCCTAGCCCGTCACACTTTCCAATAATTGCCAGTGGTTATTTTGGGTCATGGCTTTGTTCACCATGTCAAACATTTGCCGACAGTGGTTATTCACCTGGAGAGGGAGTTCTTCATTCTTGGCAACAAATTTCATGCGGACCTCTTCGTCCGTGGCGGTGGTTTTGTCAATCAGGACCTCGACTGTGACCAGTTTGGCAAAGGCTACCTGACCAGGGATTTCCCGTGCCATCATGTAGTCGCCCGTATCATAGATGACATCAAAATTACAGGACTCCAGGACTTCCGTCAGTAAGTTCCGGAGGTTATCCATTGGGGTTGCGACGGTAAAGAGACCAGTATAACGAGCCATAAAACCCTCCGGGGATGCAGCACTGCGACGTATGCAACTAAATGCAATTTATTTATGATATCGAACCTATGATATCGAACCTATGATATCGAACTCAGGCATTGATTAGTTTCCCACGGGCTAGCCAGGAATCCGGACGAGACTTGGGAAATCATTATAATCGCGGCAACGGAGGATGACAGCTCAGGAGGGGGCAGATATGGGACAGGGCAAGTTGATCGTGTTTGAGGGGATTGACGGGGTGGGCAAAACAACCCAACTGCAACGACTTCAGGCATGGCTACCCACCAGCGGTCTGCTCCTGCCAGGGCAAGCTGTGTACACGACCTATGAACCAGGGGCCACGGGATTGGGTCAGTATCTCCGCCGCTGTTTACTAGAGGCCAAGCACTCAGCCGACGAACCAATCGCCGATCGCGCGGAATTACTACTCTATGCCGCCGATCGCGCCCAGCATGTGGAAACGGATCTGAAACCCCGTTTGCAGCAAGGAACGGTAATCCTCTGCGATCGCTATGCCGACTCGACGGTGGCCTATCAGGGCTATGGGCGGGGGGTGGATTTGGACCTCATTGCCCAGGTCAATGCGATCGCGACGGCAGGACTGGTCAGCGATCTGACCCTCTGGCTGGATCTGGACTATGACCGTGCCCGTGAGCGTAGCCAACACCGGGGCCAACCCGATCGCATGGAGCAAGCGGAACGGGATTTCCACGATCGAGTACGCCAGGGCTTTTATGCACTGTGGCAGGCCCATCCCGATCGCATCGTGCGGATTGATGCCCATGCCGAGACAGGGACGATCGCGCAGGTGATTCAGCAAACGGTTCGCACCTATTGGCAGCAATGGGACCAGGGCGGCTAGGGGTTATGCGAAAAGCCCGATCGCGGCGCGCCCCCTTGCCATAACCTTGGCCGATTGTCCGATTGTTCGCCACACTAAATCTTAGGCATACCCAAGCTCTCCTTCCCCATCGCGATCGTCCTCCAGGCATCTCTAGGCAGCTTTGCTCGGTATCTTTAAGTCCAGACATCTTTAAGCTGGCGCGGGGGCTGGGGTTAGGAGCTTTTGATTATCCTAGGGAGCAGGGATGCGATACGGTTGAGTGAGACTGATGTTGCGATCGTGCGCGTAGACAGTCGGTGAGTCCTCATGCTGGATACCCTAGAGACCCTATCAGAGCATTGCTTAGATGCCACCGCGATCCTCAGCTTGGTGCAGCAGGAGCAATTGCTGGTGGTCAATAGCCATCGCCGGAATGGCCTGATCCTGATCAAGCCCTATCATGCTGAGTTTGCGGGGCCAGGGGCCACCGTCGGAGGGATTTGCGATCGGGATTGTCAACAGGTTATTCCTGTGGGGGATCTCTCCCTCGTCGTGCCCAGCAGTTGCGAAGAACGCCAGAAAGCCTTTCTCATCCGGCGACAATGGATTCGTCTGACCCAGCAATTTACCGATATGGAAGCCCCACTCCAGCGGGCGCAAATGATCCTGAACCAATTTGAGAACTATTTTGATGCCGAAACGGTCCTGCACCTGCCGGACGAAGCCTTTGCCCTCATGGTGGGGGTGCTGCCCCATACAATCCGCAAAGCCCGCCGTACCTCTGGTAAGCTAGCCCCTTAAGGGAGTTCCGCGCCCTACCCAACCAACGCCACTGGTGGCAGACGTGCGATCGTCCCCTAAACCCTGGGAATTTCCACAATACTCACCGATCGTTGGGGTAGCCGCACCCGTAGCCGGTTGTGTCTCACGGGGAGCGGGGTTTGGGTGATTTTCCCGGCCTGTAGACGACGATCGGGGTTAGGGGCTAGGGGTTGGGTAAACCCATACTGGATTGCCCAGCGGTCGAGGGCAGGTAAAGCCGATAGATCCAGGCTAATTGCCAAGTCCTCGTCAAACTTACGATTAATGGCATGGACATAAATCCTGTCGTCATCCGCCGTTACGACCAGATCAACCCAGGCAATTTCCGCTTTGGGACTTTGAGTCCATCCCATTGCCAAGGGCTGGCGGTACCTCGGCACCTCCGATGCGTCAACCTTCAGCAGGGTCGAGCCATGATGGTTGCTGTACAGCCGGGTGACCTGACCTTGGGGCAAAAAGTACGGGCGTGTTTGGGCCGTGGGATCAACCCGAATGCTGGTGATATCCCAGGTGGCCCCAATCAGGAGGGACTGACAGGCGATCGCAATTTGATCACCGTGCCGCATCAAGCCATTGAGAAATCCTGCCGCGCCGATACCCGCTGCCACGGGCCAGTCGAGGGCTGGAGGGGGGGCCAGGGCATCAAACCCCCAACCGTTCCAGTTCCATTCCGTGACCGCCACCTGGTAGCCCAGGGATTGGGCAAGCTGGATTTGCGGCGCGACGCCCTCGTTCACCCCAGATGCTGAGGAGAAATGTCCCGGCATGGCCACCCAGGCATACCACCAATCGGCTGCCGACAGCGATCGCAGGGGTACGGGTTGTCCATCTTGGGTCACCGCCTGCACCCGTCCTGGCGCATAGCGATGGAAGGCAAGGTACTTAATCCGTCGCCGGAGCAGGGGATCGCTCAGTACGGTCTGTTCCATCTCCCACCCCAATGTCCCATCCAGGATCAGGTTGACATTGGGATCGACGGCATCGATCGCCTGGATATAGGCCCGCAGACATTGCACATACCACTGGGCCAGCGCCGCTGGATCACTCAACCCGGTGCCTGCCTGCACTCGCTGCCGGAAGCCCCCCATCCAGATCTCATTACCGATTTGAATATATTCAACCCGGTATGGCTCAGGGTGACCATTCGCTTGCCGCACGGCAGGCCAGTCTGGCATCCCCGGTGGTAATGTTGTCCCCACGGGCACATTGACATAGGCCACTAACCCGGCGGCTTGCTGGGCCGCTGCCGCTAGGGGTTGTCGGCGAGCGAGGGCATCTAAAACGTTGACGACCAGGATAGTTTCAACCCCTAACTGATCCCGCAACTGAAAATACTCATCCAGGCCAAACTGATTGGTAATTTCCTGGCCGCGATGGCCGATGGTGATCGGACGCTCCCGTCCCCGCCCCGGTACATTGCTAATCAGATCACGCCAGTCAATGAAATCCACATCGGTTCCCCCCGGAAAGCGGATCAGGGGAATGTTCATCTCCTTCATCAAGGCCACGGCTGCTGGTTGAATGTGGCGGGTTCCCGGCTGAAGGGCAACTTCCGGACCCGGTTCACCCCAACTTGCGCGTTCCAAAAACTGCCCAAAGAGCCGATCGTCAATGTGGGCGATCGCCTGGTCATAAACCCTAAAGCGCATCAAGGACTGTGCTCTCGCCATACTCAGCGCTAACCAACAGGCGAGGATCAGGGCTAGGCCGCATCCCCCCCAGAACCACAGTCGTCTTCGAGTCCTACGCACGATCGCAGGCGGTAACGCCCCAGGGTCAACACTCGCAACCATAGCACACAGACGCGGGAAGGCATCAAGCCGGAATCTGATCGGGAAGCGGGTGAAGTCTTGGGGGATTGGGCCAGGTGCAGTTGAGCGTCCATCCCGGAAGCCGACAATACAATCGGGAATAAAACCGCGAATAAAACCCGTTCTACATCTGTAGCCGAAGATACTGTTAAGAGTCACCCGATCGCTTCCCTCCCAGAGAGACAATAGGGAAAACCCATTTAACGCCCATCTCAGGACCGGCCACGATCATGCAGCCCATTCGCACCTTCAAAGTTTCTCCATCCCTGCCTGCTCGGTTGGAGCCGTTGCGGACCCTTGCCTATAACCTGCATTGGGACTGGAATGCTGAGACACGGGATCTCTTCCATCGCCTTGATCCGGCCCTGTGGGACTCGACCCACCATAATCCCGTCTTGATGTTGGGCACCATTAGTCAAACCCGGCTGTATGAAGTGGCTGAAGATGAGGGCTTTCTGGCGCAAATGGATCGGGCCAGCCGCCAGTTGGAGGTGTACTTACAGGAGCGATCGTGGTACACCAAACATCGCCATCACCCCGTTAATAATCCCAATCCACCTAAGGATTGCATTGCCTACTTCTCGGCGGAGTTTGGTTTAACGGAGTGCCTCCCCGTCTACTCTGGTGGCTTGGGGGTATTAGCCGGGGATCACCTCAAGTCAGCGAGTGATCTAGGATTACCCCTGGTGGGGGTCGGGCTGTTATACCAGGAGGGATACTTTGCCCAATATTTAACCCCCGATGGCTGGCAGCAAGAGCAGTATCCCATCAATGACTTTTATAATATGCCCTTGCACCTAGAGCGACATCCCGATGGGTCGGAAATTCGGATTGGGATTGATTGTCCTGGCCGCACGGTTTATGCCCGCATTTGGCGGATTCAGATTGGCACGGTTCCCCTCTATTTAATGGATACCAATATTGAGCCAAATAATCCCTACGATCATGACATTACGGATAAGCTCTATGGTGGCGATATCGATATGCGGATTCACCAGGAAATGCTCCTGGGGATTGGGGGGGTGCGGATGCTCCGTGCCCTGGGTCTACAACCGACGGCCTATCACATGAATGAAGGACACTCGGCTTTTCTGTCGCTGGAGCGCATTCGGATTCTGATGGAGGAAGAGGGACTGAACTTCACAGATGCAAAGCAAATTGTTCAGTCGAGTCAGATGTTCACAACCCATACCCCAGTTCCGGCAGGGTTTGATCTGTTTGATGCCGATCGCATCATGCATCACCTGGGGAGCTATGCCCATAAATTAGGGTTATCGCGGGAGGAATTTTTATCCCTGGGTCGTGAGAATACGGGGGATTTATCTGCACCCTTTAATATGGCAACCTTGGCGATTAAGACGGCCAGTTTTATTAACGGGGTGAGCCAATTGCATGGGGAAGTCTCCCGCACTCTCTTCCGTAACCATTGGCCAGAGTTACCCCTCAGTGAAGTGCCGATTACGTCGATTACCAATGGGGTTCATGCCCGTAGTTGTGTCTCGAAATTTACCCAGGAATTATACGATCGCTATCTCGGTCCCAGTTGGTCCAGTGCGCGGATTGATAGCCCCCTGTGGGATCGGATTGAGACGATTCCTGACGAAGAATTGTGGCGTAACCATGAGCGCTGCCGATCGGAGTTGGTCGTGTTTGCCCGCGATCGCCTGTGCCACAGTTTGGCGGAACGGGGGGCCTCCCCGATCGAGATTGCGGAAGTGCGGGAAGCCCTTGATCCCTTTGTGTTGACGATCGGCTTTGCCCGTCGCTTTGCCACCTACAAACGAGCGACTCTCTTCCTGCGCGATGTGGAACGGTTGCAACGGTTAATCCATGCACCGGGACGGCGGGTACAGTTCATTATTGCGGGCAAGGCCCACCCGAAGGATGTGCCAGGGAAGGAGTTAATCCGCGATATTATCAAGTTCATTCAGGATCAGGGCCTACGCCATAGCCTGATCTTCATTCCCAACTACGATATCCAGGTCTCCCGTCTGTTGGTGGCGGGCTGTGATGTGTGGCTGAATACGCCCCGGCGACCCCGCGAAGCGTCGGGGACCAGCGGCATGAAGGCAGCAATGAATGGGGTATTGAATCTCAGTGTGCTGGATGGCTGGTGGGCGGAAGCGGATTATGCCAATTCGGGCTGGCCGATCGGGCGGGGCGAGGTCTACACAGACCCGGACTACCAGGATGAGGTGGAGGCCAATGCCCTGTATGAACTGCTGGAACGGGAGGTAGTCCCCACGTTCTACGATCGGGATGCCGAAGGCTTACCCCGCCGTTGGATTGCCAAAATGAAGCAAGCGATCCGGCTCAACTGTCCCCATTTCAACACCGCACGAATGGTGGCCGAGTATGCTGAGCGGGCCTATTTTCCCCTCAGCGATCGCTATCGCACGATGACCGCTGATCACTATGCACCCGCGCGCGAACTAGCCCAGTGGAAAGCTCGAATTTTTGAACACTGGTACAACATTCAGATCGAGCAGGTGGATATTGACGCACCGGAGGAAATCAAGGTCAACGAGCCGATCGCGGTGAAGGCGCGGATTAACCTAGCTGGGCTGAGTGCGGAGGATGTGCAGGTGGAACTGTACCAGGGAGATGTGAATGATGCCGGGGATATTCTCAATGGCGTGCCAGTGATCATGACCTACCAGGGGAGAGACGATCAACAGTGCAGCGTATATACCGGTGAGGTCAGCTATCATCGCAGTGGCTTGCAGGGCTTATCGTTACGGGTATTGCCCCGACACCAGTACCTCGCAACGCCCCATGAGATGGGCTTGATCCGTTGGGCGTGATCATTCCCCCAAGATCAGGTATCAAGGACAGATAAAAGCTTGACAGCACGATAGGTTTTCTCGATATCGGGGAGGCCCGTCGGCATTCGCGCAAAACCACCCTTGCCCATTTGACACAGTTTAACAAAATTGACGACTGAGGTCGGATATTGAATCTCGACACCGAGGAGTTGGCAGGCAAAGGTACCAGCATATAGCAATCCCAAGTCATTTATGAGAATGGGAAGGGACATAGTGAATCTCTATCAGTAGATATAGGATTGGCTTCTCTCATGAATCATCTGGGATTGCTATAGACCACATCCAGGGTGGTAAAAAGGCCATTTTTGGTATTGGTAAATCCGGTTTCCTTCTCTTGTAAACGACTCAGAAATTGGCGCGTCTCGTCTAATTGCTGAAGGTCATAGCCCAAAAGATGCAGGACGCGTAAACTTAAATAGGTTTCCACCAGGTTCGGATACCAGCCAAAACTACCCTCCTGTTGCAGATTCAAAAAATAGGTTTGGATCGCCGCCCGTTCAGTAACAGCGCCCACCAGGGTTTTGGCCTGCACCCGGCGCAGCAGCCAGCGCAGGTTTTCACCGGCATCCTCCGGGTTGGGGCGATCGGGCAACAGGATCGGCAACTCAGCCAGGGTAGTTTTCAGGGTTGCATCCATCTCCAATTCGCCCATTTGAGCCAGAGTCCACAGGGGAAAGAAGGCATAGTTAAAAACCTGGGCCTTGCCCAGCGCTGTCTTGAGGTATTGGACGACACGATCGCGGTTAGGAACGGGTTCCCCTAGGACTTGAAAAGCGAGAACGGAGAAAAAGGTATCATGGGGATTAGACTCCTCCAGAAATTCCATATTGTAGGCACAAAACCCCCCATCCTTGGACTGCTTGCTGCGCAGATAATGGAGGGCCTTGGCAATCATACTGTTCATTTGAGATTGTGACATTTTAATTCATCCTCAAGACTCAATTTGATTCACAGGTTAATTCACAGGTTAATTCACAAGTTAATTCATCTGAAATCGGCGGGTAAGCCAGAATAAAACCCCAATGGCAGCTACCTGAATAGCCAGGGAAAACAACACTAATCCCGTCAGGGAAACATCATACAAAATTCCCATTAAGGCACTGCCCAAAAACCAGGACAGCCCATAGCCCGTGTTAAAAATGCCATAGGCCGATCCCCGCCGTTCCGGGGCCACCATCCCCGCCACCACCGCCTTCAGGATCGACTCCTGCGCCCCCATGCCAATGCCCCACAACACCATGCCCAGGATGGCGAAACTGGCTCCCCCCAGGAAGATCATCGGGGCAAAGCCGACGGAACAGACAATGGCAAGGATCAGGGTTGCAATCCCCCCGCGATCGAACCCATACCCAAAGAGCAGGGCTGCGATCGCATCTACCCCCATTGCCAAGGCATAGAGTAGGGGAATTTGGGTCGGCTGATCGAGGCCAGACCGTTGCAGGTGAAAGGCGATTAGGGGAAAGTCCACATAGCCTGCGGCCAGGAGGGCCACTGCGCCTAAATAGAGCCAGAACTGACGGGGCAAGCCTTCGGTGTGGAGGTCTTGACGCGGCGGTTCAAACTCACGGGGGTTGGGATAGCGCCTCTGGCTAATCAACAGCACCCCTAAGCCGATCGCAGCCGGAATGATCAGAACTGCGAACCCTGCCGGATAGTACCCTCGCCCCAGCAGCACCACCGTCACCAATAGGGGACCCGCCACTGCCCCAATTTGATCCATCGCCTCGTGGAGGCCAAAGCCAAACCCCTTGCCCACCTGCATCGCCGCATGGGAGAGGAGAACATCCCTGGGGGGTGTCCGAATCGCTTTACCCGTGCGCTCGCCAATCATCAACCCTGCCAGCACCTCCCAGCGTCCCGCCAGTGCCATTAGGGGGACCACCGCCGTGTTAATGCAGTATCCCAGGGTAGTCAGACCCCAGTATTGCCGGGTGCGATCGCTCCAATAGCCGGTCACTAGGCGCAGCCCATAGCCAATCAGTTCACCCAACCCGGCGACAAGGCCCACCACGGTCCCGGATGCACCTAAAACACTGAGGTAGGCTCCGGTGATACTGCGGGCACCTTCGTAGGTAGCATCGGCGCACAGGCTGACAATCCCTAGGAGGATCACGAATTGGAGGGCCGCGTTTTTCTGGGGCATGGGATGAGGGATGGTTTTAGGGTTGCAGGTTTATTCCGTGGGGCAAACCGGGCGGGTTGATCGAGATTTTTAGGGCGGGTTGATTAGGATTTTTAGGGCGGGTTGATCGAGATTGGTCGTTTTCTGCATGTTGCGACAACCCGCCCCTACCTGTGGTGGGTGAATTCTCTAATGGGTAGGACTAATTGGGGCATGGTGGACCACGGAAATCGGTTCCCGGACAACGATCCCTCCCATTACCATTTCCTGAACGATCGGCAAAAATTGCTCAATCTTTTCCGTGCGATCGATCACGGTTGCTACCATTGGCAAATCCGAAGACAGTTCAATAATGCCCAGTAACTTAATTTGGTGGTGGCTCTGTTTACCGTAACCCATCACCCCCCGCACCACTGTGGCCCCGATTAATCCCTGCTTGCGGGCAGCTTCCACCAAGGCCAAGTGAATGGGTTTGCCATGCCACTGATCGGATTCGCCGACATAAATGGTTAAACGTTCAAAGTCTGACATGGTTATCTCCTGATAGGGGGGATCAACGAGAGGACTGATGGGTAATTGGGGATGGAGAAGGGTATTGGGGGCATGGTGCATTACCAGAATCGGTTCTTTGACCACGAGGCCGGTCGTCAGCAACGGACATACTTTGGTCAGAAATTGGGCGATCGCGGTCGGATGATCAATCACCGTCAAGATCATGATGAGATCGGGAGCCATCTCCATAATCCAATCGACACTAATCCGACCCCGTCGTTGACAAAATCCCACGGCACTGCGGAGGACGGTCATGCCCGCCATCCCCTGTTGGCGAGCCAAATCCAGAATGGTCTCATACAGGAGTTGTCCCTGTACCTGTTCCCCCTCCGCCACGTAGAGCGTTAGCTGTTCTGCGGTTTCGATCGCAACATCGATTCTATCCATTCGCGACTACTATCCTTGGTTGCTGCTGCTTATCCCCACATTCCATTGTCTCATCGGTCTATGGCTCCGACACTTTATTACCTCATCCCTCCATTTTTCTAAGACGCTACAATTGCAAGGCTAGGGCAATGCCCAGTTCAACACAGATAAACCCCAGGATGGGACTCCCTAGCCAGTACAATAGGGCTTTACGATAATTTCCCAGTTTTAATAGGTTGGAGGTGTCTAACTGGTAGGTAGAAAAGGTCGTATAGGAGCCAAGAAAACCCACGAGAATTAAGGAATTGAGATGGGCTGGCTCCCCCAGACGGGATAATCCAACGGCAAAGAACCCCATGAGTAACGAACCAGACAAATTAATAATCAGGGTGCCATAGGGGAAGTTAGTCCCCAATCTCTGGGTAAAAAATAGGGTGAGATAGTAACGACCCAGTGCGCCAGGAATGGCACCGATCGCGATGCCTATGGGTATCCAAATTACCGTGTCCATAGTGATTGATTCAATGACTTATCAGTGGCTTGTCCAGTAGCTTAATTCTATCTCAGCGGCTCTTCTGGTCATATGGTGATAAGTCTAGCTTATAGCCTGTAACCTGGTCAGGGCAAGCCTTTCAAACACTTGACACAGCAAAAATTTTATGCGTCCCGTTATTTCCACCACGAAACCAGAAGAGCCATCTCAGCAACTTATTGATTGACTTATTCTAAGTGATTTATTCTAAGTGATTTATTCTAAGTGATTTATTCTAAGTGACTTATTCTAAGTGATTTATTCTAAGTGATTTATTCTAAGTGACTTATTCTATTGTTTGCAAGCGTTACTGGGTAGAGATAGCAGTTAGTTACGATTTTGGTGATTGACTTTGGGTGTGCTTTGCTTCTAAATAGGCTTGCCAACGTTTAAGCAAGATCTCGGCGATCAGGATGCCAATTTGCAGGCTCAATAGTCCCAAAAAGGTACTACCACCCCAATAGACGAAATCAGCAGTAAGGTGGCGATGATGCAATAGCTTAGCGATTTCTAATTCATAACTAGAAAAGGTGGTAAAAGATCCCAGAAAACCTGTCAGTAGCAGCAACCGTAAATCGGGATGGAGGTTAACTACCTGACCCAGGGAAAGAGTTGCCAAAAAACCCATCAATAAACACCCCATAAGATTAACGATCAGGGTCCCATAGGGGATAGTTGTGGCGGTCGCAGGGGTAATCGCTAACCCCAAATAATAGCGACTTAAGGCTCCTGCGATCGCACCCAGGGCGATCGCCATAACCGAACGCATCATGATCGATTCTCCTTGCCTATTCTGGGTCAATGTTCATTGCTGGACAAGCCATAACGGTCGCGACGGCTGATGGAAATCATCCTACTTCTTCTTGACTTTTAGCCTTGACTCTCGCCACCTCATTGTCTTCCACCAACAAAACCGGCAATGGACTGATTTCCAGCACCGCCTGGGAGACCGATCCCATCAATACCTCCTCTAGGGGGCGATGGCCGCGTTTACCCATAATGATTTCCGCCACCCCATAGGCTTGGGCAGTATGCAAAATCCCTTCCGGGACCGGTTCATCCGCCGTGACAAACTGGTAGCGAATATCGGCCAATAGTTGACTGGCGCGATCGCGTAAGCGGGCAACCCCCACGGGATCATCCACCCGAATCACGTGCAGCACAATCACCTCAGCCTCGCTGCGACGGGCTAGTTCCGCCGTCTTCAGCAATACCTGGGTGGCAAGGGGCGAGGTGTCTACCGCTGCCAGCAGCACGATGCGACGGGTAATAGCCACCTTGGTCGGGTCAACCTCGCCCCGCTCTAGTAACTTGGGTGCAAAGGTGGGAATGGCCCAGGCCCCCAAGGGTGCCGTCACCAGAATCGACAGGGCCGCGATCGCCAACATCGCCTCGCCCCCCGCAATGCCGTGGGATAAGGGGATCGCCCCGATCGCCGCCTGCACCGTTGCCTTAGCCGAATTACCCGGTAACAAAAACAACCGTTCGCGCCCGGTCCAATTACTGCCCAGGGTGGACAGATACCAGCCCAGCGATCGCCCGATCAGTGTCCCGATCGCCAAGATCGCCAGCCCCACGAACAGCGTGTCCTCCAAAACATGAAGTTGAATGCTGGCCCCCAGCAGCACAAACAGGAAAATTTCGGCGATTGTCCACAGGCTGTCAAAGCTGCCCCGCAAGCGACGGGCCAGGGGCATATCCAACTCGATCAGGAAAAAACCCGTCGCCATCACCGCCAGATAGCCAGAGAAGACCGGCACCGTTTCCGCCAGAATGACCAGGAATAGGGCCAGGGCCGCCGTCACCAGACCATCCTGGACAGCAGTTTGGGTCCAATTTTGCCGCGCCAGCAGCGATACCAGCAGTTGGGCCAGCAGCCAGCCCAAGACTACCCCCAGGGCAACCTGGAGCACGATCTGGAAGGGAAGCAACTGCACCGCGCTGAGGGTGATCCCACCGGGTAGGGTAATCCCTTGGGCCGCACCCTGGGACAGGAAGGCCAGCAGCAGGCTAAAGACCAGCAAGAGCAACACATCCGAGAGGGCACTGCCAGTCAAAATCGCATCGGGAACGCCTTTCTTTACCCCCCAACCCAATTGCTTTAACCGCAGCATCCCTGGCACAATCACGGCGGGCGATTCCGCCCCCAGAATGCAGCCCAGCAGCAACCCCGTGGCCAGGTCAAACTGCAAGAGGCCCATCGCCGCTAGGGCCACCGCGATCGCCTCGCCGGTTGCGGGTAAAAATCCCAACCGCAGCGCCACACTGCCCTGTTGGGCCAACTTTTCCCGGTCTAGCCCCAGCCCCGCCTTCATCAGAATCACCATGACCGCGATCGTGCGGAAGCTATCAGCCGCTTCCAGGATGCCGGGACTCAACACCTGGCCCACCTGCGGACCGAGGAGAATCCCGACGACCACCATACCGACGAGGGCAGGGATCTTGAGCCTGCGGGCAATCTGCCCGACAAAGAAGCCCATCAAGAGAATCCAAATAATACTGGCTAACATCAGAGCACGTCGAATGGGAGGTGTATCGATTCAACAACGTGACTGGTCGCAAAAAGTGCTACTTAGGCTACAGTGCCCCTACCCCTTCTGCAACAAGTCGCAACGGTAGGAGCCATCAGCCCAGGGTTGGAGCAGCAGCCTTTAAGCAACGTGCTGGCTAGCTCCTAGGGCAATAAAGGCGAGCTCCATCGCCTTGGTTCTACTGTACACGGTTTTTGAACCCGGCTCAGTCAATTATACTTATCACACTCAACACGCTCAACCCACTCCAGGCGGCGATCGCCCCCTGGAATACCCGGTAGGAATCTCATAGGTTTGGTTAAAAACTTATTAAGCTAGGTGGATTTTCCCAATTCTGCCCTTACCGTAGAGGGCGAGATACCTCCTAACTGCGTCTTTTAGCCCTGGGTCGCGTTCGCGGGAAACACAGGGCTTCTGTTTTGCCTTGATTAGCCTTTTTGCCTTGATTGGCCTTGCCGCCTAGCCCACCTTCCCCCTAGGCTAGGGTTTCACCCGATCGGTGGACACTACGGTAGGACGGCAATTCTCGGTAGCAAACTGCACACTGAAGATAAGCCAGTTTGTGACGAGGTAGGGCACTATGGATAGGCAAAGCACGCAAGGGTTAGGGAATGCACTTTCTCCAGTGGCTGCAACACCGATTGCCACGGGTGAGATGATGCGATCGCTAGGCGTGCGCCTGAAGAATCCCCACAGTGCGGGGGTCGATTTGAGCCAAGCCGATCTCGTGGGAGCCAATTTGCAGGGTATGGATCTGAGCCATGCAAACCTGCGAGGGGCCAATTTGATGGGCGCAGACCTGCGGGATGCCAATCTTCAGTATGCCCAACTGGATCGGGCGGATTTAAGAAGTAGTAATCTCCAGAATGCGGTCTTAACTGGAGCCAGTCTCAAGGATGCTGATCTGTTCAATGCGAACCTGGGGGCCGCTTGCCTGAAACAGGCTGATTTGAAGCGGGCCTATTTGTTCCGGGCCGATCTGCACGACAGCAACCTGTCCAATTCCGATCTACGTTGGGCCAATCTACGCCATGCTAACCTCACTGCGGCTTGCCTAGATCACGCTAACCTAGCCCAAGCGGATGTTCGCGATGCCATTTTGCAAGATACGGATTTAGCGCACACTCATTGGTAAGTATCTTCCCAGTAGATCGACAAGAGAATTCTGCAACGCTTGTAGTGCTGGCTCTAGCTTGCAACGACTGAAGTCGTTACTACGAACTATGAACGTTGCGAAACTTTATGTTTACTGTACTAGGAACTTCCTATGACCCTCCTATGACCCTATTGATTGCTGAGGGCAGTCACGATCGCCGTGATGGCAGGGGTCAAACTAGACAAAACAACAACCGAGGCTGTGGCAATAATAATGGTGGTTGCCATCCTAACCATGCCATCAGTCCCCTTCTGATAGGTCTCGAATTTATAATCTAACTTCTCCAATTTTTGATCGAGTTGCCCAAATCGCAGTTCAACTTCATCAAATTTCTTATCGACAGCATCGAATTTCTTATCAACAGCATCGAATTTCTTATCAACAGCATCAAATCTTGATTCGATCCCTTGTCGCAATTGGATCAAGGCATCTCGAATATCATTATTATTAGGGTTTTCTGGAATTTCCATGTCTAGTACCCCCCACTATCCTTGCGATCGATCCCAGCCACATCCTCAGGTCATTGCGCTATTTCGTCCGTTAGTTAAGCTGCCTTGTAACTAGTTATGCTGCCTTGTAACCGGTTGGCAAACTACGCCCCCCTTACCCATGCAGTGCGCCTGCTTATGCCTAACGTAACATAACTGGCCTAAAGGAGCTTAGCGCCTAACTGCAACCCTCAAGTTCACGGCTGACAGACCACTAGAGCGGCTACCAAGACAGGCCAGCCTGCCTGAGATCCAGGATATCCCTAGGGATAATGAGTGCTTTTTGTTACCTTTTTTGCCGAACTTGCCCCTTAGGCCCGATCGCGGCGATCGACTTTGTGAACGTTTGTTGCGGAGGTGGGTGATCTCGTAAAGAATGTGGAAAAATCTTAAGAAATAATTAAAATTGACTGCCCTTTACGCTGGGGGGTGTTCTGGGGGGAGGGCGACATCGGCGGGTGCGTTTAAAAACGACCCCTGCTTGCTTTGGGGTAAAGCGGCGGGTGAAGCAGCTAAATGGGTACGACTTCCAATTCAAAAATCTTTATCAAGAAATGTCATTTGCCTCGAAAATTGTGCAGAATTGAGAATATTGTGGCAAGTAAGGGTACTGATCGCTGGCAATTTTCCTGAACATCGATGAACAACAACTGTTCCCCAACGACGCATGGAAACCATCTTGGCCCAGCTATCGATGGGGTAGGACAACAGCAAAGTGAGATAGATGACCCCACGCGGAAATCTTCGTCGCGATCGCGCCAGTCTTGGTCCAGCCCATCTGCGTCCCTGCCCACCTTACCCCTTGCGTCTGTCACACCCGCCTCCCCTGAGATGTCACTCGCACCCCTGTATTTCACCATTAATACGGAAGGACGAATTCTCTCAGCCGATGTTCAAAGTGCGGAACAGTTTGGCTATGATGCCGCCAGCTTGATTGGCCGATCGATAACGACTTTGTTTTACCCGCCCGATCGTGCTGCCTTGACCCAAGCCCTGTTTGTCCTTGATCCCCAGTCACTTCCCGCTAAGCTCGGGAACTTTTCTTTTACCTGCCGTAAAGGCTATCACTGTCTGACCCAGATTACTGCCCACTCGCTGCAAAGTAGCGCGGATCAGCAAATTCTCCTGCTCAGTTGTCAACGTCTACCCATTAGCTCTGTCCCCGTCACCAGCGAAGCCAAAGCCTTGGCACGGAGCGTGGAGTCAGAGATTCCCAATAATCTGGCCTTTTTCCGCAGTATTTACAATGCCGTTGAAGCCTCGATCTTTGTTGTCGATGTCCTACCAGATGGCGAGTTTCGTTATGCGGCAGTCAATCCCACCCGTGAGCGCCAATTAGGGGTGCGATCGGAGAATTTAATTGGCAAAACGCCAGAGCAAATTTTTGCGATCGCGGAAGCCACGTTGGTGCGCCAAAGATACTCAGCCTGCGTTCATTCTGGGCGGACGATTTCCTATGAAGAATGTTTGCTGTTGCGGGGCAAACCCACCTGGTTAATTACCACTCTTACGCCCCTGCGAGATGATCACGGACGTGTCTATCGCCTCCTGGGGACAAGCACCAATATTACCGAGCAGCGACAAACCGCCGAGGCCCTCCGCATCCAGGTAGAGCGGGAAAAAATCACGGGAGCGATTTCCCAACGGGTCCGCCAATCCCTCGATCTGGAGACGATTCTCAACCGCACGGTCACGGAGGTGCGACAATTCCTACAAACCGATCGGGTTCTGATCTATCGTTTCCTGCCCGACTGGAGTGGGGTAATGGCAGTGGAATCTGTGGTAACCCCTTGGCAGGCGGTGTTAGGGTCTACCCTGCATGATCCCTGCTTTGCAGCGGAATATATCGAACGCTACCGCCAGGGCCGGATTCAGGTGGTGAATGATATCTACGCGGCGGGCCTCCACCCCTGTCACATTAACCTGCTGGCCACATTTCAGGTGCGGGCCAACCTAGTAGTCCCGATCGTGTCCGAGCAGCGACTCTGGGGACTATTGGTTGCCCAACACTGTCAGGGACCCCGTAACTGGCAAGAACAGGAGGTATCATTACTCCAGCAATTGGCTACCCAAGTGGGGATAGCGGTGCAACAGGCGGAACTCTACCAGCGGGTGCAGCAACTCAACGCCCATCTGGAATCCCAGGTCCAGGAGCGTACCCAAAAACTCCAACAAGCGCTGAACTTTGAAGCCTCGGTCCGTCGGATTACGGAAAAACTCCGGGATAGCCTGGATGAGAGCCATATTTTGGAAACGGCGACCCAGGAGTTGGCCGAAACCCTCAAGGTGCAACAGTGCAAAATTGAACTTTATAACGGCGATCACACCTTAGCCACGATCGCCTATGCCTATGCCAGTTCCCCGGATGCGCAACCGACCACCCGCCGTATTGGCGACTTTCCTGAACTCTACGAACAACTGCTCCAGCGTCAGCCGCTCCAGTTTGTGGAGTGGTCACCTGCCGAATCCGGGTTGCCAGCAGACTCATCGACGGAATCCCCACCGGCGGTCCACCCAGCGACGGTCCCCAGGCAACGACAGAATCATTTAGCCTGCCCCATTTTTGATGATCAGGGCGTTCTGGGTAATCTCTGGTTAGCACGTCCGTGTGATCAACCCTTTGAAGCTTTTGAAGTGGGTTTGGTGCAACAAGTTGCTAACGAGTGCGCGATCGCGATTCGACAAGCCTGGTTATATCAGTCTTCCCAAGCCCAAGTCCGGGAGTTGGAAAAACTGAACCGGCTCAAGGATGAATTCCTCAAAACGATTTCCCATGAGCTACGCACCCCGATCGCGAGCATCAATCTGGCTACCCAAACCTTGGATAGTGTCTTGCAACAGGGAGATCTAAAAAAACATGAAGCGACGGTTAAACGGTTGCTGGAAGTGCTTCAGGATGAATGTCAGCGTGAAAGTCGCTTGATCAACGATCTGCTGACCCTAACCTATTTAGATGCGGGGACAGAGCCACTCACGATCGATGAAATTGATTTAAGCAACTGGATACTGCATATTACGGAATCCTTCAACGATTCTATTCAGAGCCATCAGCTCACCCTGCGAGTCGAGATTTCCCCCGATTTGCCGCCCCTGCACTCGGATGTTACCGATTTGGAACGTATCCTCAGCGAGTTACTAAATAATGCGTGTAAATATACCCCGCAAGGCGGGGGAATTACAGTATCAGCCTACCTGAACGATCCGGATACGATCGCGATTCAGGTTTGTAATTCGGGAGTTGAAATCGCGGCGGATGAATTGTCCCGCATTTTTGACAAGTTCTATCGTATTCCCACCAATGATCCCTGGAAGTACGGTGGCACGGGTCTGGGTTTAGCCCTCGTGAAAAAGCTAGCGGCCCGGCTTGGGGGTGACATTCAGGTCGCGAGTGCGGAGGATAAAACCACGTTTACGCTCATCCTCCCCCTGACGATCCTGCCCCAAGATAGCCGCGATGCCTAGGGGCGAGTCCTAGCCTTGGAGTCTATCACGACGACTCTTCTTCACAACTGCTAATACTGGCCCAGGTGCTCGAACCATCGGCCCAGTGTTCCTTCTTCCAGATCGGGGCGTTGTGCTTCAGGGTATCGATCGCATATTGACAGGCCGCAAACGCCTCGGCCCGGTGGGGGCAACTCACGGCCACTAGGACGCTGATCTCCCCGATCGTCAAATGCCCAGTCCGGTGATAGATCACCACCCGATTCACCATTGGCCATTGACGGCGCAGATCCGCTGCAATTTGTTCAAATACCCGCAACGCCATCGGCCCATAGGCTTGATATTCCAAACTGACCACCGCCTTGCCATCGGTCTGGTCCCGCACGGTGCCACTCATCACCACCACCGCCCCACTGGCCGGAGCGGCAGCCTGATCGTAAACCTCACTGAGCGAGAGGGGAGCAAAGGTAATCGCAAAGCGATCGTGGGGATGTGTCGTGGAGTTTGCCCCAAGGGGTACAACACGATCGGCCTCCCCCTGTTGGGATACCGGCAGGGAATCGATCATTTTTTCTTCTTTTTGTGATCTTTAGGGGGGGCTTTCTTTTTGCTGCCCTTCGGTTCGGTGTCCAGGTTCCCATTGATCTGGGCATTAAAACCATAGACATGCCGTTGGCCCACCAGGGGCACTAAGGTCACCGATCGCGTATCTCCCGGTTCAAACCGAATGGCGGTACCTGCGGGGATATCCAACCGCATTCCCCGTGCCTGTTCCCGATCGAAGCTCAGGGCCGTGTTGACCTCATAGAAATGGAAATGGGAGCCAACTTGGATGGGGCGATCGCCCTGGTTGGCCACCGTCAGTGTGACCGTGGGGCGACCCGCGTTCAATTCAAGCTCATCGGGTTCAACCAGCAATTCACCAGGAATCATGGGGGGATATCTCCTAGGGAGAAACGCACGATCGCGTCGCGACACCTTGGGCGTATCGGGATAGCAGGCGGTTTGCCTAGGCATTAGACTGCCCATCGACAACACCATCACAAACGCCATTTCAGCCCTATTGTAACCGGAGCGTCAAGCTGCCACAGCCGGTCCAAGCTAGTGCTCTGTCATGCCTAAATCTATCATTTCTAAAATAGGAGATAAAATAGGAGATTGTCGGTGGGTGTCGAGTCTGCGAGGCCCAACCCGTTTGCTGGTTTTGTTGGGGCGCACTGCGTTTGACCCAACCTACGGCTTTCGAGGGAAGCGGAAAGCAGGAATGTCCTTGATTCTCTAGCTGCCGTCGGCTTTCCCCACCCTGCGGGTAGCCCACTTGGCGCCAATGCGGTGTCCTAAGGGTGATATCTTGATTGGGAATCCGAGGACACGACAGCAACAAGATCCCATGCAAGCAGACTGGCAAGTCGCTAAACAATACGAAGATATCCTGTACCACAAGTGGGCAGGTATTGCCAAGGTGACGATCAATCGGCCCCATAAGCGCAATGCCTTCCGCCCAGAGACGATCGTCGAAATGTACGATGCCCTTTGCGATGTACGGGAAGATCCCCAGATTGGGGTGGTCCTGCTGACGGGAGCCGGTCCCCATACCGACGGGAAGTATGCCTTTTGTTCGGGCGGCGACCAGAGTGTGCGCGGTCAGGCGGGCTATGTGGGTCAAGACGGGGTACCGCGTTTGAATGTGTTGGATCTGCAACGGCTGATTCGCTCCATGCCCAAGGTGGTGATCGCGCTGGTGGCCGGGTATGCGATCGGGGGCGGCCATGTGCTGCATATTGTCTGTGATTTAACGATCGCGGCAGACAACGCCATTTTTGGCCAAACGGGACCGAAGGTGGGCAGCTTTGACGGGGGCTTTGGGGCCAGCTACCTCGCTCGGATTGTCGGCCAGAAAAAAGCACGGGAAATCTGGTATCTCTGCCGCCAATACACGGCCCAACAGGCGTTAGAGATGGGCTTAGTCAACCACGTGGTGCCGGTGGCCGACCTGGAAGCCGAAGGGATTCAATGGGCGCAGGAAATTCTGGAGAAAAGCCCGATCGCGATCCGGTGTCTCAAATCCGCCTTCAATGCCGACTGTGATGGACAAGCCGGACTTCAGGAACTTGCCGGGAATGCCACCCTCCTTTACTACATGACGGAAGAAGGCAGCGAGGGCAAACAAGCCTTCCTAGAAAAACGCCCCCCCAATTTCCGCCAATACCCCTGGCTCCCCTAGTCTTTGCGTCTCTTAGGGGTCTGTCAGCCGTCAACTCGAGGGTGGTTGCAGGTAGACACGATCCTTCGATAGAGCTTCAGGAGACCGGGACTCATCCATTCGGGCTGAGCCTGTCGAAGCCCTGCGCTTAGTCATGACAGTCTCCTCGTCTTGATGTCTTGGGGTCTTCGCCGCTGAGCATGGGTAGGGTCAGTTCAAGCGCGATCGCCCCCTGGTCGTTGATGGCAGCCGTGGGCACGGCACAAGTGGGACGACCAGATCAAGCCAGCCACCAGCAACAACAGTTGCATTAAACCCGGCGCTAACCAGAAACTGGCCACCAGGCCAAATAGGCTAATCACTAGGAAAAACAAAGAGACCACTTCTGGAGTGTGGCTACTAAGATAAGCGGTCGCGATCGTCACCCCCACGGCGACCCAAAAAGAAATGTGCATCTCCATAGGACAAATCCCTCTACGCAACGCAGCCAATGCTTGTTAAGCAAACCCCTCTGTATTCAGCATCCGGCTGAGCAGACTCCCTGGCCCCATGTCCCGATCCGCCGCCGCCCTCTCCGAACACATAAATAGATAATAGATTATATAGCCAATCAGTTATGAATCGCTGACCCCGCGACTTAGGCAATCCCTCAAGCAATGCTTCCTACGGTTCCCTAATAACTTCTAGCCTAACACTGGGTGGCTCGCCTCAGTCCCCTGCCGGTGGCCTGGGCAGAACAACGGCTACGCGATGGGGACCATCATCGTTACAATTTGTTAAGGCTATGACTGCCCTTCTGTCCGAGCAGCAAGCGTTCCTCTTCGCTCACGGGCATAATCCGGAAACAACACTTAGCAAAAAGAACCAAAAAGAACTATGTGGGCCAGTACGATTACGGCATATTTGCACTATCTCAGTTTTATGGTGGCGTTTGGCGCGCTGATCTTTGAGGTCTCCCATCTGAAGAAGGACCTCACCCTCAAGGAAGCCTGGAGCATCGTGATCGCGGATAGTCTCTATGGCATTGCGGCCCTAGGGGTTCTGATCACGGGCGTTCTGCGGGTCCTCTACTTTGGGCAAGGAACCCACTACTACCTGGATAACCCGGTGTTTTATACCAAGGTGGCGATTTTCCTGATCGTGGGCACCTTCTCCCTGTATCCCACCTTTTCCTTTATCTTCTGGATACCCGCCCTGCGCCAGGGCCAAACTCCCGCGTTGGAATTACCCAAGGTCGATCGCCTGTTGGGCATCATCCGCTTGGAACTGTTGGGTTTTACCCTAATTCCCCTTTTCGCCGCCATGATGGCACGGGGGATTGGTCTGAGTTAGCCGCTGTGATCGCCATCGAGCCGCGATCGCAACGAGTGGTTGATCAAGCTTGATGTTGTAGATTGAGCTGCACTGCGTTTGACCCAGCCAAGTGTTTAAGTGTTTAAAGGTGTTGGGTCCCGCATCCCCTCACCCCCAGCCCCCTCTCCCAAACGCGGCGAGAGTCCGGGGCATCACCAAGATTTTAGGCCCCTCTCCCTGGGGGAGAGGGATTGGGGTGAGGGTCGTCGAACTGACGTTGATTTACACGGCTGATGCGGTTCATAGCATCAATGGTATGGAGGGTATGGGGACCGATCGCCCCATCAGCACAATCTCAAGATCAGCATAGTGTAAAAAATTGTAAAGAATGTCGCCATCGTAATGCTGGATACAGACGTATTAAACCGCAGTCATGAAACAAAACTTCAAATTGGATGACTGAACGATCGGGCCGCATAAGTTTTTTTGCTTATGAAACACTCGAAAAATGTTGAGAGTTTATACTCATTTTTGTTGAGTCTGTAAGCTGAAACACTTGTTTTTTCGTTGTATTTGCAATTTTTTGTGCGATCGAGAAATATAGAGATTTCGCTTTAGAAAACTTTTCGTTCCCTGCATGGGATCACTGAAAACATCTGATATCATGTCATCAAATGAGGAAGATTACAGCGTTAATCCGCCTCGCTTCAGCTTTCAAGTTCCTTTTATTACCACTTTACCTACCAGCCTAAGTGTGCGTGAGGAGCAACTAGCACGGATCGCTGGGGAGGTGGGTTTGTCATCACTATTTGAGGGAAAAACCATGCAAAATCTCCATCCTATCAACCAAGTTCGTCAGCCGCGTGTCGTCAATCGCCCCCTGTCCAACGCCGAAGCGTTTGCCCTGTTTGTCATGGGTATTGGGTTTATTAGCAGCTTGGCATTGGTGATGATTTACACCCTATTTGGGAGCAATGTTGCTTGAGATCGGTCCGTCCGACAACGGTCATGAAGATTGCGAGGGAGGGGGATGCTGCGGGATATCGATTCTAGCCAGATCCCCCCATCTTTTGAGCAAAATTAATGGGTTTGGGCAAGTTGCCAACAGGCTTGGGCGATCGCCCAATCTTCCTGCGTCGGAATCACTAGCACTTGTATAGTCGAATCAGCAGTGGCCAGGGGAACGTTCTTGAGATTTTGCTGGTTGCGATCGTGATCTAACCGCAACCCTAGGAATTCAAGCCCCGCACACACATCCGCACGCACCTCCACCGAATTTTCACCCACACCTGCCGTGAAGACGAGGGCATCCAACCCGCCCAAGCTGGGCAGGAGGGCACTGATCAATGCTCGTAACCGATAGATATACAAGTCATAGGCCAACTGGGCACGCGCATGGCCAGCGGCGATCGCCGCTCGAATTTGGCGTAGGTCATTGCTTAGCCCGGAAACCCCCTTCAAACCCGACTCCTGGTTCAGCAGGCGATCCAAATCATCGACGGTGTAGCCGTGGTGGCGCATCAAGTGCAGCAAAATGCCAGGATCGATATCGCCCGATCGTGCCCCCATCATCAACCCCGCCAGCGGTGTAAAGCCCATCGTGGTATCGACACAGTGACCGTGGGCGATCGCCGCCAGGGAGCACCCATTACCCAGGTGACCGGTGATCAGCCGCAGATCAGCCAGATCTTTGCCCAAACATTGGGCCGTGCGGGTCGCGACGAATTGGTGGCTAATGCCGTGAAAGCCATACTTGCGAATGCCTTGGTCGTAAAACTCGTAGGGAATGGCATAGGTCGCTGCCGTCGGTGGCATCTGGGCATGGAAGGCGGTATCAAACACCGCCACCTGGGGAACGCTGGCCCCCAGAATTTGCTCGATCGCCACAATGCCCTGAAGGTTAGCGGGATTATGCACCGGGGCAAACTCGGCAAACTCAGCGATCGCCTGCTTCACGTCCGCCGTAATCCAGGTGCTTTCCCGGTAGCGCTGCCCCCCGTGCACCACCCGATGCCCAACGATCGCGATCGCGCTGGGGTCACTGATGACCTGGGTTTCTCCTTGCCAGAGGGTACTGAGTAATTGCTGGAGAACCTCGGTCTGGGGGCGATCGCCGATCGTTTGTTGCCAAGCAGCCCCCCCCGCCGTTTTCACCTTGACGGTTGCGGCTCCCGCCGGGTAAGTCCAATCAATAAACCCTTCCCAGAGGGGAGGCAGGGGATCAACAGGTCGGCCATCTACCAACCGATACAAACTACTTTTCTGGCTACTCGACCCCGCATTCAGCACCAAAATGTCCATGATTTATGCTTCCTCCCGGTAGGCACCCCTACCCTACCAGAGGCGTATGTTCGATTGTCAAGTTGACCGCTTCGCGAAGCTTGGGCAGGTCGCAAAAGCACTTGTATCACCGCACTCTGGCCCCATCAATCGCTTTTCCACAACAGGAACGCAGGGGAGTCAGAAGCCGTCATTGACTCTCAAGTCCCTCGCCTACTCTGGGAAAGGGATTTAGGACCAAGGACAAGTACTTGTGTCAGCCAACGAGCGTTACTCCGCACCATCGTCAATGATTTGCTGGTTAGAATTACACCCAGTTGAACAGTAGGAAGTTAAACAGTGGGGATTTGAACAATGGGGATTTGAACAATGGGGATTTTAACAGTGGGGATTTTAACAGTGGGCATTCGGCTGTTCCCTGCGGTACTATTTTTTAAATAACGCACTCGGTGAACTCAGTCTCTCGGCTATTTTTAATCAAAAAAATTAACTATCAAGATCATTTCCTAACCCTTTTGATAATGGATTTATGAGCAAAATATGAATTTCTGGGTAGTAATGCATAGGAATGGTAATCACAGGCTGGAACTCCCAGTTTTCCGTGGCTGACTCCATTAGAATGCACGACTACCAATTTCTGATATGATTCCTGTAAAGCTTGGCCAACAGGAATACCAATTCTTGCCATCGAATTCTTGCTATCGAGGCTGCTCGGCTGGGATTAGCTGCTTTATACCGGAAAACCTAGATCTCATGCTTGCATAACAATGCCGACTGATGCCTATCCGCGATCGCCTTTGCCCCAAGATTGAGGTTGAAACCAGCCCTCGATCATCAACTCCCAACACAAGTCTTTCTCCCTAACTGGGCACGTCAACAACGATTTCCTCCCTTACCTAGAGAATATACTGACTACTTTTCGCCGCCGTTACTAAACCTCATTGTTTACCCAATTGTTTACCCATGAATACAGCCACCCTAACCTCCGAAAAAACACGCAACCGGCTCGACAGCCCCCTACCCAGTCAGCGTGTAGTCAGTCGGTTTGATAACCTCGTCATGTCCCTGAGGAGCCAGGATCTGGATGAACTCTCCCAGGCGGTTCGGTTTTGGGACCAGGAATATCAGCGCCTCCAACCGGGCACCTTTACTGGGGAACTGCAACAGATCCACCTAGGGGGTGTCCAAATGCTTCGTGCTGCCTGGAGTCAAGCTTTGCTGGCACGGGGCCAATGTCCCCCTGGCACGATCGCCTTTGGGGTGCATCTGGCCTTGGAGGGGCAGGCGATCTGGCGTCACCATGCCTGCGATCGCCGCCACCTGTTGGTTAACCCCGATCGGGAGGTGGATCTGAAAGCCACCGAGGGATACGAAGTGGCCGTGATCACGTTGGAGAAACAACGCTTCCAAGAGCAGCTTGATCACTTTTGCCCCAACCTGGACGCAGCATACCTGCGGCAGCCCGTGCTCCAGCCGGAACCGGCACGTCTCAATGCCCTCGCTGACTATCTCCGCCTCTTTTTCAACTGGATGGAGGCGCATCCGGAGAGCTTGGCCCAATCTCCCCTACAAACGGTTTTCGTTCAGGATATGGTGACCCTATTGCTGGATGCGATCGTCTCAGCCGTTCAGAGACCCTCCCCCCGCCCCTACTCCAGTAAACGTGTTTACCTGGTCAAACAAGCGGAAGCATTAGTCCGCGCCAATCCCCAACAACCCCTAACCCTCGCGGTTCTGTGTCAAGCCCTGCGGACCAGCGAACGGACCCTCATCTATAGCTTCCAGGACGTGTTCGACATGAGTCCAATGGCCTACTTCAAGGCCCAGCGCCTCAATGGGGTTCACCGTCAGTTAAAAGCAGCCAATCCCACCGAAGCCAGGGTGAAGGAAATCGCGTTGCAATGGGGGTTTACCCACATGGGACACTTCTCCCAGGACTATAAGATGATGTTTAATGAGTCCCCGTCCCAAACCCTGCGCCGTTCGCGTAGCGTCTCCGCAGGAGAATCGTAAGCGGTTCGCACCACCATTCCGCGAGTATCTGCATGGCCCATCCATCTGACACGCCGCTGTTGACGGCCCTGCAAGCCTGTGCCCACCAGTCAGAGGCGGCTTTCTATGCCCCGGGTCATAAACGCGGCCAAGGAAGTCCTGCGGCTTTTGTCGATCTGGTGGGCCGATCGCTCCTCCAGGCAGACCTACCCGAACTGCCTGCCCTAGATAACCTGTTTGCGCCGACGGGGGTGATCCAAGCAGCCCAGACCCTAGCTGCGGACTGCTTTGGGGCGCGGCAAACCTGGTTTCTGGCCAACGGCTCCACGGCGGGTATCATCGCCGCCATTGTGGCCACCTGTCCCCCTGGGCGCAAACTGATCTTGCCCCGCAACTGCCACCAATCTGCGATCGCGGGCCTGATTCTCTCCGGTGCCCACCCCATCTTCGTTGCCCCTGCCTACGACCCCGATTCGGATCTGGTGGGAGGCTTGACCCCAGAGGCCGTGGCCGCCACCTTGGGAGCCTGTCCCGATGCCGCCGCCCTCTTGCTGCTCTATCCCACCTACCAGGGGATTGGCACCGACGTGCAGGCGATCGCCGACCTAGCCCATGCCCACGACATCCCGCTCTTGGTCGATGAAGCCCACGGTCCTCATTTTGGCTTCCACCTCGACCTTCCCCCTGCGGCCCTAGCCAGTGGGGCTGATCTCAGTGTCCAATCCACCCACAAGGTCCTCAGCGCCCTCAGCCAAGCGGCCATGCTGCACCTGAACAGCGATCGCATCGACCCCCATCGCCTCCAATCTGCCCTGCAACTGGTCCAATCCACCAGCCCCAATTATGTCCTGTTGGCTTCCCTGGACGCGGCCCGTCAGCAGATGGCAACCCAGGGCCATGACCTGATGCAACGCACCCTCGATCTGGCCACCAAGCTGCGATCGCGCCTGCAAGCGCTGCCCAATGTCACCCTCCTTCAGGCCAACACGCCCCCCTGCGGCACGCCCGGTTTTACCTATCTGGACCCGACACGGCTCACGATCGTGACCCCTAGCTTGGGTCTGAGCGGTTTTGCCCTCGATACCTGGCTCCAGGCCCACGGTGTCACCGCTGAACTGCCCACCGCCCACCACCTCACCTTTATCCTCAGCTTGGGTAACACGTCCGCCGATTGCGATCGATTGCACCAGGCTCTCAGTGATTGGATCAGTTCAAAATTCAAAATTCAAAATTCAAAATTTAACCCTTCGGGCGAGTGGGGTTATCCCGGCGATCGGTCTGTGGATGGGATTTGGGCACAATCTGCCCCGACCTTCCCGCTTCCCTCATTGCCATTGCCAACGCAGTCTTTGGCGTGGCAAGAATTGGCGATCTCTCCCCGCGAGGTGTATTTTGCTCCCCAAACGGTGGTGCCGATCGCAGCGGCGATTGGTCGCATCAGTGCTGAGTGGGTTTGTCCCTATCCGCCAGGGATTCCGGTGCTGTTACCGGGCGAACAAATTACGGAAACTGCCGTAGAATGCCTACAACAGGTTCTCGCCCAGGGGGGTGTGGTCACCGGTTGTCGGGACCCACTCCTGCAAACCCTCACCGTAGCGGCAGTAGGATAATCCCCGGCTCGAACCCAACCCCCTCCGGTAACCCCTATGCCCTGTTCGCTTTGGCCCTATGGCACCCCCGGCATTCCCGATGACCTCTTTGAACGCTTACCGGGTATCCCCCTGAGTAAGCGCGAGGTGCGCCTGTTGCTAATCGCCCACCTGCGTCTGCAACCGGAGGGGGTACTGTGGGATATTGGGGCGGGCACGGGGACGATTCCGGTGGAACTGGGGCTCCTCTGTCCCCACAGCCAAATTATGGCGATCGAGCGTGATCCGGAGGTGGCGAGTTTGATCCGGCGCAACTGTCAACGCTTTGAGGTCAGTAATGTGCGGGTGATTGAGGGCAGTGCCCCCGACTGTTTGGTTGACCTGGAGCAAGCCCCGGACTGTGTGTGTATCGAAGGGGGGCGATCGGTCAAGTCGATTTTCCAATCCGTCTGGCAATACCTCAATACACCGGGTCGGGTGGTGGCCACGGCCAGTAACCTGGAAGCCCTCTACAGCGTGTCCGAAAGCTTTGCCGAACTCCAGGCCCGGAACATTGAAGTGGTCCAGTCTGCCGCCAGTCGCCTCGAAAAGCGCGGCCTCCAGCAAACCTTTGCCGCCGTTGATCCAGTTTTTATTCTTAGCGGGGAAAAGTTATAAGAGTACCTTGCTACCACGGACTGCCCACCATCGTGAACCCGGCCCAGTAGGCGGGATGGGCCAAGGTCTGGTTCCCCAACATCGACAGCAAGCCGGGCAACTCTAACCGCTGGGTGGGATTGGGGCCGATCAAATACCCATCCTCAATCCGCACCTCACCCCGTAGCATGGCTATCTGGGTTTGACGCAAGGCTTCCGCCTTAATGGGTGCCTGGTGTAACTGTCGGTAGAACTCGGTCATAAACCCCAGCGTGCCCTCGTCGCTCACATACCACAGGCTGGCCAACACCGATTTGGCCCCGGCCTGCACGGCTAACCCCGCAAATCCCAGTTCAGCAGCAGCATCGCCTACTGCCGTCCGACAGGCACTCAAAACCAGCAGTTCCAAAGGCGGATTATTCCAATTGAGCTTACGCAACTGGTTAAGTTGTAACCGCTCGTTCCAGAGTTGGATATAGGCGTTGTTGGCATCCCCCGGCTTAAAGTCGGCATGGGTGGCAAGGTGGATGATCGGGAAGGATTCCTGGCGGCGCACCCCCCTTAGACGATCGACCGTAAACGCTTCATTAAGTAATGCCTTCCCCTGCCACTGGCTTTCGATAATAGTGCCCAATTCCAATGGCACGCTGAGCAGGGAACTCTGGCTGTCGAACTCCGATCGCCCCAGCGCCAGCACCTTCGCCCGCTGGAGGCTGACATACCGGGTATCGGTCAGGTTGATACTGGGGGTCAGGCCGAGGCTATACTTCTCCACCAAAAACTGGCGACCATCATAGAGGGCGGCTAGGGGAATCGCCCGCAGGCCCGGATCGAGGGAAAACAGGAGAGTATCGATCTGCTGATCTGCCAAGTCAGCCGCAATGGGTGCAATGAGCCACTGGTACAGTTGTTGGGCGGGTTGCAAATAGCGCTGCCGGTTGGTGGTATTGAGGGTTTTGACCGCATTGACAAACTGGCGGGCTGTGGCCAGGAGGAGGGCCTTCGAGGCGGTGGGCACCCGCTTAAAGATTGGCTCACCCGTCGGCGGTAGGAGCACTAGCTCTAGGTGGGAGGGTTGCACAAAGGCATAGACGATCGCGGTTCTTTTGCCCGTCTGCTGAGCAATCCGCTGGAGGGTGTCCCGGATCGCCCCTTCCGTCAAAGTGGGTGCGGCGAGGACTTCGCCCAAAAACTGTTCGAGTTCCTGGGTCCGGGAGGACTCAATCTGGCTGGGGGCAAAAGTTTCACCGATCGTGCTGGCGGTTGCTACCCCTTGTCCCACGGCGGTTGCGTTCGCCTCGGTTGTGGCGGCGGCGACGCGGGAAGGGCCATTATCGGCGGTGGAGCCAGTTGTCTCGGTATCGCCGGTGGCAGTGGGGGTATCGGAAGCGGTGAGAGGATTTGAGGCCACGAGGGTACCGTTGCTAGTCTCGTTGCCATCGATCGTCAAAACGGGGGGGGTTGGGGTCGGATTTGCTGTCAGGTCATTCACATCCAGACGAATCAGCCCCAGTGTTTCCTCCAAGCGGAACCCCGACCCTGTGAGTTCAATAATGCCGTTGTCATTGACCAGGAGTTCCGTGGCATTGACCCCTTGGCCCCCCGTGAGCAATTCCGGCAGGGTGGGCACCGATCGCAACTGGCTTTGGAGATTCAACGGACGGCCATTGTTCGCGGCGGTAAATTCAGCAAGGGGTTGAAACTCCAGACTGAGCAGTGCCCCTTCCTGACGTACCCGCACCAGGGTTTCCCCCGGCACGGCGGCGAGGGTTACCTTCCCGCCGGAGGGCGCTAACTGGGGTACCGTGGCTACTGTTCCCCCCAAGAGCGTCAAATCCCCCGATGCCACCGCCAGGGAACCGAGGTTCAGCACCGTCCCGGCTTCCGGGGTGGTAAAGGCGAAAAAGGCCGGGGGGCCTGTGAGGCGACTGTAGTCGGTGGTGCCGATTGCTGCAAACCAGCGATCGAGGGCAAAGCCGATGCCATTGGCCGTGGTCGCCGTGAATGAGGCCGGAATATCCAAACGAGCATTGGGACCCAGGATAATCCCGGCTGGATTCATCAGGAAAAGATTGGCATTGCCCCCCGTCACCTGGAGCACCCCATCGACGAAGGAGACTTCGTTCCCCACCACTCGACCTAAGATGTTGCGCAGTTTCGGATCGGCGATGAAGTTGGCAATTTGGGTACGGGTGAGGCCAAAGCGTTCAAAACTATGGAAAAGATTCGTCCCGTCGTTCGATCGTTGGCCGCCACGAATATCAAAGCGATCGCCTGAACGATCGACCTGCGTGCCGATCCCATCCTTGGCTGGGACAATTTCCTGGGCAGCGACCCATTGGGCTGAGTAAGGACCGATCGCCCCGATCACACTCCCACCGATGGCCCACGGAAGGATCGCTAGCTTTAACTGGCTCCAGGTTTTCCCCATGCTCAATCCTGCCTATTTCCGTAAACGCTAACGCCCGCTCCTTGGGATGGGATAGCCGTCCACCTCACCCAGGGAATCAGGGTCTTCGGTGCCAAGTCGTTGGTGTTCAAGGGGACAATCTACTCTAATTTTCGCGCAAACTCCCCACGATCCGCATAAATCAGACTGCCTAAGGTACCGTTATTGCCGATTAGCGGGGGTGCGTTACCTGAAGCCAACGCAATATTGCCCAATCCAGTCCTGGGGGCGGAACTAGCCAAGACGCTGTGGCAAATGGTAACAGATTTAGTGCTAAAGCTACGAGAGTCTCCTAAAGGCCCGGAAAAGCCTGAGAAACCGTAACATCAGCCCCTCTCCACCGCCCCTTTCCACAATAATCAGAGCAGCCCTGCTACCTTTTCCCCCTCAGGTGGGCATTGTAGAACGGAGGGCAGACGCACCCAGGGCCGCCAATTCAAAATTCAAAATTCAGCAATTGGGCGGGTTTATGAAGGGTGTTGGTTACAGGGAAAATCTTGGGCGCAATCCGCCCCTACTGTTCAACCCTTAGAATGCAACATGCAAAATGCAAAACCATTTTGTCCTCGCCCTAGCCACCCGAACCATTCTCTGTTTTTATGGGAACACCCCCTATGCCTGTTGCGCCGATGCCTAACCTGTCAACCTTTGGCTTTTCCAGTACCTGGTTGATCAAAAGTGCCCAAACCTTGAGTGGTCACACCTATACGGGGACAGTCCATCTGCACCAAATGGGTCAAATTTACCAAATCTGCTGGTTAACGAGTTTGGGGGATTTTGCTGGGCTGGCGTTTCTGGAGGGCGATCACCTACTGGCGGGTTGGTGCCCCGATCAGGACTATGGCCTCATGCTCTATCGCATTACCCCTGACGGTATCCTGGAAGGGCGCTGGACCACCCCGATGAGCTATGCCCAAACCCATCTGGAACGAGCGACGGGGGGCACTGCCGGTCAGTTGGCGGGCACCTATGAGATTAAGGGCGAAATCCGCGACAGTGCCTATGCAGGGACGTTAACGATTACGGAAACCACCCCGGATATCTATCACTTGCGCTGGCAGGCGGGACAGGCATATGAGGGGGTCGGGTTACGGGTGCGAGATTGGTTGCTGGCCAGTTGGGGCTACACCTATCCCCCGAATGTTATGGACTATACGATCGCGGGCGATCGCGCCTATGGCCGTTGGGTGCGGTTTCAGCAGTCAGAAATTGGCTTGGAAACCTGGGAACGGATTTGTTAGCTAGTGAGCCACTGAGCCAGCCAGATGTATGGCTGGACATCTCTTAGTCGATCAGTAAAGGAATTCAGCAAGTCGGAACAGGATGACCCCAGCTACCCCACTTAGCGAGCTGCCTCTTGCAGTACTTGGACCACAGCATCGGAGAACATTTCAGTGATGGCTTCCAAATAGGGTAGCAGAAGGGCTAGATTCTCGGTATTTAGACGATCGTGGAGTTCCCGCGATAGCAATCGCAGCATACTTTGCACCAACTTCCAGTCCACCTTGAGGGGGGGGTAGAGCATGACACAGAGGGGGAATAGCTCCTCCTTGACGGCGGCAATACTGCCCTCCAGTAAGCACAGACACAGGTAGACCTGAAACATTTCTGCATCCCGGATGCTGGAGATGCGCACCGCGTCACTTCTAAGGGGGCCTGTGTAGCTCTGGTAGTGGGGATACTCACGGGCCACGCGATCGCAGATCGTGTGGGCGATCGCCGTACTGATTGGCAGGAGTTGCTGCACCGTTCGCAACGATTGGCTCGATAACCCCCACTGGGCAGCCGCTTCGTAGGTGCGTTGGAGGGGCATATAGAGGTGATCGTCCATCACCTTCAGGTAGGGCGTCACGAGGGACTGCTCCAGTTCACTCAACCAGCCCAGCAACACCTGCCCCGTATAGTGAAACTGCATACTCACCAGGCCGATCGCCCTCGGATCACGGGCCGTATATTGCTGGCGGACGCGCCCAAACTCCTGCCCTAGCAACACGGATAACCGCGCGGGTTGTACCTCCTGCGCATAGGCCGTGAGCATTTTCTGGTAGGTCTGGTGAATATCTTGAATGATCTGCCAGGGGTTTACTACATCAACCTGAATGCCGTGGTGCTTGATTGCATCGCCCAACAACACCTCAACCTGGGACCATGCCGTCGCACTGGCCAACTCCAGGTGATTGAGCAGGTAATTCGCGGTTTCCAGCCGTCCGGCGGCTGAGGTGAGTTCGGTATAGTTCCGTGGCAGTTCCCGACTGGCCTGTTCTGCTTGCGCTGCCTCAGTAATATCCGCAATATATTTTTTCGCCCACAGTGCGGATAAGGCGGCCAAGTCGTCAGTATCCTTGGCGGCGCGATCACGAGTTGAATCTGTCATATCGATGCGGTAGATAGCAGCGGTAGATAGCAGCAGATAGCCGTAGTCGGCAGCACAGTTTAAGGATTTCTTAAGTGGCTTAGTGCTATCATACCCCGCTTTTCCCGTGGGTAAATGAGGATGACTCCCCAATCTAGCTGGCGAAGCTGCTGGCTTCTACTGGCGGGGTCTCAGTGGGCGCTGGCCCGGTGGCGATGGAGATGGGTTGGGACGCGTCGATAGGTCCTGGCAGGGCCACGGCTCCCCGGTTGGCATCGGCGGTGGACAAAACACTTGCCAGGGTACAGGGCAAGGTCATGCGCACAACCGTCCCCACACCCACCTCACTGACCAAGGCCAGGGTCCCCTGTTGCAGCGCCACACAAGCCTGGGTAATGGTTAACCCTAAACCAGTCCCCATTGTCTTACTCGCACTTTTGGCCCGGAAAAACGGCTCAAACAGGTGGGCCTGATCCTCCGGGGCAATGCCATGTCCACGATCGCGCACATAGAAGGTAACCTGGGAGGGGCTGGGCGATGTCTCTGCGGCGGGGTTAGTCGAGGAGGGCGGATTAGTCGGGGCGAGTGTGTTGGGCTGGGCAACCCTTGCCGCGACCGCCGGGGCATCTGGACACCAGAGTTCGAGTTCGATCTCCGTATCGGGCCGGGAATATTTAATCGCATTATTCAGTAGGTTCGAGAGACAATGCCAGAGGAGCTTGGCATCCAGAAAAACCTGGCAGCAGGTGCCATGCTGAATAAATTTTAGGTGATGCTGTTGGCCAATTCCCACTTGGAAAGCCGCCAGCAAATCCTGGCAAAACCCCGCCACATCCATTAATGCCGGGGTATATTCCAAACGCCCGGACTCGATATAGCCAAAGGTGAGAATATCTTGAATCAACCCATCCATGCTTCTGACGGCTTCCTTCACCTGTTGGAAATAGCCCTGTTGTTTCTCCTCCTGACATTGATGGCCAAATTGTTCCAGTAATTCCACGGCGGATTTGATCAAGGCCAGGGGTGTCCGCAGATCGTGGGAAGCCATTGCCAAATATTGGGTGGCCCGCTGTTCCATATCCTCAGCCCGTTGCCGGATGGTCTTCTCGGCTTGATGGCGGCGAATGGCTACCTGAATGGCTACATTCAGGTCTTCGGAGCGAAAAGGTTTCAGTAAATAGCCAAAGGGTTGGGTATCACGAGCTTGCTGCACGGTATCCGGATCGGCAAAGGCCGTGAGATAGACGATCGGGATCTGGTAAGCGTTCCAGATCCGCTGGGCAGCGGTAATGCCATTGATCTTGCCCTGTAAGACAATATCCATGAGCACCACATCCGGTCGCAGTTCCGCCGCTTTGGCGATCGCCAGTTCGCCAGAGTCCACGGTACCGCTGACCACATATCCTAATTTTTTAAGCTGCCGACTAATGTCGTGGGCAGTAATAAACTCATCCTCAACAATCAACACTTTTGCGGTAGCCATACGATCATTCTAGAGACATCAATGATGGACTCATATCTTACAATTTTCCAGGAACCATTGAGATTTTATAATCCCAGGCGAAGCATATCCCTTGTCTGTTGACAAATCACGCTCAAAACAATAATATTTATCAAATTTTAGCCAAATCGAGTGGCGATTGTGAGGCCCTAGGTAGGGTGCGATCGCCCAATCTAACCCTGAACGTTCTGATCCCTATCCCTCTTATCCACTAAGATACGCGTTAGGGTGGGGGTGTCAATGAGTGTGCAGTCGAAAGGCGATCTTACCCCAATTCTACCGTTAGCACCCGCTGTAAAAAAGTAAAGTTTCCCAACATTCGTGAATCATTCGTGGCCGTAAATTTGCGGTATAGGGACAGGTTGCCGATTAAGCCCGACGTTCGTAGTAAACCTCGCTGAAGGTTAGTTGGAATTGGGTTCCCTGAGCTTGGGAAAGGGTGATGTGGCCCTTAATCTGCTGGGTCAGACCACACACTAATTGCAGGCCCATTGAGTTGGTATGACGAAAATCCAGATCGGCGGGGAAGCCGCTCCCGTCGTCCTGGACCGTTAATTGGTATTGGGTATCGTTGAGGCGAACGAGGGTCACCTGCACCGTCCCCTGGCGCTGGTCGGGGAAGGCGTGCTCTAGGGCATTGGTCACCAGTTCGTAGGCGATGAGGCCGCAGGGGAGGGCGGTTTCCAGGTTGAGGGCAACGGGGTCGATCGCGAAATTGAGACGTATTCCCTGGGTGGGGTGGCCATACACGGAAAAAGCATAGCTAACCAATTGGTGGAGGTACTCATCGAAGGCCATTTGGGCCAAATCTGATGACTGATACATCCGCTCATGGATCATCGCCATTGCCGAGATCCGGTTTTGGCTGTCTTTGATGATGCGGAGAACCTGGGGGTCTTCGAGCATATCGACCTGCCAGGACAGCAGGCTGGAAATAATTTGGAGGTTATTTTTAACCCGGTGGTGAATTTCCTTGAGCAATACCTCTTTCTGCGCCAATTCATTGGTTAACTGGGCGTAGAGGTTCGTCTGTTGAATGGCAATCCCCGCTTGGGTGGCAATGCGTTGCAGTAGGTTAAGTTCGGCATGTTGCCATTGGCGATCGTGGCAGGCATGGACAATCAGGAGTCCCCATAGCTTCGGCTCATCGGGGCTGGGTATCCGGTGCCGAGCAGGTAAGCGCTCCTCCGCACCCAGCAGAATCGGGGCAACCATACGGGACTGCACCCCAATTTCTTCCATAAAATCCGCGATACAGGCACTCCAGGTATCCGTTGCTACATCCGGCACAATGCGGGCATTCCCCTGGCGATAGAAGTCGAGGCAGTCTTCTAAAAAGACCTCATCAAAAAACTTTAAATTGAGCAGTGTCGGCAACCCAGGGGTAACGGTTTCCTGCACCACATGAGTTTTGTCGTCGGGCTGGAGGCGGAAAATCAACGCGCGATCGGCCTGGAGCAGTTGGTGTACCTCGCGCACAGTGGTGGCGAGAATATGTTCCAGATCCAAGGACTGGTGGGTTTGTTGGGAGAGGGTATGGAGGACCTGTTCCTGGCGGATTTGCTGCTCTAGGATGGCTTCCGTGCGCCGCCGTTCGGCCAGTTCCGCTTGCAGACGCGCATAGAGATTGGCCTGTTGGATCGCTGTTCCCAAGCGTCCCGCAATTTGTTGCAACAGATCGACTTCCTGGGGAGGCCAAGGGCGCGGAGCCGTGCAGTGCTGGACAATCAGGAGGCCCCAGAGGCGCTGTTCGCCATAGAGAATGGGCACTACCAAGTTAGCGCGAATCTGAAACTGGCCGAGGAATTCGGCATAGCAAGGGCTGATCGCGGCTGTTTGTACATCTTCAACGATCGCCACCCGACCCGCCTGATACTGCTCCACCCAATCGCCTGGGAAGCAAGGGTCATGAATGCTTTGTACCCGCAGACTTAAGTCAGGTTGGGAGACGGATTCAACTAACACCTGACCCTGCCAGTTGGTGTGGAAACGATAAATCAATACCCGATCGACGTTGAGGAAAGATTGAATCTCCTCGACCGTGACTTGCAAAATGTCATCCAGGTTAACGGTCTGGCGCATCCGGAAGAACAGTTGGGCAAGGAGATGATCCTGTTCTGCCTGTCGTTGTAGGTTTTGTTCCGCCCGTTTACGATCGCTGATATCAAAACACACCCCATTCACGCCAATGCTGCCATCCGGGAGTGGCACGATCGCCCCCGTGTCACGCACCCAGATGACCTCACCCGTGGGTTTAAGGAGGCGATATTCCTGCTGACTTTCTGGTCCCAGCCGCAGGGAAGTTTGGAGCGTCTGGAAAAAGCCTTCGCGATCGTCCGGATGAATACAGTCAATCAAACACTGGGGCTGGGCTAACACGGTTTCCGGGGTTAACCCCGTCAGCGCCTCCACCCCTCGACTCACAAAGGATAGGGTAATCGTCCGGTCAGGGTGCACTACCCCCCGATAGACTGATCCTGGAATTTGGTCGGTCACCTCCCGCAGCAATTCCTTTTGCTCCTGTAATGCCTGTTCGAAGGCTTGCCGTTCGGTAATGTCACTAATGCGGACTAAAACGTGCTCGGTGCCCGCCACCTTGAGATACTTGGCCACCAGACTTCCCCAGAAGCGGTTACCCTTTTGGGTCACATATTCAAATTCCCGTTGGAAGGTGCCAGTCTGCTGAAATTCTGTCTGGAGAAGTGCTCCTTCCTGTTCAGAGAGTGGGTCTGCATGTAGACTAGCTCCCTTTTTGCCAATTAATGCCTCTGGTCCTTCGGCTTCAAACAGTTCAACGGCTCGACGATTGCATTGGTTAATCAGCCAGGTATTAATATCAACCAAAAAAATCGCATCGGCAGATTCCTCAAAAATACCCTCGAATAGGTCTCGATTACGACGGACCGCTATCTCGGCTAATTTACGATCGCTAATATCTCGCACAATCATAATGACCTGCTGGGAACTGAGGGGAATGCAGCGGGCCTCGAAGTAGCGTGGAGCATCGGTAAATTGCAGCGTATATTCTAAGCGTTGGATTGCTTGGGTGCGAAGGGTGGTTTGAATCAGATCATAGGTTTGCTGGCCTAAAGGTTCAGGGAGAACTGCCTGAACCGTATGCCCCAACATGGCACTGGCTGGGACATATAAATCGGCTTCATTTTGACACTTAATTTCGAGGTAGCGTCCCGCTGCATCCAAGCGGAAGAGAAGATCAGGAAATGCCTGAAAAATGGCTTCTAATTTTTCATTTTGTTGGCTGAGGGCGGTGGTTCGTTCCGCAACCCACTGTTCTAAGACCTCATTGGTCGATCGCAGTTTCCTGACGGCTTCTTCAAGCAACTGCTCCATACGCTTAAGATCACTAATATCTAACACCAAGCCATTGATGCACACCGCCCCCGTTGGTAACCGTGAATAGCGGGCACGATCTTCAACCCAGTGCACGGTCCCGGTTGCCGTGATGATCCGAAATTCATGGTTAAGCGCTTCCAGGGTTTGCAAGGATTGCGCGACCCGTTGCTCAAAGCGATCGCGATCGTCAGGATGGATGAGGTCAAACAGGGTACCCGGATTCGCCTGGAACCGCTCCAGGGGGTAGCCGGACAAATCCTCAATCCCTTGGCTCAGGTAGCTGAGGTGCATCTGGCCGTTGGTGGCAACCACCACTTGGTACACTGCCCCCGGAATCGTGCGGGTGATGGCGGTGAGTTGTTCGTTTTGCTTCTGCAAGGCGGTAATGGCCTGCTGTTGTTGGTATAGGGCGCGATCGCGGGCCTCAGTTCGTTGCTTTAAGAGTGCATCCCGTTGTTGGATCTGGGCAGTGGTGGCCATCTCCAAGGTCGTTAATCGTTGGGTTAAGGATTGCACCATCTCGTAAAGGGAGGTGGCATCAAGGCTATGTAGGATCGTCGATTGGGTCACTAGGCCCACTAACCCGCCCGCTGGATTGATGACGGCTAGGCGACGGACCCGCTGCCGTTGCATCAGTGTGTGGACCTGCCACAGGGAGTCGGTGGGGGTCAGGGTGAAGACGGGGGTACTCATCACCACTTGGACCTGGACGGTGTTTGGGTTGATCCCTAGCAGGTGACACTGCACCACATCCCGTTCAGTCATGATGCCCAAGGGCCGGGGAGAAGCTGTTACCGTCTGAGCCTCAGCCGTGATCACCACACAACTGATGCGGTAGTCGCTCATTCGCTGAATGACGGTTTGCAGCGAGTCGGTCGGGTTGGCGGTGACCACCGATCGCACCATGACTTCCTCGACCCGTCGCCAGCGCAGCAGATCGATCGGTTGCAGTGCCCGTCGCAGGGTTTGCGGGGTGACCACCCCCAGCAGGTGATCGTCGTCATCCAGGATTGGCAAGTGGCGAATCGGGTGACGCTTAAACAGATCGAGAATACTAAAGATATCCTCACACTGCGATCGTCGCTGGGTAATCAGAGCCGACTGCATAACTGCCGCCACGGATATCTCCGCCAAGGGAACCGCCCGGGCGACCAATTGCACCAAATCCCGCATCGTGAGAATGCCCCGCAGTTCCGTACCGGCCATGATCAATACATAATCATGCACGAGATCAGTCGTAAGATCAGTCGTCAGGTCAGCCGTGAGGTCACGGTCCTGATCAACGGCAGTATCCAAGGGATTGGCAGGGGCCTGCGGCTCCAGGGGGCAAGCCGAGTGACTGGCCTGCATCATCGCTAGGGCTACGGTGAGGGAAGTATCGGGTGTAACAATGGGGGGCTGGAAATCGATCGCGAGGTCAGAAAGCATGACAACCGGGAGGGGGTGCGGTCCTTCTCTTCATTGTTGGCACGGTTGGTGCGAATTGCGAGGGGGGATTGGGGACATCGGTGGCCCCTAGGGCGGTGCCGACGATCGATCTTTTCCGTATGTCGCGGGCAGAAACCTTGTCAACCGAAGCACTCAGCGATTCTCGGCGTTGCGTGAGGAGGGGGGCACTTCATAAAAATTAAGAAATTGATGCGCATTGACGGCCCGATTGGGGACGTGCTAGGTTAAGCAGCAATTCGGGTCGAATCCACGTTCAAGATGCCTGTTCCTGCCTCGACCCTAGCCGCGATCGCAATCTTGGGGACGGTTTGAGTCGAATCGAAGAAGTCACGCTTAATCTGGTTGCGCTTGGGTATACGTTAGCCGGTAGTCGTGCATAGTAATGGTCAGGAACAGAGCGAGGCATTATAATCATGAATGAAATACCTGATTGCACCAATATGGTTGCTTATTTTCTTAGAAAATGATAGACTTTTACGAACCAAGCGGCCAACCCGTTGGCGTA
>OGCL01000113.1_pt1 | contig 89999 bp, 84 predicted proteins | sample 1570041 | NCBI WGS metagenome assembly OGCL01 (sample SAMN06266162, study PRJEB24511) | hot springs metagenome | isolation source: Hot spring water | place: South Africa: Limpopo | collected 2015-06-22
CATGTACACGCTGGACGCCCTGCTCAACGGCCGGCTTGACGTGTTCGCAGACGCCCTGCGGCATTTGATCATGCCGGTGCTGACCTTGTCCTACATCCAGTGGGCCTTGCTTCTGAGGGTCACCCGTTCCTCCATGCTGGAGACCCTGCGCCAGGAGTACGTGATGACGGCCCGCTCCAAAGGCTTGAAGGAGCGGATTGTGGTGTACAAGCACGCGGCGCGGAATGCGATGATTCCTGTGGCCACCATGGGCGGCCTGCTCCTCGTGGGGTTGCTGAACGGGGTGGTTCTCACGGAGACCGTGTTCAACTACCCTGGGTTGGGGCGGTGGGCGGCCACGGCCGCCACCCAACTGGACATTCTCACCGTGCTCGGTTTCACCTTGTTCAACGCCGTTCTCCTCGTGGCCGGCAACCTGATCGTGGACATCCTCTACGCGGTCATTGACCCAAGGATTCGGCTGGAATGAGAACGGTCAAGCAGCTTCTTCGAAACCCCCTGTCCCTCACCGGGCTACTTCTTCTGATTTTTTTCATCGCCGTGGCCATTGCGGCTCCGTGGCTGGCCCCGCCGGAGCGGCCTCGGGAACCGTATCGGATTGTGCAGCATGGGTACTCCCCTACCCCGGCCCCTCCCGGTGTGGACAACCCCTTCGAGGGGATCTGGCGGGTGATCACAGGGCAAGCGAAGCTCTCGCAAGTAAAGCCCTTTGGGACCACGGAGGGTCAGTACGACGTGTACTACGGTGTGGTGTGGGGGACGCGCACGGCGTTCAAGGTGGGGTTGTACATCACTGGCGCCACCCTGGTGATTGGTCTTGTGATCGGTTCCATTGCCGCTTACTTTGGTCGCCTTGTGGACGAGGTCATCATGCGCGTTACCGACATCTTCTTTGCCTTTCCGTTTTTGGTGGCGGCAATGACCATGGCCGCGGTGCTCCAGCCCAGATTGGGTCGGGGCCTGACCACCGCCATGATCGCCCTGATCATCTTCGGGTGGATGGGCTACGCGCGCCTCATCCGCGGGGACATTTTGAGCGTGAAGGAGCGGGACTACGTGGCCGCGGCGAGGGCTGCCGGGGCCGGGCATCTCCGCATCATCTTCCGGCACATCCTCCCCAACGCCATCTACCCCACCCTGGTGGTGGCCTCCATGGACATCGGCTCCTACGTGATCAGCTTTTCGGCCCTCTCGTTCTTGGGCCTGGGAGCGGAAGTGGGCTATGCGGACTGGGGGCAGATGCTTTCCTTTGCCCGGGCGTGGATTCCCCGCCTCCACCAGTTTTGGTGGATCGTGCTCTATCCTAGCCTGGCCATCTTGCTGTTCACCTTGGGTTGGAACCTCGTGGGCGATGCCCTGCGGGACATCCTCGATCCCCGCCTGCGCGGGCGCACCACGGTCTAGACCGCAATGGTCAGCTCAGAACCAGAAGGACGGACTCTGCTTTGGGGAAGCAAAACGGCCAATTGTCCGTTCAATTCGCGTTTCTTTGGAGGGAGGTGATGAGCCAGGAGGACGTTCCTGACGTTGGGTGTTGGCTGTGGAGCAGAAAGGAGTGGTTCAAGGTCAAGGAGGAAGCGATGCGCAAACTAGCGGTTGGGATTGTTGTATCGATTCTGGCTGTGGTGGGCTGGGCCCAGGTGCTCAGCATCGGGATCTTTGAGGACCTCACCACAACGAATATCTTTGCCCAGATCGGGCCGGATGCCACGGTGTGGAACGCCTACGTCTTGGGCGGGCAATACGGAAGCCTGTACCTTTCCGCGGCACCGTTCTGGACATTGGTCCCTTCGCTCGCGGCGGACTTCCCCACGGAGTTCAAGCAGGGCGCGGACGGCACGTGGACAGCGACCGTGAAGCTGCGCCAAGGGATCACGTGGACCGACGGTACCCCGTTCACGGCCGACGACGTGGTGTTTACGTTTGAACTGCTCCTCACCAAAGTGGCCGGGGGACGGATGGTCATCGGCCTGGGTGGAAACTGGCCAGCCTATGCTCCGGATAGCTTGCTTGCTGTGAACAAGGTGGACGATTTCACGGTGGCCTTCGTCTACGCCTACCCGCCGGGGCTGGGGGAGTGGACGTTCGGGGCCCTGAAGTGCCCCATCGTGCAGAAGAAGTTCTGGGAGCCCAAGTTGGCCGAGGCGCTAAAGACGGCGGATCCGGCGGGCACGCTGCTTGCGGTGGTTCCCAAGGGCGAGCCCACGCTGGGAGGCTACAAGTTCGCCCAGTGGCAACCTGGGGCCTTTGCTCAGGTCAACGTCAACCCCACGTACTTCGCCAAGGGCGAGACCCTGACCTTCTACGAGGGTGGAGGCGTTACCATTGAAAACCCGGCCCTGAACTACAGGTTCAGCGGCTACGGGGGGAAGACGGGGACGGTGAAGCTGTCCTTGGCCGAGGGCCCGTACGTGTCGGGGTTGCTGTACACCATCTACCTGAACCAGGATGCTGCCATCCTCGCCCTCCAGCGGGGGGAGATCGGGTTCCTCCTCAACCCCTTGGGACTTGCCAGCGGCTTCCAGGAACGGCTCAAGCGGGCGGCCAACGTGCAGCTTGTCTCCAACCCTCCCTGGGGGTTCCGCTACATGGCCTTCAACATGCGCCGCAGCCCCATGGACAACCTCGCTTTCCGTCAGGCCATCGCCACCCTCATCGATCGGGGGTATCTGGCCAACAACATCTTCCAGGGCATCATCGTCCCCATGTACTCGGCGGTGCCAAATTCCAACCCGTTCTGGCACAACCCCAACGTGGTCATCTACGGCGAGGGCATGACCCGGGCCCAGCGGGTTCGCGAGGCCGTTGCCATCCTCAAGGCGGCCGGCTTCTCTTGGGAGGCTGAGCCTTTGGTGGTTAACGAGGGGACCCGCAACGAGGCCGTGGTGGGTGTGCTGCCCGATGGTCGGCGCGTCTCGGCCCCGCGGGGGTTCAAGCTCCCGGATGGCAGGCCTTGTCCGGAACTGGAGCTTTTGGCCCCCAGCGCTGGTTATGACCCGTTGCGGGCCACCTTCGCCCTGTACATTGAGCAGTGGGCCCGGGAGATCGGGATTCCTATCAAGGCCAACCTCACCGGGTTCAACGTGATCGTGGACAAGGTGTGGGCACCCGATGGGTTCAACTACGACATGTACATCTTGGGGTGGTCCCTGGGCGATCCGGCCTTCCCCGACTACCTCTTCTACTTCTGGCACTCCGCGATGGACTTCATCGACGGGTTCAACACCCCGGGTTACCGCAATCCGGAATTTGACGAGCTGGCGGAGGCGTTCCTGTCAGCCCAGTCGGTGGAGGAGGGGCGTCCCCTCGTGTTCCGGATGCAGGAGATCCTGGCCCGGGACGTGCCCTACATCATCCTGTTCGATAGCCCCATCGTGGAGGCCTATCGGGTGGACAAGATCGCCTTCCCGTACACCGAGGTCCTGGGCGGCCTGCAGTTCGTGTGGCCGCTGACCACGGTCAAGGCTGTAAAGTAGAATCGCTGTTCGGGTGGGTCGGGGGTAGGGAGTCCTGCCCCCGACCCGTTTGAGAGGAGCCGGAGGATGCTGCGGTTCATTGCCGGGCGGTTGACCCAAATCGTGGTCACGTTCTTCTTGTTCCTCACCGTGGTGTTCGTCTTGTTCCAAGCCATGCCCGGGGACTACATGGACAAGTTCCTCATGAACCCCAGGATCCCCCCGCAGGCCAGGGAGGCCCTCAAGGCCCGCCTGGGTCTGACCGGCTCCGTATGGGACCAGTACGTCCACTATGTGGGGAACGTCCTGCGGGGGAACCTGGGGGTGTCGTTTGACCACTACCCCCGGGAGGTGTGGGACATTATCAAAGAACGACTCCCCCGCACGGTGGTGTTGTTCCTGGTGGCCTCGGTGACGGGATTCCTCCTGGGGTTTCCCCTTGGGCGTTCCATCGCGTGGCGGCGGGGTGGGGTTTGGGATTACACGATCACAGTCACTGGAGTCCTATTCTATACTTTCTTCACCCCGCTTCTGGCCCTCATCTTGCTGTTTGTGTTCTCCAGCACGTTGGGGTGGTTCCGGACGGGGGGATTCCTTACGCCCCAACTGTGGATCGACGCGCCGGTGGATCCGCAGACGGTGTTTGTGGGTCTGGCGGTGACCCTGGTGGCCTTCGCCGCGTGGATTGTCCTGACCTTTTGGGTGGCCCAACGGGTAGGCCGGCCCAGACCTCGCCAACTGGTGCGGTGGGCCCTGGTTCTTGCGGGGTTGGCCCTGGCGGCCTACGGGTGGTGGTACTCCGACGTTGGCCCTCACGCCTTGGACATCGTGACCCACATGGTGCTGCCCGTGTTGGCCGTGACCTTGATTGGTTTCGGGGGGGACATGCTCCTCATGCGGGACTCCATGCTGGAGGTGATTCGGGAAGACTACATCACCACGGCCCGCGCCAAGGGCCTGGCCGACCGGGTCGTACGGGACCGCCACGCTGCCCGAACAGCCCTCCTGCCGGTGGTCACCAGCTTCACCTTGTCCATTGGGTTCATCGTTTCCGGGGGGATCGTCACGGAGACCATGTTTTCCTGGAAAGGGATGGGCCTGACTTTTGTCAGCGCCGTACAGAATCAGGACTTCCCTTTGGCGATGGGCTGTTTGATCTTCACGGGGATTTTGGCCCTCACGGCCCACCTGGTCGCCGACGTGCTGTACGCTGTCCTGGACCCGCGGATTGCCTACTGAGATGACGCCAACCTCCTCCCCGTTCAAACCGGAACCCCTGTGGAAGGTGCGGGTCCGTCTGTTCCTGGGGGCTGCGCGACGAAACTGGTCCCTGTTTGCCGAGTCCAAGATCGGCCTTGTGGGGCTGGGGATCATCGTCCTGTTCCTGCTCATGATGGTCGCCCACCCCATTTTGATGAGTACGGTCTGGGAGCCTCGGGTGTACGACCCTGTGCGGGGTTTCGATCCTCGACTGGTGGGCCGACATCCCGCCCCACCCTCCTGGGCCCATCCCCTGGGGACGGACCCCATTGGAAGGGACGTGCTGTCCCAGTTGATGTGGTCGGCCCGGTCGGAGTTCGCCTTGGGGGTAACGGCGGCGGTGATCAGCGTGGTCATCGGGACGATCGTGGGGGCGGTGTGCGCCTACTTTGGGGGCGTCGTGGACATGTTTTTCATGCGGCTGGCGGACTTGGAGATGCTCTTCCCGTTCATCGCCCTGCTCATGGTGCTTCAGAGCGTGATGCCCCTGACCTTGATCCGCTTGGCCTTGCTCATCGGGGTCCTGTCCGGGTTTGGTGGGATCACGATTATCCTCAAGTCTCAGGCTCTGACAGTGAAAGTCAAGCCGTACATTGAGGCGGCGAAGGTGGCGGGGGGGAGTTCCTGGCAGATCATCCGCCGCCACATCATCCCCAACATCATGCCCCTTTCGTTTCTGTACATGATGTTCAACGTCACGGGGGCCATTTTCACCGAAGCCGTCCTGTCCTTTTTCGGGTTCTTGGACATCCGCATGAGCTGGGGGATCATGATCAACACGGCCCAGGAGTCGGGGTACTTGGGGGCCTTTGGGCAGTACTGGTGGCTGTGGGCCCCGGCCGGAGGGGCCATTACCCTGTTGTGCTTCGCCTTCTACCTTGTGGGGCGGGGCTTGGACGCTGTGGTCAACCCCCGGTTGAGGAAGAGGTGACCCCGTGCCCCTCTTGGACATTCAGGGGTTGACCATGCAGTACCGCACCAAGATGGGCCCGGTCCACGCGGTGGACGACGTTTCCTTGGCCATGGAGGCGGGCGAAGCCCTGGGGTTGGTGGGGGAGTCCGGGTGCGGGAAAACCTCGGTGGCCATGACCTTGTTGCGGCTCCTTCCCGACAACGCCGAGATCGTGGGGGGACAAGTGTGGTTCGCGGGCGTTGACCTCCTGTCCCTGTCCGAAGAAGAGATGAGACGGGTTCGTTGGCGTGGCATTTCCATGGTGTTCCAAGCCGCCATGAACTCCCTCAACCCAGTCTACCGGGTAGGGGATCAAATCGTGGAAGCAATTCAGGAACACCAACCTCTGTCCGATCGCCAGGCCCGGGCCCGGGTGGACGAGCTGTTTCACCTGGTCGGGCTGGATCCCAAGCTGATGGAGCGTTACCCCCACGAGTACTCGGGGGGGATGAAGCAACGGGCGGTGATCGCCATGGCCCTGGCTTGTTCCCCCAAGCTGATCATCGCCGACGAGCCCACCACAGCCCTCGATGTGATTGTCCAAGACCGGATCTTGCGCCGGATCAACGAGGTGAGGACTCAGCTTAACATGTCCATGATGTACATCTCCCACGACATCGCGGTCATTGCCGAGGTGTGCCAGCGAATCGGGGTGATGTACGCGGGCAAGCTGGTGGAGGTGGCGGACACGGTGACCGTGTTCAAGCGTCCCGCTCATCCCTACACCATCGCCCTGATGTCGGCGTTTCCCTCCATTCAGGGAGAAAAGCGGCCTTTGGCCCAGCTCCCCGGGGAACCCCCCAACCTCCTCGCTCCGCCGCCGGGGTGCCGATTCCATCCGCGCTGTCCCCACGCCAGCGAGGTGTGCACCCGGGAAGAGCCCAAGATGGAGAAGGTGGACCCGGGCCATGGGGTGGCCTGCTGGCATCCTCAGGGGAGGGGCCGTGACTGAGGGCGGTCTGACCCTCGAGGGGGTCACCAAGCTTTTTCCCGTTCGCAAGCGGGTGTTCACCCTCAAGGTTCGGAACTTTGTCCATGCCGTGGACAACGTTTCCATGGCTGTGGACCGGGGGGAGATGTTCGGTTTGGTGGGCGAGTCTGGGTGTGGGAAGACCACCACGGGGAAGCTGATCGTCAAGCTCCTTGAGCCCACCCGGGGGAAAATCGCTGTGGATGGGGTGGACATCACCCGCATCCGGCGGGGCAAGCCCCTGCGAGCCTTCCGCCGGAAGGTGCAAATGATCTTCCAAGACCCCTACGAGTCCCTGAATCCCCGGTTCACCGTATACGACACGGTAGCCGAACCCCTGGGACTTCAGGGCCTGCGTTCCCTGGCCGAGCGGGAAGCCACCGTGGCCGAGATCCTGTCGGCGGTGGGCCTCACACCCCCTGAGACGTTCATGTTCCGCTTCCCCCACGAGCTTTCCGGAGGCCAGCGGCAAAGGGTGGCCATTGCCCGGGCCATGGTGATCCGCCCCCAGTTCGTGGTGGCCGACGAGCCCACCTCGATGCTCGACGTGTCCATCCGGGCCGGGGTGATGGACCTGCTTGTGGCCTTGCGCCGGGAGCTGGGGGTCAGCTACCTGTACATCACCCACGATCTGGCCGTGGCCCGGTACATGTGCGACCGGATGGCCGTGATGTACCTGGGCAAGATTGTGGAGCAAGGTCCGGTAGAGGAGGTCCTGCGCAACCCCGTTCACCCCTACACCCGAGCCCTCATTTCTGCTGTTCCTGTGCCGGATCCCACCGTGCGTCGTGATCCCCCCGACATCCGCGGCGACGTGGCCGCGCCCATCGACCCTCCGCCCCACTGCCGGTTTCTCCCCCGCTGCCCGAAGTCGGGGAGCGTCTGCGAAAGGAACAACCACCCCGACCTGGAGGAGGTCCTTCCCGGGCACCTCGTGGCCTGCTACAGGGCCCGGGACTAGGACCATCCGTCCAGGGCAAGGTTGGGATCGGCGACCAAGGTCAGAAGCTCATCCTTTGCTTTTTCCTTGTGGCGGAAGAATGCACAACAGGCTGTGACCGCGGCGTTGTCGGTGCACAGCTCGGGGGGGGGGAAGTGGACCTCGAGGTTGCGGGGGCGGGCCCGCTGGGGAAGCACTTCCCGTAGGCGGGAGTTGGCCGCCACGCCCCCCACGACCACGATCCGGGGGAGCTGGAAGCGCCGGGCCGCGCGAATCGCCTTCTCCGCCAGGATCTCCACCACGGCCTCCAAGTACGAGGCGCACAAGTCCGGCAGAGGCGTGCCAGAGTGATCGCGCAACCAGTACACCGCGGCGGTCTTGAGCCCAGCGAAGCTCATTTCCAGGCCGGCTTCCATCATGGGGCGGGGGAACGGCACCGCCTGGGGATTGCCTTGGCGGGCGAGCTCGTCGATCTTGGGCCCGGCCGGGTACCCCAGGCCCACCAGCCGCCCAAACTTGTCCAAGGCCTCCCCGGCCGCATCGTCGCGCGTCCCCCCGAGGACGCGGTATTCACCCCACCGGGGCACAAGGACAAGCAAGGTGTGGCCACCGGAGACGATCAAGCCCAGGAAGGGCGGGGGAAGGTCGGGGTAGGCCAACCGGTGCGCAAACAGGTGGGCTGCGAGGTGGTTGACCCCCACCAAGGGGATTCCCTGAGCCCACGCCAAGCCCATGGCGTAGGAGACACCCACCAGCAGGGGGCCAATCAGGCCCGGCCCTTGCGTCACTCCCACCAGGTCCAGGTCTGCCCAACGAAGGCCGGCTTCAGCCACGGCTTCCTTCACCAACAGCGGGAGTTTGCGCAGGTGGTCCCTGGACGCCGCTTCAGGCACCACACCCCCGTACTTGGCGTGGAGGTCTGTCTGGGAATACACAAGGCTGGCGAGGACCCTCTGGCCGTCCTCAACCAGGGCCACCGCCGTCTCGTCGCAGGAGGTCTCGATGCCCAGGACGTTCATCCGCCCCAACCCCCTCAGGGTGACGTGTGCATTGGTTCAGGCGTGTGCGGGGAACCCCTCAGGGCCACCCGCGCTGGCGTCGAGGGGCCTGTGAAGGGAATTTCGCTCTGCCACCTAACGCGGACAACCCCTACCTCCGCCCTTCTCCTTCGCGGCGGCTTCCGTTCAACGCTCACGGACAAACTCGGGCTTGAGGACCCCCACGAAGGGGAGGTTGCGGTACAGCTCCGCGTAGTCCAACCCGTAACCTACGACGAACAGGTTCTCCGGGAGAACGAACCCCACGTAGTCCACGCGGACATCCACCTCCCGCCGGTGGGGTTTGTCCAGCAAGGTACACACCCGTAGCGACGCGGGCCCCCGGGCGGATAGGCCGGCCAAGATGTGCTGTAGGGTGTGGCCGGTGTCCACGATGTCCTCGACGATGAGGACGTCCCTGCGGCCGATGGCGCAATCCAGATCTTTGAGGATGCGCACTTCGCCGGGACTTGTGCCGTTGCCGTAGCTGGACACGGCCATGAAGTCGTATTCCATGGGGATGTCGATGGCCCGCATCAGGTCCGCCATGAACGGCATGGCCCCCTTGAGGATCCCCACCACAAGGAGAGGCCGCTTCTTGGGGTCCTTCTTGGCCCCGTCCCTGTAGTCCTTGGAGATCTGCTCTCCAAGCTCGCGGACCCGCCGGGCCACGTCTTCGGCGGATATCACTACGCGCTCAATGGCATCCACCAACATAGGAAAAACTCCTCCCCCAAACCTCGCCTTCGGGATTGGAATGAGGGTGCCGCGCAAGGATACTGCAGCAGACCCTTGTGTGCCAACGCCTTAGCCTTCCACCAGGGCGGCGATCTCCCGGGGGTCCTCCGTCCACTTCTCCCTAACCCGGACGTGCAAGGAGAGGAACACCTTGCGGCCAAGCAGCTGCTCGATCTCCACCCGGGCGGCCCGCCCAATCTCCTTGAGCTTGCTGCCTCCGCTTCCAATGAGAATTCCCTTCTGGGAGTCCTTGGCGGTCACGATGGTGGCGAAGATGGTGACCAGGGGAGGAGAAGGTCGTTCCTCAATTCTCTCCACAACCACGGCGGTGGAGTACGGCACCTCCTGGAAGGTGAGCTGGAAAATCTTCTCCCGAATGATCTCAGCGATGACGAACTCCACGGGCCGGTCCGTAAGTGTCCCCCCCTCGTAGAGAGGGGGTCCTTCGGGGAGGAGGTTGAGGATCACCTGCAGGGCGCGGTCGAGGTTCTTGACCTTGAGGGCCGACACCGGCACGAGCTCGGCGAACAGCCCCAGGCGCTCGTGAACCAGCAACGTCTCCTCAAGCGCGTTTCCCCGGGCGAGGTCCATTTTGTTGACGATGAGCACCTTTGGGCAGGGGACGGCCCGAATGCGTTCCAAGAAGGGAAGGTCTTCGGGATCGACACCCCCGCTGGGTTCCGTCATGTACAGGAGGAGGTCGAGGCCGGCCAGCGCCCGCAGGGCCTGGCGCTGAAGGTAAGCGGAGAGCTTGTTCACCGGCTGGTGGAGGCCCGGCGTGTCCACGAACACCACCTGGCCCTCGGGCCCAGTGAGGATGCAGCGAATGGAGTTGCGGGTCGTCTGGGGCCGGTCAGATACGATCACAACCTTCTTCCCGATGAGGTTGTTGATGAACGTGGACTTGCCCACGTTGGTCTTGCCAAAGACGCCCACCACACCGGCCCTAGAGGCCATGGGGACCCCACTTCCCTTCCCGGATGGCGGCCCGCAGCCGTTCCACTGTGGAGGCCAGTTCCCGATCGGGTCCCGGGGGAGGGACAAGCTCAGTTAGGCTTGTGTGAAACGGGCGGGTAGCCGGGGAAAGGTCGTCTTGGGAGGAGAAGGCCAGGGCCCACCGGGCGCACACCCCCTCAAGGGCGACCTGGGCCAGCACGTTCTCCGCGATGCGAAGCGCTTTCCAGGCCGAAATGGACCCCATGGAGTTGTGGTCCTCCTTGCCGCCCGAGGTGGGGATGGAGTCCACCGCCGCCGGATGGGCCAACACCTTGTTTTCCGCCGCCAGGGCGGCCGCGGTGTACTGCAGAAGCATCAGCCCTGAACTGGGCCCTGGGTCAGGAGCCAAGAAGGGAGGAAGTCCCCGGGATTCACCGCTCAGAAGCAGGGCCACCCGCCTCTCGCAGCTTGCCCCCAGCTCGGCCAGGGCCACAGCCAGCCACTCCCCGGCGAAGGCCAGGACCTCTCCGTGGAAATTTCCCCCTGGCAAGGCTTCCCCCTCGGGAAACACAAGCGGGTTGTCCGTGGCGGAGTTCATCTCCACCCGCAGTCGTGCTTCCACAGCCCACAGGGTCTCCAAGCACGGTCCGAGGATTTGGGGAAGGCAGCGCAGGGAGTAGGGATCTTGGACGTCGCCCCGGCTTGTATTGACAAGTTGGCTACCGGACAGGAGTTCCCTCAACCAAGCCGCCACCTGGAGTTGGCCGGGATGGGGACGGAGGCCGTGGATGCGCGCGTCGAATGGGCGGGTGTCGGCGCGCAGGGCCTGCAGTGTCAGTGCAGCGGTAGCCAAGCAGGCCCTCAACGCCCGCCAGCCGTAAAGCCAGGCCAAAAAAAGCAGGCTTAGCATGTAGGCCGTGCCGTTGACCAGCGCCAGCCCTTCCTTGGGGGCGAGGGCGTCCAGAGGGTTGAGACCTGCGCGGGCCATGGCCTCTGCCCCGGGAAGTTCCTCGCCTCCCAGCCGGGCTCGACCTTCCCCGATCAGCGGCAGGGCCAGGTGGGCCAAGGGGACAAGGTCCCCTGAAGAGCCCACCGATCCCTGTTCGGGGACTACCGGATGCACCCCGGCGTTGAGCATCTGGGCCAAGAGGTCAGCGAGCTCCGGCCGCACGCCCGAGGCCCCCTGGAGGAAGGAGTTGAGCCGGAAAAGGAGCATCGCCCGCACGGCCACGTCGGGGAGGGGTCGGCCCACGCCGGTGGCGTGCGAGCGGAGGATGTTCATTTGCAGCTCCGAAAACCTCTGTTTGGGCACCTCCACCCTGGACAGGGCCCCAAACCCGGTGTTGACCCCGTAGATGGGCTTTCCCGTGGCGACCAGTTCGAGCAAAGTCCGGTGGGAAGCGGCCAATTTGTCGCGGGCCTGAGGGGCCAGGGTCACGCGTTCCCCGTCGAGCACGGCTTCCACGTCGGTGGGAGTCAAGTGTCCATCGAGTTCGATCACGCTGCAGAGTATAGCTGGACAGGAACAGAAAAGCAGCTCGTATAATGGGGACCATGGACCTCCTCGTTTGTGGCATAGGTCAGCTGGCCACACCCTTGGGAAGTAGGGCTCGGGCTGGGAACCCCCAGGGGCAGCTTCAGGTGCTGAAGGAGGCCCACGTGCACGTGCAAGGGGGGTACGTCGCCGAAGTGGGTGTAGGCAAGCCCCCGCGGCTCAACTGCCCGGTTCTGGACGTGGAGGGGAGAGCCGTGACCCCAGGGCTGGTGGATCCCCACACCCACGCGGTGTTCGCCGGCCACCGCGTCCAGGAGTTCTGGGCCCGCGGCCGGGGCGAGAAGTACACCGGGGGCGGCATCCTCACCACCGTCCGCGCCACAAGGGAGGGCTCTTTACAGGACCTCGTGGGCGGGGCCAAGGCTCGGCTTCTTCGCATGCTCGGCCAAGGAACCACCACCCTGGAAATTAAGTCTGGCTACGGTTTGTCCCTGGAACACGAGCTCAAGATACTCCGGGCGGTCCGGGCCCTCCAAGGGGAAGTGCCCATGGGGCTTGTGCCCACCCTCATGGCCGCCCACGCCTTTCCTCCCGAGCTTTCCCGCGAAGCGTACGTAAGGACGATCGTCGAGGACATCGTTCCGGCTGCAGCGGGCGAGGGCTTGGCCCGGTTTTGCGACGTGTTCTGCGACCAGGGCTTTTTCAGTGTGGAGGAAGCGCGGGCGATCCTTTTGGCGGCCCGGGCCCACGGCCTGGGGCTCAAGGTCCACGCCGACGAGCTGGCCCCGGTGAGGGCAGCCGAGCTCGCTGGGGAACTTTCTGCCGCTTCGGCCGAGCACCTGCTGCACGTTTCGTCCGCTGGGATCGAAGCCCTGGCCCGTGCCCAGACCGTAGCCGTGCTCCTCCCAGCTACAGCGCTGGTCTCCTCTCTGCCCTATCCCCCGGCGCGGGACCTGATCGAGGCTCGCGTCCCCGTGGCCCTGGGCACGGACTTCAACCCCGGCTCGTCTCCAGTTGCTTCTATGCCGCTTGTGATGAGCCTGGCTGCCCTCAAGCTGCGCATGTCGCCGGAGGAAGTGTTGTGTGCGGCCACCCTCAACGCGGCCGCGGCCCTGGGCCTGGCCCACGAGATCGGCTCCATCGAGATGGGCAAGAGAGCCGACCTTGTGGTCTGGGACGCCTCCTCATTCGAAGAAATTCCCTACTGGATTGGGCAGAACCTGGCTTGGGCAGTGCTGACGGGCGGCCGGGTGGTTTGCCCTCCGCCCAGCCCTGGGCCGGACCCATGCGCGAGCTAGAGCTTCTGGCCTACGCCAAGCTCAACTTGGCCTTGCGGGTGGTGGGCGTGCGCCCGGACGGCTACCACCTGCTGCAGTCCCTCATGGTGGCTGTGGACTTGGCCGACGAGCTTCATTTGGAACTTTTGCCCAAGGGAATCGAGCTTTTGTGCGATCGGGAGCTGGGCCCAGCCGAGGAGAACCTGGCCTACAGGGCCGCCCAGCTCCTGGCTGGCCGGACCAGGCACGGGGTGCGCATCGTGCTTTCCAAAAAGATCCCGGTGGGGGCGGGGCTGGGCGGGGGGAGCGCGGACGCCGCCGCCACCCTGGCCGGCCTCAACCTCCTTTGGCAACTGAACCTCTCGCCTCCCGAGCTCCAGGGCTTGGCTGCCCAGCTGGGGGCCGACGTGCCCTTCTTCCTTGGTCCCAGCCCAGCGTGGGTCGAAGGGGTGGGCGAGCGCGTGCAGCCCGTGGAGGTGGAGCTGCCCCCGGCGTTCGTGCTCGTGGTTCCTCCCTTTGGCTGCCCCACCCCGGCGGTGTACCGCGCCTACGATCGGCTGGGCCTGGGCTTTGCGCGGGCTGGTCCGCCCCCGCGGGGAGCGACCGCCTGGGTCAATGACCTTTGGCCAGCGGCGGTGGTGGTGCGGCCGGAGCTTGTCCGGCTTCGGGCTCAGGTTGAACGGCTCACCGGGCGCAGGGCCCATCTCAGCGGCTCCGGCTCCGCCCTGTTCCTTCCCTGCGGGACAGAAGAGGGGTGGGACATTCGGGAACGCCTTCAGCAAGGGGTTGAGGGCCAGGTGTTCGTTGCACGGCTTGTACCGGCAGGGTACAAGGTTGTCCGATGAAGGTCGCCATCGACGGTCCGGCCGCGGCGGGGAAAACCACGTTGGCGCGCGCCCTAGCTCGAAAGCTGGGGTTCTTGTTTGTTCCCACCGGGGCCATGTACCGGGCCGCGGCTTTGGCCGTCCAGCGGGGCTGCAACCTCCAAACGGGTGAAATCACCGTGGGCCCTGAAGGGACCGTTTTCCTCAACGGAGAAAACGTCACCGCTGAGCTCTTCCATCCCAGCTTGGACGAGCTCTCTTCGGCTTTGGCCGTGGACGAGACCGTGCGGGCCCGCCTTGTGGCCCTCCAGCGCCAAATCGCCCAAGGGTGCGACGTGGTCATGGAAGGAAGGGACATCGGCACCGTGGTGCTGCCCCATGCCGAGGTGAAGATTTTTTTGTGGGCTACGGTGGAGGAGCGGGCGCGGCGAAGGTGGCGGGATCAGGGGGGCCACTACGAAGAGGTCCTGGCCGCCATTCAAGCCCGGGATGCCCGGGACTCTACCCGCTCCCACTCCCCCCTCCGGCCCGCCCCCGATGCCGTCACCCTTGACACCACCGACCGCCTGGAACATGAGGTGCTGCAGCAGGCCCTGGAGCTTGTGGAGGAGCGCCGTGCGCGTTTGGCTCGCTGAGCGGCTGCGGGACGTTTTGTACGGCCTGCTGGTTGTGCTGTTCTGGCCGCTGGTGGCGGCCCTGTTCCGCCTGTCCGTGCGGGGGAGAGCGCACCTCAAGGTGCGGGGCATCTTGGTTGCCCCCCACCGCTCGTACTGGGACATTCCCGTCCTCTGCGCGGCCTGCGGGCCGTTCTGCCGGGTAGCGTTTGTCGCCCGCACCGGTCTTCTCCGGAACCCCTCGTTTGCCCCCCTCGTGTGGGGATTCGCCACCATCATCAACCGGGAGGAGTTCAGCCGGGAGGATTTGCGCAAGATGCTGGCGTTGGACAAGCGGGCGCGGCTGATCGGGATTTTCCCGGAGGGGACGACCCGCCCCGGAGCCGAGCCCAAACCGGGGGCTGTCTGGCTGGCGGAGCGCACGGGCCGACCGTTGATCCCCGTCAACCTCGTCCCCCGCGGCCCCTATCCCCCCAAGCGGTGGGGGAAGCTCCCCGTGGTTTTTCCTAAGGTGGAGGTGAGGATCGGAAAGCCCGTGACCGTAGAAGAGCTGGGGAACGGCTTGCCCCAAGGTCTTTCGCGCCCCGAGCGGTACCGCCAATTGGCTGACCGGTTGATGGTCCACATCCTAGCTCAATGATTTGAGAATGCCTCGCCGGGGCGCTATGATCGCTGCGTTTACCCAAGGGGGTTCGCGGGGATAGCCACTTTGGTTGCGGGCCCGAAAGCGGGGAAACCAACGAGGTGATGGTCGATGGTGGATTGGATCAAGATGGAAGAGGCGCTTGGGGAAAGCGACGTACGGCTTTTCAGCCGGGGTGACACCGTGCGGGGGCGGATCGTCCAACAGGGCAGCGACGACGTCCTGGTGGACATTGGATACAAGTCGGAAGCGGTCCTCCCCAAGCGTGAGTTGGCTCCCGATCGTGTCGAGGTCAGACCAGGCGAGGAGATCGAGGTCCTCATCACCTACATCGATGAGGAGAACGGCACGGTCTACATTTCCGAGCGGCAGGCCTACTTCGCCAAGCGGTACGAGGAGCTGGAGCGGGCGTACAAGACCGGGGGAACCGTTGTCGGGACGGTGTTGGAAGCGGTGGGCGAGGCCGGGTACAACGTGAGCCTGGGGGGTATCCGGGCTTTCCTTCCCGCCTCCCACTTGGGCAAGGGCCTGTCCCCCAAAATCGAGCGCATTAAGGGCAAGGACCTGGAGTTCAAGATCATTGAGTTTTCCCGGCGGAACCGGAACATCGTGGTGTCGCGACGGGAGTTCCTCAAGGAAGTGGAACAGAAGGAGAGGGACGCCCTGTTCGCCTCCCTCACCCCGGGATCCATCGTGGAAGGAACCGTCAAGAGCGTGGTGGACTTCGGGGTGTTCGTGGACGTGGGGGGCCATGACGGCTTGGTGCACCGCACGGAGATTTGCTGGAAAGACGTGCCTGTTCCCCCGCCCGACCGCTTCAAGCCTGGCCAGAAGATCAAGGTGGTCGTTCTCGAGGCCGACCGCGAAGAGGAGCGGATTTCACTCTCCATCAAACGACTGAGGCCGGATCCCTGGCAAGGCATTGCCCAGCGCTACCCCCAGGGGACTCGGGTCAAAGGAAAGGTCGTTTCCCTCACGGACTTTGGGGCGTTCGTGGAGATCGAGGAAGACGTGGAGGGCCTGGTCCACATCTCGGAGATGGCCTGGACGCCGGTAAAACACGCCCGGGATGTGGTCAGTGAGGGCGACGAAGTGGAAGTGGTTGTTCTGTCCGTGGACGAGGAACGGAAAAGAATCAGCCTGTCCTTGCGGCGCACGCTTCCCGACCCGTGGGAGGACGTGGTCCATCGCTACCCCCGCGGGGCTCTGGTGGAGGGGAAGGTCACCAACATCACCGACTTTGGGGCGTTCGTGGAGCTGGAGCAGGGGGTCGAAGGCCTCGTTCACGTGTCTGAGCTGTCTTGGCAACGGGTGGCTCACCCCAAGGAGGTCCTGACCCCAGGGCAGAAGGTGCGGGCCATTGTGCTCAAGGTCGACCCCGAGGAGCGGCGGATCAGCCTGTCCCTTCGGGCTCTGCAAAAGGACCCCTGGGAGGAATTCCTGGAACAGTACTCCGTGGGTTCGCTCGTTTCCGGGCCGGTGACCCAGATCAAGGACTTCGGGGCTTTCGTCCGCATCACGTCCGCCGTGGAGGGTCTTGTGCACGTGTCCGAGATCTCACCCGAGCGGATTGGAAGCCCTTCCGAGGTCCTCAGACTAAACCAGGAAGTGACGGCCAAGATCATTGGCATCAACGAGGCCAAGCGTCAGGTGCGCCTGTCGATCAAGAAAGTCTCCGAAGAGGCGGCCGAAGGGGAAAAGGAACGCTATCTCGCGGCCCAGCCGGGAAGGGAGACCATCACCCTGCGGGAGCACCTCAAGGGGCTGACGGATCAGGGCAAGTAGGGTCCACAAGGACCACGGCCACCGCCAGGTCCGGGGTGTGGGTCAGGCTGAGAGGGTAGTCCCTGCCCTGCCAGCGCAGCCAAGGGGCTCCCTCGCGGACCACGACTTCCATTTCCCCAAAGGGAACGGCCTTGCCAAGGGCCTTGCGGAACGCCTCTTTGGCGGCGAACCGGGCCGCAAGGCGTTGGAAGGCCAGGGGCCGCGAAGCCTGGAGGGCATAGGCCAGTTCCTCGTGGGAGAACAAGCGGTGCAAGGCCCTCTCCCCCCGCCGGTCCACCAAACCCCGGATGCGAAAAACCTCGACGAGGTCCACGCCCACCCTCACGAGGGACCGCCCTCCACGGGAATCAGCCGGGCCCGTTCGGCCAACACGATCGCTTCCACTCTTCGTACTGCCTCTTCCAGAACGTCGTTGACCACAAGGTATTGAAACTCCGGGATGTACTGGACCTCCTCCTGAGCAATGGCCAGCCGTTCCTTCACGGTACGCGGGGACTCCGTCCCCCGCGCCTGAATCCTCTCCACGAGGGAGTCCCAGGAAGGAGGGACGAGGAAGATCAGCACCACCGGGTGCTTGAGTTCGGCGCGCTTGAGGGCCAGGGCTCCTTGGACCTCCACGTTGACGAGGACGTCGCGCTGCTCCCGAAGCGGTCGTTCCAATTCAGCCTTGGGCGTTCCGTAGCGAAGGCCCTGGTACGTGGTCCACTCCAGGAGCTCCCCCCGGCGGATCATCTCCTCGAACTGGTTTTCGCTCACAAAGTAGTAGTCGCGACCGTGGACCTCGCCCGGTCGGGGCCGACGGGTGGTGGCCGACACCGAGAAGTGCAGACCTTGGTTGCGCGCCAGGACTCCCTCGATGACCGAGGACTTGCCAGCCCCGGAGGGCCCGGCGACCACGAACACGATCCCTCGTGCTCCTTGGGTTCCCCATCCTTGAGGCAGAAACTCGTTCACTCCACGTTCCTCCCCTGCTCACGCAACCGATCAACACCCAGACGCATCTGGAGGGCAGTCTGGGCCAAGGCGGTGGAGCGGGCCTTGGCGCTGAGGGTGCCCGTCTCCCGGGCCAACTCCTGAGCAATGAACTCCAGCTCCTTGCCTATCGGCCCAGGGCTGTCCAGGAGCGTCTCGAGCCGGCCGAGGTGGCTTTGTATCCTGTCCAGTTCCTCGCGGACATCCCCTCGTTCCGCCCACAGGACGAGCTCGGCGGCCAGCCGACCGGGATCGGGGTCCACTTGCAGCTCAGCCAGTCGTGCCCGCAAACGGGCCTCCGCGGCGTGGATCGCCTCGGGGGCTTGGCTCTCCGCTCGGACCAGGAGCGCCCTCAGGTTGTTCACCTCCCGGACCAGGGCCGCCCGCAGTTCGGCCCCCTCCCTCTCCCGTTGGGCTTGCACTTCCGCCACGGCGAGGCGGATGGCCTGTTCCAAAGGGACAAGCAAGGATTCCTCGACGGCGGGGTCCTCTTGGAACGCGCCCAGTTCCAAGAGGTGAGCGAGGCTGGGGGGGTCGGGCAGGCCCAGTTCCCCCTGCAGGGCAGACAGCTGCTGGTGATACCGGCGGGCTACGTCGAAGAGAAGTCTCTTGGGGTGAGGCTCGCCCTCGAAATCCCACCGCACATGAACCTCAAACGTTCCCCGCTCGAAGGCCCGGAGAACTTGGGCTTCCACCAGGGCGGCGAGGCGGGGAAACTCCCCAAGGCCGCGCACACGTACTTCGCGGAAGCGGCCGTTGAGGCTGCGGAGGTCCACTTGGACGGCGTAACCTTGGGAGGAAGCTCGCCCCCGCCCGAACCCCGTCATGCTACGCATGCCGGGCCTCGGCCTCAAACAAAGCGGCGGCGTAGCCCACCACAGCCGACCGCGGTCCCCCCGTATCGGCCGAGGTGGAGTAGGCCAGGAGGGAACCCTTGCCCAGCCCCACAGCCCGGGCTGTGGCGAGGAACAGAGCCAACGCTCCGACCCCACAGATCGAGATGTCGTGGCGACCCACAACCTCCAGGAAGCCGGGACCGTCGAGGGCCAGCAGGGCCTTGAGGGCCTGGCCGTCCTTCTCCCGAGCGACCGCCTCGGGCTCGTAGTGGGTGAAGTCCGTGGAGGCGACGATGGCCCAGCCCTTTCCGGCCAAAGCCCCGGCCATGGCCGCGCCTGCCCGCTCCGCTTGCCCCCAGCTCAGGTCCCGAACCAGCACGGGCACGATGGGGAGGTCGGCGAACGCGTACTGGAGAAAAGGGATCTGGACTTCGACCGAGTGTTCCCGGGCAAAGGGCTGGTTTGAGGGTCGAACCCGCCACAAGGTGGCCAACTCCTGGGTGAGATCGGCATCCACCTCTACCGCGCCCAGGGGGGTCTCCCAGGCCCCAGGCTCGGCCAGGCACAGCGCCCCACCCTGCCCGGAGTGGTTCGTCCCCACAATCACCACACCTTGGGGTTTTCCTAAGTTCCAGAGGGCCCGGAACCCCGCTCCGGCCACCCGTCCGGAGTACATGTACCCGGCGTGGGGAACAACCAGACCCACAGGAGCGGAGAGCAAGGCCCCTCCCCTTGGGCTCGGGATCCCAAGCAAACTGCTCAGTAAGTTCCGGAGCACACCGGGCTCCCGGGGATAAAAGGTTCCGGCCACCGCGGGTTGGCGCTTCTCCATCGCCTTGATTGTAGCCAGGCCGTTCGGGCCCCAGGCGCTAGGACCCAGCCTGCCAAATGATGAGCTTGCCGTCCTCCCCCACCGAAAGGAGGTGGTTGTCGTTGAAGGTGGTTCCTGTGACGGGCAGGGTGTGTCCGGCGAAGGTCCCCACTGCCTTCTGGTCTTCCCAGGTCCAGAGGACCACGCGGCCGTCGCCGGCCCCCCCCACCAGGGTCCGGCCGTCCAAAGAGAACGTGAGCGAGCGCACACCTTCGCCCGGGGCCTGCCAGGTGCGAAGCTCTCTCCCCGAGGCCACATCCCACACCTTGATCTCCATCGTGGCGCAAATCCCCCGGTCAAACTTTCCGCAGCAACCCGAGGCCAGCACCTTGCCGTCGGGGGAGAAGCAAAGGGCCCGCACCCAATCGGAGTGGCCGGTGAGGGTGCGCACAAGGGTGCCCCGCTGGGGATCCCACAGCCGAACTGCACGGTCGTCGGATCCAGTGGCCAGAACCTTTCCGTCGGGGGAGAAGCCAAGCACGCGCACCGCTCCGCCCCGACCTTCCAAGGTTCGGATGAGCTTCCCGTTCGTGGGGTTCCAGAGGCGTACCGTCCCGTCGGAAGACCCAGAGGCCAGCCACTTGCCGTCCGGGGAGAAGGCCACCGTCCACACTCCGCCGGTGTGGCCCCGCAACACACGCAACTCCGCTCCGGTCCGCCCGTCCCAGATGCGAACCGTGTTGTCCAAGCCGCCGGTGGCCAGGAGGTCCGCCGTGGGTGAAAACACTACTCCGTACACGCCCGCTGTGTGTCCCCGGAGTACGAGCACCACGATGCCCGAGGTAGGGTTGAACACCCGCACGTGTCCCGTGGACAGCCCCATGGCGAGCAAGCCGGTCTGGGACATGGCAAGGCTGAGAATGCCCTCCTCCCAAGCAAACACTTGGGCCAGGCGAACGGTGGCGCGGACTTCCTTGACGTTCCCTGCCCGATCCCTCACCTGAAGGTACAGCGTCCGGTCCCCTGGTTTTGCGTCCCCACCCGCCTTGGTGAGGTCCCAGGTGAGACTTGTTTTGAAGCCTTCCCAAGAGGTCCAAGTCTTCCCGTCGTTGGAATAGCGCAGGGACGCCACGCCGCTTCCCGACCCCTCACCGGCCCTGTCCTCCACCGCCAGGGTGACGGAGAAGGACGTTTCGGCGACCTGAGCAGGCGCACTGATCTGAACGGCAGGGGGCGTGCGGTCGGCCTGGATCGCCACTTCTCCCCGATTCCGCTCACTCTTGTTGCCCGCACGATCCTCAAGCCAGAGGAACACGGTCTGCCGGCCTTCGGGAGGAGCAGGCAGAACGAGCCGGGAGGCCCCCCACACCCGGGTACCATCCTCCGGCCCCGTCGGGGCTGTGCCGATCTTGTACCACACCGCAGCAATGCCCGACAGGTCTGGAGAAGCCGTCCAGGTGACGGTGATGGGGCCGGAGGTCCAATCCGAGGGCTCCACCCGCACGGAGGCCGGTGCCTCAGGGGGAACACGGTCCAGGTAGACGGCCCGGCCTCCCAAGGCCCCGAGGGCATTTTGGTCAAGATGGCCGGGAGAGACGTCCCCGGCCACGGTGGAGAAGGGGTCGCCCCAGATGGCCCACCCTTGGTTGTTGCGGATCACCACGGACCGCACGTCGAGGAAAGAGGCCGCCACGTTGATCCCATCGCCGGAACAGTTCCGGATTACGGAGTCGAACACGAGGAGGCGGGAGCTCAGCGTGGCCAGGATCCCGTGGGTGGGAGATTCAGCGATTTCGCAGGAGCGGAGGGTGAGCGAGGAACTGCGGGCCAGCACACCCTGGGCCGCGCAGTTGGCGATGACGATGCCCGTGCTGTCCTCCACGGAGACTTTGCCTTCCACGGTCAGACCGGAGATGGCCACTTGAGCGCAGGCCCACACGAATACGTTGCCCTGGATGCGGACTTGATCACGCCCTGCCCCAACCAAGGTCACAGCCCGCTTGACCCACAGGTCGCCTGCATACTGTCCAGGGCCCACTTCCAAGGTGTCCCCGGGTTTGGCAGCGTCCAGGGCCTCCTGGATGAGGGTGAAATCGCAGCCCTCGGGGCAAACGGTCCAAGTGGCTCCCTGGGCAAGGAAATACACAACCAGCGCCAACGCCGACCCCCAACTTCTCCACATGAGCTGGTCCTCCTTATCGTTCCGACGTGCGTGTGATGCGAAGAGCTTTTATAGCTTGTGAAGGAAGGGGGGTCAAGGGGCGGTTGCCGGGCGGGGGCGGGTGGGGTATCCTGGCGATATTCCAAGTTGGAATAACAGCCGTGGTGGCGATGAAGGAGATTGTCCTCGGTTTCTTGGTCCAGGGACCCGCCCACGGATACGTCCTGCGGGACCGCGTCCGCAGAGAACTGGGACCAGCTTGGCGGTTCACTTCCAGCCAGATCTACGCCTGGCTGCGGGAGCTGGAGGAGGAGGGGCTGGTTCGGGGGCAGGTGGGGCCCGGCCTCAAGGGGCGCCCCCGTCGGGCCTACGAGCTCACCCCCAAAGGGCGTAATCAGTTCTTCCGCTGGTTGGGGGAAGGCAGCTCGGAACGCCGGCGAGGCGAATTCCTCGTCCGTCTGTTTTTCGTGCTCAGGTACAGCCCTCAGGACGTGGACCTCTTTGTGGAGAGGGAGAGAGAGGAACTTCTCCTGCGCCAGCGTCGCCTGATGGCCCGCAAGCCCCCAGCGGATGCATTCGCCCGGGCAGTCCACCAGTTTCGGCGCTTGCAGGTGGAAACCGGGTTGAGGTGGCTCAGCGAGGTGAAGGCGCTGTTGGAAAAAGAAAGGAGGTTGAAGTGTTAGGGATTCTGGTGGCGGTGATCGTGGGAGCCTGGGCGGCTCTTGCCCAGCAGGTGGTGGATCAGAGCGGCCGGGAGGTCTCGCTCCCGGAGGCGGTGACCCGGGTGGCCAGCGTGTACGGCGTGGCCACACCCTACTTCTACGCCTTCGGAGCAGCCGACCTCCTGGTGGGAGCGCGGTACCTGGGATTGCCGGATAGCCCGGTGGGCGTTTCCGTGATGCGGCGCATCGATCCCAACTTCGAACTCAAGGCGTTCCCGGGCGAGGTGGGTGTGGAGACGATCTTGGCCCTCCAAGCGAACCTGGTCCTTCTTGGGCCACGCCATCGGGAGTTGGGGGCGCAGCTTGGGGATGTGGGAATTGCCTCGGTGGTCTACGCCCCGGAGACACCCCAGCTCATCAAGGAGGCGATATTCCTCACGGGAAAGCTCCTCGGTCGGGAAGACCATGCCCGTGAGCTTTGGGCTTTTGGGGAGACCATCCTTCAAGCGGCAGAAAAGACTGCCGAGGCCCTGGTTCTGGAAGCACGGCCCCGCGTGATGTTTGTCGGCACCAACCCCCTGCGGGTGCCGGGAAAAGAAATGTACCAAACCCACCTCATCGCCCTGGCCGGGGGCCTGTCCGTCTCCCAAGACCTGCGGGGATCCTGGCAGACCATCAGCCCCGAGCAGATCCTCGCTTGGGACCCTGAGGTGATTGTCATCGCTCCCTACGGGCCCGTGCAGCCCGAAACCTTCGCTTCCGACCCCGTCTTCTCCAGCCTGACAGCTGTCCGGACCGGCCGGGTGTTCAAGATGCCCCAGATCCTGTTTTCTTGGGACACACCGATCCCCGAGTCGGCCCTGGGCATCCTCTGGCTTGCCGAACTCCTCCATCCCGGGAGAATTGGCCTCGATCTCGTGGAGATGATTTCCACGTTTTACCGGCGCTTCTATGGGGTTGACCTGGCGGAGGAGGAATTGAACATAGTTCGGAGGTTTCCGTGAACAGAGTGGCTTGGCTGTGCGTCCTACTAGGGTTTGCGGCGCTGGGGCAGACGGTGGTGGTGGACCAGGCGGGCCGGGAGGTGGTTGTTCCCGGTCCGGTGCAGCGTGTGGTCTGCCTTCAAGGGGGGACCACGTGGATCCTGTACGCCCTGGAGGCGGCGGACGTGGTGGTGGGGGCGTACTTTGTGAGCCTGCCCACCGCGCCTTTGGCTCAGCAGGCGTTGGCCCTTCTCGATCCCCAGTACAAGGCCAAGGAGCTGCCCATCAAGCCCACACTGGAGGCCATTTTGGCTCTGCAACCCGATGTGGTGTTGGCCAGTTCGGTCGTGCACGGGGAAGCCCTGGCCCGCCAGCTGGCCGACCTTGGTATCCCCAGTGTACTTTACTACCCCGAGACGCTGGACACCCTCCAGGAGGCCATCCGCCTCACAGGGAAGGTCCTGGGGCGGGAGGAGCGGGCCGAGCGGCTGGCCGCGCAGTTTGCCCAGCTGGTGGAGCAAGTGCGCAGCCGATTGGAATCGGTTCCGCAAAAGCCCCGGGTGTACTTCGCCGCCTACACCATGTTCAACGTCTACGCCGGGGACGTGATCCAAAACATGCTCATCGAGCTGGCCGGAGGGATCCCCCTGGGGAAGGTGTTGGCCGCCCGGCCGGGCGTGTTCTGGCAGCGGGTGGACGCCGAGCGCCTCCTCCTCTGGGACCCGGAAGTGATCTTGGTTCCCTCCTACAGCCGGGCCAAGCCTGGGGATTTCCTCGCGGACCCGGTGTTTTCCACTGTCTCCGCTGTGCGCCACCAGAAGGTGTACAGGTTCCCCGAGTTCTTCGGGCCCTGGGACGTGCCCAGCCCCGAGGTTGTTCTAGGTCTACTGTGGCTTGCAGAGACCTTGCATCCGGGCTCGACTGGGTTGGAATTGGCAGGCGAAGTGGCCCGCTTCTACAAGGAGTTCTACGGGTGCGACCTCTCACCCGACCAGATCGGTTCCATTCTGGGGCGGTAAGGCAGGGGGTGGGGCCCTGGCTCCTTTGGGCTCTGCCCTTTCCCGTGATGTTTGCGGCCCTGATGGTGGGGCGGTACGCGGTGCCCGCGGGGGATGTCTGGCTGGTACTGACCCACGCCCTACACAAAGGCCTGGTCGACCTGGTGCGGACCGTGGCGGAGGGTTTGGGCTTGCCCGAGCTTCTCGCTCCCGTTCCCCCTTTGGTTGGGGTATCTCCGCCTGTGCAGAACCTGGTCCTTTTGGTGCGAGTTCCCCGGGTGGTGTCGGCAGCCCTGGTGGGGGCCAACCTGGCTGTGGCTGGAGCCGCCTACCAGGGGGTGTTCCGCAACCCGCTGGTGGAAGGGCGGCTGTTGGGGGTGAGCTCTGGAGCGGCCTTGGGCGCGGCCGTGGCCTTTCTCCTTTTTCCCCGACCGGAGGTTGTGCAGACACTGGCTTTTCTTGGGGGCGTGGGGGGGGTGGCCCTTACCTCGCTTTTGGGGTGGGCCTTCGGGGGCAGCGTGCTTATCCTCGTGATCGCTGGGGTCCTCGTGGACTCCTTTCTGTCCGCAGCCGTGGGAATTGTCAAGTACGTTGCCGACCCGCTGGGGACCCTTCCTGCCATCACCTACTGGCTCCTGGGAGGCCTCAGTGGGGTTCGCATGCCCCAGCTTGTTCCTTTGGCCCTGGCTTCGGGTATGGGCCTGTTGGCGCTCCTTGCGATCCGCTGGCATGTGAACGTTCTTACGCTGGGGGAGGCCGAAGGAGAATCGCTGGGCGTCAGGGTGCGGACGGCGCGCATGGGGGTGGTGGGGCTGGGGACCTTGCTTGTGGCTTCGGCGGTATCGGTGGGAGGGACGATCAGCTGGGTGGGGTTGTTGGTGCCCCATGCGGCCCGGGCCCTGGTTGGGCCAGATTACGCTCGGCTGATCCCAGCCTCGATGGGTCTGGGTGCGGCCCTGGTGGTGGTGTTGGACACCGTGGCGCGCACAGCCCTCACGGCGGAAATTCCCCTCGGGATCCTCACTGGCCTGTTGGGGGCGCCCCTTTTTCTCGCCCTGTTCTTGCGGTTTCTCAAGGAGCGGGGCGGATGGCGCTAGAGCTGCGCAGCGAAGCGGTCTCCTACGCTTACGTGCCGGGAAGGCTTGTGCTCCGGGAGGTCTCCCTGGCGTTTGCCGCGGGGCAGGTGGCTTTTCTCCTTGGACCCAACGGGAGTGGGAAGACCACGTTCTTGGACTGCTTGGGCGGGCTGCGCCGTCCTCTCCACGGCCAGGTCCTTTTCCAAAACCGCTCGGTGCTGTCCATGTCCCCCCGGGAACGAGCCCGCCAGATCGGCTACGTGCCCCAGTTCCATGAGCCGCCGTTCAACTTCACCGCCTGGGAGGTGGTGCTCATGGGAAGGGCACCCTACGTGCGGTGGCTCAGCCAGCCCAAAGCCCGCGACCGTCAGGCGGCCGACCAGGCCCTGGCCCTTCTGGGGTTGGAGGAATTCCGTCAACGGCCCTACTACACCCTCAGCGGAGGAGAACGCCGGCTGGTCTTGGTGGCCCGGGGATTGGCCCAAGGGGCGTCGTTCCTCCTTCTTGACGAGCCAGATGCCCACCTCGATCCTGCCAACCAGCACCGGGTGTTGTTGGCCATTCAGCACATCGTGGACCAGGGCTTGGGAGCGATCATCACCTCCCACAGCCCCAACAACGCCCTTCTCTACGGAATGCAGGTCGCTTTGTTCTCCCACGGGGAAGTCTTGGCGCAGGGAGGCCCCGAACATGTGGTCACCCCAGCCCTGTTGGAACGGGCCTACGGCATTCCCTTCCAACTTGTGGGGGACGGGGGTGGTCCCCAGGCGGTGATCCCTGCCGAAACCCCGGCCCACGCCCAGCTTTGGCTACAATCCCCAAGTTATGAAGGCCCTGGTGCTGTGCGGGGGGGAGGGCACACGGCTTAGGCCGTTCACATTTTCTCAGCCCAAACACCTCCTTCCTGTAGCTGGAAAACCCGTCGTGGCCCATGTCATGCGCGCCGTCCGCGAAGCGGGCATCGAGGACGTGGGCGTGGTGGTGAGCCCCTCCCAGGAGAAGCAGTTCCGGGCGTGTTTGGACGGAGCGGCGTTGGGGGTGCGCCTCACCTACGTTTCCCAGCCCGAGCCCAAGGGCCTTGCCCACGCCGTGCTCTGCGCCCGGGGCTTCCTCGGCCAGGAGGATTTCCTTGTGGTGCTGGGGGACAACCTCCTCGAGCGCGGGGTCCAGCCGGTGGTGGAGGCGTTCAGGCGGGCGCACTGCGCCACTGTGGCCTTGGCGTGGGTGGAGGACCCCCGACGGTTCGGGGTGGCCGTGCTGGAGGGGGAGCACATTGTGCGGGTGGTGGAAAAGCCCGCCGAGCCCCCAAGCCCCTGGGCGGTTGTGGGTGTCTACGCGTTCAAACCGAGTTTACTGGAGGCGGCCCAGGAGGTGCGGCCCTCCTGGCGGGGGGAATTGGAGCTTACCGACGCCATCCAGCGCCTGGTGGACCGGGGGGAAAGGGTGTGCGGGTTCCGCGTCCAAGGCTGGTGGCAAGACGTCGGGAGCGCCCAGGATCTGCTCCAGGCCAACCGGCGGCTTTTGGCCCGCTTGGAGGGCGACGTCCAGGGCCATGTGGATGCCGAGTCACAGGTTGCAGGCCCCGTGTGGATTGGGCCGGGGGTGAAGGTCGTGCGGTCCCGGATTTTGGGGCCGGCGTGGATCGACGGTCCGGCGTGGGTGGAAGACGGGGAAATCGGCCCCCACACGGCGCTCGGTCCCAAGGTGCGGGTCCACCGCGCCCGGATCCAAGACAGCATCGTCATGGACGAAGCCCACCTCGAGAACGTCCGCTTGGCTGGTTCGGTTGTGGGCCGCAAGGCCCTCGTGCGCGACGTGCAGCATCCCTGCTCGCTGTTTTTGGGCGACATGGCCCAGGTCACAGGCCTTTCCAAGGAGGGAAGATGATTCTCGTCACCGGCGGGGCCGGCTACATTGGAAGCCACACCGTCAAGGAGCTCCTCAAACAGGGCTACGAGGTGGTCGTGTTCGACAACCTCTCCCGGGGGCATCGCGAACTTCTGCTGAGCCCAGCGTTTGTGGAGGGCGATCTGTTGGACCCTCAGGCTCTGGAAACTGCCTTCCAAGGCTACTCCATCCGCGCGGTGATCCACTTTGCTGCCCTGACCTCGGTTCCCGAATCCGTGGCCGAGCCGGACAAGTACTACCGCAACAACGTGGTGGGCACGCTCAACCTCTTGGACGCCATGCGCCGGCACGGGGTGGAGCTGCTCATCTTTTCCTCCAGCGCGGCCGTGTATGGAGACCCTGAGCGCATCCCTATCCCCGAGGACCACCCCAAGCGGCCCAAAAACCCCTACGGCCGAACCAAGCTCATGATGGAGGAGATTTTGGCCGACTACGGCGGGGCCTACGGCCTGAGACACGTGTCCGTGCGGTACTTCAACGCCGCGGGCTCGGACCCTGAGGGGGGAATTGGAGAGTGGCACGAACCGGAAAACCACCTCATCCCCATTGTGCTGGAGGTGGCGTTGGGCCGGCGCCCGCACCTGGAGATTTACGGCACGGACTACGAAACCCCGGACGGGACCGCGGTGCGGGACTACGTGCACGTGGCGGACCTGGCCCGGGCCCACGTTTTGGCCCTCCAGGCGTTGGAACAGGGTCGGAAATTGGCCCCGGCCTACAACCTGGGGATCGGACGGGGCTACTCCGTGCGGGAAGCGTGGGAAGTTTGTCAGCGGGTGACAGGGCGAACGATTCCCTCCCGTGCGGCTCCCCGGCGGGTGGGCGACCCCGCCGTGTTGGTGGCTGACCCCCGCCTAGCCCAACAGGACTTGGGTTGGAAGCCGCAGTTCACCGACCTGGAGGCCATCGTGGTGACGGCGTGGAGGTGGATGAACTCCCCACGGTTCGGGAAGTTCCGGTAGCTTGGGGTAGAGTTCACGGTCGTGGCCTTCCAACCCCCGAGTCGGGAAGAGATCCTCCATGGTCCGGCTTTGCGCACGATGGTGCGCATCGGGGCCCCGGCGGTGCTGGGGTCGCTGATTTTCACGCTCTATAACCTGGCCGATGCCTTTTGGATTGGGCGGCTGCCCAAAGAGGAGTCGGCCGCCGCAGTGGCTGGAATCCAAGTTTCCTGGCCGATCGTGTGGTTTTTGATCTCCTTCCTCGCCGGCTTTGGGGGAGCGGCGATGAGCGCCTTGGTGGCCCAGTACGTAGGGGCTGGCCGCCCCAAGGAGGCCAACGAAGCCCTCAACCAGCTGTTGTTTGTTTCCTTGGCCGCCGGCGTGGCGGTGGGGGTCGGGGGCTACTTCTTCTCTCCATGGCTTCTGGAGGTGCTGGTGGGGCCGGGAAGGGTGGCCGATGCCGCCGCCCAGTATCTCCGGGTCATCTTCATTGGGCTCCCCACCATGGTCGTTCCCGGCCTTTGCCACGCGGCGTTCGCCGCCACAGGGAACACCCTGACCCCTCTCATCCTCAGTGGCAGTGGCACGATCCTCAACATGGCCCTGGATCCGTTTTTCGTGCTGGGTTGGGGGCCGCTGCCCAAGATGGGCATTCTGGGAGCGGCGTACGCCACGATCTTGGCCCAGGGCTTGGTGTCCATCGCCTTTGGAGTCCTCCTCGCCCGCGGCCTCCGGGAACTGCGGTTTGTCCCCAGGGACATGGTTCCCCGCTGGGCGTGGATCTCCAAAGGCCTGCGCATCGGTGTTCCCGCTGCCGTGGGGCAGTCCAGCATGGCCTTTGGGTTTGTGGTGATGACGGCGGTGATTGGCCGATTGCCCAACCCGGAAGTGGCCCTGGCCGGCTACGGCATCGGGGATCGGGTCCTGGGCATCCTGTTCATCGTTACCGAGGGGTTGAGCACAGGACTGACCACGATGGTGGGACAAGCCCTTGGGGCGGGAAAGCTGGAGCGGTCCAGAGATCTCGTGTACAAGGGCTTGACTGCCCTGCTGGCCATCCTGGCGGTGGAGGCGGCGGTGCTGGGTCTGGCTCGGCAGCCCCTTGTGCGGCTGTTCATCCCCGGCCGGGAAGACGTCATTGCCGTGGGGGCGCGGTTCATCGGGGCCTTTGCGTTGAGCATGCCCTTCCTGGGCACGTTCTTCACAGCCATGGCCGTGTACCGGGCTGCAGGATACAACGTGCCCACCATGATCCTGGGCATTGTGCGCCTGTGGCTGCTGCGCATTCCTCTGGCTTACCTGCTGGGTTTTCCCCTGGGTTGGGGGGCCGATGGGGTGTGGTGGGGCATGTCCTTGTCCAACGTGCTGGCCGGCCTCCTTGCCCTGGGGTTCCTGCTCAGCCGCAACTGGCAGCGCTCGGTGGTGGAGCCCGCTGCAGTTGCCGGATCGGACGGTGGTTGACCTTCGGCTGCGGGGGTGCTAAGGTTCGGTAACTTTTCATCGGGAGGTGTTCCGATGCGCAGCAGCCTAGAGAAGGTTCTGTGTGTTGCCGCTTTGCTCATCCTCACCCTTGGTGCTTCCGCACAGAACGTCATCCGCATTGGGGTGGTGGGCCCTATGACCTACGTGCAGGGCCAACACCACTGGTACGGGGCCACCATGGCCGCGGAACAGATCAACGCCGCAGGGGGCGTCCGCGTGGGCGGCCGCACCTACACCCTCGAGCTCGTCAAGGTCGACACCAACGAGATGCTCAACATCACGGATGCTGTGACGGCGGTGGAGCGGGCCATCACCGTGAACAAGGTGGACTTCCTCGTGGGAGGCTTCCGCACCGAAGCGGTGATCCCCATGACCGACGTGGCGGCCGACTACGGCAAGATCTTCCTTATCGCGGGGGCCGCTTCCGACGAGATCCTCAAAGGCCGTGTGGACAAGGACTACAAGCGGTACAAGTACCTGTTCCGGGTGACGCCCATCCGCTCTAGCCAACTGGCTCGCCTGTCCTTCCTCCTTTTGGCCGACATGATCGACCTGTTCCGCAAAGAGCTGAAGATCGACAAGCCCAAGGTGGCTATTGTGGCCGAAGGGTTGTCTTGGGCCGATGCCATTGTGGGTTGGGTCCAGCTGTTTGCGGCAGCGCCTCCCCCGGCGGGGTTTGGCGCCCAAGTGGTGGGGACCTGGCGGCCTTCGGCGTTGGCCACCAGCCTCACGCCCGAGCTCACGGCCATTGAGAAGGCTGGAGCGCACATCATTTTCACGGCGTTCTCCGGCCCGGCCGGCATCCCGTTCGCCCGGGATTGGGGGAGGCTCCAGGTGCCGGCTGCCGTGGTGGGGGTCAACGTGGAGGCCATGCGACAAGGGTTCCTCGAGGCTACAGGCGGTTTCGGGGCCTACACCGCCACTGTGGGGATTTACGCCCACGACGTGGCCATCACGCCCTCCACTGTCCCCTTCATCAACTCCTTTGTGGGCCGTTTCGGGGAGCTTCCCATCTACACCGCGGGCACGTACGACGCGGTCAAGATCCTGGCCCAGGCGGTGGAGAAGGCCGGCAGCTTGGGCGCCGACGCGGTGATCAAAGCCCTAGAGGCCACGGACTACCGGTCCACCATGGGGCGGGTGGTGTTCGACGAGCTCCACGATGTGAAGTGGGGACCGGAGTTCGCCACCGGGATCGGCGTGCAGTGGCAGGACGGTAAGCTCCTGGCCTTTTGGCCTCGGCAGTGGAAGCCCGATGCGGCCAACCCCGACCTGGTGGTGAGCTATCCCGGCACCGTCCCCTACGTGATCCCTCCCTGGGTTGTGGCCAAGTGGAAGCCGTAGGCCGACTGTCTCCGGGGCCCTGCTCTTAGGCAGGGCCCCGCTTTCTTACCGTGGTGGAGATCCTGGTCCACGGGATGGTGTTGAGTGGCCTGTACGCCATGCTAGCCCTGGGGTTCATGCTGGTGTTCGGCGTGGCCCGGATCATGAACCTCGCCCACACAGCTTTCTTCATGGCCGCGGCGTACGGTGTGTTCTTCTTTCAGGTCCGGCTGGGTTGGGGGCTGGGACCGGCCCTGGCCCTTACGGCGGCCGCGGTCGTGGCCGGAGGGTTGTTGCTCCTTCGCCTGTTTGTGGAGCCAGGCCGGGAGCGTGAATCCACGGTTTTGATGTCCACCTTGGCCATCGCGATCCTTGTCCAGGAGGTGGTGGTCCGCATCTTCGGCGGGGCCTTCCGCACGGTGCCCGCCACCTTCCCCGGGTACGCCGTCCTATGGGGAATCCGCGTCGGGCATCAGGAGCTGGCCACGTCGGCCCTGGCCGTGGTGGCCCTCCTTGCCGTGTGGTTGCTGTTGTGGAGAACCCGGTTGGGACTGGCGATTCGGGCTTCGGCTCAGGATCGGGAGACTGCGGCCCTGATGGGCGTGGATGTGGTTGGGCTGGGCCGGGTGGTGGTGGCCCTGGGGCTCGTCCTTGCCGCCTTGGCTGGGGCGGCCGTGGCCCCACTGTACGCAGTGGAACCCCACAAATGGACGCATCCGTTGGTGATTGTGCTGGCGGCCGTGGTCCTTGGGGGCCTGGGCAGCCTGTGGGGGAGTGTTCTGGGGGCGGTGATTTTGGCCTTTGCTGAGGTCACGGTGGTCTTTCTCGTCCCCGGCGGCGCCTACTTGCGCACGGGGGTCGGACTCCTGGTGATGCTGATGGTGTTTGCGGTTCGCCCACAAGGCCTGTTCGGGGCTCGGCTGCTCGAGGAGCGGTAGGATGCGGGGCACCCGCTGGCGGGTTCGTTCCATCTGGGACGAGATCTTCTCTATTCCGGGCCGGGTGCTGGCCTTCCTGTTCGGGGTTTTGCTGTTCGTCGTCCCCGTTTGGGTCAAGGATCCTTACGTTCTGCGGGTGGTGGTGCTGGCTGCCACGTTCTCCATGTACGCAGCGAGTTGGGACCTCCTGGCCGGCTACGCTGGGCAGGTGAGCTTGGGGCACGCCCTGTTCTTCGGGGTGGGTGCCTATGGAGCGGCGCTCCTGAACCTCAGGCTGGGCTGGGGGCCGGCCGTGAGCATCCCCTTGGGGGCGGTTGCAGCCCTCCTCGCGGGCTTGGTGGTGGGGATTCCCTGTCTTCGCCTACGCGGGCCATACCTCGCTTTGGCCACGTTGGCCTTCCCCTTGTTGCTCCTCGGTGTGGTGGTGTCCCTGTCCCGGTACACGGGGGGCGAATTGGGGCTGTTTCGCATCAGCCGTCTGGCTTCTTCGCGTTTGGAGGAGTACTACATCGTGGTGGGCCTGGCGGTGGCTGTCCTGCTCGTGTTGTGGGGGGTGACCCGATCCTCGTTCGGCTTGGTCCTTCAGGCCATTCGCGAGGACGAGGTGGCCACACGGGCGCTGGGCATTGACACCACCAGGTACAAACTGCAGGCCTACAGCCTAGCTGGATTGGTCGGGGGCTTGGCTGGGGCCCTGCACGCCCACTTCCTGCGCACGGCGGGTCCCTCCACCTTGGACATGTTCATGTCCTTTCAACCCGTGATCTGGACCATGTTTGGGGGGATGGGGACCATCTACGGGCCTGTGGTGGGGGTGTTCCTCCTGTTCCCCGCCATGGAGTACCTGCGGGCGTTCTCCGAGTACCGCCTCCTCGTGTTCGCCTTGGTGGTGTTGGTGTTTCTCCGGTTCTTGCCCCAGGGCCTTGCCCAGTGGGCCAGGGAGAAGCTGGAGTTCGACTGCCCACGCTGTCGGACAAAGAATGCGTTCTTCCGCAGGGTGTGCCGGGCCTGTCGGGCCTCGCTCCGCCAGATTCCGCACCTACAGACCTAGGAACGAGCGCCGCACCGTGTCGTCCCCCAACAGTTGCGGTCCCTGGGCCACCACCTGACCCTGGGCCAGCACATAACCCAGGTCGGCCAAGGACAGGGCCAAGGACGCGTCCTGGTCCACAACCAACACGGGCAAGCCCTTGTCTCGGACCGCTCGAATCTGTTGGAACACGCTGCGCTTGACGAGGGGAGCGAGGCCGGTGGAAGGTTCATCGATGAGGAGCAGCCTGGGAGCGGCCATGAGGGCGCGGGCAACGGCCAGCATCTGTTGCTCTCCCCCGGACAGGGTTCCCGCCCGTTGGCGCTCCCGCTCCCGCAGAGCTGGAAAAAGCTCGTACGCCTCAGCCAGTCTGTTGTGGACCCGTCGAACGTCCTTCTGGGCCAGGGCCCCTGCAAGGAGGTTCTCCCGAACCGTCAACTCTCGGAAAGGCCTCCGTCGCTCCGGGCACAACACCAGGCCCAGACGAGCAATTCGGTGGGGGAGCAGCCCCTGAACCTCTTGGCCCAGGAATCGGATTTGCCCGGAAAGGAAGGCCTGGCGACGGAGAACCCTGAGGTCCCAAGTCACCAAACCGGCGATGGCCCGGAGGGTGGTGGTCTTTCCGGCGCCATTGGGTCCGACGAGGGCCACCAGCTGCCCAGCCCCGACGTCCAGGGAAACGCCGTGGAGGATTTGTGCCTTCCCGTATTGGACCACGAGGCTCCGGACCTCGAGCATCAGGTCACCTCGGCGCCGATGTAAGCCTCAACAACCCGGGGGTCCCGCACCACGTCCTCGGGCCTGCCCTCCGCCAGCACTTCCCCGAAGTGCAGGACGAGGATTCTGTCTGCCAGGCGCATGAGTTCGGCCAATTTGTGCTCCACAATGATCATGGCACAACCTTCGCTGTGGACGCGGCCGAACTTGCCCCCCCGGCGGAGTTGGCCCAACGAGTTGGCCAACAGCCGGGTTTCTGCCTCATTCAGGCCGGCAAACGGCTCGTCGAGGACCAGCAACTCCGGCTCGGTGGACAGGGCCCGGGCAATTTCCAGTCGCTTGAGCTCCCCTTGGGACAGGGAGGCCGCCGGGGTCATGGCCAGGTCGGCCAGGCCAACGAATTCCAGCGCTTCCAAGGCCCGTGCTTCCATGGTCTTGAGCCACTGGCCTCGCCGGGCCACACGCGGCGATTGGCAAGCGACCATAACATTGGCCAGGACAGGAAGGTTGCGAAGTGGACGGCTGTTCTGGAACGTCCCGGTCAACCCCAGGGATACCCTTCGCCAGGGGGCCATCCTTGTGATGTCGCGGTCCTTGAAGAAGAGGTGGCCCTGGTCCGGGCGAACCAGCCCCATGATCATCCGCACCACCGTGGTTTTTCCTGCACCGTTGGGTCCAATGAGACCGAGGATCTCTTGGGGGAGGAGGTTGAACCCCACACCACGGACCGCCTGCACGCCTCCGAACCGCTTGGAAAGGCCCGCGCACTTGAAGAAGGCGGCCATCACACTCCTTCCTTGCTTACCAACGACCGGAGCACCCGCCCGGCCGGGGACAGCGGCAGCTCGGTGCGGAACTCGAGCCGGTGGGGGACCTTGGACGGGGGCAGCTTGTCCCGCAGGTAGGCCCGAAGGGCCTCTTCGCTGGGCAAGGAGGTTCCTCCGCTCCGAGGCACAACAAACGCCTGGAGCGCGAGGATCCCCCCATCTCCTAAGGTGGGCACCACCGCCGCGGCCTTCACCCCGGGGTGTTCCCCCAACGCCTCTTCGATTTCCCTGAGGTAGATGTCCTCGTCGCCGTGGAGCACAAGCCCTCCCAGGCGGTCGTAGTAGTAGAAGTACCCAGCGTCGTCCATGCGCACCAGGTCGCCCGTGCGAAACCAGGTGCGGCCCTCGCGCTCCACGAACGCGGCGCTCCAGTTTCCCGTGGGCAAGCTCCGTCCACCAATCCACAGCTCCCCAATCTGTCCCGGGGGGATGGGGTGGGTGGTGCGGGGGTGAACCACCTGGGCCTCGATCCCGGGCAAGGGAACCCCAAACGAGCCGGGTCGGAGGCGGTGCAGGGGGGTGCAGTGGGTGAGGCCGGCGGCTTCCGTGGCCCCGTACGCTTCGTGGATCAACGTCCCCGTGTGCTCTTCCCATCGGCGGGCGACCTCTTCGGGCAGGGGCTCCCCCTCGGCGAGGATCAGCTTCATCCTTCGCCAAGGCACCCAACGGGTGCGAGGATGGTTGCCCAGGGCGATGAACGTGGCGGGCTCACCGGGGAAGACCGTGACCTGCAGGTACCGCGCCGCGGGGAGGATGTCGTTGAGGTCTGGGGACGTGAAGAGAACGAGGGTGGCCTTGAGGGAGAGGGAAAGCAGAAGCGTCGAACTTTGAACGGGTACGCGGTACAAGGGGAGAAGGGCGGCGACTACTTCTCGTCCTTCTTCCAGGCCTGGCCAGAAGGATCGCCACCGGGCCACCGCGGCCATGAGGTGTTCGTGGGTGAGGAGCACAGGTTGGGGAGGGCCGTCCAAACCCTGGGTGTAGGCCAGGACGGCCGGATCTTGTGGGCCGGGCTCGGGCAGGTTCCCCAAGGTGCGCGCCCGACGCAAACTGCCAAAGGTGGTGAGGGCCGGCCTGCGGGGTGTGGGCTGCCGCTGGACCGGCCAGCGACGCCACAGGGGAAGGTACTCCCGGACCGGAGCCCACACCACCTCGCCGGGGTTGGCCCCCGAACGTTCCAGGGCGGGGTAGAACAGGTCCTGGCAAACTACGCAGCCGGCTCCGCTTTGTTCTAGCTGAAACGCCAACTGAGCCCGCGGCTGGAAGGGGTTCAACGGTACGGCAACCGTCCCCGCCCGGAGGGCCCCAAGGTAGGCGATCACAAACTGGGGCGTGTTGGCCAAACACAACCCCACCCGATCACCCTTGTGGACCCCCAAGGCGACGAGGCCCGAGGCGAACCGCTCCACTTCCCAACGGAGGCGGCGGTAGGTCAGAGCCGTCCCGTAGAAGTGCACGGCCGGACGGTGCGCATGCCGCTTCCCCGCTTCCTCGAGGAGGGTCAGGACAGTAGACTCGGGGACAACGGGCTCGGCAGGCACGCCGGCCGGGTACTGGCGGAGCCAAATCTTACGTTTGTAGAGGTTGGCCACGGTGGTGGTGTGAATCTCCCCGAAGCGGCCATTATAGAAAGCTGTGCAGATGGTGCAACGGCCGTGTACCTGTTTTGCCAAGGTTGAGCCCACGGGCTATCTTGCTTTGGCCGTACCGTGGAAGGAGGAGGGGTGTCCAAGGAAGCTGCAGCGGAAGAAAACCTGGTGGCCGACCATCTGGGGGCAGTTGTGCGCTGCCCCAGCGTTTCCTTTCAAGACCCGAGCGAGCGGCAGCTGGAGCCGTTCCTTACCCTCCATGAGCTCCTGGAGGAACTCTTCCCACGAACCCACAGGACCTTGAACCGCCAGGTCGTGGGAGGGGCCAGCCTTCTTTATCACTGGCCCGGCCGGGACCCAGGGATCGCCCCAGTTCTGCTGATGGCCCACCTGGACGTCGTTCCTGTCGAGCCGGAGACGGAAAGGGCCTGGAAGTACCCGCCTTTCGGAGGGATCGTGGCCGATGGGTACGTATGGGGCCGGGGGGCACTGGACACCAAATCGACCCTGGTTGGGATTCTGGAGGCCGTCGAGGCCTTGCTGGCCAGGGGCTTTCAGCCCATGCGGTCCGTGTACCTCGCGTTCGGTCACGACGAGGAGGTGGGGGGGAAAGACGGCGCCAGGGCCATCGCCGAAGTTCTTCAGGCCCGCGGTGTCCGCCTGGCTTGGGTCCTGGACGAGGGCGGGGCGGTTCTCGATCGGGGCCTTGTGATGCGCGTCCCCGTCCCAGTGGCCTTGGTGGGAATAGCCGAGAAGGGGTACCTCACGGTGGAGATTGCCGCCCATGGCCCGGGGGGCCATGCCGCCACCCCACCTCGGCGAACTGCGGTTACTGAGCTCGTGCGCCTCTTGCTACGTTTGGAGAAACGTCTTTTTCCCACACGAATCGAGGAGCCCGTGGCGAGCCTGCTCAAGGCGTTGGCCCCAGCCCTTCCTTGGCCTGTCGGAGCAATCCTGTCCCATCCCAAGGCCTTCAGCCTGCTTGTTCAGCGGGTTCTCCTGGGAAACCCCAACACAGCGGCGCTTGTGCGCACCACCCAGGCGATCACCCTTCTCCGGGCGGGAAACAAGGAAAACGTTGTACCCCAGTCGGCAAAAGCCACAGTGAACCTCCGCATCCTCCCTGGGGAGACCACGGACACCGTGCTGGCTCGGCTCCGGCAGGTGGTGGGGCCCAGGGGGAGGGTTGAACCTCTCGGCCGGGGCTGGAACCCGTCCCCAGTGACGGATCCTCGCGGGCCGGCGTTCCACACGGTGCGAAAGGTTGTTGAGTCCGTCTTCCCTGACAGCATCGTGGTGCCCAACCTCGTGAGTGGGGCGACGGATTCCCGGTACTACCAACCCTTGAGTGAGGCTGTGTTCCGGTTCGCTCCCCTTGTCCTGGGAACAGGCGATCTACCCCGGGTGCATGGCACCGATGAGCGTGTGTCCGTGGAGAACCTCGTTCGCTGCGTACGGTTCTACGAGAAACTGATTGCTGGGGCGTGCGGGACCGGAGGGGATCCCTCATGATGACCCTCTCCTTGCGCACGGAGGACGGCGTCCCCCTTCACGGGTACCGTTGGCCCGGGTCCGGGCGGGGGAGGGTGCTCCTCGTTCACGGGTACGGTGAGCACGCTGGGCGGTACGAAACGTTCGCTGCCTGGCTCGCCCAGCAAGGCTGGGCCGTGTGGGCATGTGATCTGCGGGGGCATGGGCGTAGCCCGGGTCCGCGGGGCCACATAAGGTCTTTTCAAGACTACGTGAGGGATGTGGCGGCGCTCCAAGCCGCGGGGGACAGCCTGGCTCCTCAGGGACCTTGCGTCCTCCTGGGTCACTCCCTCGGGGGGTTGATCGCACTGCGGTACGTCCAGGTACGGAAGCCGACCCTCCAAGGTCTCGTGCTGAGCGCCCCGTTCTTGGGTCTGGCCTTCCCCGTGCCGTCCTGGAAGCGATGGACGGCCCCCTGGCTCTCCCGTTTGTGGCCGTCCTTCTCCTCGCCCAACGGGATTAACCCCGACTTCCTCAGCCGCGACCCTGCCCTAACCCAAGCGTATGCCCACGACCCTTGGGTCCACCGCGTGGTCACCGCCCGGTGGTTCGCCGAAACCCTCCAGGCTCAACGGGAGGCGATGGCTCATGCAGGCGAAGTGAACTTGCCCCTCTTCCTTCTCCTGGGGCAAGACGACCGCATTGCCGAGGGGAAGAAATCCCAGGAGCTTTTCACCTCTGTCCGCTCCCAGGACAAGGAACTCAAGATCTACCCAGGGTTCCGCCATGAACCCCTCAACGAGGTGGGCAAGGAACAAGCCTGGCAGGACGTGGCTGCCTGGCTAGGGAAGCACGCTTAACCGGGGCTGGGTTCGCTCGCAAGGGCTTTGGGGAGCCTCGCCTTGCCCACGTTCGCTCCCTTTGGCGATGGCGAGGAACGCGCCCAGACCAACCCAAGGAGGGCTGAATCCTCAGGGTCGCGGGCCGTTGACCTTGGGTCCCTCGGTACCTGCGGAGCCGGCGGTGGTGAGAAGGGGCTCGTGGTTGAACCTGGGGATGATCACGCCCTGTACCTCATCGAGGTTTTGGAACCGGTCGGAGGAGCGGATGAGTTCCACCGAGGTGGAGCCTCGTCCAGGTCCGAACACCACGACCCGCTTCCCTTGTCGGCTCAGGAAGTCCACCAAGACCACGAAGTCGGAGTCCCCCGTGACGAGGATGTACTCGTCCACAGCAGGGACAAGGTTCACGGCCTCGAGGACAAGCTCGGTGTCCATGTTGGCCTTCATCCCCCCGTCGGCGTGCTCCCGTACAGGCTTGGTGATGACCCGGAAGCCCATGAACGACAGGGCGTCGATCAAGCGCATGCGGCGCTCATCGTCCCGACGATAGGGGATAAAAGCCAGGAACTTGATCTCTCGTTCGTGGGCGTGGTACTGCCCCAGGACGTACTCCTTCAGAGCGTCGTACCGAACCTCATATCCTTGACGTTCGAACGTCTCTTGAATGTTCTGAACGTCCACAAGAACAGCCAGTTTCAGTTGCATCTCTCCTCCACAGTGCTCAGGGAAGAACCTCTCTAGACAGGATCTAGCCGAGCGCTCGACGGAAGATTACCATGGGAGACGAGCAGTGCAAGCCTTGTGGTGACTTCCTAAAGGACAGCGAGGGGTCTTATGGTGAAGAGGATCGCAGTTCCGACGAAGAAGCGGGAGGAAGCGTGTGACATCACGGAGGCGGTCCAGCAAGCGGTGGCGGCCTCCGGGGTGAGCGAGGGCTTTGTCGTGATCTACGTGCCCCACGACGCCGCTGCGGTGAGCATACATCGTACCGTGGCCGAGCCCGACGCCCCCAAGCTTGGGGCCATGCTGGACGCGGTCAACCCCGATCGGGACACCCCAGGGTACACCAAGGCCGCCCTGGTGGCGCCCACCGAGGTGGGCGTGGTGTGGGAGGGGAGAATGGTGCTGGGGGAGGACCAGCGGATCTACTTCTACGAGTTCGACGGCCCGGCCGACCGCTGGGTCTACGTGTTCGTAGGGGGGTAGCTCCACGACCTGGTCCTGCCCTCCCCACGACCGAGAAGACCTCGGCGCCCCAGGAGGTTCTGGACTGTCAAGCCCACGGACGTGGATGGCCCTCGGTCCAAGGAAGGCGGTGGGGGCACGCCGGGGTCAGGATGCGAGGAGCTCTTCCAGTCCGAGCTTTCGAAGGGTCTGGGGCGTGGGCCCAGTGGAGCTCCACCCGCGCTCCTTGTAGTAGGCCTCAACCTCTTTGTTGAACAGGGTGGGGTCGATGGGCCGGGCGGCCGAGGCCCCGCGGGGCAAGGGCTCGTGGAGGCGGGGATGGAGGCCGTCGTCCCGGGCCGAAAGCGCAGCCTGGGCGGCAAACAGCTTGAGCAAGGCATAGTTGCGGGCCCCAATGCGCAGCATCTCCTCCGGCCCCAGGGCCATCCCCGTGGCCAGCTCCACCAACCGGCGGAGGTGGGCGATGTTGTACCTCGGCCCCACCTCACGCGTGACGAACACGCACATCACCAAGGAGTTCACAAAAGAGCGGAGGTCCTCGTAGAGCACGGCCAGCTTGGCCTTGCCCACGAGCTGGAACCGGTCTACCCCGTGGGTGACCCCCAGCTCCGGGGTGGGTGAGTCGATTTCCAGCATTGTGTCGTGCAGGCCCTCAAGGTGGGTGGCTCCCCGAGGGGACAGGGCGTAGGACAGGCCCAGGCCCACCTTACCGCGGGGCTCGTGCATGGGCACCTCCACGCCCTTGATGGTCATGGCAAAGTCCGCCCCCACCTTGCGGGCCCACGCCTCCAGTCCCCCCGCAATGTCGTGGCCCAAACCTTCCCGGCGGCCGATCTTCTCCACCCACTCCACCACGGCCCTCCCCTCGCCCCAGGTCACCTGCTCGCGGATGAGCCCCTTCTCCGAGGCCTCCATCAGGGCGGCGATGGCCACCCCCACGGAAATTGTGTCCAGGCCGTAGGCGTTGCACAGTTGGTTCGCCAGGGCAATGGCCGGAAGCTCGGCGCACAGACAGAGCGAGCCCAAAGCGGCAAGGGTCTCGTACTCCGGACCTCCGTACACGGGATCCACGGCCCTGCCCAGGTACTCCGTCTTGACCACCCGCTTGCAGCGCACCGGACAACCTGCGCAGGTGTCCCGGTCCACAAGGATCGTGTTTTTGAGGGTTTCCCCGCCGATGGCCGCGGGCTGGTCAAAAACACCCTCCTGGAAGTTCTTGGTGGGCAGAATCCCCATCTCCGAAAGCCAAGTAAGACCCCGGGCCGTGCCGTACTCCCCAAACCGCTGGGTGCCGGGGTCGGCCATGAGCTCCTGGGCGAAGATCGCCCGCTCCTCGGCGAACCCCTGGGGATCGGACAAATCCTTGGTTGTGTGGCCGCGGACCACGACGGCCTTAAGCTTTTTGGCCCCCATGACCGCGCCCAGCCCGGGGCGCCCCGCCGCGCGAGTTACATCGTGCATAATGCACGCTTGGCTCACCAGCTTCTCCCCGGCCGGTCCGATTTGGGCGATCCGCGCGCCCGGGTACCGCGCTTTCAAAATCTGCTCCACGTCCCCGGTGAACTTCCCCCACAGGTCCGAGGCGTCCCGCAGTTCGGCCTTGCCCTGGTCTACGAGGAGGTACACGGGCCGGGCGGCTTGGCCGCGGACCACGAGCGCGTCGTAGCCCGACCGCCCAAGTTCATGGCCCCAAAAGCCGCCGGCGTAGGAGTCGGAGAGCGCGCGGGTCTTGGGGGATATGCTGGCCACCACGTGTCTACCCGCCCCGGCCAGGCCCGTGCCCTGCAAGGGGCCAGTGGCGAACACCAGGGCGTTCTCCGGGCTTAGGGGCGCTGTGCCCGGGGCGGTGTGTGCCCACACCAACCGGGCGGCCAACCCCCGCCCGCCCAAATGCAGCTCCCACCATTGTTCGGGAATTCCCCTTTCCTCTATCGCCCCTGTGGACAGGTCCACTTCCACATACCGGCCGAAAACGCCCTTCATGTCGCCTCCTTTGGATGGGCCAGTTGCCCCAGTTTCTCTCCCACGCCCTGTACAAGCTTGGCCACTTCCTCGTGCTTCCGTTGGGCGTTGCGCAGGTGGTTGCCCAAAATGTCCATCTCCTCTGCCATTCTCCCCACGGCGCCCTCCAGCCCCCGAAGTTCACCCAGCACGGTCTGGACATCTTTGGCCAGGGCCAAGCCCCGCAGCCCCAGGGCCACCGAGCGCAAGTAAGCGTAGAACGTGTTAGGGGAACAAGGGACCACGCGTTTTTCCCATGCGTAAGTGAGGAAGTCCTGGTCTTGGCTGGCCAAAAGCTCGATGTAGATTCCTTCGGCGGGGATGTACATGAGGGCGAAGTCGGCGGTGCCCTCCTCAGGGCGGATGTACTTGGCGGCGATGGTGTCCACGTGCTTTTGAGCGTTGCGCACAAGTTCCCGGTTGACTTTCGCGCGCTCCTCGGGCGAAACGCTGGCCAGGCGATCCAACCCTGAGCCGGGAAACTTGGCATCCACGGGCACGACCAGGCCCTCGAGGAAGATGGCGGCGTCGACGATGGTCCCGCTCTGCAGGCGGTGTTGGAGACTGAAGCGGTCTTGGGGCAAGACTTCGGCGAGGAGATCCGCCAGAAGCCACTCCCCGAACGCCCCCCGGGCCTTGGGGGCTCTGAGGATCTCCTGAAGCGAGCCGAGGTCCTGGGCCAGGTCCGTGAGCTTTCGCCCGGTTTCCGCGAGAGCGCCCAGGCGTTCCTTGACTTCCCCGACGACGTCTTGAACTTTGGAAAGCCGGTCCCCCACCATGCTTTCCTGGCGCTGAAGGAGGTCCGCGGTGGTGCCGAGTTGGTTGCCCACCTGTTCGCTCAGCCCGCGGAGCCCGGCGGTGAGCTGCTGGGCCAAGTCCTCGCTGCGCCGGCTTATCCTTCGCAGGTGGAGCCCCAAAAAGACAACGAGGGCTGCAACGATGGCCAGGGCGATCCAGAGCGCCGCTTCCATCAGGTCACCTCCTGGAGGGCCAGGACCTTGCGGAGGAACCGCCCCGTGTAGGAACGGGGGTGCTCGGCGATCTTCTCGGGGGGGCCTTCGGCCACCACTTCCCCACCCTCTTCGCCACCCTCCGGGCCCAGGTCGACGATCCAGTCGGCGGTCTTGATCACATCAAGGTTGTGCTCAATCACGACCACGGTGTTGCCCAGGTCCACGAGGCGGTGGAGTACAGCGAGGAGCTTGCGCACGTCTTCGGGGTGGAGGCCGGTGGTGGGCTCATCCAGGACGTACAGGGTTCGGCCTGTAGCCCGTTTGGCCAGTTCCCGAGCCAATTTGACGCGCTGGGCCTCGCCTCCGGAGAGCTCGGTGGCTGGCTGACCCAGTTGGATGTACCCCAGGCCCACGTCGTACAGGGTCTGCAGCTTGTCCCGGATGGGGGGAATGGCCGCGAAGAACGCCAACGCTTCCTCCACGGTCATCTCCAGCACCTCGGCGATGGTCTTGCCCTTGTACCGTACGGCCAAGGTTTCCGTGTTGTAGCGGGTTCCTTTGCACACCTCGCAGGGCACGTACACGTCAGGAAGAAAGTGCATTTCGATTTTCACTTTCCCTTGCCCCTGGCAGGCCTCGCACCTTCCCCCCCGAACGTTGAAGGAAAAACGCCCAGGCTCGTACCCCCGCATGCGGGCCTCCGGGGTGGCGGCGAATACGTCCCGGATTGGGTCAAACACCTTGGTGTACGTGGCGGGGTTGGAGCGCGGCGTCCTCCCAATGGGGGATTGATCAATGACGATGGCGCGGTCGAACTGCTCCACCCCCTCCATGTCCTGGTGAGGCCCGGGTTTCCCCACCACGTAGCCCAGACGCCAAGCCAGGCCTCGGTACAGGACTTCCTCGGCCAACGTGGACTTCCCTGAACCCGACACCCCGGTGATGCACGTGAACAGGCCCACCGGGATGCGTACGGTGATCCCCTTGAGGTTGTGCTCCCGGGCACCGCGGACCACGAGCCAGCGGGGGGTGGGGGATCGCCGGGCGGTGGGCACCGGGATTCTCCGGACTCCGCCGAGGTACTGGCCGGTAAGGGACCGCGGCGCAACGGCGATCTCCTCGGGGGTACCGGTGGCCACCACGTAGCCCCCATGAATCCCCGCCCCCGGGCCCAGGTCGACGATGAAGTCCGCCGACCGCATCGTCTCTTCGTCGTGTTCCACCACCAACACGGTGTTGCCCAAGTCCCGCAACCGCTTGAGGGTGGAGAGAAGGCGGAGGTTGTCGCGGGGGTGCAGCCCCACCGAAGGTTCATCCAACACGTACAGGACCCCGGTGAGCTGGGAGCCAATTTGGGTGGCCAGCCGGATGCGTTGGGCCTCCCCCCCGGCCAAGGTGTTCGCCGGGCGGTCGAGCGTGAGGTAGTCCAACCCCACGTCCGCCATGAACTGAAGGCGGGCCCGGATCTCCTTGAGGATCTGGTGGGCGATCATCTCCTCCTTGGGGGTGAGGTGGAGGTCGGTGAAAAAGCCCAGGGCCTCCTTGACCGTAAGTTGGCTCACCTCCCAAATGTTGCGGTTTCCCACCAGCACGGCGAGGGCCTCAGGACGAAGTCGGGCTCCTCGGCAACCCGTGCAGGGAAGGGCCGACATGTACTGGGCTATCTCCTCCCGGCCTTCGTCGGTGACGGCGTCCCGGTACGACTGTTCCAGGATGGGGATCAACCCCTCGTAGGGGCGGGCATAGGTTCGCGTGCGGCCGTAGGTGGTGGTGTACCGAAAGGTCACCGGTACACCACCTGTCCCGTGCAACAGCACCTCCAGCTGACTCTTGGGCAAGGAACCCAACGGGGCGGTGGGGTCGATCCCATAGGCTTGGCATACACCCTCCAGCACCGCCGCCAACCAACGGGACTTGGAGTTGGCCCAAGGCAGCAGACCTCCGTCCCGCACCGATCGCCGGGGATCCAAAACCAGGTCGGGGTCCACAATCATCCGTACCCCGAGTCCATCGCACTCCGGGCAGGCCCCTTGGGGGGAATTGAAAGAGAACAGGCGGGGCTCGATCTCGGGAAGGCTAACCCCACACTGGGGGCAAGAGAAATGCTCAGAGTAAAGTTTCTCCCCCTGGCCGACCACCTCCACCACGACCAATCCCTGGCCCCAGCGGAGGGCTGTCTCCACGGAATCCGCGATCCTTCCCCTCTTTTTGTCCGTGACGCGCACCCTGTCAAGGACGATGTCGACGCTGTGGCGCTTGTTTTTGTCCAGTTCAATTTCTTCGTACAGGGTACGGAGAACCCCGTCCACCCGCACGCGCACGAAGCCTTCCTTCTTCAGGTCGTCGAACAGTTGCTTGTACTCCCCTTTTCGGCTTCGTACGACGGGAGCCATGATCTGGACCGACGTCCCCTCGGGAAGGGCCAGGATCTGATCGGTGATCTGCTGGGCGGTCTGCCGCTCGATGGGGCGGGCGCACACCGGGCAGTGGGGACGTCCCACCCGGGCAAACAAAAGGCGGAGGTAGTCCTGAATCTCGGTCACGGTGCCCACCGTGGAGCGGGGGTTGTGGGAGCGCGCCTTCTGGTCAATCGAGATGGCCGGGGAAAGCCCCTCGATGATGTCCACATCAGGTTTCTGCATCAAACCGAGGAACTGCCGGGCGTAGGCCGACAACGACTCCACGTACCGCCGCTGGCCCTCGGCGTACACCGTGTCGAAAGCCAACGATGACTTCCCGGAACCGGAGATCCCCGTGATCACCACCAGCTTGTTTCTGGGAATGTCCACGTCGATGTTCTTGAGGTTGTGCTCCCTCGCTCCCCGGATCACCAGTTTGTCCATGGCGCTTTGCTTTCCTCCGCCGCTATCCTCCCATCATAGCCGGGGATGGACAGTCTCACCACGGGCCCCGGACACACGGCCGGTCCAAGCGGAGCAAATGGCCTTGAGAGCGTGGGTCGATGCTCTAGTGTGTAGTGGACATTACGCTGGAGGAGGAGCCGTGGCGACAAAAAGGAAGTTTGCCGTGGTTTGGGTGGCCTTCGTGGTGTTGGGAGCGCTGTTCCTTGGGGGCTGTGGACGGGCGGTGGGGCGGATCGACAAGATCACCCCCGAGGACGGGACCCAGCCCCTCAAAGTTGAGGCCGGGAAGCCCGCCCTCCTTCGCCTCACGTTCACCAACGTCGGTTCCCGCCCTGGGACGTTCATCGCTCGGGTCGTCGTCTACACCTCCGGAGGACAAAAGGTCCGGGAGTACGAAAAGCCTCCTGTCCTCCTCAGCCCTGGCCAGCAGGAGACCGTGGAGTGGGAACATGTACCTTCCGCGGAGGGGGAGTATGCCCTGCAGTTCTCTCTCTGGAAGGACACCTCCACGGTGGTCGCCCAGCGACCCGACAAGCCCCAGAAGCTCCTCCTGGTCACCGCGGCGACCCCCACGGGGAAGTTTGCCCTCGGGGACCGGGTACGGGTGATCTCGGCGGTGAACGTGCGCACCGCCCCAGGGACCTCCAATCCCAAGGTGACCCATGTGAACTACCCTGGTTCCATGCCTGTGGGCAGCCAGGGGAAGATTACGGCCGGGCCCCAGCAAGCGGATGGCTACCTGTGGTGGCGCGTCGAGTACGACAACGGAGTGACTGGGTGGTGCATCGAGGAGGCCTTGGCTAAGGCGACGTCCAAGTGAACGGTAGGGTGGGCGGCTCGGCAAGCCAGCGGTCAATGTTCGCCCGCCATCGCCCCTGCTGGGCGATGTTCCTGCCGTGGTCGGTTTCCCGATCAAACTGCAGCTGGGCTTCGCGGTTGGCGTGGCTGACCTGCTGGAAGAGAACCTCCGCCTGTTCAAGGAGTTTGGCCTGAGCCTCCTTTGCCGTTGACCCCACCGCGCTCAAGCTTTGGAGGGCCCGCTCTGCGGCCCGGCGGTAGACCTCTTGCAGGTCGAAATGGGCCTGCTCGTGGGCAAGGGCCGCTGGCGTCCGGCCATGGGGGTAGACCCAGGATTTCCCGGGGTCCATGGCGTTGAACACCGTCAGGCGCGTGGGTCGGGCCACCCAAACGCCACGCCCGCGGTCGTACTCCGCTCCCACCGTGAGTTCGTAGCCGAACAGGAGATGGATTCTGGCCAACTCGTCGGTGGGGGGCCACGGGGGAAGGCCTCGGAAGTCCTCCCACGTCAAGGGCTGGTCGCTTCGCCATCGGCGGAGTCCAGGGGTTAGCGAACTCTGCGGCGGGGAAGCTGGTGGAGCGGTAACCTCCACCGTCACGGTGGGACCCGGTACAGTCCCGCTGGACGTGACCGCCTCAAAGCTAAATCGGAACGTCTTCCCAGACGACCCAGCAGGGGGGGTCCACACGTACACCATCTCCAACCAGCCTTGGCTGGTCTGCAGGAGCGAACCGTGGGCCCCGGAGGGCAGTTCACGAGCGCGAAGGGTCAGAGCCTGGGGCGGCTGAACCGCGACCCGGACAGAAAGCCTCAGGGGCGTTCCTTCGGGCCACCGACCGCTGTAGGTGCCGGATGTTGCAGCCCAGGATGATCCTTCCCCAGGGAGGGAGAGGGCAAACTCCACAGTGGCACCAAAAGTGAGGGCACCCCACCCCAGCAACAAAGCGAGCCACAAGCCGCGGGCCCTCATACCCAAACGCTGACCCTGCCCTATCGGTGCTTGATCCGGGCCACGAACTCCTCGATGGGAATGGCGGTCAAGGTCTCCATCTTCACCGTACCGCGGGAAGCCAACTCCACTGAGACGCGGGCGATGGCCAGGGCATCTTGGGCTTCCACGATGTTGACGAAGTCGTACCGCCCCAACGTAGCGTACTGGTGAAGGACCTTGGCCCCAAAGGCCTCAATCTCCTTGTTGACCTCCTTGATCCTCTCGGGTTTGTCCTTGATGGTCTTGGCTCCCTCGTCGGTCAGACGGCTCAGCAGCACGTAAATCGGCACTTTCCCACCTCCTGGGGTGCTGGGACATCATAGCCGGGCGGCGGGTAGCAGGCCAGCCGGCTGGATGGAGAGGGGTCGGCCAGCCTCCTATAATCGCCCCCCGATGCGGACCAGAACAGCCTGCAAGTTGTGGGGAACCGTTGCGGTGACGTGGGTGGCGCTCATCCTAGGTGGATGTGGGCAGCCCAAACTCGAACCTGGGGCCGTTCGCCTCACGCCCAAAGGCGAGGCGATCCAGGACGTCCTCGATCGCCTAGCCCCGGGCGCAACGGTCGTGCTCTCCTCCGGCCAGTGGGCGGTGAACCTCCGCATCTCCAAGAGCGTGGTCCTCCGGGGTGCGGGTCCAGGCAAGACCTTCCTCCAGGCCGGAGGCCCGAACGTGCCGGTGGTGACGGTCTCGGGGGGACAGGATGTGGTGGTGCGACTTGAAGGGCTGACCGTGCGGAGGACCCGGGGGATGGGCGGACATGGGCTGGTGGTGGAAGGCCAGGCCCAAGTCGAGGTCGCCAACTGTGAGGTGACCGAGGTGGAGGGGAACGGGGTGGTCCTGCGGCAAGAGAGCAAGGTTGTTCTCCAGAGGGCCACAGTAGCCAAGGGCACTTGGGGCCTGGAAGTCGGGGAATCAGCACATCTGAGGCTGGAAGGGTCCACGGTGGCCGATCACCGCCACTTTGGGCTTTGGATGGGGGGAAGTGCCCGAGTCGAGGCTGTGCGACTGACGGTGGCGGGAAACCAAGGCCATGGGATCTGGGTGCAGGATCAGTCGGAGCTGAGGTTGGCGAACTCCTCGGTTCTGAGAAACCAGGGACGGGGGATTTGGACCTCCGATGAGGGCACCCTGGAGGCCCGTCAAACCAAGGTGAGCCAGAATGGCCAACAAGGGGTGTACTTGGAGGGGCGGAGCCGCGGCATCCTCGAGGATTGTCTGTTGGAGGAAAATCGCCTGGGAGTCGAGGCCGGGGCGATGTCGGAAGTCAGGGTGGCCGGGTGCACGGTGCAAGGGACGGCCTGGGACGGGATTCGGGTCACGGGACGGGCACGCGCCGACCTCCAAGGGAACATCCTCTCCCAGGGCAAGGGTTCGGGGATTGCCATCAGCGGACTTGCCCAAGTGGGTATCATGTACAACCGCATCGATGGCTGGACCCAGCACGGGATCTTGTGCCGCTCCCCGACCAGCCCGTGGGGTACGGGCAACCGCATGTGGGCCAATGGCACAGACTTGGCGGGCAACGTGGGACCCGAGCTGCGGGTTCCCCGCCGGGAGGCCACGGAGCTGGAGGTCTACTTCCCCCACCCGAGCTTCCAATCCTTGCAGGAAGCCTTGGACGCCCTGCTTCCCCGGGGCACGCTGATCGTCCGCGAGGGGAGGCACGTGGCGGGCCTCACGGTGGACAAGAGCGTTTTCATCCAAGGGGAGGGAGGGCCCACCCTAATCCCTCTCTGGCCGAGGCAGACCGCGGTCGTCGCCGTGATTGGTGATGGGGATGTGTCCGTCTTCGGTGTGGACCTAAGGGAAGGTACAGAGGGAACGTACATCGCCGGGGCAGCCAACGTGAAGTTCAGGGACTGCACCTTTGCAGACAACGAGCGGGCCGTGCACACGGAAGGCGCGGGCGTGGTGGAACTCGAAGCATGTTCCCTTCTGCAAAGCACGCAGGTCGCCCTTTGGTTGGGGGAGCGGACCAGGGGGGTCCTTGTGGAATGCCGGCTGGAGGACAATCAGCCCACGGCCGTTACGCTGGCCGACACCGCCCGTGGTACCTTCCTGTCTTGCACCTTCACGGGAAACGGCTGGACGGCGGCCCTAGCCCTGCGGGACTCTGCCCACGCCACCATCGAAGGCTGCCAGTTCACCAAGAACTTCGGAGCAGGAGTGGTGTTGTACCATGGCCTGTGCGTGACTCCGGGCTACAGCTTCCGGGGTCGGGTCCAAGGGGGTGGCAACGTGATGGTCGACAATTACAAGGGCGATGTGTGCCCGGAGGACCTGCGGTTCCTGTTGGGGGAGTACGGTACACTGGATTGGCGGAGATGAGACAGTTGAACTGGGGCGAGTTGGCCAAAGTGGACAAGAGTGGCGTGCTGAACCTTCTGGCACGGTTCCCGGAGCAGTGCCGCCAGGGTCTGGGCCTGGCCCACCGCGTCGACGACGGTTCCCTCCGGGGCTTCTCTCGCCTGGTGGTCCTGGGAATGGGCGGCTCGGGCATCGCCGGGGACCTCCTGGCCCGGTTCGCGGACGTGGAGACCGTGGTGGTCCACGGGTACTCGTTGCCGCCCTGGGTAGGCCCGGAGAGCTTGGTCATCGCCTTGTCCTACTCCGGGGACACAGAGGAGACTTTGGCCGCGTTCGCCCAGGCGGAGGGCAAAACTTCCCGGCGGCTGGCGGTCAGCTCGGGGGGGAAACTGGGCCAGATGTGCACGAAGCAGGGCATTCCCGGGGTTCAGATCCCGCGGGGCCTTCCGCCCCGGGCGGCCCTGGGCTACCTTCTTTTTCCCCTTTTGGGGCTTATGGACCGCTGGGGCCTGCTTCAGGGAAGCCTCTCCTCGGCCCTGGAGGGGCTGGAAAACCTGGCCGCGGAGCTTGCCCCGCACAAGGAGGGCAACCGGGCCCAGGGCCTGGCTCGGGAATTGCAGGGCAAGGTGCCCCTTGTCTATGGGGCCGCGGCCACGGCCCCGGTGGCCTTCCGCTGGAAGACCCAGATCAACGAGAACGCCAAGCAGCCGGCGTTTTGGGCCGAGCTGCCTGAACTTTGCCACAACGAAATCGTGGGCTGGGAGCTGGCCAGCCCCGTCCTTCCCCAAGGGGCCGTGATCTTCTTGCGCACGGCGTTGGACCATCCCCGCAACGCCCTCCGGGTGGAGACCCTCAAGGACCTCCTCCGCGCCCGCTCCCTTCCCTTCTGGGAACTGTGGGGCGAAGGCCAAGACCTCCTTGGTCAGGCCCTGTACCTCCTTTACTTCGGCGATTGGGTCAGCGTGTACCTGGCTCTGGTCAACGGGGTGGACCCCGCGCCCGTTCGGGTCATCCAGGAGCTCAAGCGCCGGATGGACGAGGTCCCCATGTGAGGGTGGAGGCCTTTGACGTGGTGGTGGTGGGTGGAGGGCCGGCCGGGGCCGTGGCTGCCCGCACTGCCGCTCAAGGAGGAGCCCGAGTCCTGGTTTTGGAGCGCGCGCCCTCGCATCCCCTGCGCTGTACTGGCCTGGTCAGCCCCCGGTTCCTCGAGGCGCTCCACGTGCCCAGAGCTTTCGTCCAACGGGAAATCTGTGGCTTGCGCCTCGTCCCTCCCAGCGGACAGGCCGTGGAGCTGCGGTCGGCGCAGGTCAAGGGGTGCGTGCTCGACCGCCCCAACCTGGACCGCTGGCTTTTGGGTCTTGCCCAGGAAGCAGGGGCCGAGGTGCGCCTGGGGATCAAAGCTCTGGGGACCTCCAAACAGGTGGTCACCACTTCCGCGGGCCCGGTTCAATCCCAAAGGCTGATTGGAGCGGATGGCCCTGTGAGCGGAGTCCGCCGCTGGGCAGGTCTTCCCGGGCCTGCCGAGCTCCTCGTGGGCCTCCAGGCCCTTGTCGCAGCCCGTTTTCCCGAGGACCTGGTCGAGGTTCACCTTGGGCAGCGCGTGGCCCCGGGATTGTTGGCCTGGGTGGTGCCGGCCGAGGATGGGGTCTTGCGTGTGGGGCTGGCCACTTCCCAAGGTCATCAGGCAGCCGAACTGCTGCGGAAGTTTCTCAGGCGGCGGTTTCCTGGGGCCCCGGTGGTGGGTTGGACTGCAGGACTTATCCCCATCGGCCCGCCGCGAAAGACAGCCCACGGGAATGTGCTCCTTGTGGGGGACGCTGCAGCTCAAGTCAAGCCCCTCACCGGCGGCGGTCTCTTTTTCGGAACTTGCGGAGCTCGGCTGGCTGGTCAGGCCGTGCTCCGTTCCGAGCCTGCTGCCTGGTACGAGCGCAGCTGGCGCCGAACTCTGGGGAAGGAAATAACCTTTGGCCTGCGGGCCCGCAGGCTCGTCCTGGGCCTGGAAGACAAGCAGCTGGACCAGCTTGTCAAGGTCTTGAGCGATCCAGCCCTGCGGAGGCTGATCGCGGAAAAAGGGGACCTGGACTTCCCCTCGCGCCTGGTGCGGGCGAGCCTGGCCCGGCCGGAGGGGTGGGGGGCGTTGGGCCGGCTGTTCCCCACCCTGGGGCCGAAGGTCCTCGGCCTGGTTTTGGCCGCCTCCTTGGGGTTTTGCTAGACTACAACCATGGCTAAGAGGGCGAAAGCTCGTCCGGCCAAACCCGCCCAGCGCAAGCCCGCCGACCGGCTCGGCCACGTTCGGTTCTGGCTTTTGGTGTTCTTCCTCTTCTCCATGCCCATGTTTTTCACCCCTTGGAACACCGAGTACGGGTTTGTCAAGAGCGTGTATACCTTGGCATCGGTGTCCGTGCTCCTCGTCCTGTGGGGGGTGGAGGGGCTCGTGCGGCGGGAGCTCAAGCTGGAGCTGAGCTGGTTGTTTCCGGTTGTGCCCGCGCTTCTTGTGGCGGCGCTTTTGTCCCTCACGGGAAAGACCCCGGCCTGCGTGGTGCTGCAGTCGGCCACGCTGTTGCTCTACTTCGGGCTGATCTTTCTCCTTGTGGCCAACATCGCCCAAACGGACCGCGAGCTGGTGTGGCTTCTCGGGGCTCTAGTGTTTGGGGGCTTGGGCAACGCGCTCTTGGCCCTGTTGCAGCACGTGGGGGTGGCTCCGGGCGGGGCGGATCCCATCATCGCCACGATGGGGAACCGCCAGTTTTTAGCTGGCTACCTCAGCTACCTGGTGTTGCCCACCGGGATCCTCCTTTTGCGGCTGCGCAAGGATTGGACAGCCCTGTTGGCCCTGGTGGTGGGCGGGTTCAACTTGGCGGTCATGCTCCTCACTCGGCAAATTGGGGTTCGGCTGGGGGTGGGGGCCGGGTTGGCGTTTGTGGCCTTTGGGCTGGGGCTATGGCCCACGCGGGGAGGGAAGTTTTGGCGCTGGGGTGCCGCGGCCCTCGTGGTCCTGGCGGCCTTGGGAGCCGTGGTGGGCTGGCAGGGCCTCCTGGGTGGCCTTGGGTTGGCGTTGCTGGGTAGTGCTTTGTGGGGCCTGGGCCGGCTTCTCCGCCGGTTCCCCTGGGCCTGGGCCGGCCTGGCCGTGTTCGTGCTGGCCGCGTTCTTCTTGCTCTTGCCCGTGACCACGCCGATTGCCGGGGTGCGCGCGCTTTGGGAAAGGCAGTCGGGAGCGGTGCGGGCTTGGGACTGGTGGGTGGGCTACGAGATGTGGAAGCAGCACCCCGTGGCCGGGATTGGCCTAGGGGGCTACAAGATCTACTTCGTGCCCTACAAGGTGCCGTTCTTGGCCTCGCCGGCCCGGCAAAGCTACGCCTTCCCCTTCCCCAGGGCCGACCAGGCCCATAACGAGTACGTCCAGGTGGCGGCCGAGCTGGGGACCCTGGGGACCCTGGTCATGGCGGGGGGGATGGTCCTCCTGGCCTATCTGGGCTTGGGGCGCGTCGCCCGCCAGCCCGATCCCAACAAGCGCTTGGAGCTCTTGCTCTTGGGCGGGGGACTGATCAGCGTTTTCGTGCATGCCATCCCCACTTTCCCGTTCCACTTGCCGGCCTCGAGCTTGGCTTTTGTGAGCCTGCTTGGGCTGGTGTTGTCTCCGCGCTATGGTCCCCTTGGCTCGTGGGCCGTGCGCGTGCGCCGCCGCGCCCTCTCCTTGTCTTTTGCTGTCATCCTCGTGCTGGGAACCGTGGTATCCGTCGTGGCCATCCGCGACGCTACCGCCGATGCCTCCCTTCTGGCGGGCCAAGTGGCCCTCCAGACCGGCGACGTTAAGGGTGCCAAAGCACTGCTAACCCGGGCCGTGGAACTCGACTTCTGCCCCCGGGTGAGTCTTTACTACTTGGCCACGGCCTACGCCCGGGACGGGGAGATTGCCAAAGCCCAGGAGCTGTTTCGCCGCTGCCTCAGGCTGTACCGGCCCGAAAGCCTATACATCAACTTGGCGGCGGCCAACGTCCAGGTCGCCATGGCCAAGGAAACCCAGGGGGACCGAGCGGGCGGCGCGGCGGACCGGGCCGAAGCCAAGGCCTTGATCCAGGAACTCTTGGCCACCATACCCTTCCGCGAGCAGGAACTGGAGGCCCGGTACCTCCTGGCCATGATCGTCCTCCACGAGGGGGAGTACCTTCAGGCCCGTGAGATGTTGGAGACGATCGTGGTCCTTGACCCGATGTTCGAACGCGGGTGGATGGCGCTAGGGGACATTGCCCGCGGCCGTTACCTCTGGGCTGAGGCCCGCAAGAACTACGAGCGCGCCCTGGCCGTAATGAGCGAGAAGGAAAGACGCATCACGAATGAACTGCGCAATCCCCTCCCCCTGGACCGGTATGGGGACCTCCAGGCCGAACTCTCTCGCCTTCGGACCCAGCGAACCACGGTGGAAGCTCGCCTGCGCGAACTGCCCTAGGCCCCTGGGAAGCGCAGTGGCCCAAGCGACCCACGTTGCGGACACCCAGCCCCAGCGCGTATAGTGGTCCAGTATGCCCCTAAAAGGCGCGATCGAGTTCCTGTTTGGCCAGACAAACCGGCAGAAGCTGAGAAAGCTCATGCCCATTTTGGACCAGGTCAACGCCTGGAAGGACCGCATCGCCGCCCTTTCCGATCAGGAACTGCAGGCCAAGACGGGCGAATTCCGGGCACGCCTTGCCCGGGGCGAAACCCTGGACCAGATCCTGCCCGAGGCGTTTGCGGCCGTGCGCGAGGCCGCCCGCCGCTCAATCGGCCTTTACCCCTTCGACGTCCAGGTCCTCGGGGCCATCGTCCTCCACCAGCGCCGGATCGCCGAAATGAAAACTGGCGAAGGGAAAACCCTTGTGGCCACCATGCCCGCTTACCTCAACGCCCTGGTGGGCAAGGTCCACATCGTCACGGTCAACGACTACTTGGCCAAACGGGACAGGTACTGGATGGGGCCGGTGTTCGAGTTCATGGGCCTTTCCGTGGGCCTCCTTCAGGAAGACACCCCTCCCGAGGAGCGCAAGAAGGCCTACGCCTGCCCCATCACCTACGGCACGAACGCCCAGTTTGGCTTTGACTACCTGCGCGACCACATGGTGGTGAGCAAAAGCCAAAAGGTGCAGGGCCCCTTGGACTACGCCATTGTAGACGAGATCGACAACATCCTCGTTGATGAGGCCCGCACACCCCTCATCATCTCCGGCCCCACCGCCGACACCGCCAAGTTCTACAAGGAGTTTGCTCGGTTGGCCAAGGTGTTCCGGGAGGGCGAGGACTTTGAGGTCGACGAAAAGCACAGGCGGTTGTCCCTCACCGAGGCTGGGTGGACCAAAGCCGAGAAGCTCCTCAAGTTCGACAACATCGCCGACGCCCGGGCCACCACCGCCCGCTACCACTTGGAGACGGCTCTGCGGGCCCGGGTGTTCTTCCACCGCGACCGGGACTACATCGTCAAGGACGGGCGGGTCATCATCGTCGATGAGTTCACGGGCAGGCTCATGCCCGACCGCCGCTACTCCGGAGGGCTCCATCAAGCCCTCGAGGCCAAGGAGGGCCTCCCCATCCAGCGAGAAAACCAGACCCTGGCTCAAATCACCCTCCAGCACTACTTCCGCCTGTACAAGGGTCTGGCCGGGATGACTGGCACGGCTAAGACCGAGGAAGAGGAGTTCAAGCAGATCTACGGCTTGGACGTGGTGCAAATCCCCACCAACCGTCCCCTGATCCGTACCGCCCTTCCCGACGTCATCTACCGCACCAAGAAGGGGAAGTTCCAGGCCATGGCCGACGAGGTGGAGAAGTACCATCGGGAGGGCCGGCCTGTCCTGATCGGGACGACTTCGATCGAGGATTCAGAGGAACTGTCGCGCCTGCTCAAGCGGCGCGGTCTGCCCCACCAGGTTCTGAACGCCAAGTACCACGAGAAGGAGGCCATGATCGTGGCCCAGGCGGGGCGCCTGGGGGCCATCACCATCGCCACCAACATGGCCGGTCGGGGAACGGACATCCTCTTGGGCGGGAACCCGGAGTTCCGCGCTCGCCAAGAAGCAGATGCCGCGAGCGAACCCGAAAAACACCGGGAGCTTCTCGACCGTTACCGGGAAGAGGCCCGCAGGGAGCGGGAGAAGATCGTGACGAGGGTGGACCCCGGCTCCCCCCAGGGTCGGGCCGCCCTCAACCGGATCCGCGAATGGTGCAAGGAGATCGGTCGCCCGTTCCACCCCGAGGAGTGGAGCGATCAGCTCCCCCAGGGCGGGTTGATCGTACTGGGGTTCCAGCGCCACGAGGCCCGGCGCATCGACGACCAGTTGGCGGGCCGAGCTGGCCGCCAAGGGGACCCTGGGGGCAGCCAGTTCTTCCTCTCCCTCGAAGACGATCTGTTGCGCATCTTCGGAGGCGAACGGCTGGGGGCGATGATGGAGCGACTGGGGGTGAAAGAAGGGGAGGCCATCACCCACAACCTCCTCACCCAGGCCATCCGCCGGGCCCAAAAGCGCGTGGAAGAGCGGAACTTCGAGATTCGCAAGCGGCTTTTGGAGTACGACGAGATCATGGCCAAGCAGCGGGAGGCAGTGTACGCCCTGCGCGAACGGTACCTCATGCCCGATCCGGGCGAGGAGATCGACGACACGGGCCTGCGGGGGCACCTGGAGGAGATGGCACGGGAGTTCGTCGCCCTGTTGGTGGAACGGTATGCCCAAGGGACGGCCGACGCCTGGGACCTTCCAGGCCTGGCTCAAGAGCTTCAAGGCGTGGGCGTGGCCCTGCCCAAGGAACCCGTGCGCAAGGTGGAGGACCTCCAAGCCCAGGTGGAGGAGCTGCTTTTGGGGCAGTTGGAGGCCCAGTGGCAGCGGCTGTCTCCCCATTTCCCCATGGTGGTGCGGATCGTGATTCTGCGCACGGTGGACGAGAGTTGGCGGCAGCACCTCTTGGACCTCGATGAACTGCGGGAGGGCATTGGTCTCCGGGCTTACGGGGGTACAGATCCCCTGGTGGAGTTCAAGCGGGAGGCTCACCGAATGTTCCAAGAGATGCTGTTGCGGGCCGAGGAGGAGGCCTTGAAGTTCCTGCTCTCCCCGCGGCTGATGGTGAGGCAAGAAGGGGCGCCGCCACCCGAGCCGGCCGCGGTGGGGGCGCCGGCCCGCCCCACGAGCACGACCACATCCGGCGTGGCCCCCCGAGCCACGGCCACCACGACCGCCGCCACCCCTGGACGCCAGGGTCCCCCGGCCAAGGTGGGTCGCAACGACCCCTGTCCGTGTGGGTCGGGGAGGAAGTACAAGCACTGCCACGGCCGGGGTCGGTAAGTCAGAAGGCTTGCATACCCTGTCCCAGGTTGAGAAAGGCTGGTGGGCCCTTACAATTCGTTTAGCAGTCTTTGAAGGAGAGTGCCAGATGACGGGACGGAGGGCGCGCATCCTCGTGGAAACCGTGCACCGCTACATCCGGACCCTCCAGCCGGTGAGCTCCCAGGAGCTCGTGGCTGCCTACGGGTACCGATTCAGCTCCGCCACGGTCCGCAACGAACTTTTGGCCTTGGAGGAAGGGGGCTACCTCCACAAGCCCCACACCTCGGCCGGGCGCGTCCCCACCGCCAAGGGTTTCCGCTTCTTTGCCGACTGGCTCCTCGAGGTGACCGAACAAAGGGAGGTGGTGCCGGGGCTTCCCGTGGAACCCGAACCCCCCCTTCCCCTGGGGGAGCCGCTTCTCCTGTTTCAGCGCACGACGCTGCTTCTTGCCACCCTGACCGGGGGCTTGGCCTTCGCCTTCATGCCTCCCTTGGAGCGCCTGAACTGTTCCCTGGTTGCTCTGCACTGGCTCCGCCCTGGCCGGGCCTTGGCCGTCCAGGCCAACCAGCTGGGTATGGTGAGATCCCAGATTGTGGATCTGCCCGAGGAGATGCAGCCCGAGGACCTACCCCAGGTGGAGCGCTTCTTGCATGCCCTCGGCTTGGAGAAGATCCAGGAGGCCTCGGTGGACACGAAGTTCGCCGGATGGCACTCCCGGGCGATGGTGGGAGCTCTCCGGGTTGTCCAGGCCTTGGCCCAAAAGGGGGACCAGCCTGGACTGTGCGTTGAGGGCTGGGCCCAGCTGTTCAGTGGCCTCGCGAGCCACTCCCCAAGCTGGGCGCTGGCTCGGGGCCAGGACCTCCTCCGGTTGGTGGAGAACGCCCAAGCTTTCCGGGCAGCAGTGCTGGAGAGCCGGATGGGAACAAGGGGCCTGGCGGTCCACGTGGGCGATGGCACGATCCCGCCTCTGGCCGAGCTGAGCGTGGTCTCTACCCCCTACTGGACCGAGGAGGACCTCCTCGGGGTGATTGGTCCCCTCTGGATGGATTACGCCCGGGCCTTTTCGGCTTCCAAATACGTGGCCGGGCGCCTCCAGTGGGTGCTGGCCCAAGGAGAAGGCGATGAGTGAGCGTCCTGACACTTTGGCAGCTGATGAAGCCCACGGGACGAATCCCGCCGCGGCCGAGGCGGACCAGCTGCGGGCCCAGCTCGCCCGGCTCGCGGCCGACTTCGATAACTGGCGAAAGCAGATCGCCCGGGAGCGGGAGAACCTGGAGGAACAGGCCCTCGACCGAGCGCTGTTGGCTCTCCTCCCCGTGGTGGACGAACTGGACAGGGCGTTGGACGCTCATCCCCCCGGCGGGGGCTCCTACCAGGAGCTTCGCGACGGGGTGGATCGGCTCCGGGATTGGTTGCTCGCCAGTCTGGATCGGCTCGGGTGCCGACCGATCGAGCCTCTTGGCGAGTATGACCCGCTTTACCATGAAGCTGTGTTGGCCGAGGACAGCGAGCACAAACGGGGCGCCATCCTGGGCCAGTTCGAGCGAGGCTGGATACGCAACGGCCGCGTCCTCCGTCCGGCCAAGGTCAAAGTGAGTCTGGGAAAGAAAGGAGGTACTGAGCATGGCGCAGACGAAGGAACGCGTTGTGGGAATTGATCTGGGGACCACCTTCTCCTGCGTGGCCCTCGTGCGGGCAGGCCGGCCCGAGGTCATTCCCAATGCCGAAGGCGAACGCATCACCCCTTCGGCCGTGGCCTTCACCGACCAGGGCGAAGTGTTGGTGGGGCAGCTGGCCCGCCGTCAGGCCATCCTCAACCCCGAGCGGACGGTGCTCTCGGTGAAGCGGCACATGGGGACGGACTGGAGGATTCGGGTGCGGGTGGACGGGCAGTTCCGGGAGTACAGCCCGGAGCAAATCTCGGCCTTCATCCTTCAAAAGATGAAGGGGGATGCGGAGAGTTTTTGGGGTTCGACCATCCGCCGGGCGGTGATCACCGTGCCCGCCTACTTCAACAACCTCCAGCGCCAGGCCACCAAGGACGCCGGAAAGATTGCCGGGCTGGAGGTGCTGCGCATCATCAACGAGCCCACGGCGGCCGCCCTGGCCTACGGCCTGGACAAGCAGGGGGAGCAAAAGATCCTCGTGTACGACCTGGGAGGGGGAACCTTCGACGTCTCCATTCTGGACATCGGGGAGGGCGTCTACGAGGTGATCGCCACCGACGGGGACACCCAGCTTGGCGGCGACGACTTCGACCACCGGATCGTGGACTGGCTGAGCGAGGAATTCAAAATGGAGACGGGGATCGACGTTCGCAAGGACCCCGCGGCCCAACAGCGGTTGCGCGACGCCGCCGAAGCCGCCAAGAAGGAGCTGTCCACCCGCATGGAGACCCGGATCTCCTTGCCTTATCTGGCTGCCGACTCCCGCGGCCCCAAACACCTGGAGCGCTCCCTTACCCGAGCCAAACTGGAGGCCATGATCGAGGACTACCTCCTCCGCACCATGCGCATCGTGGACTCGGCCCTGGCGGCGGCCAACCTCACGCCCAAGGACATTGACCAGGTTGTGCTCGTGGGTGGCTCCACCCGCATCCCCAAGGTGCAGGAGCTTGTGGCCGAGAAGTTCGGCCGGGCCAAGATCAACAAGGACATCAACCCCGATGAAGTCGTGGCCCTGGGAGCGGCCATTCAGGCTGCGGTCCTGGCCGGGGAAATGCAGTCCCTTGTTCTCCTTGACGTGACGCCGCTAACCCTTTCCATCGAGACTTTGGGCGGAGTGGCCACCCCCATCATCGATCGCAACACCACCATCCCTGTGGAACGGACCAAGACCTTCACCACCGCGGAGGACTTCCAGACCACCGTGGAAATTCATGTGGTCCAGGGTGAACGAAAGATGGCCGCGGACAACAAGTCGCTGGGCAAGTTCCAGTTGACCGGGCTTCCTCCTGCACCCCGCGGTGTTCCCCAAGTGGACGTGACGTTCCAGATTGACGCCGACGGAATCCTGCACGTCACAGCCAAGGACAAGGCCACGGGAAAGTCTGCCTCCATTGAGATCAAGGAAACGTCGCGGTTGAGCGAGGCGGAGATCGAGCGAATGAAGAAGGAGGCTGAGCAGTACGCCGAGGAGGACCGGCGGAAATTGGAGGAGGCTGAGACCCGCAATCAGGCGGAGGCTCTGGCCTACTCGGTGGAGCGCACCTTAGGGGAGCTCGCGGACAAGGTACCGCAAGCCCGCAAGTCCGAGGTGGAAGCAGCACTGCGGGAGTTGCGCACGAAACTGGACGGGCGGGCTTCACCCGGGGAACTGCGGGCGGCCATGGAGGAGCTGAAGAGGCGGGCGGGGGACATGGCCAGCGAGGCCTACCGCGGAGCCGGGGTCGGCGGAGGAGAAGAGCCTCGAGGTTAACCTGTGCCTGGTGACCCTGACTACTACGCGATCCTAGGGGTGGAGCGGGGGGCCTCACAGGAGGAGATCAAGCGGGCCTTCCGTCGGTTGGCCAAGCAGTTTCACCCCGACACTCACAAGGGGGACAAAGCCGAGGCCGAGCGGAAGTTCCGCAAGGTCGCTGAGGCCTACGAGGTCCTCTCCGATCCGGAAAAAAGGGCCCAGTACGACCGGTTTGGGTACGTGGGCCCCTCGCCGGAGGCGGACTTCGGCCCGCGGGACTTCCACCGAACCCGCCAAGCGTTCGAGGAGTTCTTTGGCCCCTCGGCTATTGAGGAAATCCTCAACTTGTTTTTCGGTCAAGGGGTCAGCTCCCGGCGACCGGGCAGAGCCCAGCGCGGCGAGGACCTGGAGTACCGCGTTCGTCTCAGCCTGGAGGACGCCGCGTTCGGAACAAGATTGAGGGTGACGATCCCCCGCCAGGTGACGTGTGCCCGGTGTGGGGGCTCGGGGTTGACTCCGGGCACGGGCGAGCGGACGTGTTCCACCTGCCGGGGTTTCGGGCAAATCGAGTACCGGCGGTCCACCGTGTTCGGTTCTTTCATCAACGTCCGGGTGTGCCCGGAGTGCCAGGGGGTGGGGAAGATGCCCGAGGCGCCGTGCCGGGCCTGCGGGGGCACCGGCCGCGTCCGCGAGCGTTCGGAACTGGAACTTCACGTTCCGCCGGGAGTGGACGACGGGGACCGCTTGCGTTTGGCCGGCCAGGGCAACGCCGGCCTGGCCGGCGGCCCACCCGGGGACCTGTACGTGGTGGTGGAGATCCAGCCCCATCCGCTTTTTGCCCGCCGGGGCCAGGACCTGTGGGTGGAGGTGCCCGTCCACTATGGCACACTGGTTCTCGGGGGCAAGATCCGCGTTCCCACCCTCAAGGGCGAGGAGGAGGTGCAGATCGCGGCCGGGACAGACCCCGAGGAGGTGCTGACCCTGCCCGGCCGGGGCTTGCCCGGAGGGGGCCGCCCGGGTGACCTCCACATCCGCCTGAAGGTGGAAATCCCCAAGCGTTTGGGCCGGAGGGAGCGCGAGCTTTTGCGGGAGTTCACCGAGTCCTTGCCCGAGCCTCCCCCACCCCGCCGCCCAGGGCTTCCCGCCTAAAGGTGCCCTATAATCCTCCCCGGAGGTGGCTCATGCGCGGGTGCGCCCTTTTGGCGGTAATCGTCCTTTTTCCCCTTGCGGCTTGGGCTCAAGCGAAGCCCGATCCCCAGGCCATGGTCCTCTACGAAAGGGTTTTGAAGGCCTATGACGAGCTTGAGTCCTGGGAAGCCTTGGTCGTGGTGACAGTGGAGGGGCCCATAACTCTTACCCAAACTTATCGAGCCTGGTATGCTCATCCCTGGCTGAAGGTCGAGGTAATGGGCGAGTTTAGAGAAACCGCAGTCTTTGTGAACTACGCGGAGAATCTCCGGGTCCAAGTCGAAGAGGTTTTCATAATCGAAGAGGATGTCGAGCCTTCCGACCTTCCTCCCCAGCTTCCGGTGTTCTCTTTGCCAAGGGACTTGGTGTTGGAGGCCTGGAGCCGGGAGCTTTCCGACGAAGGGGAGCTTTGGCGTTTGGACGGAAAAGCGACTCTCGGGGGCGTCGGGGAGGCCACAATCACCATTTGGGTCGATCCCAACACTCTTTTCATCCGCAAAGTCCTCATGGACCTTGGGGGACTGAGCCGAATAACCACCGAGGTCCGAGAGTTCTTGCCCAACGCCGAAGTTCCGCCGGAGGTATTTGAGCTGCCTCCGCGAGCACGGCGGATCACCTTGCCCCCCCTCCACCCCCAGGCCAAGGCCATAGCCAAGCAGGCTCTTAGCGAATACCAAAAGCACAGCTCGTTTTACGTCCACATGGTTTCCGAGCCAGACCGGTCCAAATCCATCCACATATGGTACAGCGATCCATTTGCACGGGAAGAGAGGCAGGTTCAGCTTGGTCCCCCCCCCTACACGCTAACTCTTCCGTTCACACGCATCACCGACTTCGAAAAGGGTGTGGACTACCTCGTGCACTCTGGCCAATGGGAGGCGTACGAAGGCTGGCGCGTACCGCCCAAACTTCGCGCCCTACAGGCCTTGAACCTCGCTTTCGCCAGTGACATGCGGTTTGTTGGCCTGGAGGAAGAGGTTTTCGAGGGTCGGCCAACGTGGAAGATAACCGGGGAAAGTTCCGCGTGGGACGAAGAAAGCGGGGACGTGGCCTTCCGTCTCGTTCTTTGGGTGGACAAGGAAACGCACCTAATCGTGCAAAAAAGGGAAATCTCTTACATCGAGGGGAAGAAGCATGTGCAGACCTATCGGGTTGTGGAGTTTCGGCCCGGGGTCGAAGTCCCTGCGGAGAAGTTCGTGGTCCCTGAGGGGATCCCGGTCCAGAAGTTGGACATCAGGCTCGGTGTAGGTGTAAGGGAGGAGGAGCTTGGGGAAAAGGCTGCGGAGGGTGTGACGTGGGAACCTTACTCCGAAGAGCGCCTGGAGCAGGCCAAGTCCCAGGGCAAATTGATCCTTCTGTATTTCTCCGCCGATTGGTGCCTGCCCTGCCTGGAGTTTGAGGAGAATGCCTGGCGCGATACGCGGATCATCGAAGAGGCCGAGCGGTTCGTACGCCTCAAGGTGGACCTCTCCGACTGGAGGAGCCCTAAGACCCGGGCGCTTGAGCGTCAGTACAAGGTCAGGGCTTTACCTACAACCCTCATCCTCGACAGCCAAGGCCGAGAGCTGGCCCGTCTCGAAGGTACTGTCCCTGCCTGGCGTCTGTGGAGTTTTCTCCGCTCCGCAAAGTGAAAGGGGGAACGATGAGAAGATGGATTGTGGCGTTGAGCATCCTGGCGGCAATTGGAACTCCGGGTCCTGCCCTATCCCTCCAACCACGGGAACCCCCGGAGGCCGAGAAGATATTCAAACAAGCCCTGGAGCACTACCCAGGCCTGGGATCCTTTTACCTCAAGCTCTTGGATCGCAGCCCTGAAGGGGTTGAGCAGCTGGTAGAGGCGTGGTACCAAGCACCTTTCTTGCGCGTGGTGCAGCACCCCAAGGTCCTCATCCTCGGGGAAAGAAGGCTCACCGTCTCGGCTGGGGACATTTTCATCGTGGACTTCGGCGCCAATCGAGGCTACTTCCAGCGAGGTTCGCACTGGGAAGGTGGAGAATTATTTGTCATCGAGGAGTTCCGTGTGCAGGCGGCCCTCACCTTGGCCGGACTGGATTTCTTCCGGCCTTGGCGGTTTCTTCGCCTGGAGGAGGAGATCCTGGAGGGGCGCCCCACCTGGCGCCTCACCGCCGAACCTTCGGTGCGCATCGGCAAAGAGGACCATCCAGCCGTAGCCTTCTGGATTTGCCAAGATACCGGGGAAGTAGTCCAGTATGAGAAGTTGGTTTCACGACAAGCGTTTGGGACCTTTGTCCAAGAGCGCTGGACTTCTAGGATCTTGGAGTTCCAACCGCACACCGAAGTGCCAAGGGAGATGTTTGCCGTGCCGGAAGGCGTTCCTGTGCACAGAGTGCAACGACCAGGACCCACGGGGACCGCAGATCAACGAGCCCGTTGGGGCCCCTACACCGAGGAGCGCCTGGAACAAGCTAGGGCTACGGGCAAGCCCATCGTCTTGTACTTCACCGCCACCTGGTGCATTCCCTGCCTCGAGTTCACTGCTTGGGATGATCCCCGGGTAGTCCAAGAAACGGAGCGGTTTGTCTGTCTTGAAGTGGACCTCACAAACTGGGGGGATGCGAGGGTCCGAGCTCTCAAGACGCAGTACAAGGTCGTGTACTTGCCTCTTGTTTTGATTCTCAGTCCTCAAGCAGAGGAGATCAGGCGCCTGGAGGGTCTTGTCCCTGTCCAGGAATTACTGGATTTCCTTCGGTCAGTCCAGTAGAGGAGGTTGCGATGGGGTGGGTGATCCTGAGCATGCTGGCGGCGTTGGTCTGGGCTGGCGGGGCCCAGGAAACGGTCTTGGTGGGTGGGGAACTGGCTCTGTATCCAGGTTCGAAGGCGGCTGTGGCCGTGAGCGTGGATATCCTCGAGGGCTGGTACATCCAGGAGAGTAAGCCTGCGCTGGAGCAGCTTGTCCCCACGGTGATCAGGATGGAGCCGGCCGAGGGCTTGGTTTGGGGGCCAGTACGCTACCCCAAGCCGGAAAAAAAGTACCTCGCGTTTGCCCGGCGGGAGCTGGGCGTGTACTCCGGCACGGTTACGTTCGCCGTTCCGGTGACAGTGGCCCCCGATGCTGCCCCGGGCCTGCGCTTGGTGAAGGCCCTCGTCCAATACCAAAGCTGCTCGGACCGCTATTGTCTTGCTCCCGAGCTCGCTGAGGTGACGATCCCCGTGCGGGTTCTTCCGCTGGAGTCCGTGGCCCAAAACGATCAGAACAACGCGGCCCCTTGGGGCTGGTTGGGGGGAGCGTTCTTGGTTTGGGCTGCTGTGCGCCTTTCCAGCTCTAAAAGCCGGCGCTTCCAGGCCAAACCCGGTCCGTAGCCCCCCAACGACCTGTCGCTGGCCACCACCCGGTGGCAGGACACCACGATGGGGATGGGATTTGCGCCCAGGGCCTGGCCCACAGCCCGGGCGGCCTGGGGGCGGCCCAACCGCCGCGCCAGCTCGGCGTAGGTGATGACTTCACCGTACGGGACAGTCTCCAGGGCATGCCAGACCGCCATTTGGAACGGACTCCCCTCAAGACGGATCGGGGTGCGGAAAGCCGTGCGCTTCCCTGCCAAGTACTCTCGGAGTTCCCGGCCCAGTGCCGTCGCCAGGGGCCTGCGGCGGGGGCTCCCAGATCCTTCCAAACCTAGGGGAAACTGAAGTCCGACCAGAGCTTCGCCGTCGTCCCCCACGGCAAAAGGACCCCAAGTCGTGGACAGGGTGGACCAGACCACTTCTCTTGTCGTGGAACGGGGCGTCATCACTGTTTGACCGCTTCAGCCAAGCGTTCTCCGAGTGCGGCCGCTTGGTGGAGGGGCCTGTCCGGATCCTCCTGCAAATCGCCTTTGCCCGCCACCCCGTAGTACGGATAGTGCTTGAGGTAGATCGGGCTCAACCGAAGGGACAGGGCGAACCTATGCAAATAGAGAAACACCAGGGTGGGATCGCTGCCTCCAGTGGCGACCACCAACCCGCAGGGCTTGTCCTCGAGGAGGTGGGGCCCCTTGTGCTTGCGAACGTCGTGAAAGTGGGCCAAACATGCCAACCGCTCGCACAGGGCTGTGAGGCGAGCGGGAACCGTGAAATACAGAGGAGAGCCAATCACTAGGCCGTCGGCGTCGTCCATCTTGCGGATTATTCTCGGGAAGTCATCTTTGACCACGCACTTGTACGGTTCCTTGGCACAAACATCGTAACAGGCGGTGCAAGGTCCCACTTCCAGGTCGGCGAGGTGCAGGGCCTCGACTTTGAGAGATGAATCCTCTTCCTTGGCCCCAGCCAGGACCGCTTCCACCAGCTGGGCGGTGCGTCCCTCTTTGCGCATGGACCCCACAATTCCCAGGATCTTCATCGCCACCTCCTCCGGCGGACCAGGGTACCCCACGCCAGCCGGGAGGAAAAGCGGACATTTGGGCCTTTCCCGCGCCCGGGGCACAATGGGGAGGTGTGGAAGTGGCTAGCGGCAGCGGGCCTGTTTGTCCTGGGTGCCCTCGGGGAGGCGTCCCCGCAGCGCCTGGTGCTCACGGGTTTGCCTCCTTGGGGACCCACCGTGGCGCTTGCCGGAGGGGAACTTGTCCCTGCCGGTTGCGGCCCGGAAGCAGGGCGGATTCTCTTGGCCTACTACGATCGCCGCTTTGGGTACGCGCGCCTCGTCCGTCCCGACCCTGAGGGCGCCCTCTGGGAACTGCGCGAGCTCATGGGCACGGTGACCGTTTTGTGGGGCAGCGCCCAAGGGCTCACCTGGCCCTGGAAGTTTGCGGAGGGGCTGGAGGCTTTCGTGCGCAAGCGCTATCCCGAAGGGGTGAAGCTTGGCACGTTCTCGGGCTCCTTGGACCAGGTGTTCCACAAGGCCGCGGAGCTCCTAACCCAAGGAAAGCCGGCGGTGGTTCTGTTCGACTGGGCGGGGGGAGGAGGGATTCTCCCCACCCACTACGCCGTGGTGGTGGGCTACGACCGCTCCCAGGGGCGGAAGCACCTCGTGGTCAACAACGGCTGGGGTTACGATTTTCAGATCCTGGACATGGCGGACCCGGCTGTGGCCCCGGCTGGACTGTACTGGATCGAGGCAATTCTCGCTGACCCCGATGGCCTCCCGGGTGCCCAGGTCGGCCCGCCTTCTGCCCAAGGGATGTGGTGCTCAACCGCCCTAGGGGAGCAGGCCCTTTGCCCTGTGCTTCGCCTCCACTTTTCCCTCGAGGGAACGGTCCGCTGGCCGTCCTCGACCTCGGTTCGCGTTCTCATTCCCGATACGGACCTCACGGTATGCTTGTGGCACTGAGGGAGGGGATTTGATCGCGCCCACGCGGAACCTGGCTTTGGAGCTGGTGCGGGTGACCGAGGCGGCGGCGATCGCCGCGGGAAGGTTTATGGGACGGGGCGACAAGGAAGGTGCGGATCGGGCGGCTGTGGAGGCCATGCGGGTCATGCTCCAGTCCGTGCCCATGGATGGAGTGGTGGTCATTGGGGAGGGGGAGAAGGACGAGGCCCCCATGCTCTACAAAGATGAGAAGGTGGGAACAGGCGAGCCTCCCCAAGTGGATATCGCCGTGGACCCGATCGATGGAACCCGCCCCCTCGCCACGGGGACGTGGAACGCCATTTCCACTGTGGCTCTGGCCCCGCGGGGCACGATGTTCGACTGCGGCCCTTGTGTGTACATGAACAAACTCGCTGTAGGACCTGAAGCCAAGGGCCTTGTGGACATCCGTGCTCCGGTGGAGGTCAACCTTTCCGCCGTGGCCAAGGCCAAGGGCAAGAGCGTACAGGACCTCACGGTGATTGTCCTAGACCGGCCGCGGCACGAAAAACTCATCGCTGAGGTACGCCGGTGCGGGGCCCGCATCCGCCTCATCCCCGACGGCGACGTGTCGGCCGCGTTCATGACCGCCTGGCCGGAGTCGGGGATCGATGTGCTGGTGGGGATTGGCGGCGCACCGGAGGGGGTGATCGCCTCCTGCGCCCTCAAGGCCATGGGGGGAGAACTCCAAGGGCGGCTTGTGGCCCGCAGCGACGAGGAAAAAGGCAAGGCCGAAGCCCTGGGGTACAGCTTCGACCAGGTGTTGTACCTTGACGACCTTGTGGCCGCGGACGACGTGTGCTTCGCCGCCACCGGCATCACCGATGGGGAGCTCTTGCGGGGCGTGAAGTACACCGGCGGAGGGATCGTCACGGAAAGCCTGGTGGTACGGAGCTTGACGGGCACGGTGCGGTGGATTCGGGGCATTCACCGCCCGGACAAGCTCCGCCGCGTCAGCCGGACCCGTTGGTGAGGCTTCCCGCGAACTGCAGCTGCCACAGAGCCCAGAACAGCCCCTTGCGGGCCAAGAGCTCGTCGGCTGAGCCCTCCTCCGCCAGCTGGCCTTCGTGGATGACGAGGACCCGGTGGGCGTTGCGAATGGTGGAGAGGCGATGGGCTATCACCAACGCGGAGCGCCCGGCCATGACCCGCTCCAACGCTTCCTGCACCTGGGCCTCGGTGTGGGAGTCCACCGACGCCGTGGCTTCGTCGAGCACAATCACCTTGGGATCGGCGGCCGCAGCCCGGGCCAGAGACAGCAGCTGCCGCTCCCCCACCGAAAGCCTCCCCCCCCGCTCTTTGACTTGGGTGTCGTAGCCCTCGGGAAGGCGGACAAGGTATTCGTGGACGCCCACGGCCTGGGCAGCCCTCTCCGCCATCTCTCGGGTGAGTTTGCTGTCCCACATCAGCACGTTCTCCGTTACGTTGCCGGAAAAGAGAAAGACCTCCTGGGGCACGAGGGCCAGCTTTCTCCGGTAGTCCCGCAGGTCGAGTTCCTCCAAGGGAACCCCATCGATGAGGACCTGGCCCCTCTGCGGGCGGTAGAAACCCAAGGCAAGGCCTACGATCGTGGTCTTGCCCGAGCCCGTAGGACCCACAATGGCCACCCGCTCGCCTGGGTTCACCTTGAAGGAGACATCCTTGAGCACCCAGTCCTCACCGTTGTAGGCAAACCACACGTTGCGGAACTCAATTTCACCCCGCAAGGTGGAGAGGCGGCGGGAGCCCGTGGGCTCTGGGGGTTCGTCCAGGAGGCCAAAAATGCGCTCGGCCGCAGCCATCGCAGCCTGGAACACGTTGTACTTCTCGGAAAGGTCGCCCAGGGGCTGAAACAGCATGCGGATGTAGCTCGTGAAGGCGATCAATGCCCCAAGGGTGAACTCGCCACCCAGAACCCTCCGTCCTCCGTACCAGATGAGCAGGGCCAGGGCCGTGCTCTGGAGGACGGCCACCACAGGACCGAACACCCCGTACACCACAATGGACCGCATCTGGGCGTGGAAGAAATCCTGGTTGATCCCCTGGAACCTCTGGAAGCTCCGCTCTTCCTGGCGGAAGAGCTGGATGATGCCCATCCCGGAGATGGACTCGGCCAGGTAGGCGTTGAGCTGAGCGAGAATGGTGCGGGCCCTGCGGTAGGCCGCCCGGGCTCGCTTGCGAAACCAAAACGTCAGGGCCAAGAGCACAGGGGTGAAGGTGAGAATCCACAAGGTGAGGCGGAAGTTGAGGTAGAACATGATCCCCAACACCCCGGCCATCATCAGGAGGTCCTGCACCAGGCTCACCATCCCCTGGGTGAAGAAGTCGTTGATGGCCGCCACGTCGTTCGTGGCCCGGGTTACCAGCCTCCCCGTGGGCTGACGATCGAGGTAGCTCATGGGCAGACGGAGAACGTGGCCGAAGACCGTGCGCCGCATGTCGAACATGATCCGCTGGCCGGCGTACTGGAGCGTGAACACCTGCCCGTAGGCCAACCCAAACCGCAGGACCAAGAAGCCCAAGTAGGCCAGAGCAAGAAGCCCAAGAAGCCGCAGCGCCGGACCCCGCAGGCGCAAAAGGTCCCCAGGGGGTATCGACCGAAGCGCTCCTTCCGGGGCAGCAAACCCAGTGGGAACCTCCCCAAACACGCCGGGGTAGCGACCCACCAGCTCTGAGCCGGGCTCGTCCCACCCCACCACGAGGTACCGTTCACCCAGTCCCCCGCGGCTCTCCAGTTCCTCCCGTTCCGCGGGACGAAGGGCCCTTTCCTGAACCAGGTACCGACCGGGCCCGAGCGGCACAGCCCGGTCGGTCGGGGCTTCCTCCGACCGCACCTCGATCCAGGGCAGCACGAGCACGGAGTCCACCGCGGTCTTGACCAGGTAAGGCATGGCCAACTCAACCCCGGTGATGCCCCCCGCCAACAAGAACGCCAGTACAAACCACTTCCAATACGGCCGGGCGAAGGTGAGGATCCGCCGAAACAGCCGCCAATCTAGGGCCTTGCCTAACTCCTCGTCCTCTTCGTGATGGTGGTGAGGGCCGATCATCGGACCAGCGCCTGCTGGAGTTCGTTCAGGCGCGCGTACAAACCTCCCTTGCGCAGCAAGGATGCGTGGTCGCCCTGCTCGGCAATCCGCCCGCGATCGAGCACGATAATCCAGTCAGCTTCCCGAACCGCAGAGATGCGGTGGGCCACGACGATGGCCGTGCGCCGGCGCAACACACCGCGCATGTGCCCCAAAATCTCCTCCTCCACCTGGGCGTCCACGGCCGAAAGCACGTCGTCCAGGATGAGGACCTTGGGGTCAAGGAGAAGGGCCCGGGCGATCCCCACCCGCTGGCGCTGGCCTCCAGACAAGGTGATCCCCCGCTCCCCCACCATCGTGTCCAGCCCATCGGGGAAGGAGCGGATTTCTTCGGCCAGACCGGCTAGCCGGGCCGCCTCCCAAATCTCCTCGTCCGTGGCCTGGGGCCGGCCAAAAGCAATGTTTTCCCGCAAGGTGGCGGAGAAAAGGAACACGTCTTGGGGGGCCATGCCCATCACCCCCCTCAAGTCCTTCAGGTCCCAAAAGCGCACGTCCCGGCCCCCCACAAACACCGTCCCCGGCGGGGGGTCATACAAACGCGGCAAGAGCCGCACCAGCGTGGACTTTCCTGAGCCCGTCAGCCCCACAACCCCCAGCGTGGTCCCCTCTTCCACCACGAGGTTCACGTCCCGTAGCGCAGGCTGGTTGGCCAGGGGGTAAGCGAAGGTGAGGCGGCGGAACTCGATGGTTGTCGAAGAAGGCTTTGGGTCGGGTTTAGCTGGGCTGCGAATGTCCGGCTCCTGGGCCAGGATGTGTTGGATGCGCTTCATGGACGCTGAGCCCTGCTGCATGATGTTGACCACACTGCCCATGGCCATCATGGGCCAGACCATCATGCCCAGGTAGCTGGTGATGGCCACGAGGTCCCCCAAGGCGAGGGTACCGGCCAGCACGCCCCGGCCCCCGAACCACAGGATGATCCCCGTCCCCATCCCCGCGCAGACCCCGATCAAGGGCTCGAAAATCCCCCACACCCGTACCAGGGCCATGTTGGCCGCCACGTTGTCCTGGTTGGTGTGGGCGAAGGCCTGCTCCATGCCCTCCTCCCGGGCAAAACCCCGCAGGAGGCGGATCCCGGACAGGGCTTCCCTCACCCGTTCCATCAAGAACGAAAACGCCTCCTGGACGCGTTCAAACCTGCGGTGGATCACCCGGCCAAACCCGAACACCGCCAAGGTGATGATCGGCAAGGGGATGAACGCGTACAGGGTAAGGCGGGGGGAGATCCCGATCATGGCCGCCAGGGAGAAGGAGATCATGAACAGGGCGTCGGCCGCCATGAGCGTGCCCATACTGCAGGTGCGCCGCACCGCCTCCAGGTCGTTGGTGGCATGGGCCATCAGCTCTCCCGTGGGGTGCTCCATGTAGTAGGAGGGGGAGAGGCGGAGGAGGTGACCGTACAGGCGGTTGCGCAGGTCCCGCTCGATCAGGCGCCCCGAACCGAAGATGAACACGCGCCACACAAACCGGAAGGCGAACACGACCACGGCGATGCCCACAAGGTAAAAGCCGTAGCGGGCCAGGTTCGCTCCCTGCCCGGCTACAAGGTCGTTGATGGCGCCCCGCACGATAAGGGGAACAACGAGCTGGAGCCCATCAACCAGGAACAGGGCAGCCAGACCCACGATCAGTCGCCACCGGTAACGCCAAAGCTCGCTCAGAATGTCCCGCATGAGAGCCGGGGATTATAGGGGAGAGTCTCCTGCGGTACCATCTCCGTTGCCCGAGGTACCGGCAAGGGCTAGGATGAGTGGGGAGGCAGACATGGCTGAACGAGAGATGCAGGTTGGAGCCGAGATCGAAACGAGAAAAGGCGCCTATTCAAACCTGGCGGTCATCTCCCATCACCCCGACGAGTTTTTCCTGGACTTTCTCCTTGTGGATCCGCAAGCTCAGACGCCGGAGCGGGGCCAGGCGGTGCTCGTGTCAAGGGTGATCCTGTCCCCTCGCCACATGAAACGCCTGTACGAGGCAATCGGGGAGAACATCGACAAGTACGAAAAGAATTTCGGCAAGATCGCGCTGCCGCCCAAGCTGGCCTAGCCGAACAAGGGTTCACAAGCTGAGGGAACGCTCGATCGTTCCCCCACCGAGGACCTCCTCTCCTCGGTAGAACACGACGGCCTGGCCTGGGGTCACCGCCCGTTGAGGCAGGACAAACTGGACCCGAGCCTGCACACCCACCAGCTCCACCTGGGCTTGCACCGGGGAACTGCGGTAACGGATTTGCACTTCGGCAGTGAACTCCCTGTGTGGGGGACAGCCCTCAATCCAAAGGAGATCGGTAGCCCACAGGCCCGGGGCGTAAAGGGCGGACTCCGGTCCCACGATGACCGCATTGCGCTCTGGATCCAAAGCCACCACGTACAGGGGTTCAGGGGATGAGATCCCCAAGCCCCGCCGCTGGCCCACCGTGTAATGGGGGAGGCCCTTGTGCACGCCCAAAGAGCGCCCTTGGAGGTCGAGGATCGGGCCCGGTCGAAGCTGGGGGAGGCATGCGGCGATCCCCTGAGGGGCAAAGCACAAGTCCTGGCTCTCCGGGAGCCGGGCCGCCGTTAAGCCCAAGCTGCGGGCCACATCGCGCACCTCGGCCTTGGTCAGCTCGCCCACCGGGAACAGGGCTGCACCGAGCTCTGCCGGGCTCAGGCTGTATAGAAAGTACGACTGGTCCTTGGTGGGGTCCCGGCCGCGGAGGAGGCGCGGTGTTCCGTTCCGACGGATGCGGGCATGGTGGCCCGTCCCCACGAACGGGATCCCCCGGCGGCGGGCCTCCTTGAGGAGCAGGGCAAACCGCACCTCTCGGTTGCACCACGTGCAGGGATTGGGGGTAAGGCCCCGCTCGTAAGCCGCCAAGGCCGGCTGGACCACAAGCCGGTCAAAGTCCTCCTGGGCAAGGACCACCTCGTGGGGGAGGCCCAGTTCCCGGGCCGCCAGGGCTGCGGTATCCACCGAGCAGCAGCGGTTTTCCATCGTTGCCGTGGGCTTCCACAGCCAAAGGGTGATGGCATGGACCTCGTAGCCCTGTTCTCGGAGGAGGTAAGCAGCCACGGCGGAGTCCACACCACCGGACAGACCTACCACGACCCGCTCCGCCATGCCCCAAGCGTAGCACGAGTTCGGCGGTGGGTTTTGTCTCCCTGTCGATCCGGTCCATAATGGACCCTGAGGAGGTCGCAGATGAAAGGGATGTGGGCGGTGTGTCTGGTGGTCGCTGTGGGTACTGTCTTGGCGGGCTGCGGCTCCCAGCCCACGGGCCGGGCCCCCACCGCGGGCTTCGTGTACAGCCCCGAAGGCGGAGAAGTGCCCCTGTTCGTCCGCTTCGAGTGCCGGTCGATGGACCCCGATGGAACAATCACTTTCAGGGCGTGGGATTTCGGGGACGGCCGGATTGTGGAGAACGCCCAGCCCGTAATTCTTCACCGCTACGACCGAGAGGGCACCTACTACCCCAAGCTCACCGTTCGCGATGATCAGGGTCTTTCCACCACGGTGCGTTCGGTCATCGAAGTGGGAGTCAGTTATCCCCTGGATGTGGTCGAGCGCTCCCAAGAAGAGACCTACTACGGCCAGCGGGTGGTGGGGCGCGTACGGAACATCGGGGACCGCAAGATCAACATAGGGCGGGTGGCCGTGCGGTTCTACGACAAGGACTGGAACGTGGTCCGCGAGCGGTCCAAAACCCTGGGGGACATCCCGCCCGGCGGAGAACAGATCTTTGAGATCACCACAGACCTCCGGCCTGTGGAAATTGGAGGGGCACCCAACTACACCATTTACACAGAAGTCATCCACTCCGACCACCCCCTGGCGTTGGGGGAGGAGCGCTAGGGGGTCAGCGCAATGCCAGACTGGTTCAGGAGCTGAAAGAGCTGGGTTAGGTCCTCGATTTTGACGGCCCAGACGCCGCCCACAACGCCGTTGGCCTGGACGAACACCGTGAACGGGTAGCGCAAACTCTCGGAGAGCTGGTACTGGCGGGTTACCTTGGCCCCGGGGTCGAAGGCCACGGGAATGGTGAGCCCCAGCTCGGCCACGATCTTGGGGACTTCGGGGAGGCGTTCCGGGCACACACTGGCCACGACCACGCCGTCCCCGTAGCGGCGGTGAAACTCCTCCAAAAGCACAAGGTCGTGCTTGCACACACCACACCAGGTGGTCCAGAAGGCGAGGATCATCGGCCGTCCTCGGGCTTGTTGGGTGTCAAAGCCCCCGTTGAGGCCGGAACGGGTAAAGGCTGGGGCCGACTTTCCCACGATGGGAAACAAGCCCTCCCCAGGGCGGGAGGAACGCGGCTGCAAGAGCCAAAGGCCCACAAGGGCAAGCGCCACCAACCCCCAAACGAGCCAGCTTTTGTCACCCATGCCCCTAAGGATACTAGGCAAAAGAGGTGCACTCCCTAGGCTGCTTGACCGGAAGTGTTCGCCCCTTTTTGAACCCAGCGCAGGACGTTCTGGACCCGCTCAACTCCGGTGGGGTGGCTGCCGAAGAAAAACTGCCACGTCCGTCCTGGTGCGGCGTAGACCTCGTTTAGGTCATACAATTTCACAAGGGCTTTTGCTGCAGCCTCCGGCTGCTCCAGAACCCGCAAAGCGGTTCGGTCAGCCCGTCGCTCCAAAGCCTGCGAACACATGTGGGCCAGGGGCATGTACAGCAAGCGCGTGCCTTCGCAGAGAAGAATGAACACGGGCAAAGCCTCTGCTTTTCCTCCCTTCAACCCAAACACCCAAGCCAGCTGGGGCAGCCCAAACTGCACAACAATCAAGCCCACCGGAATCCACGAAAATAGCACGATTTGAAGCAGAGGAGCCTGGCGTTTGTGAGCTAGCTCATGGGCCAGCACAAAATCCAGCTCCTCGGGAGAGAGAAGTTCCTTCACGGGACGGGAAACGAATACCCGTTCGAGGAAAACGGAAACGACATAAGCTGCCGTGGCCACAGAGCGCACGGAGAATTCCACAGTTGACACCCGGGGAGACTTGAGCTTAAGTCTTTTCCCAAGAAAAGCTGCACGCCGTTGGATCCCTTCGTCGGCCTTCACCACCTTCGCCCCGTAGAGAACCTTTAAGGCAACCAGGTTTTGGCCTTGAACATAAAGAAGCCAAGGTAGAACGAAAGAACCCCAGCCAATGTTCTCCCACTTGGAGCCCGAAACTGCGTAGTACACCACAAATAGGGCGGCGCCTAAGGAAGCCAAACTGAAAAGGAAAAGTACATTGCGCCATGGAATCCTAGGCTGAGAGCACCACAGGGAGAGAATTGCGGAGGGACTTTGTACAGCGAGAAGAACGAAGAAGGTCAACAGGGCAAAGGCCGCCCAAGAGCTGGGGATCGCCCCCTGGGCCCATGTGGCTAGGCCGCGAACGCCCAAAGCAACCAAAACCGTGGCCCCAAAGGTACTTACAATGGCAAGAATCTGGCACTTAGCGGTCCGCAAAAGTCGTGCCCGAGCACGCTCCTGCCCTTGAGGATCAAAGCCCAGTGAAGCCGCAAGTTCAATGCCCCGGGTTTTCATGGAACGCAAGTTCATGGGCAGCTTGGGCCAGTTGCCCGAAGGCCAGGCCTCCGTCCCCCGGAGGCACGGCCCGATGGGCAAAAGACTTAAACCCCGCCTCCTCCACCGCGCGCTTCACGGCAGACACGATGGCATCGTTCACCGCCACGCCCCCGGTAAGCCCGATGTTTTCCACCCGGGAAGCGCGGGCGGCTTGAACAGCAAGAGCGGCCAGGCCCCGGGCCAGCGCCTCCTGCGCCGCGGCCGCCAAGTCCTCAGGTGTTGCCCCCTCTTGGCGCGCTTGGACCAAAGCGCGGAAGAGGGCCACGGTGTCGAGGAGCGGTCTTCCCTCGCCTTGGGCGATGGGGGCAGGGATTTCCCACGGTTGACCGCGGGCGGCCGCAGCCTCCAGCCTCATCGCCGGCTCGCCCTCGTAGGTCCGCTCGCGGCAGATTCCCACCCACGCCGCCACGGCGTCCAAAAACCTCCCTGCTCCTGTCGTCCACGGGCAATTGATTCCCCGCTCAATCTGGAGAAGCACGGCCTGCAGTTCAACTGGGGATAGGCCGGCCCCCCGGGGGTCAAGGCCGGCGGCGTGCAGAAAGCTTGCGGCCATCCGACCCGGACGGAGCGTGGCCAGGTCGCCCCCGGGCATTGGCACCGGCCTCAGCGACCCCACCCGCACAGAATGCCCCTGGCGCCAGAGGAAAACTTCCCCGCCCCAGGCCTGGCCGTCCAGTCCGTAACCATAGCCGTCCACCGCGATTCCCACGATCTCCGAAAGGTTGTGCTCGGCGGCCAGCCCCGCCACGTGGGCCACGTGGTGCTGCACGGGAATTGGTTCTCCCAGCTCGCGGGCCAGGCGGCTGGTGGCAAAACGGGGGTGCAGGTCGCAGGCGATCTTGCGGGGCTGGGGCACGTGGATCAGCCGCAAAAGGTGCTCGAGGGCCTCCCGGAGGAACTCCTCGGTCTCCAGGTGCTCGGTGTTCCCCACGTGTTGAGAAAGGTAGACCTTGCCCCGGTGGTACACCGCACAGGTGACGTTGAGGTCGCCGCCCAACGCCAACAGAGGCTCGTCGCCCAACTCCAGGGGGATCGGCTCGGGGACCCAACCCCGGGAGCGGCGCAGGAAAACCGGGGCTCCACCGGAGACGCGCACCACCGAGTCGTCGCAGCGGGCCACAATCCGGCGGTTGTGAAGAAGAAAGGCGTCCGCCACGCCCTCAAGCTCCCCCAAGATCCTCTCGTCGTCGATGAGCATGGGGCGGCCGGGGAAGTTGGCGCTCGTCATCACCAGCGGGAAATCCAGGTGTTGGAAGAGCAGGTGGTGGAGTCCGGTGTAGGGAAGCATGACCCCCACGGTGTGCAGGCCCGGGGCGACGGAGGGGGCGAGGTAGCCCGCGTGGTGGCGCAGGACCACGATCGGACGCCGAGGCGACCGCAACAGTTCCCACTCCCCGGCGTCGGGGTCAGCGAACTTGGGGATGAGGTCTTCGCGGGCCATGAGGGCGAAGGGCTGTCCGGGCCGGCCCAGGCGCCGCCGCAGCTCGGAGACCGCCTCCTCCCTCGTGGCATCGCAAGCCAGATGCGTTCCGCCCAAACCCTTGATGGCCAAAGTCTCGCCCCGTTGCAGGGCTTCAACGGCGAGGTCCAGGGGATCGCCAGGGACTTCTTGTCCCTGGCGCACGAAGCGGAGCTTGGGTCCACACACCGGGCAGGCGAGGGTTTGGGCGTGGTAGCGGCGGTCGGCAGGATTGGCGTACTCCCTTGCGCAGTCGGGGCACATGGGGAAGTCGCGGAACGCCGTGCGCGGCCGGTCATAGGGAAGCTCCTCGATCACGGTGAGCCGCGGCCCGCAGTCCGTGCAGCTTGTGGCCCAATAGCGGTGAAAGCGGCTGTGGGGGTTGAAGATGTCCTCGATGCAGGCTCGGCACGTGGCCACGTCGGGGGGAATGGTGCCGCTTCCCTCGCCCTCGTCCTTGGAGGGCAAGATGCGGAACTGCCCCTCGCCCAGGGCAGCCAGTTCGATTTGGGCAAGGTCGGCGATCTGGGCCAGCGGCGGGGCCTCATGGACCAAGTCGTGCACAAACTTCTCCACCGCGGGCCGCGCGCCCTCCACTTCAATTTCCACGCCCGCATCGCCCAGGTTGCGCACGAACCCGGCCAGGCCGTGGCGGAGGGCCGTCCGGTACACGAACGGCCGGAATCCCACACCTTGGACAGTACCACGCACCAGAATCCTCTTGCGGACCGGATGGGCCATCGAGGCGCCATTATAGCCCGCGGACCCTCGCCGCCCTCCAGCAGTCAGGTGTCCGATCTTGTTCGGACGCCGGCGATTGGCAAGCGCTTCCTTCCGCCGTGAAATGAGGAACCTATGGTTCACGTGGAAGTGGACACCAGGGCCATCCGAGGGAATCTGGAACGCTTGCGGGCGTGGCTTCCCCAACGGGTGGCCCTCATGCTGGTGGTCAAGGAGGACGGTTACGGGCACGGCCTGATCCCCGTAGCAAAGGCCGCCGAGGGGTTGGTGGACTGGTTGGGTGTAGCCTGGCTGGGGGAGGGGCTGGCCCTCCGCAAGGCGGGGTTCGAGCTCCCCGTCTTCCTGATGATCCCGCCGGTGGGATCCGAGCTTCTCCAGGCGGTAAAGCAGGGATTCCATCTTCCTGTGGGCGACCTGACCATGGTGGGCGAGATCGAACAGGCAGCCCGCAGGGCGCACAGGAGAGCGTTGGTGCACATCGAGGTGGACACGGGAATGGGCCGCTTTGGCCTCCTGCCCGAGGAGGCCGAAAAAGTCGTGGCAAGACTGGACCCCAACAGGGTGCAGGTGGTGGGAGTCTACTCCCATCTTTCCTCAGCCAATGGGCGAACCCCCGAGGACCTCCACTTCACCCGGGCCCAAGTGTGGTGGTTCCGCAAGTTCTTGGAGGACTGGGAGCATCGAGGCATGGAGGTTCCCTGGCGGCACTTGGCCAACTCGGCTGCGGTCATGGCCTTTGACGAGGCCACCGCGCCGCCCCTGAACATGGTGCGGATTGGAACGGCCGCCTACGGGTACCCCGAAGGAGGGGTCGCGGCCCCCCTGGAACTCACGCCTGCAGCGCGGGCCTGGACCCACGTGGCCGCGGTGCGGCACCTTCCCCGCAGCTGGCCTGTGGGTTACTCCCGGCAGTACGTCACGCCCGAACCCAAGCGGGTGGCCATCCTCGCGGCCGGTTACGGGGACGGCCTGCGGCCTGAGCTGCGCCGGGTGTTCATCCACGACCAGGAGGCCCAGTTGTTGGGGAAGTTGGGGATGGACACCGTGGCTGCAGATGTAACTCAGCTGGACAAGGTGCGCCGAGGAGACACGGCCCTGCTCTTCGGCCCGGGGATCAGTTATCCGGATTGGATCTGCCCCGTTCTGGTTCCTGTGTTGCGTTCCTCCCACCGGCGTTGGCTGAGCTAGAGCCAGCAGCACTGCCCTCTTCCACGGAAAGGCCAGTGATGGCCAGGTCCCGACCTCCGCGGCCCTCCACCCGGGCCCCGCAACGCGGGCAGCTCAACACGGGGACGGCTAAGTGCCCCCCTCATCGCCGAGGTAGCTCACCGGACCTTCGTACCCGCAGGCCAAACACCGCACCCGAAGCGAAACCCTCTCCAGCTCAAGCTCCGAGCCAGCAAGGTCCGGCGCTTCGCTGATGATCCGCCCTGCCTGGTTGAGACCGGCTTTGAGCTCCCAGGGACATTCCTCACCTCCTTTGCCTCTTGACATGACAGACCGGGCGCCTATATAGTGCGTGAAAGGTTGGGGTCTTCCGGGCGAGCCCGGAACCAGGCCAAGGAGGTGGTGACCGGCTGGAAAAAACTGAGGGGTCGAGATTTTGGGTGTTGCCTATTGGCCAACGCGCTGCGATGAAGGAGGGGTGAAGATGGGTTGGAGCAGAATCGTCTCGGTCGGTTTGTTGGCTTTGGTCTTGGGCTTTGGGGCATCCAGTCAGGTGAAGAACCCTGGGCAACTGATCGTCGTGGGAACGGCAGACGCAATATCTCTTGATCCAGCATGGCACTACGACATCCCCAGCGCCCAGATCATATTCAACGTGTACGAGACCCTGGTGTTCTACGAGCGCCAGCGGGTGGACAAGTTTATGCCTGTCTTGGCCGAAAGCTGGGAAGTTTCCAGCGATGGGCGGGTGTACACGTTCACGATTCGAACAGGCATCAAGTTCCATGCCGGCGGTGACCTTACCGCCGAGGATGTGGCCTACAGCTTCCATCGGGCGATGATTCAGGACCGCACAGGCGGACCGGGGAAGCTCATCCTCGAGCCCTTGCTGGGGGTCAAGTCCATGAAGGCGCTGGCTGAGGCCGAAGGGGACGTCAAGGCCTGCGAGAGGGTCAAGGGGGCCGTGCGGGTTGACGGGAACAAGGTGGTCCTGACGCTGGCTGGCCCGTTCCCGCTCGAACCCTTCCTCCAGATTTTGTCCGGGACCTGGTGTGCGATCGTGGACAAGGAGTGGGTCATAGCTAAAGGAGGATGGGACCACGACAGCGCCACCTGGCGCAAGTGGCACGATCCCAAGGTCGAGGCTTCGGAGCTGTTCGACAAGATGAACGGCACGGGCCCATTCATGCTCAAGTACTGGAAGAAGGGCGACGAGATCGTTTTGGAAAGGAACGAGAACTACTGGGGCGAGAAGCCGAAGCTTCAGATGGGTGTGTTCAAGGTGGTCACCGAATGGGGAACCCGGCTCCTCATGCTGAAAGAGGGCGACGCTGACTTCATTGCGGTGCCCCGGGCCAACATCTCGGCGGTCGAGCCCCTTGTGGGTGCGGAGACCAGTGGTTACCCCATCAACAAGCCTTTCCAACCCATCGTCCGCCTGGCCAAGAACCCCGAGGGCACGGTGCGCGTGTTCAAAGATCTCGCAGGCTCTTCCATGGATGTGGGATTCATGAACTTCGAACTCGCGGCGGACAGCCCGTTTGTCCCCACTGTGGGCGGACAACCCAAACCGGATCTCTTCTCTGACCTGAACATGCGTAAGGCTTTCTCCTCCACCATCAACTGGGCCGTGTACTTGGAGGATGTCTACCTGGGGGAGGCCGTGCAGCCGCGGGGCGTCATTCCTCAAGGTGTGCTGGGCCATAACCCCAACCAACCCGTGTACGGCTACAACAAAGCGAAGATCATCGAGCACCTCAAACTGGCATGGGGAGGCGAGGTTTGGGACAAGGGGTTTAACCTTCAGGTCTTCTACAACACCGGCAACCTCATGCGCAAGGCCGCCTGCGAGATGGTGGAGATGTCCATCGAGGAGCTCAACAAGGAGCGGCCAGGGAAGCCCCCGTTTGTCATCGATGTGAAGGACCTGGCCTGGGCCACGTTCCTGGGGCATGCGGTGGCCGGTCGGCTCCCGTTGTGGTTCAGTGGATGGATGGCGGACTACATCGATCCTCACAACTGGGCTCACCCGTTCCTCCACAGCGCCGGTTCGCTCGCCGTGCGAATCAACATCACCAAAGACAAAGCCCTGTCCGCTCAGTTCGATGCCCTGGTGAGCAAGGGCATCGGCCTTCTCGACCCCAAGGCCCGCGAGGGAGTGTACTTCCAGATCCAAGCGCTTTCGTACGAGTACGCTACACACATCTGGCTTGTTCACGCCACGGCCCGCTCGTACCAGCGCATGTGGGTTCGGGGGTGGTACCACAACCAACTCGAGCCTGGCGCCAACCTTGCGGCCCTGTGGAAGGCGAGTCTGGATTCGGTGACCTTGGGGGCCAGGCGCTCCCTCGTGATTTACGGCGCGGATGCGGACAAGCAGCCGGCCAAGCACCTGTGGTTCTGGATCGAAAACGCTGGGCCCGGCCGGGTGAAGGTGACCTTCGAGTGGGCACCTGGTTATGAGGCCAAGGACCTGGCCCGGGAGTACATCCTCGAGCCCGGGGCGTTCGTCGCCAAAGGTGGACCGCACACCTGGCGGGCCTCCAAGGTGACCGTGGAGGAACTGGACGGGAAGAGGAACACGGTTGTGATGTACAACTTCCCGTAGAGAAGGTTAGGGGCGGGGCGAAGGCCCCGCCCCTTGTTCCCTTGCCTATGTTCGCCTATATCGTGCGCAGATTGGCCCTTATCCCCATACTCCTTGTGGGGGTTTCGGCCTTTATCTTCGGGATGCTGCAGCTCCTCAGCCCGTGGGAACGCGTGGCTGCCTACGTTTCCGATCCAGCGGCCCTGCGGGAGGGACGCGATGAACTGGAGCTTTTGATCAAGAAGTACGGCCTAGATCAACCCATCCATGTGCAGTACCTGGAGTGGATCAAGGGGGTGTTCCAGGGGAACCTAGGCTGGTCCGAGGCTGCCCGCATGCCCACGCTGCAGGCCATTGGCTACTATCTCCCGGCTTCGCTCGAGCTCACCCTGTGGGCCGCGGTCCCTCTCCTTGTCATTGGTATCTGGCTGGGAGTGATGTCCGCTGTGCACCACAACCGGTGGATTGACCATGTCACGCGGTTCGTTTCCATTACAGGTTGGTCGTTTCCCACGTTTGTATTTGGCCTGGTGGTCCTCATGATCTTCTACGGGGCCCTGGGGTGGTTTCCCCCCGGTCGGCTGAGTACGTGGGCGTCCTTGGTGGTGAACGATCCTGGTCAGTTCCGGGCGGTCACGGGCATGTACTCCGTTGACGCCTTGCTCAACGGCCGGCTGGACATTTGGGCGGATGCCGTGCGGCACCTCGTTCTTCCCGCGATCACCCTGGCCTACTTGAGTTGGGCCCTGCTGGTAAGGGTCACAAGGAGTTCGATGCTGGAGACCCTCAGGCAAGAGTACGTACAGACAGCACGGGCCAAGGGACTGTCCGAGAACAAGGTCATTCACCGCCATGCCAAGCGCAATGCCCTCATCCCCGTGGCCACCATTGGCGGTATGATGGTCATCGGTCTGCTCAACGGGGTCGTCATCACCGAGACCATCTTCAACTACAAAGGCCTAGGTTACTGGTTTGCTTATGCGGCCAGGCAGTTGGATATCCCTGCTGTTCTGGGGTTCACCATGTTCAACGGGGTGCTGATGGTGGTGGGCAACCTGGTTGTGGACATCTTGTACGCGGTCATCGATCCTCGGGTGAGGCTGGAGTGAAGACGGCGAAGAGACTTGTTTCCAACCCGCTGTCCCTCATGGGGTTGGTGCTGGTGCTCCTGTTTGTCGCCATCGGAGCAGCAGCCCCTTGGCTGGCCCCGCCGTGGCAGCCGGCCGAGCCGTACCGGATACCGCGCCATGGGTTCCGAGCCGAACCGCGCCCCCCCAACTGGGGGGCGTGGCGGACGTTTCCCCCCGAGTGGCGGCAGCGCCCCCTGGGGACATCCGAGGGCCAGTATGACATCTACTACGGAATTGTGTGGGGAACGCGTACCGCCTTTCGCGCTGGGCTCGTCATCACGGGATTTGCTGTGGTCATTGGGCTCTTCATCGGGTCCCTGGCGGGGTACTTTGGGGGGTGGTTGGACGAAGGGCTGATGCGGGTGACGGAGGTTTTCATGGCCTTCCCCTTCTTGATCGCGGCCATCGCCCTGACAGCGGCCCTGGGTCGGGGCATTACCAACATCATGGTTGCTTTGATTGCCTTCAGCTGGCCGGGCTACGCCCGGCTCATCCGGGGGGACATCTTGGCCTTGCGAGAACGGGACTACGTCCTGGCCGCTCGGGCCCTAGGAGCTCCTCACTGGCGAATCATCTTTCGCCACATCCTCCCCAACGCCATCTTCCCCACCTTGGTTGTAGCTTCCATGGATATCGGCTCCATGGTCCTGAGCTTCAGCGCTCTGAGCTTCCTCGGTCTGGGAGCGGAAGTAGGGTACGCGGACTGGGGGCAGATGATCAGCTTTGCTCGGGAATGGATGTTGGGCACCGTGGGAGGAAATCCTCTTCAGTACTGGTACGTGGTGGTATTCCCCGGGGCGGCCATCCTCTTTTTTGTCCTGGGGTGGAACCTGATCGGCGATGCGTTCCGGGACATTGTGGACCCCCGTCTGCGGCGAGTTCGCGGCTGAACAAAAACGTCTTCCATGACGTGGGTAACTTACCGCAAAGGCGCCGCTTATGGCGACGGATTTTCCTTTCAGGAACTAGCCGATCGGTTTGGCACACCCACCTACATCTATAGCGCCCAACAGGTGCAGGAAAGCCTTGGCCTATTAGGCCGGGCCTTCGCCGACCTTCCAGTACAAGTCTTCTACGCGGTCAAAGCCAACGCCAATGGGGCTCTCCTGCGGCTTTTGGGCCGCGCTGGCCTCGGTGCTGAAGTGGTGTCCGGAGGGGAACTGGTCCGGGCCCGAAAGGCGGGTTTTCCACCCGACCAGATTGTGTTCACCGGCGTGGGAAAAACCTCCCAGGAAATCGGGCTTGCCCTGGAACAGGGCATCCGTGCCTTGATCGTGGAGTCCCTGCCCGAACTTCAAGAGGTGGCACGTGTTGCCCGGAATCGGGGCGTGCAGGCCCCGGTGGGATTGCGCGTCAACCCCGCTTTGGACCCTAAGACCCATCCCCACTTGGCCACGGGCAAAGGAGGAAGCAAATTTGGGTTGGAACTTTCCCAGGTGGAGCAGGCCCTGGCCTACATCCGTTCGGACAGTTCTGTCTCCTTCGTGGGCTTTCACCTCCATTTGGGCTCGCAAATTGAGCAGGTGGCCCTGTATCGGGTTGCGTGGGAACTCCTTTTGGACCTGTGGCAGCTTGCCCAACGCCGCGAGCTAAACCCGCAGTTTCTCGACTTGGGCGGAGGTTTCGCTGTTCCCTACCTTGCGGGTTCTCCTTTCCCCTTGGAGGAACTGGCGGCGGTACTCCGAGGTCGCGTTCCTGAAGGGTGTGTGGTGCTGGTGGAGCCCGGGCGGTTCATCGTGGCCGAAGCAGGGGTCCTTCTCACCCGCGTGCTGTACGTCAAGGAGGTGCATGGCCGGACTCTTGTGGTGGTGGACGCGGGGATGAACGACTTTCTTCGGCCTGCCCTGTACGGAGCCCGGCACCCCATCTGGCCAGTCCAGCGTCGCCCGGGATCCCCCCGGCGCGTGGACCTCGTGGGGCCGGTGTGCGAAAACGCCGACTTGTTGGCCCAAGAGGTGGAACTTCCTCCCCTTGTTTCTGGGGACCTTTTGGTGGTCGGCAAAGCCGGCGCCTACGGGTTTGCCATGTCCTCCCAGTACAACTCCCGGCCCCGGCCGGCCGAGGTCCTCCTTCTTGAGGGGGAGGCCTATCTGGTAAGAGAGCGCGAAACGGTTCCGGACCTTTGGCACAAAGAGGAGGTGCCCCCATGCCTTGCTGGGTGACCACCACGGTGGCCGATCTCCGCAAAGCGCCACACGACCAAGCAGAACGCGTATCCCAGCTGATCTTGTTTTCCCCTGGCGAAGGACTTGAGGTGGGCGAAGGCTGGCAGAAAGTACGGGGCCCCGACGGCTATACGGGCTGGATGAAAAGTACCCTGGTCGCCCCGGGAGAACTGCCCACCCCACACTGGAAGGTATGGGTTCCGGTAGCAATCGTCCGGGATCCCCGCACCGGGGCCGCCCTCGGCCGGATGCCGTTGGACACCCGGTTTGCCGGGGAGAAAACTCCTCAGGGAATTGTGGTCCAGTGGACGAACGGGAGGACGGGGCTTGTGCCCAGGGAAGCCCTGCGCCCCCATGACGAAACCGGGACTTTGGCGGATGTGCTGGCCTTGGCCCAAGAGCTCGTGGGGGTACCCTACCTTTGGGGCGGGACTTCTCCCTTCGGGTTTGACTGCTCTGGGCTCGTACAGCGCCTGTTTCACGTGGTGTTCAACCGCTGGTTGCCTCGGGATTCCCACGACCAAAAGGAATGCGGAGAAAAGGTCCCCCACCTCGCGGACCTTGGACCAGGTGATCTGGTGTGCTTCCCCGGTCACATGGGCCTTTGGATGAGGGAAGGCCTGATGCTTCACGCCAGTGGGAGCGAGCACCAGGTCACGGTTACTCGGCTTGTGCCCCCGGAGAGCCCTTACGCCGAATCCCTCAGGTCCAAGTTCCTTTGGGGGGTTCGGTTAGGTTGGTGAGCCTTGTTCTTCCAACGAGAGGCCGACGATGGCCAAGTCCCGGCCCTCCACCACCTCCACCCGGCCCCCGCACCGCGGACACCGCAGAACCGGCACGGCAAAATGCCAGCCCGGCTCACTTAAGTAACCCACCGGGCCCTGGTAGCCGCATCCCCCGCAGCGCACCCTCACCGCCACCTTCTCGATCGCCAGTTCAGAACCAGCAAGCTCGCCTCCTTGGGTGAGGATCCGCCAGGCCTCTTGCAGGGCCTCCTCGGAGAGCACCAGGAGCTCCCCCTGCCGCACGTGCACCTTGGCGATGCGCCCGTTTACAGGATGGCGGCGCAGCTCCTCGCCCAGGGCCTCCACCAGGCCCATGGCCAGGGAGTACTCGTGCATCAAAACCCCAACTGGGCCAGGAGCTCGTCCACACCCCGGCCGCTGCGGGCGGCGGTGAACACCACCTTGCCGTGGGGGTTAAGCTTGCGGTAGTCCTCGGCCAACTTGTCGGGATCCACCCCCACAAACGCGGCCAGGTCCACCTTGTTGATGGCCAAAACATCCGTCTGAGCAAAGATCTTGGGGTGCTTGCGGACCATGTCGTCCCCTTCGGTCACGGAAACCACAACCACGTCAGCATCGGTCCCCAAGGGGAAGTCCGCTGGACACACAAGGTTCCCCACGTTCTCGATGAACAGGACATCGATCTCGTTCAAAGGAAGCTCCTCCAGGACGTGGCCCACACCGTGGGCGTCGAGGTGGCACTGATCCCCGGTGTTGAGGTTGGCGGCCACCAGTCCCGCCTCGCGGAACCGGCGGTAGTCGTCGTCCCCGGCGACGTCCCCCGCGATGGCCCCCACCCGCACGCCCCGGGCCTTCAACACTTGGGCCATTTGAACAATGAGGAGGGTCTTGCCCGAGCCGATGGCACCCATCACGTTGAACGCCCGCACCCCCCTGCCCTTGAGCCGCTGGTAGTTGTGCTCGGCCAGCTCCAACTGCCGCTTGAATAGGTCCTTGGCGTCGAGGTGAATGTCGTGCATACGCGGGGGCATGTTATCCCTGCCTGCACAGTGTGCAACGGAGGGGCTCGTTCTTGCACCCCTTCCCCCTCCGTGGTATAGTCCGGCCCGTATGCGCAGGGTGGCGCAGTGGACGGCGACCGCGGTCCTGGCGTTCGCCGTCTATCTTGTGCTCGCAACCTTCACCGGGCCTTGGGGCCTGTGGGCCCCGGATGAACTGCTGGCGGGCCTGCTTATCGCCTTGCTGGTGGCCCTCGCCACGGGCATGTTCGTGTGGGCCCGGGGGGACTGGCGCGTATTGCAACCCAAGCGGTGGCTCCTCTTCCTCGTTTACATTTTGGGACCGTTTCCCCTGGCCATGGCCAAAGCCAACCTGGACGTGGCCTGGCGGGTCATCACCGGCAAGGTCCGACCAGGGATCGTGAAGTTCAACCCCAACCTGAAGACCGACCTGGGGCGCACCTTCCTGGCCAACTCCATTACCCTCACCCCGGGAACCCTCACGGTGGACGTCGACGAGGGCACAGGGGACTTCTATGTGCACTGGATTAACGTAACGAACGAGTGTCCCACCCCCGAGGATGTGTGCGACCCGTTCCCCTCCTGGGCCCGGAGGGTGGCGGAATGATCGTGGAGCTGGGGTTTGGGGCAGCGGCCGTGGCTCTCCTGGCCTTTGCCCTAGTGTGCACGATTCGGCTCGCCGTCGGCCCAACGGCCGCCGACCGGGCTGTGGCCTTGGACACCATCAACACGCTGGTGGTGGCCACCATGGTGGTTGTAGGGGCAGCGTTCCGGCTGGTGGTCCTCATGGACGTGGCCTTGGTTTACGCCCTCCTCTCCTACGTGGGCACCCTGTACATCGCCCGTTACTTGGAAGGGGGCTCGTGGTGAACGCCCTCATTTACGCCCTGCTGGCGGTGGGGACCGTGTTCAACGGTCTTGGGGCCCTTGCCCTCATCCGCTTCCCGGACGTGTACACCCGCATTCACGGAGCTACCAAGTGCACCACGTTTGGTTCGATCTTTTCCCTTTTGGGGGTGGCGGTGTACGGGATATGGCAGGGTGGGGGCATGGGGGGGACCATGGCCGTGCGGGCCTTTTTGGCCTTGATTTTCTTGCTCCTCACCAACCCCACGGGCTCCCACGCCCTGGCCCGGGCGGCCCATCGCTCGGGGATCAAACCCTTCCGGGCGGTGGTGGACCGGCTGGAGGAGAAGAAATGACCGTGTGGGCCATCTTGCAGGTCCTGGTCCTGGTGTTCACGGTGGTCAGCGCGGCCCTGGCCGTGTGGCTGCGGGACCTTCTGGCCGCGGCCCTGGCGCTGGGTGCTGTGGGTCTGTTCCTTTCCTTGGCGTTCTACCTTCTGCTGGCTCCGGACGTGGCCATTGCCCAGGCGGGCATTGGCGCGGCTTTGACGACGGCCATTTTCATCTTGGCCATCCGCAAGACCCGGCGGAGGGAGGAAGAGGAATGACACGCTGGCTGAGGTTGGCCGCGTTCTTGGTGGTCGCGGGGGCCCTGCTCCTGGTTGCGGGGCAGATCCGGCGGTTCGGGGAACCTCGGCTGGCGGAAATGGACTTGTACTTCAACCGCTACTCCCAGGATGAGGTGGCCGCGAACAACGCGGTTACCGCCATCGTGTTCGACTACCGCGGTTACGACACCCTGGGCGAGGCCACCGTACTGTTCGCGGCTGTGGTGGGGGTAGCTTTGATCCTGCGGAAGGTGAAAAAGTGAGCGTCATTGTACGCACCATTGCCCGGATGCTGGTCCCGGTGGCCTTGGTATTTGGGGCGTACGTGATCATGCACGGGCACCTTACCCCCGGGGGCGGATTTCAAGGAGGGGCTGTAGCCGCCTCAGCTCTGGCCCTCATCCTCGTCTCGTTCAGTGCCAAGGAACTCAAGCCGGTCAAGGGACTGCTTTCGGCCTTGGAGAGCACGGGAGGAGTGGCGTTTGTGGTCTTCGCATTCCTGGGTATTGGATTCACGTTTTTTGCCAACGCCATTGCCGGGATGGGCGGGTTGTTCGGGCAGCCTGTGGACTACGGTCCCAACCCCGGCTACCTCAACACGTCGGGCACGCTGCCCCTGATGAACTGGGCTGTGGGGTTGAAGGTGCTCGCTGGGCTTGGCTCGGTGGTGCTGTTGTTTGCCCTGTTTGGGGAGGGCGAGGATGATCGGTAGTTTTCCGTTTGTGGTGTGCATGATCCTCGTTGCCCTGGGGATCTGGACCCTGCTGACGCGCCGTAACCTCATCAAGATCGTGATTGGGCTGGGGCTAATCGAAAGCGGGATCAACCTGTTCCTTGTGGCGTTGGGATACGTGCGGGGCGGGGTGGTGCCGATCTACACCTACGCCCCCAAGGACGCCACGATGGTTCTGCCCACGCCCCAGGCATTGACCCTTACCAGCATCGTGATTGGGTTGGCCACCACGGCCCTGATGTTGGCTTTCGCGGTGGTGCTGTACAAACACCGTGGGACGTTGGACGCCCGCAAGATCCGGGAGTTGCGCGAATGAACTTGAGCCTGCACACCACGATTTTGGCCATTGCCGTGCCCCTCCTGGGTGGGTTTGCTGCTCCTTTGTGGGCCAAGCTTCATCGGCGCGTGCGGGACCTGTGGGTGACCCTGGTCCTCGCGTTCACGGCGGCCATGGTGATTGGGGTGGCCGTGCAGGTCCTGACCCAGGGTATTCAGGTGTACACGTTGGGGGCCTCGTATCCGCGGGACAGCGTGGTGCAGGGAGGATTCCCGATCCGGATCGTCCTGGCGGTGGACGGGATGGGCGCCCTGATGGGGCTTATTTCCGTGCTTGTGGCCGCGGCCGGGTTGGTGTACGCCTGGTGGTACCTGGAGGAGGAAGACGGCAAGACCCTGGGCCTGACGTTGGGCCTTCTCCTTTGGGCGGGGATCCTCGGCATGGCCTACACTGGAGACCTGTTCAACTTCTTTGTGTTCCTGGAGGTCACAAGCATTGCTGCCTGTGCGTTGATTGGCTACCGCACCTGGACGGCCCGGGGGGTGGAGGCGGCGTTCAAGACCATGGTCATGTACACCGCGGGGGGGCTCCTTGTGCTGCTGGCCGTGGCTGTCCTGTACGGGGAATATGGGGCCCTCAACTTGGCCTATCTCTCCAAGCTGCTGCAGGGTTCGCCCGTGGACAAGATTGCGCTGGGGCTCCTTTTGGGGGGGCTGTTGATGAAGGCTGGGGCTGTGCCCCTGCACTTCTGGGCCCCCGACGCTTATGGGGAAGCCCCGGCCCAGGCCGTGGTCCTCCTTGTGGCCAATACCCAAGTGTCCCTGTACGGGCTGATGCGGTTCTTGTTCACCCTGTACGGGGAGCTGAACGACCCGGGGATTGGTTGGTTGGTGGTGGCCTTGGGGGTGCTGACGCTGGTGGTGGCCGCCCTGATGGCCGTGGTGCAGACGGACCTGGGGCGGCTGGTGGCCTTCGGGGCCGTTTCCCAGATTGGGTTCATGTTGTTGGGGTTCGGGGTGGCCTACACGGTGCTGGTGGCTCAGCCGGAGTACGGGCTGGTGGCCCTCCGTGGGGGCATTTTCCACATGCTCAACGACGCGGCCGCCATCGGGCTTCTGTTTTTGTGCGTGGGGGCGGTGGAACGGGCGGCG